>ENA-ORBV01015230-ORBV01015230.1-microbial-mat-metagenome-genome-assembly--contig:-NODE-15230-length-11352-cov-4.207982_pt1 | contig 11352 bp, 4 predicted proteins | sample MGYA00237777_ERZ505514 | MGnify/ENA primary metagenome ERZ505514 (study PRJEB26160, sample SAMN06269048) | microbial mat metagenome | isolation source: Oligotrophic lake microbial mat | place...
ACCTGATCCGTGGCCGTGGGCTGGGCGCCATCGTCAGCGTGCGCGCCGAGGGTCTGACGATCGCCATGGATCCCGCCAAAGCCGGGCCCCAGGGCGGCACGCCGGGCGGCTTCGACCTGGCGACCCTCCCCGAGCCGTTGCCCGCGTTGGACATCGATGCGCGGGTCACTGTCAGCACCCAGGGTGGCGACCTGCGTCTCGGCGCCGTGCGCCTGCGCTTCGACGGCCGGGCCGGGCAGCTCGCCGTCGCTGGCGTCGAGGTGCCGGTGGTGGGCGCGCTCGATGCCTTCGCCGTGAGCGTGGCGCGCATGGGCGATCGCGTGCAGATCGACGGCGTTGATGCGATCGCCGGCATCGTCCCGCGGCGGGTCGAGGTCGCCCTCGGTCACGCGGGGCCGACGGTGGCGGCCGAGCTGGGCCTGCTGGGCGGCGTGCTGCACCTGGCCACCAGCAGCAGTTCCGGCAGTGCCGACGCCGTGGGCCTCGACCTCGCTGCCATGCCAGCATGGCTCGCGCGCCTGCTCGGCGCGCGGGCGCCGGAAGCGGGTCGACTCGCGGTTTCCCTGCGCGCCAGCAAAGCCGCCAGCTGGACGGTGGCGGGCCGCGTCGAGGGCAGCGCGATCGCCTGGCCGGGTTTCACCATCGATCGCGCGCTGGTCAGCGGCCAGGGAAACGCCGCCGAGGTCCACATCGATCAGGCGGCGATCGACGGGTACGGGCTCACCCTGGCCGCCAGCCACGTGGCCTGGGCGCGCGGCAGCCGCTGGCCGACCGATGGCCGGGTCGAATTGGCCGCCGACGACCTTCGCCCGCTGATGGCGGTTTTCCTGCCGCGCGCACCGCGTCCTCCTGGGCAGGTCGCCCTGCGCGCCGCGCTTGTCGCTGCCGACGGGGCGCTGCGCACCGACGGGGTCGCCGTGTCGGCCGAAGGCTGGCACGTGCAGGCCGAGGCCGCGCTCGGCGCTGACGATCAAGCGCTGGTGGAGGGTTCCCTCAGCGTCGATGCGCTCGCCGCGCTCAGCTGGCTGATCCCGCTGGACGACGACAGCGCGGGCAGCGGCAACCTGCGCTTCACCTATCGCGGCGCCTTCGCCCGTCGCACCGATGGCCTGCCCGAAGGGCGTGCCACCCTGGCGCTCGTTGGCGACGACGTGGTGCTCGTCCGCCGCCGTCTGGGCCGGCTCACCCTCGATGCCGCCCTGGTCGATGGGCGCACCACGCTGGAACTTGCCAGCCGTGGCGCGCACGGCGCGTTCACCCTCGCCGCCGCCGGGTGGCGCGAGAACGCCGACCTGGCGCTGCGCGTCGAGCACGCGAGTGGAACCTGGCGCACCATCCCCTGGTCGCTGACGGCAGCCACCGAGGCCCGCTTCGCTGGCGGCGGTCTGCGCCTCGCTGCGACCAGCATCCAGGTCGGCGAGGGCACTCTGACGGCCGAGGCCGATCTCGGGGCACGCTGGCGGGCGACGGCCACGCTGGCGCGTCTGCCCATCGCCACCGGCGCCGCGCTGCTCGGGCTTGGTGGGGCGAGCGGGACGCTGACCGGATCGGTGGCGATCGATGGCCCCGCCGAACTCCCCCACGCCGCGGTCACCCTCGACCTCAGCGACGGCACGGTCGGCGGCCTGCCCGCGCGCCTGCGCTTGGCCGCGCGTCAGGATGCCGACGGCCTGCGCATCACCGCCGGCGAGGTCGGCTGGGGCGACCTGGTCAGCCTCGAGGCCACCGGCACCTGGCCCGTCGCCTTCGGCCGGTCGGGGCCGATCGCCACCGGAGGGGTACCCGACCTGCGCGCCACCGTCGCGGTGCCAGAGGTGGCCCGCCTCCTCCCTCGCGCACGCCTCGCTGGTGGACTGGTCGCCACCATCTCGGCCGACGTCATCGACGGCGGACCGCGTGGTCGGCTGATCGCCAGAGCGAATGGCCTGCGCCTGCGCTCAGCCGATCCGGAGGCCGCCGAATCGCCGGCGCTTGATGCGGCGCTCGACGCCAGCGCCGATGCCAGCGGCGCCACGCTGACGCTGCGCCTCAGCGACGGGGCCGGCGAGGTGATGAGCGCGAGCCTCGCCAGCCGGTCACCGCTGACGCCGCGCGCGCTGCTCGCGCCCGCGGCGTGGCGTGAACGCCCGCTGCAGGGCACCCTCGCCATGTCGGGCCTGCCGTTGACGCCGATCCAGCCGCTGGCGCCGGCCCTCCTCGGTCTCGCCGGTTCCATCTCAGGCTCGCTCGGCATCAGCGGCACGGTCGGGGATCCCGACGCGAGCGGATCGCTGACGCTCGCCGATGCCGAGTTCAAGCTGCGCAGCGACCTGCCGCGCTTCACCGCCGGCAGCGGCACCCTGGCCCTGGCCGAGCGCGTGCTGGCGGTGGACGTCGCCGGGGAACTCGGCTATGCGCCGGTCGCCTGCAGCGGGCGCGTGGCCCTCGATGGCCGCGGAGTCCCCGCCCTTGACCTGCGCCTGACCGGCACCAACGCCCTGCTCGCCCAGGATCGCGATCTGCGTCTGCGCGCGACGCTTGATGTCTCTCTCGCCGGCCCCTTCGATGCGCTCATCGCCGGCGGCCGGGTCGACATCACCGATGCCCTGTGGTCGAAACGCATCGACCTGATCCGCGCCTCGACGCCGGACGCCGACGAGCGTCTGCAGTTCTTCGCCATCCGCGGCGGTCCGTTCTCGGCGATGCGCCTCGACCTGCGCATCGCCGCCGACCGCACCTTGCGCCTGGTCAACAACCTGATCAACGCCGACTGCTCGCTCGACCTGCACCTCGGCGGGACCGGCGCGGTGCCGGTGCCCGAGGGCCGGCTGTGGACCACCCAGGCGCGACTGTCGCTGCCGTTCTCGTCGCTGGCCGTCGATCGCGCGGAAGTGCGCTTCACCGCCGAGAATCCCTTCCGACCCAACCTTGAGGCGAGCGGCCGCACGCGCATGCAGGGCTTCGAGCTGACTGCCAACGCCACCGGCCCGATCGACGAGGTCGAAGTCGCGGTCAGCGCGACCCCGCCCTTGCCGCCCGAGGACGCGGTGCTGTTGCTGACCACCGGCACGACGCGCACCGGCTTGGCCGAGGCGGGCGAGCGCGGCGCATTGACCCGGGTCGGCACCTACCTTGGCCAGGAACTGCTGCGCAAGGCGGCCGGCCCCGGCAATCCCGACGAGGACGGCCTGCTCGACAAGGTCACCCTGGCGATCGGCGAGCAGACCAGTCGCAGCGGAGTCGACACCATCGTCGCCGAGGTGCTGCTCGTGCCCGAGCGCCGCCCGCCACCGCGTCCTCGCAAGGGCCTTCGCCGGGGCGAACTGGTGCTGCTCGGCGAGCGCGACCGCTACGACGCGTACAATCTCGGCCTCGTCTTCCGGCTGCGCTTCAAATGAGGACGGCCGTCATCGTCCTGCTGCTGGCGTTGACCGTCGCCGGATGCGGCGGCAAAGGCCGCGGCGGCGTCCCGGTGACCTGGGAAGGCGCCGACCGGGTGGGGAAAGGCGAACTCGCCGCCATCGCGCGGCGAGAACTGGAATCCTTCCAGCAGCGCCACCGGCGCTCCGACCTCGCCGACGCCGCCTATGCGATGGAGGCGCGGCTGAATGATCGCGGCCATCCCCATGGCACCGTCGCCTTCGAGTTGGTGGGCAGTGAGGCGGCGCCTGAGCGGGTGATCTTCCGCGTCAACGAAGGTCCGCGCGCGCGGCTCGATGGCATCGACTTCCCCGGTCAGCGTCACAGCAAGGCGGAAAGCCTGCGCGATTTCTACACCGCCGGCTCGGGCGTGCTTGGCATCGGATCGCCCCTGTATCGCCCAGGCGCGATCGACGACGCGACGCGGGCGGTAGAGCGTGTCTACCTGCTCGCTGGCTTCTACCGCGTCGAGGTCGGGCCAGTGACCACGCGCTGGAATGCGGCCCGCGACGAGGCCGACCTCACCGTGCCGATCGCGGAGGGTGCCCTCTACCGCATCGCCGAGGTCGTCATCCACCTCGATGGGCATCCCGAACTCGACCCCGGCGTGCTGCGTGGCACCGCCGCCCTGGTCGGCGAGCCCTTCCACGTGCGCCAGGCGCAAGAGGCGGCGGCGCGCGTGCGCGGCTGGCTGCTCGACCGCGGCTATGTCGATGCCCGGGTCGAGGCCGAGGCCGAGATCGACGACGCGGCGGCGACCGCCGTCATCACCCTGCGCGTCATTCCCGGCCCGCTCACCGTGTTGCGCCGGGTGGTGGTGATCAATTCCGGTGGCAACACGTCGCACCGCTTCGTGCGCCACCACATCCCACTGCGCCCCGGCCAGGTTGCACGCCGCGAGCCGGTCGATGACGGGCTGCGCTACCTCTACCGCAGCGGTCTCTTCACCCAGGTCGATGCCACCTGGCGGCGCGATGCACCCGACGCCACCGCCGCCGATCTCGAATTGAAGCTGGACGAGGCCAAGACCAAACGCATCGATTTCCTCGCCGGTTACGGCAGCTACGAACAGGTCCGCGGCGACATCACCGTCGGCGACAGCAACCTGTTCGGCTATGGCGTGCGCGGCGATCTCGGCGTCAGCGCCAGCCTGAAGAGTCGCAGTGCGCAGGGCAGCCTGGGGTACGACCTCGGTCCCCGCGACGGGGTCGATCTATCGACCCGGCACGAACTGCGTGAGGAGCCCTCGTACGACCTCACCACCACCAACGTCGAGCTGTCCTACCACCACGACTTCAAGCGCAGCCGCTGGTTCTTCAATGGCCCGGCGCGTGTGACCCTCGGCGAGCGTTTCGGCATCAGCCGCGCGGAACGCATCACCGGCGCGATCGACGAGGCCGAATTTCCCGGTCAGTTGCGCACCAGCACCCTGTTCAGCCGTCTGCGCCGCGACACCCGCAACAGCGCGCTCTATCCAAGCGATGGCTGGCTCGGTGAGGTCGGTGTCGAGTGGAGTTCACCGGTCCTCGGCGCTGATCTCGACTTTCTCAAATACACCGCTGGGGCGGGCGCCTATCAGCGCTTCACGGAGAAAATCGTCGCTGCGATCGGGGCCCGCTATGCCACCAAGCAGATCCTCGACGGGCGCACCACCCTGCCCATCCAGGAGCGTCTCTTCCTCGGCGGCGACACCAGCGTGCGTTCTTTCCGCAAGGACAAGATCGGCCCGAGCGACGCCGACAACGATCCGCTCGGCGGCCTGACCAGCGCCGTGGCCAACATCGAACTGCGTGTGCGCGTGCACGGGCCGATCGAGCTGGCCGGTTTCTACGACATCGGCGCGGTGGGCAGCGAAACCTGGAACGTCGACCGACCGCCCGGCCAGGGTGTCGGCGCCGGGATCCGCTATGTGCTGCCGGTCGGCCCGATCCGCTTCGACGCGGCCTACAACCCCGGCGAACGCTTCGCCGAGAACCGCGCCTGGGCCTATCATCTGTCAGTCGGCCTCGCGTTCTGAAGCGATACGCGGCGGAAGGATCCCCGACCAGGCAGGCTTCAGCCACGCGGTGCTGACGGGTGAGGGCTTCGAATATCTGAAGCCGCTCTCGGGCTGAACGACGACTCGGCTCAGCGCCGCGCAAGCCACCAGGTGACCGCGGCAGCGAGGATGGCCGCGCTACCGATAAGCACTGCCACGAGCATCCCCCGGCGACCACCGCCAGCAGCTCGGCGCAGCAGCGCGAAGCGCTTGGCGTCATCCGGCGCCGCCACCACCGCGTGCAACTCGCGCACGAAGGTCGCGGCATCGCCCGGACGACGGGCGAGATCCTTCTCCAGTGACCATAGCAGGAAGGCGGCGAGGCCGGCGGGCAGATCGGGGATCAGCGTTCGCGGCTCGGCGGGCGACTCTTTCACCACCTTTTCCATCACATCGTAGGCGTTGCGGCCCGAAAACGGGGTCTTGCCGGTCACGGCGTGATAGAGCGTCGCGCCGAGGCCGTAAACATCGGCGGCGTGGGTCACGGCCTTGGCGTCCAGCACCTGCTCGGGCGCCATGTATGCCGGCGAGCCCATCGCCATGCCAGCAACCGTCAGCCCGTTCGCCTCGCCATCGCCCGGGGTTGGCACCACCGATTTGGCAAAGCCGAGGTCGGCAAGCTTGGCCGTGCCGTCGGCGGCGAGCAGGATGTTGGCCGGCTTGACGTCGCGGTGCAGGACGCCACGCGAACCGAGGTAGGCGAGCGCATCGCCGATCTGCAGCACAAGGCCGACCGCCTCGGTCCAGGGCAGGTGTCCACGGTCGTCGATGACCGCCTCGAGCGAGCTGCCGGCAACCAGCTCGAGCGCCATCCAGTGCACGCCGTTTTCGGTGCCGTTGCCAGAGACGCTGACCAGATGCGGGTGCGACAGCGAGCGCGCCAGCTCGGCCTCGCGACGGAAGCGGACCACGGTCTCCTCGTCCTTGCCCGCCTCGCTGGTGAGCATCTTGATCGCCACGTGCGCGCCGCCGGTGCGAGGCCGAGCCTCGTAAACGGCGGCCATGGCGCCGGTGCCGAGCCGTTTAATCAACTGGAACCCACCGATGGTACGCCCCACCAGCGGATCGCCGGGGTCGGTTGGGCGGGGCACCTTGAGTTGACGCGCACAGATCGGGCAGGCGATCTTGCCGTCGGTCGGCATCGCCGCCGGGACAAACTTGTGCTGGCATGCGGGACAACGGATGCCGACGGGCATGGTCGCATGATGGCTGGCGGTTCGGGCTTTGCCATGGCGGGCCGGCGGGCGTGGCGGTTCTCGCGACCTGCCGCCGCCCACTTCGCGCGCACTCAGCCGGCGACGACGCAGCGTTCCAGACGGACTGCACGCGGGCCGCGATAGCCGCCAGCGGTGGCGATCTCGCGGCTGAAGCGTGCGTCGGCGATGGCGTCGCCGAGCGTGCCGGTGACGCTGCCGCCCTTGACCGGCACGCGCGTACCGTCGGGGCGGTGGAGGTAGGCGAGGCGGATCTCGCCGCTGAAGGCGCCGGTGTCCTCGCGCGGGCGAAACTCGCTGAAGCGCACCACCTCAAGCACGCCGGGCGCGGCTGCGCAGCGGCACAGATCAGCGAACGTCAGCCGCCCCGGTGGCACCACCAGGGTACCCGCCTGACCGCGGGGCTCACGCTTCAGCGCCTGCATCCAGCGGCCGTCGCCACACACGCCGATCAGGCGATCGCCCGCGATCAGCTCTTGGCGCTGGGGCGCATAGCCATGCGCGTCGAAGGCGTAGGCGGCGAGGCTGGGCACCGTCGGGTCGCTGGCCAACGCCAACGCATCGCCACCGCGCCGGGTCAGCACCGGCGCATCGAGGGCGAAGGCGGCGATGCCCCGCGCATGGACGGCGGCGTCGGCGTGGTAGCGGTAGTAGTCGAGCAGCTCGGCGAGGTAGTCGCCGGCGATCACCACCGGCATGCCACCGGTCGGCGTCGCCTGCGCGGCGGCGCCGTCGCGCACGCAGGCGGCGGCCTCGGCGACGCGCCGCGCGAGATCAAGGCCATCGGCGGTGGCGGATTCGCCACGGTCGAAGAACTCGACTTCATCGCCGCTGCCGGGTTTGTGCAGCAGGACGAACTCGGCATAGAGCCGGGTGCGCCGCTCGCGCAGGTCGAGCCCGCCGGAGGCGACCAGACGGCGGTCCTCGATGGTGGCGAACAGTTCCAACGTGCTTGGCCGCACCCACGGCGCTGCCGCGGCCGTCTCGGCGTAGACCCGGACCAGTCCGTCAAGCGCTGCTTCCGGCGCACTGGCCACGCTGCGATCGGCGAAGGCGGCGGGATCGGCGGCCTGCAGCGCGCTGCCGACCGCGCCGGCGGCGGGCAGGGTCCATGCCGGATTGGGCGCCGCCTCGGCGGCGGCCAGCGCCACGCGCAGGCGATCGCCCAGGACGTCGACGCCGTCACCGGCACCAAGGGTGAAGGTCGCTTCACCCTGCTTGCCCCCCTGGGCGGGCAGCGCCAGCCAGACCTGCCAGCGCGTCGCCTCGACCTCGCGCTCCGACTCTGGGCGCAGGAAGGTGAGGTAGCGCTCGTGGCGCGTGCTGCGGGTTTCGGTCACCTGCCATTGGGCGACGCGCTCGGTGCTACGCAGTGGGGCGAGGATGGCGTCGAGGGTGAGCATGGGTGGGGTGGTCCGTGGTCCGTGGTCCGTGGTCAAAGACAGAAGAAGAGAGCGAGAGAGAGTGAGTGAGAAAGCGTCGCAGGCATGGACCCAGGATCCGCCATCGATCTGGTCCCACCAGGACCACGGACCACGGGGTGGGCATGGGTGCGTGGTCCGTGGTCCGTGGTCCGTGGTCCGTGGTCGAAGACAAGGAAGTCCGAAAAGCGTCGCAGGCATGGACCCTGTCCACGGCCCTAATCCGCCATCCATCTGGTCCCACCAGGACCACGGACGACGGACCACGGACCCCGCACCCACTAAGCAATCACCGCGCGTAGCCGCAGATGCGGTCCGCCATCGGTGACCTTGACCCATTCCTTGTAGCCCTTGCCGCACATGCCGAGCGAGGCCTCTTCGACCTCGCGGCCGACCATGCTCACCGACTCCAGCAGGCGCGGCACCGAGCCGGTGACGACCACCGGTGAGAACACCCGGCCGGTGAGGCGACCGTCGCGGATCTCTTCGGCGAAGGCGCCTTCGAGCTGGATGCCCCAGCCCTTGGGGTCCTCCATGCCGTTCGACGGGTGGCGCAGGTAATAGCCGCGCGTGACCGAGGCGATCATCGCCGCCACCTCGGCGTCGCCGGGGCCGAAAAAGGTGTTGGTCATGCGCGTGTACGGCTTGTGGTCATAGGCCTCGCGCCGGCCGTTGGCGGTCTTGGCCACGCGCAGGCCGCGCGCATTGAGCACCGCGGCGCTGGAGCGGTCGTTGATGCCGTTCACCAGCACGCCGCGCGCGACGATGGTGGTGGGGGTGGCGAGCACGCCTTCATCGTCGAAGAAGTACGACGCCGCCCAGCCGTTGGCGGGATCGTCGAGCATGGTCACCAGCGGGCTCGCCACCGGCTTGCCGAGGTACTCGGCGCCCTTGGCGCGATCCTTGAGGAACATGTCCTGCTCGGTGCCGTGGCCGAAGGCCTCGTGGGCGAAGATGCCGGCGAAGGCGCCGTCGAACACGCAGTCGTGCTCACCGGGGTCGGGGATGCGCGGCGCGCCAAGCAGGCGTGGCCCGTCGCGGCGCAATTCGTCGATGTAGGCCTGATCGGGTGACTGGTGCTCCCAGCCGCCGATGCGTTCGAAACCGCCGTGCAGGCGCATCTGCGCCTCGCCCTCGGCGAACACGCCGACGCCGATCTGGCGCACGCGGTGCAGTTCCTGCGACAGGCGGCGAGTGCGGTTGACGTAGACCACGTCGGCGTGGATGTCGCCGACCACGGCGATCGCCTCTTTGAGCTTGGCCCCCGGCGCGGCGAGGCGTTCGCGCAGCGCGCGCGCCAAGGCCAGCTTGTCGGCGACGCTCACCGTACGGCTGTCGACCGCCATCGGCTGGGCGAAGTGGCGCGTCAGCGGTTCGCCGGGCTCGATCGCCAGGCCATCGCGATGGATGCCGGCGGCGAGGGCCTTGGCCGCGAGGCGGTCGGCGGCGCGCGCGATCGCCGGCGCGGCGAGATCGTCGCTCGACACTTCGACAAAGCGGTCGCCGGTCCACGCGGTCAGGGTGAACCCGGCGTTGGGCGTGATCGGATCGGCGGCGGTGCTCAACGAGTCGACGCGCACCGCGCTGCCGCCATTGCGGCGGGCGTAGGCCGAGGCGAAGGGGACGTCGCGTTCGAGGTGGGCGACGGCGGCGGCGAAGGCGGGGATAAGCTCGCGTGGGTCCATGCCGCGCCAGCGTGCGGCAGGCGCGGGTGCCGGCCACGGGAAACGCGCCGTGCATGCGCGATGGGGCGGGGCCTTGCGGGCGAGACGCGCGCGGCAGGCTCGCGCGCATGCGGCGTGGCGACCTCATCCTGGTGGCGGTGGCGGCCATCGCGGCGCTCGCCTTCTTCACCTCGCTCGACCGGCTGTGGCCGCTGGTCGACGGCCACCTGCTGCGCGACGAGGCCGCGATCCGCATCGCGGCCACGCCGGTCTTGGAGCGGCTTGGCTTGGGGGGCGACGAAACCGTCATCGCCAGCCGGCTGCGCGTCGACGAACCGGCCCTCGACCATGTCGAGAAGACCTTCGGCCGCGACCGTTGCCGCGAACTGATGGCGGATGGTTTTCCCCTCGTCATGCACCGCGTCGCCTGCCGACGGGCCGGCACCGCCGACACCGTCGCCCTGGCCTGGCATCCCGCGGGGCGGCTGCTCGGCTGGGAGGCCAGCGTGCAGGAGGACGCCGCCGGCCCCACGCTGGACGCCGCCGCCGCCGAGACCCTGGCCCGCGCCGCACTCGACGAACTCGGCGCCCGCGACCTGGAACTGACCGAGCGCGCCGCGATCGAGCGCCCGGCGCGGCGCGACCACCGCCTCGCCTTCACCCGCTGGCGCGAACGCGAGCCCGACCTGCGCGAGCGCTGGGAGGTGGTGGTCGCCGGCGACCGCGTGGTCAAGGCGTGGCCGAGCGCGGTGGTGCCGGCCGCGGCTCAGCGCGCGGCGCGCGCGGCCAAGGGGCCGATCGCCGGATTGCAGACGCTGGGCTGGCTCGGCCTGAGCCTGCTCACCGTCGCCGCGCTGCTGATCACCCTGCGTCGGCTGCGCCACGGCGAAGTCCGCCTCGGCCGTGCCCTGGGCGTCACCGGCGCCGCGTTGGCGCTGCTTCTGCTCAGCGACGCGCTGCAGACCGCGCGCCTGGTCGAGACCTGGGACCCGCTCTGGCCGCGTTGGCTGGCGCACGCACAAGATCTCGGCTGGCGCGCCATCGACGGCGCGGTCGCGGTCCTGCCGGTGCTGGTCTTCCTCGCCGCCGGCGACGCCCTCGACCGCGCCGGCAACCACACGCGCGGCGCCAGCCTGTGGACGCTGGCGCGCGGCGGCCTCGCCGATCCGACGGTGGCCGCCGCCTCGGCGCGCGGCTTCCTCATCGGCGCGATCTGCGGCGCCACCCTGCTGGCGGTGGTGGCGACGCTGGTCGCTTTCGGTGGACGCACCGCCCTGCAGCCGCGCGGCTTCTTCCTCGTCCCGCTCGGCTCGGCGCTACCCGCCCTCGCCACGCTCGCCTTCTTCGGCTTCACCGCCACGGTCGAGGAACTCGGCTACCGCTTCTTCGCCGGCACCTGGATCGAACGCCTGACCGGCCGCCGCTGGCTGGCGATCCTCGCCCCCGCCGTGATCTACGGCCTGATGCACACCGACCTCACCTTCCTGCCCCCCGCCGAACCGTGGTGGGGCCGCGCCCTGGCGCTGACCATCGTCGGCGCCGTCTGGGGCTGGGCCTTTTTTCGCTTCGACGCGCTCACCGTGGTGTTGTCGCACCCCACCGCCGCCCTCTTCATC
>ENA-ORBV01015231-ORBV01015231.1-microbial-mat-metagenome-genome-assembly--contig:-NODE-15231-length-11350-cov-14.823649_pt1 | contig 11350 bp, 9 predicted proteins | sample MGYA00237777_ERZ505514 | MGnify/ENA primary metagenome ERZ505514 (study PRJEB26160, sample SAMN06269048) | microbial mat metagenome | isolation source: Oligotrophic lake microbial mat | place...
GCGTTGAATCGCTCGCCGCCGTTGGACTCTGTTTTGATCACAAGTGGTAGCGATGGTGCCGTTAACGGTGCGTAGACAGAGAGTGTCATTGTCGACGTTTTTGTCATTGGCATCGAAAATGTGAGCACGCGAAAAAACGAAGCATTGTTGCGTTTCACAAAAACGCATGAGGGACGGACGCAAAAACACTGAATTAGGGATCAAATGAGAGCTTTTCCAAGCAATCACAGGGGTGAATGAGCGTGTCATTTTGTCATTGATTGTGGCATTGCATCATTGAGCGCATCATTGAACCTATCATTGAATCTGTCATTGAGCATAGCTGCAATTAAATTGCTAAATTGCTATCGCATCAGTGGAGCATCTTCTAAAGCAATTGTGGACGTGTGGTGGCCTTCCTTTCCTTCCGGGAATTCTCATGTGCTCTTGGCATCTAGGTCAACATGTGAGAGGCTGAAAATTTGGAGCAGGCATGAACCATCCTGGCGGTGGTGGGAAAAACATGCACATGGGCGGTGGGGCTACGGGAGGTGGCTGCATTTGCACAGCAGGTTGTTGGATTGCATTGGTGAGTTCCGATTGCATTTCTGATTGCACCGCCGGTTCCACGGTGCCAGTGGAGTTGCAGGTAGCAATTAAATCCTCCACAGGAACGTGTTGCTCTGTCTTGCACGATTTGCACTGGCACATGTCAAAGTCGTTCACAGCAGGTTTTGCAGCCCTGATCCACTGCATGCACTCTGAGAAAAAGCGCTCCCCTGTGTCGTTGACAAGTTCCTCTGTGTGTTGGAATGGAATTTTCTCAGCAATGCCACAGTCTTTGGCTAGTGAATTTACCCAAGCCAACTTGGAATGATTGAAGCAGGGTGTCACTGTTTCCCACGATCCAGGCATCTTCTTCCTTTGCTCTCTAGTGGTTGTGCTCAGCAACCGCAGCTTGTTGCGGATGCCCAGGTTGAACCGTGTCGTCCCAGTCAGATTTAAATTGTCAGCTAAAGAATTTCTCATTCCTCAGTTCGCAAAATGTGCCAACATGCCGTGGAAGGATTCCAAGCTAGATTCTCCTCTCCTTGACAAGCACTCGTTGAGCTGATGGGACGAATTTGGATTAGGAGGCATGGTGTGGTGCATTTCGTCCAAGGGGAGAGGGTCCTGTAGATGTTCAGCCTTGTCTTTACAGCTCATCCAGTTGTCTCTTGTTTCAGGAGTAAATAGTGGTTGTTGAGTAATGGGGTCGAGTCTGCCACCGGCGGGTCTGTTGTAGATGTCACTGGAGCTGCACTTGTAGGCATTGAACCAATTCTCCAGCATGTGCCTAATGACTTCGGCTGAGCGGATTTCCTTCCTAAGGTACTTGCCATACCGAACCCGAAACAACCTTGTTCCCTTTAATTCTTCTATGTCTTCATCAGTTAATTTGGCACCAGTGCTGGATAGAGTTCCATTTTTCAATGCCAGTATTAGGTTGTTGTAATCGGAATCGTTGTAGTAGTAAAGGCAGTGCAGAAGTGCAGCCACGGACTTGTTGTAGTCCAAGTGTTTCTTCCTTAGAGTGCCGGAAATGCGTTTGATGAAATGAAACAACCCAAGCCTCCCTTTTACTTCATGACCGAGAAGCAGGGCCCAGTAGTCACTCTTGCAGGGCCAAGTGTCACTGTACATAGCTTTTGGGTTGAACGACTCTCTCAGTGATAATTGTTTTGCTGCGTGGGAGAAATCACTGGTTTTTGTAGAGGGCACCAGCACAGCACAAGCTATTTCCCCGGTTTCAGTAGCAACGTCCCACAATGCTTCCACCCCTAGCTCCTTTTTTCTTACATAATTCTTTGCGACTTGGTGTGTGTGATCTTGAGCAAAGATAGCGTTGCACTTGACACCCTGTATCTCCCTTGTGTGTCTGTCATGATCGCTAATGCCCCACGGATTGTTGGAACTGTTGGAAGCCTCATCGTAGAGGTCTCGAATCATGTCACCGGTGGGTGGATAGTACCTCATGTAGTCCCCGTCCTTTTCTAGGAAAGGCAGGACGGTTGTCACTGAGTTCGTCATTGTGTCATTCACTGAATCATTGTGTGTTGAACCTTTTTTCTGGGACATAGTAGCATAATACCCAGCTGCGGTTTGCAAATACGCTCTGTTGATTGCATTGTAGAGCAAGCGGCTGCACAAATCCCCATTGCCGTACGTAGGCAAGAGCAAGTCGAATGCGTCAGTAGCGGTCCTGGCAACGTGTGCGTTCTTATGACCTCCAGCATGCCTTGAGTCCACCGGATGCGAGCAAGCGGCAAAGGCTGGAACCCGACACAGAATGCTGCTGTCATTGGACTGGAATCGCAAATTGCATTTTGGGCACTGCATGGCCATGATCATGCACCATTGCGGTGGGCCATCAATTCCAAATGTGGGGTGCAACATTTTATTTTTCGAGAAGTTTGTTCTGTCATTTCTTAAGACAGCTCCCTTGCAGGACGGACACAACACCTCCACCCCCATCATCTTCTTCCAGTCGACATTCAGCAGTTTTTGGCCCATGATGGAGTAGCAGTGTGGATTGTTGCAATTGTTGACCCACGGAATGGTCATTGTAAGTCCATCGAAATACGCTCCCACGAGACTTCCATTGTTGGGTCGAATTATCTGCTCAACGGCCACAGAAGCGGCAGCAATGATGGCCAAAGGAGCTTTCTTGTTGCAGTGCTCCTTCACAAACAACTCGTCTTCCACTTTTTTTGACACCAAGTTGCAGAATTGCTCAGGAGTAAAAACATCGGTTCTCGGTGGGGGTTCAATGACCTCTGCTGGGCACTCCTCTGTTGCTGTTCGACTTGTTGAATCACTGCCTTTTTTCCTACTAAAGAAATTCTCCACATTTTCCTTAGTGATGTGAGCACCACTGCACTTTTCGTGAGGTTGAACGGGTGCCGAAAAGTGCTTCAGTAGTCTCTTTTCCTCCTGTAGGGACTGAACGGTTGCCTTGGAGGTAGCTCCTCTAGTTTTTCGGTTCAACGGACACCGTGCATGGTGCGCCTTGTGTGAGACTTTGCCAATCAATTTATCTCTGCAAACGGGGCAGTGGGCGGCTGAGTCAAAAGCAGTTCCACCAAAGAGAGTACGTTGGTCTCCTATTTTCTTCTTCTTCCGTTGGTAGCCATGGTTGGAGGACTGCATGTTGTGAGTCCTCTTTTCCAAGGAGACACGCTTTTGGCTTTGGGGACCCATTTCGAGTTGGTTTGTGTTGTTGATGTTGGCAGTGTTATTTTGTAATGGCTGTTGCTGCTGCTGTGAGGCAGCCCGGTTGCTGTTGGGGGGTGCGAGATTCTCCATTTTGCTTGTTATTAGCTACGAAAGACAATCGGATGGCTGTTGAGTGAATTACATTAATTGCTATCTATGTCATTAACTTCGTCATCGTGTCATTGAGTGTGTCATTGAGTGTAGCATTGGGTTGGAATCCAAGTTTTCGAAATTTGTTATTTCGGAACGGAGATTTCATGCCGTTTCGGTGACACAATGATGACGTCAATAAAGGTGTCGCACCATAAATATAAATGCTTAGGTGGTGCCGATTAACCAATCAGATCACTGCCTTCGCAGTCGAAACCCCCTCGTGTCGATCGCAACACGGTTGGCACGACTGATGGCATCACATTCGTGATTCGTGAAGTCACTAGTGCGACAATCCAAAACACAAAGAAAGGGATCCACAACACCACAATCCATTGTGCAACAATCTAATTTGTTTGCACGTCAAGCAATTCAAATTTAAAAACTTTGTGTTGGATGACATTTCTTGCGAAAGCAGATTCTAGGATGACTGAACTCTTCTTGAATGAACAAGCAGAATTTTTTTCATTGAAGCAAGATGTTGCTGCTTGTTTCTTTGCATCTGACACTGCATGCATGCATTGTGCTGCAACATTGAGTCAGTTCAGCTTGCCCTCCAAGGAATGATCCATGTCTTTTTGGGGACACAAGGCTTCAAACAGCATGCATCATTTCATCAGTTTGTTGTCCTGCGAGAAACAAGCTTGAAAGACGCACCGCATTCTGTTTTCACATTGTCAAGTCATCAAAAAGAGGAGTCAGTTGAAAGCTGCTTGAGCATCTCAATTCAATGGCAAAAAGTGCAACAGACACAGGCTTCTGCAATGATGATTTGTTTTGTCATGAGCTCTCCTGTGCAACATCCTCATGTTTTGTAAAATGCAAAAAAAATGTGAAGGTGGCCACACATTTTTGAAGTGCCCGCCCAGACAATTTGGCACCAAATTGCTTCATTCAGCTGGTGGGTTGCTTCTTGTGGTGTTCACAGACAAATCTGACAGACAGAAAATGTTGACATTGTGTCAAATGCTTGCATGGGAATTTTCGGGTGCGTCCCTTTTTTTTGGACATTGGACACAATTGCACAAGCAAAGTGATGAAGAAGTTTTTGCATGTGACATGACTTTTCTTTTCTTGTTGGCTTTTGGCAAACAACACTGCTGGAATCCTCATCATTGTGCATTTTGCAAAAGGGTCTTCCTTTTGTGGTCCAAAAGTGGATTCACTCAAGTTGAAGCACAAGAAGTTTTTGCTGGCACCAGACAATGCCCTCACCCTACCAGTGGTAGGTAGCCCTTCAAAAACTTTCTTTGCTGGGGCATGATCAAATGATTTACAATGTCCGTTTCGAAGTCTGTTGTGTTCATTGGCAATGTGCTACTAGTGCCACATGAGCAGTTTCTACTCGGAGAGTCGGAGATGGAGTAGCGCTTTGGCCGTTTGCTCTAATTCCTGTCTTCAACAGTGCAATAATGAAATTAATGTTTTGATTGTCACAAATAGGAGTCCGGTGCTCATGGCCTGGGGGGGCACTTCTACCGGTAAGATTGAGACGTTGTTGTTTTCCGGAACAGTTTGGTTCCGTGAAAGAAGGATCAAGAACTGTTACCATACTTCTTTCGTTATGATCCAGGCTCCTCTAGACAGTGCAGTGCTGCACGGTGCCGGTGTGGTGCCGTTGCGGCACTGGCTGTCAAGATCAAGCATTCCTTATTTGATCACCTTTCACCACCACCACCTGCAATTATGAACCAGAAGAGCAAACTCCTAACTCATTATTTTTCTGCAAGTGAAACCACTTAGCTTGCAGCTAGCACGGCAGCTCTGTTTGCAAACCATCACTTTGTAACACTTGCTCAAACGCAGCACGAAAATCAAATGAAAATGGCAGATTCTTCTTCTCCTTATCCAAGTGATGCGGAAAGCCCACGACGTCCCGATCACGAGGACAACATGGACGCTTCTTGCTCGACCGTAAGTGACAATGGAGGACAACAGTCTGCGGACAAGAAGAAGGCAGACGCGGCCTTGGCTGAATCCGAGACGCGCATGGTCCGTATTTTGCGAGTGGTGGTGATGCTGGTTTTGGTGGGAACCGCCGTTTTGGTTTCTGCCTTGGCGTATTTCTACATCAAGAATGATGAAGATGCTGCCTTTTCAAGCAATTTTTATGGTTTGAGCCATCGATTGGTCCAGGGTTTTCATACCAATGCTCGTCGGAGTTTGCAAGCCATTGATGGGTTTGCCACTGACATGGCATCGCTCGCGAAAATGACGGGTCAAACCTGGCCCAATGTCACCATTCCCGATTTTGAAGCCAAAGCGACACATGCCCGAAGCATTGCGGGGTAAGCAGGCGGTGTAGTTTGTCCAGTTGAACTTTGGTGGTTCTTGTGTTACTCAACCATTTTTCTTCTTGTCAATTGTATCGCAGATCCTTCTTGTTGGGATTGTATCCTCTGATTCCCAACGAAACACGCAAGGAATGGGTATCCTACACGACCGAAAACCTCTGGTGGCTCGAGGAATCCTACGAGTTCCAGAAATCCTTCACCGCCGAACACAACCGCAAAGTGGGAGACTATTCGGCTCACAGGCAGAGAAATCGAATGCTCCAAGAAGAAGCTGTCTCGAATAATAGTAGCTGGCCAGAAGACCAGACAGTCTGGCAATACGACGGATTCAACTTGACCAAACCACCCGTCAATTTGACGTACGGACCACTCGGCAATCCTCTGGCTTTATATGAATATGGTGGGGATGTCTTGGATGAAATGGGATATACCTGGATTGAAAAGCCTCAGGATGGTCCCTTTGCACCCATGTGGCAATTTAGTCCGGCCAGAGAAAAGGCTATCTTTGACATAAACTTTGATTTGTATACCAACACATATCCGGAAGAATTTGAGATTATTACCACCCGGAAAACCGCCGTCTTTGCCAAGGTTTGGAATGTGGACGACGGTGTGATTGCGGAGGATGATGACTTTGATTTGCGCATGGCTCCTGTCGCCAGTGTCCTGTACCCCGTCTTTGATCAAGTCCAATATGACCTTCGAGGAGAGGTTGTAGCGTTTATTGAATATGATTTTGAATTTGGACCTCTCCTAGCTTCGGTGCTCCCTGCAGATTCGCATGCCCTCATTTGTGTCATTAGCAATCCTTGCGATGACAATGGCAATTATTCGTATATTGTTACCGGTGGAACTTCTCAATACTTGGGGGCCGGAGATTTCCATGACCCGACCTATGATTCCATGATGGTGGAGGCATCCTTGGCGGATTTTGACCAGGTATCGGATGGGGATGGAAGCTACTACAATGGAGTCCCCTTGGAAAAGAAATGGTGTCCCTATACCATCAAGGTATTCGCCACGGAAGAAATGGAAGAATTCTATGTCACCAACAAACCATATTACGTTGCCACTGCGATTTTTGGCGTATCGTTGTTTACCATTCTGGTCTTTATCCTCTATGACTTTGCCGTCAAATCCCTCCACACGCGTGTCAGTAAGCGTGCCAAGACCTCCGATGCCATTGTACAAAGTTTGTTTCCCGAGCAAGTAGCCAAGCAACTCTACGAAGAGCGCGAAGACAGGAGCAAGCAGTTGAAGGAGCAGCAACAAGGTCATAGTACGGGTGCTGCGACAGACGATGAGGATGCCTTGGGCAGCCTCGAATTGACCATGGCCAAAAAGACCGCCATTGCAAGCCACTACGATAGCGTAACGATCCTATTTGCCGACCTGGCAGGTTTCACGTAAGATGGTATTTGGTGTGATGGATGAGTAATCCTATCGTTTCTGTGCAAAGCGCCTCACAATTATAACTTTTTCATCTCGTCTTTTTCAGCAAATGGAGCTCTGGTCGTTCCCCGGAAGATGTATTCACAATGCTGGAGACTTTGTATGGTGCGCTCCCATCGTTTGGAAATTGGCTTTAATCTTGTTGCTTGTAAAGGAGCAAAAATGTGACTGACGCATCCCCAATCCCTTTTTCATGACAGGCGCTTTTGACAGAGTTGCAAAACGACGAAAGGTCTTTAAAGGTACAGCGAAAATCAACCAAGATCGGCCTTTCAAAAAAATTGTACTCACTCATTGTCTGGGACTCTTCTTCTTTTTTCTGTTTTTTCTTCTTCGCTGTGACAGTCGAAACCATTGGGGATTGCTATGTGGCTGTCTGCGGGCGTAAGTTTCGAGTTATCCCAGAGATTGTTCCTCTGAATTATTTACCATCAGTTTCTCACTCACATTGACCACCACAAAATATCGATAGTACCCACCCCAAATCCAAATCATGCAGTCGCCATGACGAAATTTGCAAAGGAGTGCATGGAGGCAATGGATAATCTCAAAAATGGTGATTTGGCCGACGTGGTTGGCAATGAAGTGCGGGAGTTGCAGTTCCGCGTCGGCATGCACAGTGGAGGCGTCATTGCTGGAGTACTGAGGTATGTGCTGTTATGTATTGGCACTGGTTATCAATTGCAGATGTTCTTGTGGCAAAGGCTTATCCTATCGAAATTCTATCATGTCGATGTTGCCTACCATGTGTTCTATCTATCGATCGAAAATAGAGGCGAGAAGGGACGATTCCAGCTGTTTGGAGACACCATGAATACAGCCTCTCGAATGGAATCCAATGGCTTCCCAGGAAGAATCCACGTCTCCCAAGAGACTGCGGACGCACTCAGGGCCAAGGGGAAGGCAGCGTGGCTTACCCCACGGGAGGACAAGATTGTGGCCAAGGGGAAAGGTGAACTTCAAACTTACTGGGTTCAAATTACATCCGCCGGGTCCACCATGTCTGACTTTTCTTCTAGACTTCCTCCGCTCCCCGTAGAGTCCAGTCTAGCTCGCAAAAAGCAAAGCCTCGATATTGAGTGAACATTCATTTCATAAGATTTATTCGTACTCCGACACGAAGCCCGAAACGGCAAGACAAACTTGTAACAACGTGGAAGGTTGGCCGGTGCATCTCCGCCCAGGACCAGCCTCGCCATGTTTGAAGTCTAACGCATCTTGCCTTTATCAAGCTATACATCCCTTCACCCGGACCCTGTGCTTCTGGCAGTTCGTGGATTTCAATGGCCCCTCTAGCTAGAAGCAGCTAAGCCCATCCTATTATCATTTCATACGATTATTATTACTACCGACAGGCTGACACTGCCCCACCATACCCTACACCCAGGAACAAAATTCAATTCATCTGCTGCAATAACGATATGTAAGTATAAAAGGTGCACACCAGCGTTAGAAGAAAAGTTTTGAATCCCTTCGGAAAAAATGATATCCATAGTAGATATTTTAGCATGATGTGCCACCATGAAATCTATTCATTCTTTTGACACATGCACATCTGTCTGCATCTTTAGGCTGACTGATGCTGCATTTACAAATAACATTGTCATACCCACAAACTAATGAAGCCAGAGAAATTGGTTGAGTTGAATTCAAGGATGTGACAGATCATATAAAACAGGCATCATGGATGATCAGGTCTGCAATGCATTCATGGATTCTCTTCTAATCCAATGAACAATAGTTTGGCAAGCAATTGCTGCCACACTTGTGTTTTCCATTATCAAGACTATCTGACAGAGTGCTTGAAGTCATTAAAAAAATGTTCTCCTAAGTTCAGCAAAAGAAATGCTAAAGCACATTCCTTTTCCTCTTCACTTGACAATGCTACCTTGAACTGATGGTCTGTCTCCACAACTTGTTTCCCATGGTTGGATCTAATCTTTGTTCTTGATTGTTTGTCAATTGCCAACAGCCCGTCATTTTCAAACAAGGATGGGCTTGTGGAGTTTCCTTTCAATCTCTTCAGGAGAGTCTGCATTGAGAGGTTGCAGATTCTGTTTCCTCCCTTTGCAATGAGTTTCCTCCTTTTCTCCGAAAACATGTTGTGCACTGGGTTTGGTTTGGTTTGGCAAATCTCCTGCCGATGTGAAGCACAGGATCTGCATGAGCTCAATGCTCCGACTTCTCTGCTGATTGGTTGTCACAAACATCACAGGTGACACCAGAGCCTGACAACTGATCGATTTGGGCACAAGTTGTGGTTTTTCATGACAACAAAGCTGCATGTTCTGTCCCAATGGCTCCCACCAAAGAATGTTGTTAAGTGATCATTCAAGTTGCAATCCAGAACATTTCCATCACAAAAAGTTCTCACATTGTAATGTCCATCATGTTTTGTCAATGCCCAAAAGATTGCACTGTGAACCGGTTGCAACACAAATCACATTGCTGTTCAAGTGTGCTGCGCATAACTTTTTGTGTCTCCAGTGTTGTTGGAATCTGCACAACATGCATCATGCCAAATGTTGCTGAACTGTGTTCAACACACAGTTGTTGTGCCTGGCCATTGCAGGGGCAGAAAAACTGATGTCATGGTTCACCAAACCAACTTGAAATGACAAATGCACAATGACAAAGAAAGTGGTGTGCAACAACGATTCATGGGGAAGGGGGGGCTGTGGGGAGAGGTTCATTGTTGCTCAAGAGTCTTGATGTCTCAGTCATGTTGATGAAGAAGAGGTGACATTGGATGCATGACAAACATTTGAGACAGAGGTCTCAAAGACCTTTGAGTGTGAACAAATGCATGAACACCACCAACTTGTCTCAAATCAATCGGCCCATGTTTTTTTGACAATTAAGCACAATTGACACTGCACAAGTGGACCACCACCATGAAACAAATGTCCAAATCAAAATGATTGCTTGCAGCTGTGATGAGGGGAGTGGTCACCATCATGGCAGGACATTCATGTTGTCCTTTTCTGTTCACAGACTTGTTGCTCCTGAGCATGGACGCGCTTGAAGTTGTGACTTGTTCTGGTTGGTCAAAAGCGCATTTGGGGATGACTGGCTAGATCAGCACAAAGCAAACATGTGATTTTTGGACACTGAAAATGTTTGCAAAAGGCACACACGGAATTCTCTTTCCATGCAATGTGCATCTTCTTTCTTGTGGGACAACAACAAAAAACGCATTGTTGTTGACTTTCTTGAATCCAAGAATGACTGTGAAGCTGAGACAAATGAGTTGTTTTGTGATCAAGTGTTTCATCTTTTCTAACAATTTGCCGTCATCACATTGTGGTCATTGCGAAAGTCATTCTTGAAAAGGGTGCACACACACTGTCCAGTTTCAGAGGCAATGAAATTGATTCAACTTGCACATTGTGGCATTGTTTTGGGCTCAAACTGTGTTGCATCAACCACAAAGATCAGTTGTCTTCACAGCGGACCAAATGTCTCTTCACAATCACAATGTCCTGATTTCTCATTCATTCTGTTCAATTGTCAAGTCTGATCTTGCACATTGTTCCATGTCTTTTGGGTTTGCACGTGTCCATTTGTGACTCCCGAACAAAGCAATTTTGTTGTTGTCACATCAGTCCATTGTTTAAAAAAGTTCATCAACTGCAGCAACATGTCAAACAAAAGAACAAACATGCTTCTCTGCATCCTTTGAAAACAACTGTCACCATTCTGCAACAGATTGCATTGAAGTTGTCCCTTCTTGATGAACCGTTCCTCACATGTTTTGAAAACTGGAAACTGATTGAATTGCCATCACAAGAAACGGACAAAATTTGCCTCCAAAACTCCCAGCCCGATGCATGATCCAAATCCAAAGAATGGTCTTTTGGCAAAGCTTCATCACCCCTGCTGACAACTGGTTCAAACTGCATTGCAACAACACACTGGCACAACAAACAATGGAGCTGGCCACTGACCACTCAGCAACTGGCCACTGGCGAGAAGCCTGACTGCTGACAGCATCAATGCACACCAGTGTGCTAGCACTGGGGGGCCACGCATGAAAGGACATTTCGGGGATTCAACAGTTCGTCGTGTTGTGGAAAATGTGAGTGTCAAACAATGCCCAGCAATGGCACGGGACATTGGCAAACAAAAATGATCACCCAATGTTAGTGTTGCGCAGTCACCCCAATCGGCTTTGTTGTGTTGAACCACATCCTCTAGCAGGTCTGCAGAATGGATTTTGT
>ENA-ORBV01015232-ORBV01015232.1-microbial-mat-metagenome-genome-assembly--contig:-NODE-15232-length-11350-cov-4.106804_pt1 | contig 11350 bp, 3 predicted proteins | sample MGYA00237777_ERZ505514 | MGnify/ENA primary metagenome ERZ505514 (study PRJEB26160, sample SAMN06269048) | microbial mat metagenome | isolation source: Oligotrophic lake microbial mat | place...
AGCAGAAGACGGCATACGAGATTCGCCTTAGTCTCGTGGGCTCGGAGATGTGTATAAGAGACAGCAACAGCATTGGACCATCCATCAACAGCATCATCAACACTTATTATAGCTGCTGTAGCTACTCTTCGTGTTTGACGACGAGTTAGATTGCAAAAGACCATCGCGTGCTTCAGTTTTACTGTCCTTCAAGCTAGTCGCTAGCTAGCTAGTTCACCATAACAAAAAGTTTTAGATTCGTTTGATACGTACCAAACCAAAATGGACAATGCCGAAATGGAAGCATTCAGAAAAACCTTGGCATCATTAATTGAGCTGAAAGTCGTCGTTGGCAGCGACGGTGTATTTCTCAGCATGGATGGGACATATCGTATTGGCATCCCTGTGCTAGACGACAGAGTGGCAGCTTTGGCTAAGTACATAGAGTCGAGGAGACATTTGAAAAATGTTACTTTGATTTTGGGGGTGCCGTCTTTCTCCCCGCAGCACGACAACATTGCCCGCGTGTTAGCTACCGCTTGCGCCAAGAGAAATACAAGTGGACCAGCTGAATTTTTACCACCGATTTGCCTAATAGTGACGCACCATTTGCATCCAAGTTGGATTCCCTCGGCAGCCAATTTTTTCTCCTCTTTCGGCTCACACATCACGGAACTTATTTTCTTTACCCGAGGAATGGACCACGAGAAGCCCATGGTCGAAATCATTGCCCCTTTATGCCAGCAGTTGAAGTGTCTTACAATCTACGTGACCACTGGGCCCAATACAACTTCGGTTCTCTATGATCTAATGGATATCAGCAGCACTTGCGAATTGCATTTTGTTATTGCAGATTATCCCCAAGTGCACAATGCCTCGGTTTCGGTTTCTCCAATGTTATCAAACAACCTCAACGTGCTCCTTGATTCTCGTGAACAGCATTTGGGGCTACGGGAAACCACAAGTCTTGTAACATGGTTGCAGCAAATGCATCAACTTGCTCTTTTCGGTCTTGAAATAAAAAGCTTTAATGCAGAGGGGCTAGAAGTTTTATCGGACTACCTTCAACAAAACTCATCAATCAGGGAGTTCAGGTTGCATGTGGCTGAAGTACAACCAAATCGTTCGGAAATTTTAGAGGCAACCTTGGGAAATGTGCTTTCCTCCAAATCGTCCTTGAGAAAGGTGATCTTGTCTATGTGTGGCGATGCTCACTTTGGGTTGGCTTACCAAATTCTTTCGGGAAGTAACAGGCTTGAATTGTTGGAACTCACCTCACGCTACAATTCTCAACACCCTGATGATTGCCTGGTGTCCGATGATTCCTTCGTGTTGATCGCTGAGGGGATCCAACAGAGCAGGAGTTTACGGGAACTGTATGTCGCAGTGAGTTACAACAATATTCAACAACAAGAAAATGAAAGCGATTATGGCTTGGATATCACACCTCTTGCAAAAGCGCTCACATCCCGGCAACAAGGTCCTCTTTGCTGTCCCCTTGTGGCGTTGATATTGCACGTAAATATCAAACCTGTGGCGATCCCGCACCTCAAACAAGCTCTCACGGACCCATCTGCGCGGCTAGAGAATCTCGATATTTGCAGCTACTTCTATAGTGGCGAAGATGCGATATCCCTGGTGGAGGCAGTACGCGACAACCAATCATTGGAGAACGTCGAGTTTCGTTTCAGTTTTCGAACGCAAGGGACTCGACCTGGAATGAGCAATGTCATCTATGCTTTGCCAGCGATGCTTGCTGAGATGGAGCCTTTGAAAATGTTTACATTCGTGTTGATTGACGCTGGCACTCTACCAGTAACATGGCTGGACGACGCAGGGTTATCGAGAGAACTTAACATTGGTTTGATGGACAATCAATCGCTACAGTACGTGTCCATCGAGGCATCACCCTTCCCCTCCTATCGGGACCCCGCTGGTAACTATAGGTTTGACATGGCCCGAGAAGACGTTTTCAATTGCTGCGAGAGGAATGTTGAACATGCCTTGTTTATTGCGGCCTTTCCAGCGCATCCCGATCCAATGACAGCTCTCTTGAAAGAACTTGATACAACCCGCGGCAATCCAATCGGCACCACTTCCGAACAAGTATTAACCATGCTCTTTTGTTGCTTTTCCAGTCGGCCAGACTTGATTGGTGGACCTCGGCGACAACAGGGCGAGTCCTCGACTTTGCTTCGCGAAGAGCCCTAACCGAACCGCAAGGACGCAAAGTCAAACGCCAACGCACATAGGATGCATCCGCCGCCACGATCAGTACCCACGGGGGTCGTGTACTAGTGCTATGCAGCCCAAAACTAGACCGCACTTTTAGCAAAACCGGGGCTCTGGCGAGCAAGCGGTTAGGTGCCTCCGTCACCTGTCTCAGCCAGCAAACAAGTAGTAGTGGTAGCACGTAAAATAGAACATCAGGGAAACAATTGCTTAGCCGGAGGCTCTACTAGTAGTACAACCTGCGGAAACTAGCATATAGCCTGGAGGCTCTAGTAGTACTGCGAGATTACGTTTTCGTGTACAACGGCTATGTATCTTTTGTATTCTTTATTTTCTATAAGCCTTTCCGTGGCACACTACGCAACTTGTCGTAGTTTGTACTGAGTACTAATTCCAAGTTTAAATACAATTGACACACAAACAACATAAAAACAAAGGAACCCATAGCGACTCCAAAGACAAATGCTATCGACCCTGGTCGGACATGCCTTGCGAACCATTACGCGATACTAGCTTCGACTCGTGGAACCGAGTTGGATCAAACATCTCGCACATCGGCGTCGTCGTTGTCACCGACGGAGCCGCCATCTTGCCCACCCCCTCTGCTCATGCGATTTTGAAGAAAGTTGCGAAACCTAGTGCCGCGTTCTCCTCGTTCGCTTTGACCACCAAGGCTCCTTTCCGAAGTATCCTTCATCATAGAGCCAGCACTAGCTGCTGCGTTTCCACCTCCAATGGAGAAGTTTCGAAAGCCGCGCTTGGGTACAGCACTGACCATATTGCCGCTGCCGCTGCCGAAGCCATGCTCGCTCTGGCTGCCAATCATTCCGTGCTCGCTGCCATTCTTGTACTCGTCCAGCTGCATCTGGAGGAAGTCCACCTTGGCGCGACTATCGGCCAACATGATACTCATATTTGTTGCATTGGCAACCAATCTTTCTCGTTCCTTCAAAATGGAAGCTTCGGACTCGCGGACCTCTGTGAGAGACTTGCTGATTTCGGCATTTTCTCGGATCAATTGTTCGACTTGCGATTGAATATTGGCAGAACTCCTGCCGTTGTCCGATAAAGCTTCTTCCTTGTTTTGAATCAGGGCCTTGCTGATTTCGTTTTCTTTCTTGAGCCGTTCCACCTCTGCCAGCAACTCGGCCTTTTCTTTTTCCATTCCTTGTATTTGCTCCGCCAGCATATCCTTCTTGTCCGTCTCAACGTCCAAAAGTTTTTGGAGCTCGGCAACCACAGTGTTGTTGGCGTCGCCCTTTTCTTTCATTTCTTCGTAATCATGCTCCATTATTTCGACCTTCCTCTTGAGGACTTCCAGTTCCCCGGATAAATCGCCAATCTCGGCCTCCTTTTGAATAAGTTTGGCAGACATTCTCTCCCTTTCTTGCTCGTGTTCGTGCTCCATCTCCTCGATCATCATACATTTGTTGTGCAGTTCGTTCACCACTACTTCTTGGCGTTCGTCAAATTCTTCCACTCGAATTTTCATATCCGCGTTCTCCTTCTTGGCAATTTCGAATTCGTGCTTCATATCATCCAAGGCTTCTTGTGCTTCGCACTTGCGATCCACTTCTACTCCCAAGGCAAGATTGGCCGTGAACAATTCTCGATGCACTTCCTGGTATTCCGTTTCTTTTTCCGCAATGACCTCTTTGAGTTTCTCGATTTGCTCTCGGAGATCAATGCACTCGCCGGACTTTTCCAATAGCTGCTTCTCTATTTGATCCTTGCCGAGGGCGAACAACACGGAATCTCTCTTGACGGCGATGATTTTCTCTTCGGCTTCATCGTGAGAACCCATGGATTTGAGTTGGGCGGCGATATCCGTACTGGACTGTTGCGCCGCAAGTTCGTCAATCTTGGCCTGCTGCTCGGCCACTTGATCTCGTAGTTGTTCCACGGTGGCCGTCAATTCGGCACATTCGTTCACTTTTTGTGTCAAAAAGCCCTGTATCCGTTTGCGCTTTTTCCCAGCACCTACCTCGTCGGCGGACTCGGCGTTACCATTGGACTTGGGCCTGTCGTCATCGCCGGTATTGTCGTCTGCATTGTCGTCTTCATCGTCACTTTCGGCATCATCACCTTCAACGCTGTCCTCAAATCGCTCCTCGAGCGCCGCCAACAATTCCCGCACGCGGGCTTCTTGAAAGGCCCGTTCCTTACGCAGGTCTTCCAGTTCCAGTTTGCTCGTGTGCAATGCTTGGCGCAATTCCACCACATCATCAATGACGGACACGTAGGCTTGATCCCGAGTGTTGAGACCCGCCGCCGACGCCAAATCCAAAGCGGCCGTTCGTTCCCGCGCTCCCACCAAATCACCCATGGAGGCCGACGTCATGAGACTCTTTCTTCGATCCGGCATAAAGACGGCATTGGCAAACAAAGGGTGACTATTGCCGTCCACACTATTCCCGGCACTGTTGAGACTCCGATTGCTGTTGGTCCGCCGCAACAATTGTTCTTGTAATTTCGCTTGCAATTCTTCTTGTTCCTGCTGTTTGTCTTCTTGTTGTTTCAAGCGTGCCATTAATTGTTTGGCCAAATGATGACTGACACTGGGTTTTTCTCCTTCCTCGTCGGCCGCCAAATCGACCATTTCCCGGTGTCCCAAGGAGGATCGTGACGACGTGGTGGTATCATCGTCCGAATCCGAGTCGGACTCGGAATCCGAACCACCACCCTCGCTCTTCTTTGTTTTTCGTCCCGTGGGTGAATTTCCGCGGGAGCGAGGCATATTGCCCGGCAAGTAGGTTTCCGTTTCGACGAGACCAAAAAAGCGACCCTTGACATTGGACAGGCGTTGACTGCTCTGTTCGGTCGTATCGTCATCGTCGTTCGTATCCGCACTGCGATGGGAAGCAAAACTGCGTGCACTGAGGGGTGCCATATTGTTATTGTGGTTATGGTTGTTTCCACTTGGGGAGGTCAAGGTGGCGGGCAAGACAAAACGTTTATCCTCGTCTTCACTTTCGTGGTCACTGTCGGAAACGGCAGCCCGTGGTTGGCTGTTGTCGTCATCATCATCATCCTCACCTCGATCGGGAAGGGATTCCACCAGCAGGAAAGCTTCGGCTTTTTGTTGCTGTCGTTGTTGTTGTCGTGTTTCTTTGGAAGAAATGCCTTGCGGATGATGGTTGCTATCATCGTCACTCTGGTTGTCATCATCATCACTCTCACTCTTGTCGCCACCCTCCGTCGTTGAAACACCCGCCGCCATGTGATGGTGCCTTGTTGGAAGATCGGTAAGACTCGCACCACCGCCACCGGTAAGACTGGCGGCACTCCCATCATGAAGACTGGCACCCCCTCCTCCCATGAGTTCATCGTCCCACAATTGGGCAAAGGTATCGTCGCCCGTCCGACTCCCGAGGGGATCAAAGGAATTGGTGGAAATGCTGTCGTTCAATTTGTTGTTATTGTTGTTCATGTTGTGGTTGTGGTTGTTGGGCGTATCGGTACTCGTGTTTAATAAATCGGTCGCATCGTCCGGGTCCGGTGCCCACCAATGTTTGGTCGTCATGGCGGTGGCAGCCGTGGTCATGGCCGTAGCGGCCGTTGTCATAAAGTTGGCCGCAGCCGAATTCTTGGTGGTAGGAGTGGAAGTCTTGGCAGCGACGCTGTCCTGCCCGTGCGACGACGACTCGGATTCATCTTGCGTCAAGGGCGTGGGTTTGGTTTCCATACTATGGTCGGGTTGTTGTTGTTGTTGTTGTTGTTGTTGCTGTTGGTCGAGTTGTTCTTTTTCGAGTCGCTTTTTTTCTTTCCGTTCCTTCTTGAGGCGTTTCTTTTCTCGCTTGGCCTTGCGCTTGGCCTTTTTATTCTCTTGATTGTTGACGAGTTCGGACAATTGATCGATCAATCCCACGAGGACATCGCGTTCTTCGTGAAGGACGGAAATTTTGGCATTTAATTTTTTGATCTTTTGCGGAATGATTTGTTTGTGTTTCATTTCTTGAATGGCCAATTGTTCCAATTGGGCATTGTCGGCCATGGCCATTTCCGCGAGAAAATGATCCATGTGAATGCTGACGCGACTCATGACAGAGAGGTTGGAAATACTTTGGCCGCCATCCATACTGACGACGGAGACATCATCGGTCGTCCCGACCCCCACACTGCTGACACTGCCACCACTCCCGAGGCTGGTGGGAGATCCGACGACTCGAATTTTGGAATTGGGATGCGTTTTCTTGTTGGTCTTGCTGGTGCCCGATCGTGGCGGTGTGTGGGACGGAGAGGAATTGGTGGGCGTAATAATGGTGGCTGGACCAGAAGAAACTGCACTTGCCGATTGGTGTTGTTGTTGCTGTACGACTTTTTGATGCGTCGAAGATTCCGTCTTTTTGACGGCGCTCTTAATGGTAGAAGAGGGTTTTCGTTGTCGTGCCGAAATGGCAATGACGGGTGGCCTGTCGTCTGTGTTGGCCCGCCGTTGTTGCTCTTCTTCTTCTTCCTCTTCGTGGTTGTCATCCCCATGATACATGATTTTTCCCAATACAGAAGGCGAGACAATACTCGCATCGTCCATGGCATAGGAAGCGGGAATTTCATCAACATCAATGGGACCCGTATAGTGTTCTCTGGATCTTGTCGATGGAGCCGATTTGGACATGCCTCGATCACTGCTGTTGTTCATGGCGTTGTTACTGCTAAAACGACTCGAGGATTTCATGGCACTCTTGAGGGGAGGAGACGAAGCACGAGGAGCCAAGGGAGGTTTTGGAGTAGTAGCATTAGCAGACGTGGTAGCAGTAGAGGGCATGGTGGTGCGAGAGGAAGGAATGCGTTCGGATTTGGAAAGCATGGCCGCCTTACTAGCGTTGTTGTTGTTGAGTTTGTCTCGCGTCTTATTATTGGTGACATTCGTAGCTTCCGTGCGTTCGCTATTGTCAGCTTCGATTCCTCCTCCTTGTGAGTGTAAACTACGCGTACTACTAGGCGCCGCCGCTGCCTTCAAAGAGGAAGCAGGAGCACCACTGTTGCCAGTGCCAGTGCTGCCAGTGCTGCTAGTGTTCTTTTTGCTGCGATCTCTCCAACTCGTACTTCTCGTCATGGTAGCATTACGTTCACCGGCATTGGCAGCCGCGCCAGAAGTACTACTACTAGCCGTCGCGGTGGCGGCTGAAGCAGAGGCATCCTTGCTCTTGCGCTTGAAGCCAAACACCATTTTGACGGAAAACAATTAAATAAATCAATTATTGTTCTTCTTGGCTAGCTAGCTAGCTATAGCTGGTAGTGGTAGTGAGTCTAGCTAGTAGCTACAGCCAAGCCCTCACTATTACTACTAGCTAGTAGCTACAGGCAAAAGGAGGTTCTCTCTATCTCTTGTTCCCTCTACTGTACTAGTCTAGTATTGGTTCTTATGGAGGTACGATAGGTCTACCTTGTACCCGCCGGTCTTGCGTAGAGTGGTACTACTAGCTAGTACGTACCGCTTACAACAAGACGTAATACAGTACAATAATAATTGCTCGTTGTTATTGTTGTTGGGGTGAGAGTTGTATGTTTCCGTTGGTGCAAGGAGGCGAAATTTAAGCAGCGTGGCTGGAGGGGAATCATGGGAGACGTTGGGGCGCAAATAGACTTCTTGCTGTTAATTCTATCGGCAAGTTAGTTAGTACAAAAGATGACCCCTCAAGCCAGCCGACACATTTTTGTCCATTCCAAAAAATTGGAATAGGCGTAGAATATGCAGTGTTCACCCGGGCGCAGAAGCAGACTTGGTAGGCTTCATGTGTGCCACTAACAGTAGTAGATTTCACAGCTGGACACAAACAAACCCAGTTGCACAATGACATTGCAGCAACCAAATGACACAACAAAACAACAGGAACAAATTGTCAATTTTGTGAATTTCAAAATGTTCTTTTGTTGTGTTGTGGATTCACAAATCAAGCACAACACACACACGGATCAATCGACAAAATTCATGACAACATCTGTGGGCACAGAGAAGTCGTCGTTGTTTTTTTCTCCAATGTCTTTCAACACCCAAACACAGCTGAAACACTGCCACTGGTAGAAATGAAAAAATTATGCAACAACTGCAAAAATAAACACTGTGTGTCCAATTGCAAACTGCCTTGTTGGTGAACAATCCTGCGGCAAATGTCACAAAAAACATGCAGGACAGTCATTCATGGCAATCCATCCATCCATCAAGCAACACTGTGCAAGACATTCCGTCACACAATTGCCACATTAGGGATCATCTCAGAAGAAGTCACGTGAGACTCAGAAAATGGATGCAAATGACCAAAGCTTCTGGCAAGATTTTTTGATGGAATTGGTTTGGACCAAAAACAAGAGTGGTTGTCATTTCTGTCCAACACCAGCATGGCAAGAGGCAACACAAACAAATTGAATGGTCTCATCACTGCAGCAACTTGCAGTTGTTTTGAAAGCAAAATTCATGTTGAGAAGGACAAATGATGGAAAATGCATTTTCAAACAACATGTTCATTTCATTCTCATCGAGCCAGTCAGTCAATCAACAGCAATGGATGATTTGGATCTGGTTGGATCCATCGTGACAGCAACAACAAACAAGCTAAAGAATTGTGAGGTGTTTGAACATCAAACAAAATGTCTTTTCCCATTGAATGATGGTCGGTGCTCACACTCCACACTGCTTGCAAAAAATGACATCAAATGCATTTCAGTTGCATCAAGTTCAAAGAACATGTCAATGCTTCAGCAGCGCTTTTTTGTCAAGAAATTCATTGCACAGCTTGATGATCAAATCAACAATGTCTCGGGGACTAGCTTCACTGAAATTCAAGCTGCCAGTTTTGTGCAATCAAAAAACAGCATGAGTGCAAGTTCATGAACTTTTTGTCAAATGACCAATGAAGGAAAAAAAATGACAAAAGCTCTCAGAAACACCGCGGTTGCTCTGATTGAGCATGTGTCAATGGAAAGCTCAATTTCATCATGTCAAAGATCAAAAATGAACGGAGCAGGTTGCAGAGCAGAAATGGATGAAAACTTTGCTAAAAGAATGCTTGCCTTGAAACTCAGTTGCAGTCATTCAGCATGGCTTGTGAGGTGCAAAAGATTGCCACAATTTGCATCCCACTAGCAGCAATGCTGCTACAGTGGTCAGTGTTTTCTTGTCATCAATTGAGTTGTTCTCGACCTGTCTTGTGTCCATGTGTTGAAAAAAATCATTTGTTAAATTTCTTCCCATTCAGTTGGTGGCTGTTGACATGCACTGCACAATCACCATTCAGTCCCAAATCACTGAGGTGCAGTCCTTTTGTTTCTCACCTTCAGTTGAAAGAATGTGATGTTGTTTTGTGTTGAGGTCTTCAACCCTGGAGCATGCTGTGAGGACAAGGATTGTGTCAGGTGAAGGGCAGACAAGAGGCTAGGAGCCACACACCGAGGCACAGCCTCAACAACCGCACTAGCTAGATGAATGTCAAGGGATTCTCCCACTCTTTTCCTTTTGATTCAACTCTTGTCATCATGCAGCAGGGAATTGTTCCAGCCACACCGGCCAGACAGGAAGGGTCGCACAACAGGTTGTTGCGCCCAAATGTTTGCTTCAATGCTGCAATCATGAACCAGCTGCCATTTGATTGTCATTGATTGCCTTTGAATTCATTGGTCATCCTCGTCGGAACCTCCATTGACCAACGTTGGCGCGACAGGCAATCCTTCACTGCACCGGAGCACATCCCTGCATTGAGGAAGCCCCAAAGCGCATTGGCTGTGAGCCAAAGGACTTGATCCATCAGCTCTTTTCCTGCCACAGAAGGCATCATGAAGAAAAAAATGAAGCCGACGAACTGCTCTTGCAGTGACCATGCCGGTCATCGCAACATGATCTCTCTTTTCAAGCTCCATCCACGCATCGCTTTGTTTCTGAGGACTTAAAGAATCAAATCGAGCTTTGCTTGAAGAATCAATCTGATCTTTGCCAAAGAAAGTTGATGTTTGCATCAAGCCGAAGAACCAGTCCCCCCGTCATTCTGTTTGGATCAACACCGGGGAAAGGAACCACACCCATCATTCCATCGGCTTTGTTCCATCCCATTCATGCTGAACCAGTCATTCAACTGCCTTGCAACCAATCCAACCAGAATGACCATCCAGCTGGAATGACCAATTGGCTTTGAACTGACCATGGCGGCAACACCATCATGGAATCAAGTGCTGCAAGCAACAACCCACTCGCAACCTGTCAACAGCACCTGCTCACTGAGATCAAAAAGCCTCATCCTTCACAAATTGAAACAGGTCACACAACCATGTCTTTTGACTCCCACATCAATGAAAACTTCACAATCCAGTTCTCCATTTCATTCCCACTTGAAGACCCACTTGGAAAGCTCAACAAATTCTCCTGCCTTTTCGATGCAAAGCACCTGTTGGCTCAGTCCACTCCATCTGCTGTTGAGCCCCTCCAACATGGAGTTGTGGATGACTGCATGGAGGTCATTCAAGACCTCATTGTCTGCCCACTTCTTGAACAACAATTCATGTCCACCATGGGACCTTCCAACCGCGCCCGGCACATCCAAGCATTTGTTGAATCTCCCTTCACTCTGCTAGCCAAAGCTCTGTCACTTCTGTTGCCAGTTTGCTTGAAGAAATTCAAAGCTTCTGTGCTCAACCATCCACAATTTCACCAAACGTTTGTGCCGGCAACTCTTGGCTTCACACCAATGTCCGACATGACCTGCACAAAGATTCAGTTGGCAACACTGGACCCCCTTGTCATGATGGAATTGGAACTTGTGTTCACCCATTGGCATTTTGGTCCCACTTGGAATGGACATCACCTCGATGACATCATCCCAAACAATGACCACTTTGCTTTCTGTCCTGAGCCCACATCTGCAGTGACCACAACTCTGACTCCAATTGACATTCCCACTTTGACAGTTGAGCCGCCCATCCCATCCCATTTGAATGAGGGGAGGGCAACACGGTGACCACCAACTGTCATTTCAACATTTGCATCCATTGCAGCATCTTCCATGCCCACAACTTTGTAAATGGAGAGGTGTCTACAAACTAGATGCAAATAACAATCAACAACTGGATTCCTGTAGATAAGAGCTAGGATGAACTGAGCGTCCTTAATTGCTATGTTGTTTAGGATGTTCCATAAACAATTCCCTAATGG
>ENA-ORBV01015233-ORBV01015233.1-microbial-mat-metagenome-genome-assembly--contig:-NODE-15233-length-11350-cov-4.005056_pt1 | contig 11350 bp, 12 predicted proteins | sample MGYA00237777_ERZ505514 | MGnify/ENA primary metagenome ERZ505514 (study PRJEB26160, sample SAMN06269048) | microbial mat metagenome | isolation source: Oligotrophic lake microbial mat | place...
ACGCCGTAGCGCTATTGGTGAAGGATGAAGGATGAGGGATGAAGGATGAGGGATGAAGGATGAGGGATGAAGGATGAAGGAGTGCGGCTGGTGCAATGGCGTGATACATTTCTTAAATATACGCTTCACCACATGCGCTTCAAAGCGTAATACTTAGCGCTTCATAGCTGCAAGAGAAGAAAGTTGGAGATCAGGAGCGGGGACGATGAAGAAGTTACTCAAAGGGCTGCGGCGGTTTAAGTCAGAATATTTTTGTAGCAATCAAGACTTGTTTGAGCAGCTTGCCCGAGGACAGAATCCCCGCGTTCTTTTTATTACCTGTTCTGACTCGCGGGTAGATCCAGCGATGATTACCCAGGCCAAGCTGGGGGAGATTTTTGTTATCCGCAATGCGGGTAATTTGATTCCGCCGTTTGGGGCAACTAATGGCGGGGAGGGTGCAAGTATAGAATATGCGGTGCAGGCGCTGGGGATTCGGCAGATTATTGTCTGTGGACATTCGCACTGCGGCGCAATGAAGGGGCTGCTGAAGCTGGAAGAATTGCGCGAAGAATTGCCGCTTGTCTATGACTGGTTGCAGCATGCTGAAGCTACCCGCCGCTTGATTAAGGAGCACTATAGCGATCGCACGGGTGAGGAACTGCTCGACATTACGATTGCCGAAAATGTACTGACTCAAATCGAAAATCTTCGGACATATCCGATCATCCGCGCCAAGCTCTACGAAGACGAACTGAAAATCTACGGCTGGATCTACGACATCGACACCTCTGAAATGATGGGTTACGATGCCGAAGAACATGCCTACGTGCTGCCTCAAAGCCAGCTAGCACCCGAAGAACTCGATGAGGAGCTGCTGCTGGCGGCTTCGGGGTGCGCCCTGCCTGCCTATCCCGCTAGCACTAACAGCAACGGCAATGGGTCTTCTCTGGCTCCCTCTGCTGCTAGCACTCCCTCCACCGTCACGGTCGAAGTGCAGGTTCCGGCCAGTCAGCGGTTCCCGCACACCCGCCTTTCTCCAGAGCAGGCAGAGCGGATTTATCGGGGTAGTAAAAAATAAGGATGAGGGATGAGGGATGAGGGATGAGGGATTAGGGATGAAGGATGAGGGATGTTCGCGTTGGCATACTCATTCCGAGGACCAAGCTACGCGAAGCGTAGGATGAGGAGACTTAGAACCGTGAATTTATTAATATTCAATTCCCTGGGTATGGACATTAGCACTGCTATGTCCTCATAGGTACATCAATTTTGCAGGTTATTTAATTCGCGATCCTTAGGTAGCAAAAATTGCTGCATCGTCTCGAAAGGCTTTGAACTCTAGCGCGTTGCCGCTGGGGTCGAGGAAGAACATCGTAGCCTGTTCGCCGACTTCTCCTTGAAACCGAATGTAAGGGACGATCACAAAGGCTACCTCGTGAGCTGTCAGGCGATCGGCTAGGGCTTGCCATTCATTCATCTCTAAAATGACGCCCCAGTGCCGCACTGGAACGGATTTGCCGTCTACCGAATTTGCCGCCGTTTGCTGCAATTCGGTGGGGGCTAGATGGGCGGTAATTTGATGGCCAAATAGGTTGAAGTCAATCCATTTGTCGTCTGTTCTGCCGACTGTGCAGCCCAGCAGGGTTTCGTAAAATTGGCGGGTTGCAGCTAAATCTGTCACGGGAAATGCAACGTGGAATGGTCTCACCATAGGTTCCGCAAGTCTCATAGATTGGGCTGAAGTCCAATCGCGACTATAGCAAATTGGGCTTCAGCCGCAATCCTGCTCAGTTAAGAGGCGATGGGAATGGGCAGGCGGAACCCTGGAACTGGGATGGAGCGCATGTTTGGGGTGAGGGGCAGCGAGAGTAGCTGGCACACTAGGGGGGCGATCGCCAGTTGCGATAGGCCGTCTAAATACACGCCCGGTTCAAAGGCAGAGCTAATGCAAAACAGCGGCACGTCACGTTCGGCGGCGGATGTGCCGCCATGCTGCCCGTCGGGGTTCATGCCGTGGTCGGCGGTAATCAAAATGTCGTAGCCAGCGGCCAGCCAGTGGGGCAAAATTTGCGAAAGCAGATCATCGGTGGCGATCGCCTGATTGCGATATTCGCGCGACTCACCGCCAAAGCGATGCCCAGTATTGTCTAACCCGCCGGGATGCACCACCATAAAGTTAGGATTCTGTGCCCGTCGCAGCGCTTCAGCATCGGCAAATAAATGAGAATCGGGATAGGCATCATCCCAATAAAATTTGCCGTGCTGGATAGGCAGGTGGGGATGGTGCTGTTCTCGATCGGTGAGGCGGTTAAACGGAGCGTGATTGTAGAGTTCACTGAAAAAGTAATAGGCGGCGGCAGCTGTGGTTAGCCCTTGCTCTGCGGCCAAGTGAAACAGGCTGGTTTGGTTAGATAGGCGCACGGTCTGGTTAGACGTGATGCCATTCAAGGAACTGGGTGTGCCCGTCATTAATACTTCGTAGATGGGGCGAGACACTGAGGGCAGTTCGGCCTGCACTTTGTAAAAACTCGCCTGAGACGTTTCAACTAAATGTCCCAGGTAGCCCATGGCCACCCGAGCCACATCAAATCGCAACCCATCCAGCAACACAAACATTAATGGATTAGCCATAGCGCAGATTGTAGGGTTAAAGCAGGTTAAAGCAGGTTGATTTTTATATATCTGCCGCAAAAACGCGGGCATTTGTAGCGTTAATGTAGACACGCACATGGCTGCCCAAATCGACTTCAGCCGCTTGACGACTGGGCAAGTCTGCATAGAAGCGACCGACATGACCGTCGGCTTCAATCACCAGATGCAGGCGGGTTAGAGAGCCTTGAAAGATCTTGCTTTCGACGGTGGCTGGATGGCCGATGCCGTTGTTGCTAAATTCCACATCTTCAGGTCTAAAAAATACGATCGCCCTGGTGCTATCTGCCTCTGGAGCGGCCACGTCGAGCGCTCTGCCCAGCTGCACCCGGCCATTTTGCACCGGTAGCTCTAGGGCATTGCGGTTGCCAATAAAGGAGGCGCTAAACCGGGTGGCTGGGGTTTCGTATAGCTCTAGCGGGCTGGCAATTTGCTCGATTTTGCCCCGGCTCATCACCGCCACCCGGTCGGCGATCGCCATCGCTTCTGACTGGTCATGGGTAACAAACAGGGTAGTAATCTTGAGCGTTTGCTGAATCCGCCGGATCTCCTCTCGCAGTTGATTGCGAACTAGGGCATCCAGCGCCGACAGCGGTTCATCTAGCAGCAATACTTCGGGTGATGCGGCCAGCGCCCGTGCCAGTGATGCCCGCTGCTGCTGTCCACCAGAGAGCTGGGTTGGGAAGCGATCGCCCTGTTCGTTCAACTGCACCAAGTCCAGCAGTTCTTCTACCCGCTGATCCAGGCGGCGCGGTGCCTTTTGGCGGGTAGTCAGCGGAAAGGCAATATTTTGCCGCACGGTCATATTGGGAAATAGGGCATAGCTTTGAAACACCATGCCAATGGGGCGACTGCGGGTGGGGATGGCGGTGACATCGCGACCATCAATTAAAATCTGCCCCTGGGTTGGGCGTTCCAGACCCGCCACACTGCGCAGTAGCGTGGTTTTGCCGCAGCCAGATGAACCCAACAGCGCCACCAGCTCACCCGACATTACATCCAACGACACATCATCTAGCGCCCGGACGGCGGTGCCATATAGCTTACTGACATTGCGAAGACTGACACTACCCACAGCTTTTTCCTCTCATTTAGTCGATTTTGCCCCTGTCACCAACCGACTGGTCTGGGTTTGGCCTCGGTTCAGGTAGACCGATGCCGCAGACATGAAAAACACAATCACAAAGGTGAGACAGGTAATGATCGCCAGCTTGTTGAAATCGGCGTTGGCTCCAGTTAGCAAATCCAGGCTGTAGAGCGAGATTGTTTCAAATCGCGCCCCTACCAAGATTTGCACCAGCGCAAATTCGTTGAAGCTCACGGCAAATACCAACATGCTGCCAGTAGCAATGCCAGAAGCCACGTTGGGTAAGACAATCTGTCGCAGGGTTTTGAGCGGCGTCGCTCCACAGGTCTGCGCTGCCTCATTTAACAGCGGAATATTGGCCGCAGCCATCGCTCCGTCTACTGCCCAGTAGAAGAAAGGAAAGGCGATCGCCACATGTCCCAGTGCCAGCAGCCACACGGTTCCTTGCAGCGTCGGAATAAACTGCCCGCTGAGCGACAAAATGCCGAACGCAATCACAATGTAGGGCAATACAAACGGAATCGCTGCCGTTAGTTCTAAATGCGGACGAATCTTGGGATTGCGCGTCCACTGCCAATAAATTGCAGGCACAATCAGCAGCACATCCAACACCGTCACCCCAGCTGCCAGCACAAAGGTACGGAGCGCCACATCCACCAGCCGGACATCGCTAAGTGCGCTGCCCCAATGCTTCAGCGTGTAGGCATCGGGTAAAATATGCGCCGTCCACTTGGTCGAAAAGGCGTATAGCACCACGGCCACAATGGGCAAAAATAAATAGACCAGCAGCGTCGCCAGCAATAGCCAGCGCCCCCAGCGACCGATCCATCGCATCCGTTCCGCTAGAACCATTGGGCAGTCCTCCCGATCATCCAGCGATAGGTCAGCAGCGATAGGGCGGCGATCGCCAGCAGCACGATCGCCAACACGGCTGCATTCCCTTGCCCCGAAATATTTGCCTGCAAAATATCGCTAATTTGCAGCGTAATCAGCGTCACCTTGCGGGTAGCGCCATTGCCTGCCAGGGCAAACGGAATGCCGTACAGGCCAATTGACCAGGTAAATACCAGCAGCCAACCCGCTCCCAAAAACGGAGTTAGAATCGGCAACCCAATCGATCGCCAAAACCGCCACTGGGTTGCACCACAGGTTTGAGCGGCCTCTAACCAGTCGTGGCGCAAAATGCCCATGCCCGAAATCGTCAGCAGAATGAACAGCGGAATGTTGGTGTAGTTGTAGGCCAGCACCAGGCCCCAAAACGAGCCAGGGGCAGGCGGGGCAAAGGGAATGCCCAATTCTTTAAAGGCCAGGGTCAACATGCCAAACGTGCCCAGAATAGCCACAAACCCAAAGGCTAGACCGATGCCGCTAAAATTAGTCGCCATGTTGAGGATGGCCAGCCACACCGACCGCTGCACGGGCAGCATCCGCGAAATAAACCAGGCGATCGGCCCCCCGATCGCCAGCGAACTGGTGGCAGATACCGCTCCCAGCCCCAAACTGGTGACAATAGCACGGCGATCGCTGCGGCTAGCCAACACCTCTGCCCAATTGGCGACTGTAAACCCGCCCTCTTGGGACAAAAAACTTTGAATCAGCAGTGCCACCACCGGAGCGACCAACAAGCCATAGGCCACTATCAAAATAGGAAGCGCTGGGAGCCAGTCTGCCAGCCACTGCGTCACCTTTTGGAGGAGCGATCGCGGCTGAAATCCATCCGATGGCAGGACAGCAGACTCGATTGAGACTTTGCTGTCCATGTCCTTAACCTCCTAGCACGTCGTCTTTCCAGGCTTTGCCAATCGCTTCTGGGTCAACCTTAGTCCAGTCTTTTACCTGCACAACCTGGGCGTATTTTGCCTCAGGCAGCCAGTTGGCTTTGGCAGAATCGGGCAGCTTCAGATCGCCTAGCACATAGCGAATTGGCCGTGCACCGAACTTGGCAAACGTTTCTTGGGCTTCATCGCTCAGCACATATTCCATGAACAATTTGGCCACGTCCATCTTGGCGACGTTGTACTTGTTCAGCATGATGGCCGCTGGAGCGTAAATCGACACACCGGGAATAATCACCTCGGCATTGATCCCCTTCTCTTTGACCTTGGCCGCTGCTGCGTTGCAGTTGTAGTCGTACTTGATTTGGATTGGCACTTCGCCCTTTTCCAAGGTTTGCGCGTTGCCTTCAGCGGTGGCAAACTGCGGCACAATCTTTTTGGCCAGTTCAATACCGGGTGTCAGATTGGTCTCATCTCCACCGCTGGCATATACCCACGACAAAAAGGACGTAGCGGCTGTACCGCTGCTGCTAGGGTCGATCGCGCCCACTTTGCCCGCATACTCCGGCTTAGCCAAATCCGCCCAAGTTTGGGGCACGTTCTTGATCACATCGGTATTGACCACAAAGGCGGGCACTCCCACAAAGGTAGCAGCCCAGCCGCCCGTGCTGGCCTTAAGCCCAGCGGGCAGCACCGATGCATTGGGTGGTAGGTAGAGGGGCACCACGCCTTTGCTTTCAGCCAATGGGCCGTAGAGCATACCAATGTCGGCCATCATGGCCTTGGGGTTATTCTTCTCAACGTCGAATTTGGTAATTTCTTCCAGCGAAGACATGTCGGTGTCTTGATGCTGGAAGGTAAAGCCGTATTTCTCAGCAAACTTTTTTCGGACTTCACCATAGTTAGCCCAGTCATCGGGCATCCCGTAGGTGACAAAATCTTTGACTTGTTCCTTGGCCAGCTCTGGATTCGGCGCTTTTGACCAATCGTCTAGGCTGGCCACACCACTCGCCGCCGGCGATTCAGAGGCAGCTGGCTTGGACGAATTAGAGGAACAGGCGTTGAGTTGAGACAGCAGAATGCCGCTACCAAAAACAGCCGAGTATTTGAGAAAGTGACGCCGTCTAAGCGAGGAATAGTTCATAACAGGAAGCCACACAGCCTTGAATGGTTAATTTAGATATTTGAATCGCAAAGACATGGGATAGACAGGGCAGAGGCGCGATCGCACCTTCCCCACCAACCGTGAGCCGAATTAAGCACCGAGCTAAGCAGGTCTGAGCAAACATAGGTCTAAAGCAGGATGATAAGAGGCACGCGTTATGGGTGGATTAAGAATAGACACTTATTCTCTTAAGAATAGAATAAGCTTCTGATTTTTCTGGCCAGTAGCCCTTGTCGCCAAGAGTTGCTAGAGATGATGGTTTTGTGGATCGAAGGCATCTTGCAACCCGTCGCCGACATAGTTAATGCTAAGCACGGTCAGAAAAATAATCAGCCCCGGAAAAATTGCCATGTGGGGCGCTGTTTCAATCCGGTTATATGCATCAAACAACATCCGCCCCCAGGTGGGGACGTCGGGCGGAAAGCCCAATCCCAGGAAGCTCAGGGTTGATTCGGTAATAATGGCATTGGCGATCGCCAGCGTTGCGGCCACAATCACCGGGCTGAGGACGTTGGGTAAAATGTGGCTCCAGATCAGGCGACGTGGACTAGCCCCTAGCGCTCGGGCAGCGGTGACAAAATCTCGTTCTCGCAGGCTCAAAAACCCAGCCCGCACCAGCCGCGCCACGCTCATCCAGTTCAACCCGCCGATCACTCCTACAATCAGCAGAAAAATGCCCAATTCTCCCCCCGCTACTGTCCGCACCGCATCGCGAAACAGGTAAACCACTAGCAGCAACAGCGGCAGCTGGGGCAGCGACAAAAACACGTCCGTCAGGCGCATTAACCCAGCATCCACCAGGCCACCATAGAACCCGGCGATCGCCCCCACCAGCACTCCTAGGGCGATCGCCACCAGCATCGCCGCGATCCCAACGGTCAGCGAAATCCGCCCACCCGCTAACACCCGCGCCAGCTGATCTTGACCCAAATCATTGGTGCCAAACGGATGCGCCCAACTGGGCGGTGCCGCAGCCTGGGCAAAATCAATTTCGGTAATGGAGACCGGGTACACCCACGGCCCTACCCATATACTCAGCCCAATCAGACCCAGTACCATTAGCCCCAGCAGCGCTGTGCGGTTGCGCCGAAACCGTTGCCAGATACTGCGCCGCCCCGCTTGAGGCTCAGAGATAGCGGGTTCCATCGGATTGAATGGGGAGTATTCTGGCTGATTTTTATCCATTAATTAAAGGTGCATTTTTGATTTCTATCGGTGGCAGGGGCATGGCAGTGCCATGCCCTGATCCGACCCGGCATGGCGGTGCCATGCCCCTACAGGCGTGACTCGGATTAATGTCTCAGGAGGCGCTGCATGATCAACATTTTCCTGTAAACTTTTCTTAAGAAGTTAAATTTTAACGAAGATGGCAACTCAACCCGGATTTGGTAAAAGTCAGCCCAAACCTAAAGTTTCCAAGCGATCGCAGGAACGTGCTGAAGCCTCTACACAGTACGACAAGATGAAGGCTGATGGCATCCCAGAGTATGAAGTATACATTCGGATTAGAGATAAGAAGGGTTGGTACCCGGTGGGGGCGATCGCCGTCAAGCGCTCTAATCAGATTAACCGAGCCATTTACGACAGCCAAGCGCAATTGCTCCAAGGAGCATTTCGCCTCTTCCCCACCCTGCGCAAACACCAGACCCAGTTGGAATACGGCTATCGGCTGAAAGAGTATAAAGACGAACCGATTCAACTGGCCGAACCCCCTAAAACTACTGCTACATCAGGGATTCGGTCTGCTCTGACTAAAGTCACCGTTGGCATTTCATCGTTATTTAAGCGCAACTAAATTGAGCTGAACGGTGACTTTTGCGGATGCTGTTACATCCGCAAAGTCACAGTTGCAAGCCCCTTCATAGGTAACTCCATGTCCCAGTTAGAGCGTCTGCTTTTGATGGCAGAAGATGAGTTGACCCAATACAGTACCGATGCCCGCAAAATTGAGAAGCTGCGCCAAAAAGTGAGCCTGTCGGTATCGCGGGTAGAGCAACAGCGGATTCAGGCAGAGCTGAAGGCCGACATGCCCACCGATGCGATTAGCGCACTGATTGAAAAGCAGCGCCAAACTGTAGCATTGCCCTTCTGGGGGATTGCTGGATTGGGGCTGCTGCTGGGCATTTCCTTCATGCAGCCGCTAGATTTTGTCGCCACCATTCTAGGCACAATCGCAGCGATTAAAATTCAGCAGCGCGGCTGGAAATTGCAATCTAGACGGCTGGTGCTGCAAACCCTAGAAGACTTGGAGCAGCGCATGAACAATCCTGCCAGTTCCTAAAGCATCGTTAGGCTGTAGTCGTACCGTCAGGAGTCGTATGCATAGTTTTATTCCGCCCGAACGGTTTTTTCCGTATTTAACCTGGACGGAAATTCAGCAGATGCCGGGGAAGGAAAACGTCGTGTTGCTGCAACCGATTGGGGCAATAGAGCAGCATGGCCCGCATTTGCCGCTGGTGGTAGATGCCGCGATCGCCACGGCCACCGTTGGGGGCGCACTAGCCCGCCTGGAACCCAACATCCCGGCCTATGCCCTGCCAACCCTGTGCTACGGCAAATCGAACGAGCACTGGCATTTTCCGGGCACCATTACGCTCACGGCTCAAACCCTAATGACAACCCTAATGGAAGTGGGGGAAAGCCTCTACCGGGCAGGGTTTCGCAAGCTAGCGCTGGTCAATGCCCACGGCGGGCAGCCCCAGGTATTGGAAATGGCAGCGCGCGACCTGCATCAGCAGCACGAAGATTTTTTAGTATTTCCGCTGTTTGTCTGGCGTGCGCCTAACTTAGACGTGGGCTTTCTGACCCCTAAAGAAGCAGAATTTGGCATTCATGCCGGTGATGCCGAAACCAGTCTGATGCTGGCGATTTTGCCTGACCAGGTGCAGATGGATCGGGCTGTCGCCGAATATCCTCACGGGTTGCCCGCCAACAGCCTGCTGAGTATGGAAGGGAAGTTGCCATTTGCTTGGACAACCCGCGACCTCAGCCGCAGCGGGGTGTTGGGCGATCCTACAGTGGCGACAAAGGCCAAAGGCGATCGCATTTTAGAATCTCTAGCGGCCAGTTGGGCGCGTGTGATCCACGACCTGCATCACTTTCAGCAGCCCCAAGCCTGGAAAGATAGCTGAGATTCAGCCAGCAGGCTCATTCCCATCCTGTTCCTAGGGTTGACCCACTTGAATCGCCAGTTCTCTAGCCTCGTCGCCCTCAGCTTGAATGGGTAGCTCAAACCAAAATACAGCACCCGAATTAGGCACGCTATTGACATTAATCCGGCTTCTGTGCGCCTCGATAATTTGCTGACACAGGTATAGCCCCACCCCTAGCCCGTGGGTGTGGCCTGCATTGGCTCCTCGCTGATGCAGGCCAAATAGCTGTTGACACTGGTCAGCCGGAATCCCAACGCCGTTGTCTTTTACACTGCACCGCACCCGGCCTGCTTCTACCCGAGCCGCGATCGCCAGTTCAACTCCTGGAGGATTATGTTTAAGCGCATTGGTAATCAAATGCTCAAACACGCGCCGAATCTGGCAGGGATCGCCATAGACGTGGGGCAGATCGGGCGCAATGTGAAACGTTAGCGTAGCTTGATCTTTTGTGATTAACGGCTGTAAACTAGCGCCAATGGCTAAAATTAGCTCGTCCAGTTGAATTAACTGCCGCTGCAATACCAGCGGTTCGGCTGTGCAGCTATAGGCATCGAGCAGGCAGTCAATTTGCTTAATGTGGCATTCTACTCCCTGTACCATGCGCTCTAACGTGGAGCGAGGAATTGAGATCAGCTCAGAGCAGGGTTGAGGCTCGACCCCGACGCCCTCTAGCAGGTTTTTGATCACCATTTGCATCCCCAGCGTCGGGTTACGCAAATCGTGAGCCATCGCATGGAGCAGCGATCGCAACGATTGTTCTGTTTGCTGACGGCAGCTGACAGCAGCGTGCAGTTCCTGATTTTTTTTACTGACTTGCTGACGCAGCCGCCGCACCGAGATCAGCGTCTCCACCAAGGGCAATAGTGTCTGCGGTTGAAAGCAACTAACTAGGTCATCGTCAGACTCTAGAGCTGATTTGAGCGATGCCGGAATTGAGGCTGGCGTCAATGTCAGAATCGGAATAGTGCTAGGAATGCTGCTACTGGTCGCAAGGGCTTTGAACTGCTGATAGGTTGCTAAAACGGGTAGACCAAGCACAGCGCCGTCCAGCACCATCACGTCGGGTTGTTGTAAACCCAGATGGGCGATCGCCTCTTCTCCTGTGCCTGCAACATGAACTGTAAACCCGCCATCGGCGATCGCATCTAGCCACAGGGCTAAGCTAGCTGACTCAGCATTCACTAACAAGACCCGACCGGGAGGAGCGATCTCAACATCCATGCTTAAAATCCATCGCTTAAAGCCAAACATGTATCAGAGTTGTCATAAAACATGCGTGGTGTTCATTGGCAATCATACGGGTTGCATTGGCTTCAAGCCCTCACCTTACTGGGTGTTTTTAGGCAACATAGTCAGAACAGATAAATCTAGAACAGATAAATCAGCACAGCCTGAGATCCCGAATGCCTAAGCCCGAATGCCTAGGGAGACGGTGGCGATCGCGGCAACGCCTCTCCAAAATCTTGCAATCAAAAAAGAGCTGAAACCATGGTTTCAGCTCTTTTTTGTGATTGTATAGCCGTCGCCACAAACGTTAGGA
>ENA-ORBV01015234-ORBV01015234.1-microbial-mat-metagenome-genome-assembly--contig:-NODE-15234-length-11349-cov-7.906228_pt1 | contig 11349 bp, 10 predicted proteins | sample MGYA00237777_ERZ505514 | MGnify/ENA primary metagenome ERZ505514 (study PRJEB26160, sample SAMN06269048) | microbial mat metagenome | isolation source: Oligotrophic lake microbial mat | place...
TTTCAAGCAGAAGACGGCATACGAGATTCGCCTTAGTCTCGTGGGCTCGGAGATGTGTATAAGAGACAGTTCCAGTTGATGGCGCCCGTCCCGGCGTTGAGCCGAAGCATGCTCAGTCCATGATTGGGCGATGGCTCGGGCCCGCCGTTGTTCGAGTTACCGGTAGTGATATAGAGGTCGCCGAAGGCGGCGACGGAACTCCAAACGCCGCCGCCGCGCGTGTTGTCCGCGCACCCTCCGGCGCCGCAGTAAGAAAACGACCCGTCCACAACGCCATCGGCAAGCCGCACCGCGACCACCCGTCCCTTTTGGATAGGGTTGTCGCAGTGATTGGCGACCCCGATGTAAACGCGATTTCCGGCTACAACCGGCGATGAATACCCGATCTGTTCATGCAATACGGTCGAACCTCCGGTGGTTCCGGTCAACCGCGCTACCACCCCGGATTTCCAGATCTCAGCGCCCGTCGCCGCGTTCAACGCAAACAGTCTCCCTTCACCGAGCGTCGAACCAAAACTGAGATCGGGCGCGCCGAAGATGACCGCGTCCACGTTGCCAATGCGCGTGAAAATGGCGCTCGACGCGATGCCCTGGCTCGACGGATTGCAGGTGAACTACGAACGGAGAGGCGGGGCCGGAGGATTTGGATACTTCCATAGCACCGCGCCCGTGTTCCCGTCCAACGCGTACAGCCGCCCGTTGCCGCTTCCAATGAAGACGCGGTTTGCCTGCACAATCGGCGAAGCGCGAAACGCACGGGTCATGCCTGAAACCGTATCGGCCGCCGGTACCGTGAACGTCCACCGGACAGCCAGTCCCGCTACTCTTGCCGGATTCGAGAGATCGCTCCCGTTAATTTGACCGCCGCTCCGCAACGAATTGTGCCGGTACATGGGCCAGTGGGTGGAACATCCGGCGATAGCGCCTAGCGATACGATCAGTGCCAGTGTTGTCCGCATTTTCGTCTCCGTTTACTGTCCGCGAATGATATAGATGCGCAGGGCGAGCGGCGCCGTGCCGCTGTTGTCGATTTCGACCCGTTCGCCTTCTGCGAACGCCAGCGCCGAGCCGGGTTTGAGTTGGCTTTCCTTACCGCTCTGCCGCGCCTGGCCGACTCCGTCCTGAACGACCACGAGGACCCGCTCCCGCCTCCGCCATCGACAGCTTCTTACCCGGGGGCACGAGCAAATCCCTGGTCTCCGTCGTAAATGGGGCTTCCGTCGCCCGCTGAACCGGCCGCGCGAGTACGCCATCGGCGTTCGCCACCATCGGCCGTTCCGGCTGGTAGGCCGAAGGTTTCACTGGACCGGGAGGTGGCGGCGGCAGCAGACCCGTGCCGCCGGCGCGGCGTCCACATGCGTAGCAGCCAGCCAGCAAAACCAGAATCAAAGAGGCTTTCGTTAATGGCTTCATTTACCCTCCAAGCAGATAGTGACCGTATTGGCCAAACCGTTATAGCCGGGGTTGACCGGCTGCCAGCTTGTGCGATGCGCGTACAAGAAATTGGGGGAAACCAGCCAGAGACAAGACTGCACCTGAACTCCAACAATCCGCGCCACCGCATGACGGTGGCCGGCACCTACGATTTACCGTTCGGAAAGGGCCGGCGGTTCCTGGCTGGCGTGCATCCGTTGCTCAACGGTGTTTTCGGCGGCTGGTCCACCAGCAACTTCTTCTACGGCAAGTCCGGCGAATTCCTCCGCTTCCCGGCCGCTGTCGTCGACGGCGATCCTTCTACCGCCAATCCAGGCCCCGCTGCCTGGTTCAATCAGGCCGCCTTCAAACCCCAGCCCGCCTTCACCGTCCGCACCAACCCCTATCAATATGAGGGCATCACCGGACCCGGCTATTGGAACATCGATTCAACCTTGGCAAAGGAGTTCGTTATCACTCAATCCAAGCGGATCGAGTTGAAGATGGAAGCCTATAACCTCACCAACAGCTTCTGGTGGGGCAATCCAAACATGACCGCCGACGCCATCGGCACGCCTCAATTCGACCGCTCGTTCGTGCGAAGCCCCGAAGTAAGGGGGCGCGAATTTCAGCAGTATAGTATGACGTTCATCTTCTGAACGTCCTGGACCGCTCCTCAACAAAACATGACACGCCGATTCCTGTTCGCCGCCATCACTGCGGGAGCGCTTCTCGCCCACGGTCGCGTTAAGGAAAAGGGAAGGGTAAGGGCCGCGGCGACGCGGGCCCCCAATACCTGTTCAGCGATTCGGATCGCGCCCAAATTAGCGCCTGGGCCCGCCGCCAATCGACGGCCGATCTCCCGCCCGGCCTCGCCAAACGCGGAGGCAATCTCCCGCCCGGCCTCGAAAAGCAACTCCGGCGCAATGGCCGCCTCCCGCCCGGCCTCGATAAACGGTCCTGGATCCCCTTCCCGCGGGAACTCAACCTTTCACTCCCGCCGCTTCCTCCCGAGTACGATCGCGGATTCGTTGGCGGCCGCGCCGCCATCGTTTTCAGGAATACCCAGATCGTCATCGACATTTTCAACCCGTTATAGGGCGCCGCGTTTCTCGCGGTTCCGATGGACGATCCTACTTTGACGCCGGCGTTCCGGTGATCTTCAAATTTCGAAAACTCGCCGTCTCAAAGAACGATCCCAACCCCACCTTCCCGTACTTCAACGACAAATCGACCGCCCGCAGCGCCCCCGTCGTCGTCCCATTCGCGAAACAGATCAACTCCCCAGTCTTTCCGCTCCAAACCATCTTCACACGCGTCCATTCCGTATCCGGCAGCGCGCCCGGCCCGCCTTCCAAAGGCGAAATCCGTACCCGGTCTCCCTCGAACACATGGAAAATTCCATTGTGTACATGCACCTTCGCCGGATCGTCCACCGATAAGTGCGCGTAGTTGAAATGGCTGTCGTCCTGATACGCGTACACCAGAATCAACGACTTCTCTACCCGCTTTACGTCGAGTTCCAACGTGAACGCCGAATACGGCCCCTCTTCCAGGACCGCGAACTGCTTCGGCCGCCGCGGTTTCTCCTGCGGCCTCTTAACCAACAATTCCAAAATATTGGAATCGGCTTTCCAGTCGGCTGGAATCGGCACGGACCATTTCTTTCCCAACGCCGCAATCGTCTCATCCGCCCACATCGATCCCGTCAATGCCAACAAAAGCCCAAGTGTCTTCATAGGAGTACCTACACAGCTATCACACTCGCCCGCAGGGCGCTACATTATGAAGGTGGATTCCCCCATCGACGCAAGCTTCCGAACCGCCCGCCAGCCCAACCCGCTCTTCTGCCACCCGGACTTCCTCGAACGCCTCGAATCCTACCGCACTCAACCTGTCGGCAAGCGCGCCGCCCTCCTTCTCCAAAGGCTGCTGATCGACCCCGAACGCCTCCACTACAAGGGAACTCAGGGCGACAACAAAGGCTGGCGGCGGTCGCGCCTCGGCGGCTCCTCCGGTTCTCACTTTTACGCGTGGTGGGCCCCCCAAGGCGCAATCCCCGTCAAAGGATTTGAAAACGTCCCCGCCGGCGCCCTCTTCCTTCGCGACATCCGCCACCACGACGACCACACGCCGCTCAACGCCCACAACTTTCCCGACGATTATCTTCCCATCACCGTTCCCGAAGTACGCCGCGAAGACTACGGCCCCGCGCCATGGACCCCGCAACAAGCGAAATTCGCGGGCTCCCGCGACATCGTCCGCGTTCTGAAAGGCCACCCTGGCTCCGGCAAAACCACCGCTCTTCTTCACGCCGCCGATGAGACACAAGCCACTAACATTCTCTATCTCACCTACTCGACCGACTTAGCTGCCCTCGCCCGTTCTTACTTTGATCGGTACTGTTCCATCTCCAGCCAATATCACGTCACAACATTTCCCCACTTCCTCCGCGCACTTCTCGACGTCACCACTCCCCCCATCTCTCTCACCGAACAGCGCAGCCGATTCCGCGTCGAGATCGCCCCCCTTGCCCGTACCCTCGGTCCATGGGCCGCCAACATCCCTGCCCTCTTCGACGAGTTCCATGCCCACATCATCGGCGGCGCCCTTCCCTCGCGTGCCGGGCGCTTCGGCGCCTCCCGCGTCCAACGCCGGAACGACGCCGAGTATCTCGCCGTTCGTGGCCGTTTCACCGGTTCCGCCGCCGCTGAAGCCGCCAATGCCGCCGCTAACCGCCTCGAAAAATCCGGCGGTCCCATCGCCGTCCGCCTCTTCCCGGACCTTCATCTCGCCTGGTCCGCCATCCAGCAACTCCCCAATCTTTCCGCCGAAAAACTCCCCTGGGACTGCATCGCCATCGACGAATGCCAGGATCTGACCACCGTCGAAACCTTCTTCATTGCCCGGCTCGCCAAACGTCTCCACGAACTTCGCGGACGTTCCATCCCCGTCCTCATCGCCGGCGACGAGGCCCAAACCGTCCGCCCCACGGATTTCGAATGGGGCTGGCTTAGCGACATTTTCCACGCGGAAATTGCCACTCCCAGCGTCCACAAACTCTCCGCCAATCTACGCAGTCCCCGCCAAATCGCCGACCTCATAAACCACGTCTGGGACCTCTACGGCCACCTCGAAAAACGCGACCGCCCTTCCGGCCAGGGCTGGGCCTCCATTGAAGACGACGCCACCGACCAAATCCTATACTGCGCCGCCGCCCCCGGCGAAGAACTGACCACTCTTCTCAACGACCTCAAGTCCCGCGAAGGCCTCGCCATCGTCTCTTTCACCGACGGCGCCACCGCCATTCCCAACGCGCTTTCCCCCTCCGAAGTCAAGGGTCTCGACTTTCATTCGGTCTGCGTCATCGATCCCGGCGCTCAGCTCGAAAAAGTCAAAAGCACTCGCTTCGTCTCGGCCGATATTGACAACCTCTCCCGCCGCTTGGCCATCGATCAACTCCGGGTCGCCGTCAGCCGCCCCACTGAACGCTTGATTTGGCTCGACATCAGCCCCAAGCCCGCCCGCGTCGCCACCAGCCTCCAATTCCTCAACAACAGCACCACAACGCACTCGGCGCTCACGCCCGCCGCGCTACTCAAGTCGCTCCAGGAAGAAAATCTCGATCTCGACGAACGCATTCAGCGGTGCCAGGAAGACGCCCGCCAGTACCTCGCGGTCCGCCCGGAACTCGCCTGGTCCCGCGCGCATCAAGCCGTAACACTCCTCGGCCACCATGCCGAAATCAACGCTATACAGGATCCGCTCACCCGCAAAACCGCTTACCTCACCCTTACCGAAGTTTGCTTCAGCCTCGCCATGCGCAAGGCCAAACTTTCGCCCGAACTTGGCAATCCGAATCTGCTGCGCGAAGCCTCCCATGCGGCTCGCCAGATCCCCAATGACGACCTGACCAGCCTGCTTGGCGCACTTTCCACCATGCGCGATCTCACCGAGGCCGAAGAACTTAACGCCACCGTTGAACTAATGCGCCAGATCCCCGGCAAACTCGAAAACCTTCCCCCGTGGTTCCTCATCGAGCTTGGCTCCGAACCCACCCGCTGGATCGCCACGCTCGAACGCGTCCAACACGTCGGCGGCAATGCCGCCATCTGCGTTAAGGTGCTACCGCCCTTCTTTAAGGCGATCGGTATGGCGGATGCCGATGAACGCTCCGCCAAGCTTCGCGCCCGCGCCGTCAACGATCTCGTCAGAGCCCGGCACTTTAGAGAGGCTCTCGCTGTTCTCGCCGAACTCCCGCAACGCAACTACAAACTCGAAGCCCTGTGCCACGAAGGAACAGGCGACCTCCCCGCCGCCGCCATCGCCCACCGCGCCGATGGAAACCTGGAATCCGCCATCGATTGCTACCGCCGCGTCCCCGACATCCAGCAAACCCTCGCCGCTATGAAGGAACTGAAGAAGCCGCACACTGCCGCCCCTGCGCTCGAATGGGTCGCCGCGATGCAGACGCTCGCCGCGAAACGACCGGACAACTTCAACCGCGTGGTGAAGGCCGAAGAAAAGAAACTGCTCGAATCCGTCCTTGAAACTTCCCTCGGCGTTCAGCGTAAGAAACCAGCGGCCAAAAAGGCGGCGGTGAAGAAGGTCGCCGTCAAGAAGGCCGCCGCTAAGAAAATCGCCGTCAAGAAAATGCCCCGCTACAATCCTTACTTTTAGGATTTCGCCTTCCTCCGCACTCATCCGGTCCGCGATTTGGCCGAGCCGAGTATGTAACACAAACCAGCCAATCCGTATCCAAATGGCGGAGGCCCGATGACACTACGTCCCTATCAGTCCATCGCGATGACGACGGCACTAGCCGTTTTTTCTTGTACTTCGATGCCGCAGGCAGCCATAGCGGCGGAACCGCATGTGGTTCCGCTGGCTGAATTGCAACAGAAGGCGCAGTCTTCCCAGGCGGCTCGCGCGCAGAACATAACGGACCTTGACCGGGTTCTCTCGCTGCCGCAAGCGCAGGAGGCGCTGGGCAAGGCGAAGGTGAATCCGAACCATGTCCGTATCGCCATCGCGTCGCTTAACGATCACGAACTCGACAGGCTGGCGCAAAAGGCCCGAGCGGCGGAGCAGGAAGTGCAAGGCGGAATCATCGTCGGTTTGCTGGCGCTGATCGGATTAGTCGTCGTAATCCTTATTGTGCTTGCCGTTTTGAACAACGACTAAACAACCATCGCCTGAAGGCGGTCGGGTTGGCTGGCGACTGGAAGGCGCAAGGCGCGGCTAAAGCCGCAAGAAGGCTCGACCGGACGCTCGCAGTCGCGGCGCACTGCAGGGCCGAGTTCCCACATTCCCGCCACGGGCTCTGGAAAAACGCCCCGGACCTATTTCGCCAATCTCCCGCCTCAAATCTCGCCGAAGTACCGTGGCTGAAAGCCGCCCGCCTGAAAAGGCGGGAGGATTAGACCCGGCGCGTGGTACTAAAAGAATCGGGAGACCGTGGAGTAGAATGCTATTTCACCCCGCCGGAGGTCGCGTCCAATAATCAATGACCAAGCGATGTCTCCGCCGGCCAGTACGCTTACCTGCGCCCCGGTTCCCGAGTGCCATTGTGGACTGGAAAAGCCCGTAGCGCGTCCCGTGTCGAAAAATGGCCCGGCCTTAACGCGAAGGAAGGGAATGCGGAACACCGTGCGGTCGAAGCCGGACTGCACCAGGATGAAGTTGGAGCCAATGGGACCGGCTCCTTTCCGGCCGTCGCGAGACCCGGCGACGCCGCGTATCCAATAAGGACTGTCGCGTTCCATGCCGAGTTGGAAGTACTCGTCGAACGGAACGCCGGCGATACCGCCCGCGTAAAACGCCGCGCGTACTTCCCAGTCGTCGCCCTTGGATTGGGGGAGCCAGTTGGCGGTGACGGCGGAGTCGCCCCCGAGAATGCGGCGGGACTTAGCTCGCCCGAGGAAGCGGCCGGTGCGAAGGGCGGCCTTGGCATTCAGGCGAAAGCGGTGTTCCGGAAGTGTGAAGACTGGAAGATCAATCTGGTTGCGTTGCTCGACGGTCCAGCCGGAGTCGAAGGCGTCCTCAAGAGCCGCGCCGGCGATGGAGCGTTTTGAGGTACGGACAGTCGTGCTCCAGGTGAATTTCTCGCGAAGGATAAAGGACGCGCCGATTTCGGCGGCGGCTTTGCGGAGCCGGGCTTTGTGGATGTTATCGGCGCTCAAAATACCGGGCAAGTCCCAGTGTTCGTCGCGGCCGTCGATCGAGATCCGGAACGCACGGCCGGGAGTTTTGGCCAGGGGGCCCGCGAGATCAAAAGCCAACCGCCGTTTTTGCGCATCCCAACGGTAAAGGGCATGAGCGTTCCAGGCGCGATCAGCGACGTTGGCCTGCTCCAAACTGAGTGCCTGATAGGGGAGGCCGCGAGTCAGCGCGATTAACGTAGCCCAGCGGCCGCTGAAAGGTTGCGCGGCTTGCAGGAGGCGGTAGGTGGCGACGTAGCGGCCGTTGCTGACGGGAGCCAAGTCGAGTTGACGGCGGGCGAAGAAGTTGAGTAAATCGAGGTTGCGTTCCGTGGCGTGCAGCTTGCGCAGGGTAAGGATCTGGCCGCCGGAGAAGGTGACGGCGCGTTGCAGTAGTGTCGGATCGAGGATTGGAACGGGATCGAATACAACCTCCTGCAGAAGGGGCTTGCCGATGCGATTCCATCGCAACAAAGCAGCTTCAAGATTGCCATCGAGGAGATGAAGGCTAGCGAGGAATTCGTTGCCGTAGTTGTTAGCGGGATCGAGCCGGAGGGCTTGGCGGAGTGTTCTCTTTGCGTCTGCCATGTTCTTGAGCCGATAGGACACACCGGCTAATTCGAGGAGGAATCGGGCATCGGCAGGGAACTTGCGCCGGGCGGCAAGAAGAGCGGCGTTAGCTTCAATGAACCTATCCTGCCGTGCGAGCGCGATGCCTTCCGCGAGCGCCGCATCGGCCGCTGTCTCCTGTGCGATTAGCGCTAGAGCTGCGGCCAGCACAGCGAAGCAGCGCTTCATTGCGCCGGTTTCGGAACGGCGAGCAACGCCCAGTGATCCGTGGCTTTCCAGGCTCGCGAAAACGTCTCGAGATCCTCTTCATAGAGCTTTCCGCGAGCGGGATCATTGAGAAGGATGCGGTTTTGCGTGAGGCCGGCGACGACGGCGTAGTGGAGCGGAGCGCGTGTTCCTTTGACGCCTAGACATACGATGACGGGACGCCCTTTGCCGGTATGCCGCTCGAGGTCGCCGAGGTCGCCCGTAAACACATATGCCGTAAATCCGTGCGTGTCGAAATAGTTCTTCAATTGCTTCCCGCTCAGGCCGTTACGGGAAGCCTGGAGATCTTTCTCGATTCGCTCCGCCGCCGCGGCAAGCGGGTCCAGCCCGGGTTGATGCTTCACCCAATACTGCATCACCATGGCGACTGACGCCCAACCACAGCCCGCTCCCGTCTGGCGCACATAGGGGATATCTAAGAGAATATGCGGCGCGGCCGGCGCTGCAAGCAGAGCGACCCCAAACACGAGTGGCAGACTTCGGAAGCGGCCGGACACTGCAACCATTTATACAACGTTGGAAGCACGATTGGGACTAATTGTTACTCCTCACTCGAGCGAGAAGAAGTCCCAGAACATCAATCGACGCGAATGAGCCGTTAGCCGGGCTTCGAATACCGGGCTGTATGATTCGAGCAGATCGCTGCTATAATAGGGGTTGTTTACCAACGCGGTGAGGTGCGAGAGTTGGTTGAATCGAGCAGTCTCGAAAACTGCCGTACCTGAAAGGGTACCGTGGGTTCGAATCCCACCCTCACCGCCATTATAACTACCTCTAAATCAACACTTTACAACTCGTTTTGTTTTCATGTACGATGGGCGTACGATAGACTCGCCAGAGAGAGGCGAGGAATGCTCATGCGTTATCGGCGCCATACCCGGTCGTGCGGACAGAAAGACCGGTACTATCGTCGCTGCAAATGTCCGGTTTGGGTGGAAGGGACCACCAACTCTGGCGAGTATATTCGCCATTCGCTCAAACTGATATCCTGGGAACGCGGCGACGAGGAGAAGCGTTGGTTGGAGTTAGGTCCGGACGCTGCGGTTGGCGATCCAGCACGGCCATCCATTCCACAACGAATCACGATTCGCGAAGCGATCACCAAATTCTGCCGCGAGTGCGAATCGCGCAATCTTGGCGACTCGACCATGCGCAAGTACCGGACACTTGCGAAACATCTTCTGGAATTCGCGAGTTACCGTTTCGTCTACCTCAGCGAGTTCACCACCGAAATGGCGCGCGAGTTCCGATCTGCCTGGAAAGATGGCCCACGGGCAGCCGGCAAGAAACTTGAGAGGCTCCGGGCATTCTTCCGATTCACTATCGAGAACGGGTGGCTGAAAGAATCGCCAGTCAAACACCTCAAGCCACCTATCGTGAAGGACAGTCCAACCCTTCCATTCAGTCGCGATGAGATGGCACGGATTCTGGAGCACGCCGGCGACAACAGGACCTTCATCCTGACGATGCGGTACACGGGTATGCGCATCAGCGACACAGCTCTACTCAAGTCGTCAGCGGTGAATGGGAACAAGATTTTCCTCTATACTCACAAAACGGGAGTGCCGGTACAGGTGCCGATCCCGGAGTTCCTGGCGAACGATCTCACGTCGCTGCGTCCGGTCGGCGGCTACCTGTTCCTGCGCGGCGAGTCCACCCGGCTCGAAACCTGCACCGACCTTTGGAGGCGCCAGCTCGGGCGCGTATTCACAAATGCCAAAATTGCAAAAGGCCATCCTCACCGGTTCAGGGACACGTTTGCCGTCGAACTCCTCCTCGCCATTCCAATCGAGCACGTATCCGTCCTTCTTGGCCATGCTTCAGTAAAGATCACTGAGAAGCACTATTCGCCGTGGGTGAAGAGTCGCCAGGAGCAGTTGGAGGAAGAGGTGAAGCGCAGTTGGGATCATTTGAAACTCAAACTTGTGAAGAGTACCGAGGAGTAACAGGCCAGCTTACTATCGTTGGCGGGACTGACAGCCGGGAGAGCAGACTGTGGACGATGATCAAAATAGTGGATGAGAGCCGGAGCGCTCGGCCAATATCCGAGGGGGAATGCTCGACGATTCGTATTCACGGACATCCGGTTTTCCTACGCGCAAGCGGCCCATCGGAGGCACGCACAGTTCCTCCAGTGCGAAGGCCTTACAGTGGCCGTCGCCCCCGAACTCGTTCTCTCTGCTGAGCCAATATCAAGGCCTACTGTGCGCGCATTCATCAGACAGCGATAAGTATGCAATTTCGTTGGTCCAAACAACTAGGGGCCACTTTTGTGATCGAGAATCTTGCACTTCCATATTGGCATGCTATTCGCGAGCAAACTGATTCTGAATTTGCCATTCAAGTCATTGATTCAGAAGGAGTCGGGTGCGGGGCTCGAATCGGCATCGGTCGCGATCTCGCACCGGGAAGGATCGAAAAATGTGTTTAAGATCTACATCGGGCAGGATTTCTGACTGCATCCGTGTATTGCCATCAGCTAAAGATGCGGCCAACAAGTGCAACCATCAAGCGCCTCTTGCGCTCAGAGCGAGATCAGTATGAAAAACTGGACGACAAAAGAAGCAGGAATCGTCATCGACTGGGCGCGACGACCTGCAGAAGCAAGGCCACCCCTGGATCTACTTACAGACAAGATCGGCAGATCTACAGATGCCGTCAGAAGTTTCTAGCGGCGCACATTGCCACGCGGACAGCGGCCCTGGGACAGACGAGAAACCAAGATGGACTCCTGAAGAGATTGCGGCAGTCATGAAGAACGAATCGGACGCGACTAAACGCTCGGCCGCAGCAATAAGGAAATACGTGCGGCGTCACGGAAAGCCGAGTTGTTTCCAGAGATTGTCGATCCGTCTCTCGACGACGACTCGGTTCCAAGTTGCAGTGCGCTGGAGAGCCT
>ENA-ORBV01015236-ORBV01015236.1-microbial-mat-metagenome-genome-assembly--contig:-NODE-15236-length-11349-cov-4.537438_pt1 | contig 11349 bp, 10 predicted proteins | sample MGYA00237777_ERZ505514 | MGnify/ENA primary metagenome ERZ505514 (study PRJEB26160, sample SAMN06269048) | microbial mat metagenome | isolation source: Oligotrophic lake microbial mat | place...
AATGGCGCGAAAATCTGAACATGCTAGCGTCCCCTTGTTTGCGATTTGAAACGTTATTTTACCTCACGCTCCAAGCCCCGCTCCACGTGAAGAAAGTGAGCGGCGCGGGGTGAATATTCGGGCGCTGTAGGACTTGCCCGCTCATCAATACAGCGCAACGGGTGCGGCGTCCCGCCCCCCTACCTTGCCCACTTCGCGCATGCAGAGTGGGCAAGGGGGTGAGCTGTTTTAGCGTACCAAGCCCGCGGCGCTGTTGGTCGCTGCACCGTCGTCCGCTTGCGCCACCAAGCGCGCATATTTCGCCATCACGCCGCCCGCGTAATTCGGAATCGGCGCTGTCCATGCGGCACGGCGCGCCGCTAATTCAGCGTCCGACAGTTCGACTTCGATCAGACGGCGGTCGATATCGACATGGATGATATCGCCCTCGTGCAGCAAACCAATCGTCCCGCCGATTGCCGCTTCGGGCGCGATGTGACCGATGCACAGGTTGCGCGTCGCCCCGCTGAAGCGTCCATCCGTGATCAGCATCACGTCCGCGCCCAAGCCCTGCCCAGTGATCGCAGCGGTCACTTGCAGCATTTCGCGCATTCCGGGTCCACCGATGGGCCCCTCATAGCGGATCACGACCACATCGCCCGCGCGGATTCCGCCCGATTTGACGGCTGCATACGCATCTTCTTCGCGGTTGAACACGCGCGCGGGACCGCGGAACGACTGTGGCTCTGTCCCCTTCAGCTTGATCACGCCGCCGTTGGTCGCCAGATTGCCCTTGAGGACGTGCAAGCCGCCATGCGTGTTGATCGGGTTCGACAGCGGACGGAACACCTCTTGTCCGGGCGTCTCGTGCGCCGACGCCGCTTCTTCGCCCAGCGTGCGTCCCGTCGCCGTGATCGCGGTCGGATCGACATAGCCGCCCTCGACCAGGCGATGTGCCAAGACGCGATTGCCGCCCGCGCGATACACATCCACCGCCGTGAAGCGTCCAGCCGGCTTCAAATCCGCGATCAACGGCGTGCGCGCGCTGATCGCCTCGATATCATCCAGTGTGAACGGGATGCCCGCTTCGCGCGCGAACGCCAGCGTATGCAGCACGCCGTTGGTGCTGCCGCCCGACGCCGCGACTGCTGCAATCGCGTTGTTGATCGATGTGCGCGTGACAATCTTGCTCGGACGCAAATCCTGTTCGATCATCTGCAAGATCAGTTCGCCCGCCAGCAGCGACACATCGTCCTTCGCGCTATCCATCGCGGGGATATCCGCCAAGCCCATCGGACACAAGCCCAAGATTTCTGCCACCATCCCCATCGTGTTGGCGGTGAACTGTCCGCCACACGCGCCGGGTCCCGGACACGCGACGCTCTCGATCTCGTGCAGTTCATCGAGCGTGATTTTTCCGGCGTTGTACTTGCCAATCGCCTCGTACACGTCCTGGATCGTCACGTCCTCGCCGCGATAGCTGCCGGGCATGATCGAGCCGCCGTAGAGCATAATGCCGGGAATATCGAGCCGGATCATCGCCATGATCGTGCCGGGCATCGTCTTGTCGCACGCGGTCAAGCAGATAATCCCGTCAAAATAATTGCCGCGCGCCACCAGTTCGATGGAGTCTGCGATCATCTCACGGCTGATCAGAGACGCCTTCATGCCCTCCGTCCCCATCGTAATGCCGTCGCTGATGCTGATGGTGTTGAACTCCAGCGGCGTGCCGCCCGCGCGCCGAATGCCCTCTTTAACTTTGGCGGACAGGCGGCGCAGATGGAAATTGCAGGGTCCGATTTCCGTCCACGTATTGGCGATGCCGATGAGCGGTTTGGCGAGGTCTGCATCGGTCAAACCGATGGCTTTGAGCATCGAACGCGCGCCGGCGCGATCCGCGCCTTCGAGCAGGGTACGACTGTGCGCATTAAGCACGATAGCGTCGCGGATTTCGGGGCTGTCGGACATGATCGAAAAACTCCTGAGTCAGGCAAAAGTTGATTTTTGGTTATTCATGGGGGATTGTAGCGCAGAAACGGGGGATGGGAAAAGGAACAAGGCGCGCGGTGGACTCAAGCCGCTGGTTCATCGACGCGAATCGAATGGAGATCGATGTTCGCTTCGTCGAAGGTATTGAGGACGAAAAACACGGGCGCATCCTCCGTTGGATCGGTCATAAACACGCGGAAATCCGGTGCGAATGGGAGCGGCGCGCCTGTCGTCGGGCGATTGCTCCAACCCCAATCCGCCCCGTCCCCTCAGCGCGGCTGGCTGTTCGATTTCGCGCAGACTCAACAGCGCGCCGTAGAAGGCGCGTGCGTCGGCTTCTGCGCCGACGGGAATCGTGATCATGCGGTGGTGGAGAGGTTGAATCATGGGATCACCTTCGCTTGCTCCGCTGCGCGGCGCACCCCGAAGATGGGCAGCCGCAGCTTGAGCTTGTTCCCGCCGACGATAATCACCACGCCGCTCACAATCACGCCCGCCGCCACCAATGTCAGCGGCGCAAGGCGTTCGCCCGCCAACAGCCAGCCCAAAATCACCGCGATCACTGGATTGACATAGGCATAAGTGGCGACGCGCTCCGGCTTTTCGACGCGCATCAACCACACGAACGCCGCGAACGAGATGATCGAACTGGCAATCGCCAGATAGATCATCGCGCCCCACGAGCGCGCGGATACCGCCGCCGGATCGAACGCCGCCAGTTCGCCGCTGACCACCGCCAAGGACATCTGCATCGCGCCGCCCGCCAAAAGCTGCATCCCCGTGATCATGAACGCCGATTGGGGCAGCGGCGCATGTTTGCCGTACAGCGATCCAACGCCCCAACAGAATGCCGCGCCCAACACCACCAGCATCGGCACGATGCCAACGGACGCTTCGCCGTCGATCCCCTGTGTGGACGCCATCAACAAGACCACCCCCGCGAAGCCGACGACGATCCCGATCACGGTGCGCAGGGTCGGGCGGACGCCGTTGGGACGCGCCCAGTTCAGCAGCACGATCCAGATCGGCAGCGTGCTGATCAAGAGCGCGGCGATCCCCGTCGGCAAGCCCTGTTTTTCCGCCCAGACGATGCCGCCATTGTTCAGCACGAAGAACAGAAAGCCCAAGATGAACGCCGAGCGCCACTGGATGCGCGTCGGGAATGCCGCGCCGCGCAGCAGCAGCACGCCAACGACCAGCACGCCGCCGAACGTGAAGCGCAGCCCGGTCATGACGAACGGCGGCATCGTTTCCAGCGCGAAATGAATCCCTAAATAGCTCGACCCCCAGACGAGGTACACGATGGCGAACGCGACCAGCAGCAGCCAACGTGAGATCGGACGAGCGGGCGCGATACTACCAGCGGGCGCGATACTACCAGCGGGCGCGATACTACCAGCGGGCGCGATACTACCAGCGGGCGCGCTAGGGCGGGGCAGATTGGACATGAAGTGACTCCAAACATGGGCAGGACGGGAGGGTAGACCACTGATCTCATTGTACGCGCACACCCCAGATTGGCTATGTCCAGCGCGGATGTGGCAACAGCGCCTCAGCCGATAAGTTTGAGCCACCTGATGACAAAAAGAGACTATGTTAGCAGGATGTAGGCGTTTGGAACGCCAAACCCGCGCGTCGCGGTGTGACGCGCGCTGCCAGCGAGCATGAAAATCCGAAGCATACTCCAACCTAACGGTGGGCGCACAGCCGTCGCGTCCTGCCGGAAATCCAATTGCAAATTCCAATAACACTGTTTATATTTACTTGTTTCAAGGTAGAATACGATGAGATACCGAAAGACACCAAGACGATGAAAAATGAGGTGCTTGAAATTCAGCACATCTGTCCCATCTGTCAACATGCGCTCGTTGAGAGCCATGAATCCCTTGTTTGTTCAGCCTGTCATGCCATCTATGCGGTACGGGATGGCGTTCCGATTCTGCTGCGCGGCGATATGTCGACGTTCAAGCGCCAAGAATTAACATATTGGGATCAACGGTTTGCCAGCGAGCGCGCCAAAGGCGAACAAGACTTTTTGTACAGTGAGGATCGGACACAAGACAATGCGTGGGGCTTGTATCGCTTCACCCATCATTTTGACACCCTACCCAAGACCGCGCGCATTTTAGAAGTGGGCAGCGGCTCTGCGCCAGTTAGCCTTTATTATCGTAACTACTCAGGGGTCGTTTTTCCCCTCATTTTGGCAAATTGAAACGCCAAATTTGTCTGCGATGAGAATAGGCTCTCCCTCAAAAGATTGAGGGTTTTTGTCGAAAACAACCTATTTCTCCCTCAAATGACGGCTGAGTAGTTACTTATTATCAACTGTTTCACGGCTTCCAACAGGTCATCACCACCGATATCAGCGTCGAAGCCATGATCACGATCAAGCAATATGCGCAAACGCATCAGATCGAAACCGATCAGCATTATTTTGCGGCGGAAATGGGCTATCTCCCGTTTGCGGATAACACCTTCGATGTCGTCATGACGCACGCCGCGCTCCATCACGCCGAAAATGTGGAGACGGCTGTCGAGCAGATGACACGAGTCTTGAAACCCGGCGGACTGTTGATCATCGGACATGAACCGAACACGGTCAACTTGAAAATCATCCGCTTCATCGTTAAAGGGCTGAAAGCGAGCGAAGCCGACGTGAAAGAGTCGTATTCGGTGGCAGACGACGAGGATCAGTCCTTCACACGCGCCCAATTGAAGCGTTTGTGCCATCAAGCTCACATTCAGATCGTTGAAATCCGCCCGGTCTGGTTCATCGCTGGAGTCATGTTTGGGTTGCCCTATCTGATGGAGCGGGTTTTCAAACGCCAATGGAAATTGACATCGAAAACGATGCGGATCGCGACGCGGATCGACAGCGTGATGGGCAAACTGCCATTCATCAATCGACTGTGTTTTCATTGGTCAGTGGTTGGCACCAAAATGCACACGCCGCACCCATCATCATGATTACCTAACCTCAACTTTCGATTTAACGCTTGCGAACTCTGCCCCATATTGCTATATTGATGATCAGAATCAGCATAATTAAACAAGGGTGTCGTGCATGACTGCCAGCAGCGCCATGCAAGAATACTTGGCAGAAGCGTATCGCCTCGCCTACTACCAACAAGACAACACATTCATCTCCACATCGGCGCTTGCCGAGACGATGGGCGTCTCGGCGCCCGCTGTCACGCGCATGGTGCAGCGGCTCAAAGAAGCCGGCTATTTGGAGCATGAACCCTATCGGGGCATCCAATTGACCCCTAAGGGCGAGCGCGAGGCGCTGTCGAATATCCGGCGGCATCGGTTGGTCGAGTGCTTCCTCGTCAACGTGATGGGCTTCGGTTGGCATGAAGTCCACGAGGAAGCCGACGCGCTCGGTGACACGGTATCCGACACGATCATCGTGCGCATGGAGGACATGGCGGGTTATCCGCGCCGCTGTCCGCACGGCGAACCGATTCCCTCGGCGGACGGACAGATGCCGCACGTGATCGACTCGCCGTTGAGCGACTCCGCGCCCGGCGTAGACGCTGTGATCAGCCGCGTCCACACGCACGACGGCGATAAATTGGCGTATTTGGGCGAACTGGGGTTGAAGCCCGGCACGCGCTTCACGCTGGTGGCGCGCGCGCCCTTCAACGGGCCCCTGCAACTGCGCATTGCGGGCGCGAAGCATGTCCAAGTGATCGGATACGAACTCGCGGGCGTGCTGCGGGTGTGCGCACCAGACCAATTCACCCTCACATCGTGATTCACCACGCCGCCAGCCGAACGCTGCCTGTCTTGGGATGGCTTTTGGTGCCTGTTCACAACGAGTCTGCGTAGCGGCATCGCGGTGGGACGCCCGCCAACTCGTGGGTGTGCTGCCGGGGGTGCGCGCCCAATCGCGCGCGTCTCAACGGGATCGCACGCCCCATCGTGGGCGTGCCAGCGAGTCGCCCCTACTTTGAATTTGTGTCTGCGTCCTCTATATCTCTGCGCTCCCTGCATGAAATGTTTTTCGGTTGCTCATAAGGAGTTGACCATGCTCACCGCAATTTTCGATGGCAACTGCGTCATTTGCCAAGCCACTCGCCGCGTCGTGACCGCGCTCGATTGGCGGCGGCAGGTCGAATGGCTCGATCTGCATCAGTGGGAGCGCGTCGGCGCGCGCTATCCGGCGCTGCAATACGACGAGGCGATGGGGCAAATCCATGTCCACGATACCAAAGCGATGTATATTGGGTTCGCTGGCACAAAACGCCTGCTCAAGGTGCTGCCACTGGGCTTTCCGGTCTGGCTGCTGCTGCAACTGCCGGGCATGACGTGGCTCGGCGCGCGCGTCTACCGCTTCATCGCGCGGCGGCGCTATGGCATCAATCGCTTGTTCGGCGTCGAGATTTGCGAGGGGGATGTATGCAAGATCGGGTGATCGAAACAACGCGGAGTCGCTTCGCGGCGGGCTTAAGCAATGCACACGCAACCACGGCGGGCGCGCTGCCCGTCGAGGGCGCATTTCCGACGTGGCTGTCGGGGACGCTGATCCGCAATGGACCCGGACAATTCGACGTGGGCGCGACCAGCTACCGTCATTGGTTCGACGGCTTGGCGATGCTGCACGCCTTCACGATTGCGAATGGTGCAGTCAGCTACGCCGGACGCTTCTTGGATACGCCCGCGCATCGGGCGGACAACGAGAACGGCAAAATCAACTTTCGCGGCTTCGCCACCGACCCCTGCCGCTCGATCTTCAAGCGCGCCATGTCGCTGTTCACGCCCCAACCCGATGGGCTGAACACCAACGTCAACATCACGCGCTTGGCGGATGAATATATCGCCATGACCGAGACGCCCATGGCAATCGCCTTCGATCCGCGCACGCTGGCGACACGCGGCGAGTTCCGCTACGACGATGGCGCGAATGGTATCCCACGCCTCGAAGGCAACGTCACAACCGCGCATCCGCATTACGATCCCATGCGGCGGCTCGGCTACAATTATCTGCTCAAATTCGGCGCGACGCCGACCTTCCAAATTCACAGCATCGACGGCAAAGCGCGCAAATGGGTCGGCAGCGTGCCGTCCAAGACGCCGGCGTATGTTCACAGCTTCGGCATGACCGAAAACTACGTCATTCTGGCGGAATTTTCATTCGTGCTGCCGAGCGCGCTGTCCATCGTGTTTGGCGATAAGCCGTTCATCGACAATTATCGCTGGCAGCCGGAACAGGGCGCACGCTTTCATCTCGTGGACAAGGCGACGGGCAAGGTTCGCACCGTCGAAACCGATGCCTTCTTCGCTTTCCATCATATCAATGCGTATGAGCGCGCGACGGACAGCGGCGGCGAAATCGTCTTGGATGTGTCGGCGTACCCCGATGCGTCGCTGATCGAGACGCTGATGCTCAAGCGACTGCGCGCGCCCGATGCCAGCGTCGAGATGGGACGGCTGCGCCGCTATCGGATTCCGCTGCAAGGCGGCGGACGCGCCAGCTACGAAATCATCGGCGCGGACACGCTTGAACTGCCGCGCATCCACTATAGCGCGCACAACGGCAAGGCGTATCGCTATGCCTATGGCGCGGGGACACAGCCGACGCGGCGCGATTTCTTCAGCCAACTCGTGAAAATCGATGTCGAATCGGGTGAAACGTGGACGTGGAGCGCGCCCGATGCGTATCCCGGCGAACCCGTTTTCATCCCGACGCCGGACGCGCAAAACGAGGATGATGGCGTACTACTCTCGGTCGTGCTGGATGCGGCAGCGGGGCATTCCTATCTGGTGGTGCTGGATGCGCGAACGATGAACGAAATCGCGTGCGCCAGCGCGCCCGTCGCTGTACCATTCGGCTTTCATGGACAATGGTTCTCATGATCGAGCGATCCCGATTCTGGCAGCCCTCGCAAAAGGGTCATAGGATGATCGGACATCCTTAGTAGTCGGTCAAGAAAGTAGATAAAACCAACCTCACCCCCTCTCCGTACCAGCGAGGAGGGGGAGAGTCGTAAAGCAACCTCACCCCGTTCCACTTGGAAAGGGACTGTGCAGTGCAATCTTTCTCCGCATTCTCACATGGACAAGGGAGCGGGGGCAAAAGTTGCCCTACACCGCTGCCGCCGCGACCTCGCCCATGCCCTGCTGCGCAAGCGGAAGGGTGAACGCGAACTCCGAGCCGCCGCTCTCGGTGCTATCCACCCAGATGCGTCCGCCATGTGCCTCGATTGCCAGTCGACAGAACGCCAGCCCCAAGCCGACGCCGCGCGCCGTTCCATCCTGCTTGACGCGAAAATACTTGTCGAACACCTCGTCGCGCAGATGAACGGGGATGCCGTGACCCGTATCGATCACGCTGACAACGACGAAATCGGACTGCGCACGCGCGGCAAGCGTCACGGTGCCGCCGCGCGGTGAATATTTGGTCGCGTTCTCCGCGAGGTTGACGATCACCCGCGCGATCATATCCGAGTCGACGCTGACGGCGGGCGCGCTGCTATCCACGTCAAAGACAAGCGTCTGTTCCGCCGCGCGGATCAGCGGCAGCGCCAGTTCGGCGGCGTCCGCCAACAACCGCTGTAAGGGGTGCGACTGGCGTGTGACGACAGCACGCCCTTCTTCGAGTCGTTCCAAATCGAGCAAGCTCTTGACCATACGCCCCATCTGGCGCGCGCTATGTCCTGCCGTGCGCATGATATCGGCGGCACTCTCACTCTTGCCGCTGAGCATCAAGCGTTCGGCGGCGGTCAAACTATGCTGGATCGCCATCAATGGCGCGCGTAAGTCGTGATAGGTCATGGCGCGCAGATCGCGCTGAACCTGATCGGCGGCATTCTGAGCGATGCGCTTGTAGTTGACATTCGCCAGCGTCATTTGAATGCCGTCCACCTGCGATGCGCCGCGCACCGCGCCCGCGATACTGCCTGCCAGCAGTTCCAGCAAGCGGATCGCATCGCCGTCGATACTGTCCACCTCATCGCGGAAGAACACCAACGCGCCGATAATGTCGTCGTGCAACCGCAGCGGGACGGCAACTGCCGATCCGGTACTGGGAATCGAGGACGGCGCGAGTTCGTCAGGTTGGGGATAGCGCGGGTCGTAGCGCAAATCGCGCACGAGGATCGGGCGGCGTTCGTAAAGCGCGTAGCCGACCAAGCCCTGCGCGAACAGCCGCTCGGCAAATTCATCGTCGGGGACAGGATCGAAGCCCGCGTAAAAAGCGCGAAAATCAACGCGGTCGATGGCGTCGCCGCGCTCAATCTTGTTCAACAGCAGCAGACAACCGCGCGAGGCACCGATCAGCGATCCGGTGATTTCCAGCGCCGTCCCCGCCACATTGGGCAAAAACGGCATTGCCATGAGCAGCGCAGACAAGACTGCGTTTTGCTGTGCGAGCCGTACCGCGTCCCAGCGCGCGGAATCGTATGTTGAGTCAGATTTGGATGCGTGCGCCATGAAATCTTACAACCTTTCCGAACCGCCTTACTAAATCCTAGTGTACGTCACATTGTTCTTAGCGTGTCTGAATTTTTCCCCAATTTCGAGACACCCTGATGCAACGCAACCAGAATACAGCCATCAGCGGTGAATAGACGCTGAAAATGATTGTAGCGCAAGGCGTGCGGATTGCACGTTTACGTTTTTCACGTTTTATCATGCGCGTAGGATGTAAGCTCAGTGAATCACGAAACTGTGGCGATTGCCCCCTGTTCCCCTCCCCCTGCTCGCCAGCGGGGAGCGGGACAAAAACGACTTTTCTCCCCTTCTCCCCACTTGTGTGAGAGACGGGGCTGGGGGTTGAGGGGTGCAACGGTTCAATTCTGACACCCGAACAAGGGCTTGGGATCGAAGCTTTTGAACTTTCGTGATTCACTGAATCTGGATTGTGATGATGAAAAATCGAGCAAAAATGATCGACCATCGGTATCATTATCGATATCGCTTCTCAAGACATTGTGCGCCCTAGCCGATGACCTATCGTCAGCGAGCAAGGAGCGCCTTGTCTCTACAAAAAGACGCTTGAATGGCGAACCCGACCCCCGTTTTCTACATCTTTCACGGTGACGACGACCTGACCATCGATGCCGAAGTCGCCAACATGAGCGCGCGCATGGGCGACAACGGCGATCTGAACACCCGCCGCTTCGACGGCGAGCAAACGTCCGTCAGCGAAATCATGGGCGCGGCGCTGGCGTTCCCGTTCCTGTCCGACAAGCGACTGGTGATCGTGCGCGATCTGCTGGCATGGCTTGGACGCAAGGGTGCGGGTGAGACGGGCAAAAAAGCCGTCGAACTGCTCACGAATGAGATTCCCAACCTGCCCGATTGGACGCGCTTGGTGTTCGTGGAGCGCGAGAAGCTGCCCGAAGCGAACAAGCTGATCAAATTGGCGCGCAGCGACCCACGCGGCTACGAAAAGAACTTCTCGACGCCCGACGACAGCGCCGATTGGATCATCCAGCGCGCCCGCACCGCCTATAACGTCGCCATCGATCCGCACGCTGCGTCCGCGCTCGCCGCCGTCACAACTTACGAAAAACACGCCGACTTGCGCCGCGCTGACAGCGAATTGTTCAAGCTGTGGGCGTACACCGAAGGGCAGCCGATCACCGAAGCGCACGTCGCGCTCCTGACACCCTATTCAGCGGAGGCGGGCGTATTTGCGATGGTGGATGCGCTGGCAGAGCGGCGCGCGGACAGGGCGACGGCGCTGCTGCACCAACTGCTCGATCAGGGCGAGAACATTTTCGGCATCTATGCCAACATCGTGCGCACATTCCGCTTGATGCTGCTGGCGCGCGAGGCGTTGGATACGGGTAAGAAACCGGGCGATTTGGCGGCGGAAATGGGCATGAAATCGACCTATCCGCTCGAAAAAGCGTTCAAGCAGGCGAAATCGTTCTCGTTGGTACAGTTGGAGACGATTTATCGGCGGCTGCGCGATTATGACCGCGATATCAAGACGGGCGTGATCGAGCCGCTGTTGGCGCTGGACTTGCTGATCGCGGGGTTGGGGCGCTCATAGTCCGTCAAAAAAGTAAGTAAGGCAACCACTTTAGGCATCGCCTGAATTCCATTCTTGACGACGGACTCGGCGGGATTATCGGTTCACCGTCTCGCTGACCGCCATCCGATAGAGCGCCGAAAGAGGGTCGGCGCTGGCGGCAGTCAGCTTCAAGTCGTGCAGCAGCCCGTCCGCGACGCCGTAAATCCAGCCATGCACCGCCAGCGATTGTCCGCGCCGCCATGCGCCCTGCACAATCGTCGTCTGGCAAACGTGATTGACCTGCTCGATCATGTTCAATTCGCAGAAGCGATCCAGCCGTTCGCTCTCGGTGGGGAGTGCATCGAGCGCGGCGCTGTGAAGCTGATACACGTCCTTCAGATGGCGCAGCCAGTTGT
>ENA-ORBV01015238-ORBV01015238.1-microbial-mat-metagenome-genome-assembly--contig:-NODE-15238-length-11346-cov-6.742124_pt1 | contig 11346 bp, 5 predicted proteins | sample MGYA00237777_ERZ505514 | MGnify/ENA primary metagenome ERZ505514 (study PRJEB26160, sample SAMN06269048) | microbial mat metagenome | isolation source: Oligotrophic lake microbial mat | place...
CACCGAGATCTACACCTCTCTATTCGTCGGCAGCGTCAGATGTGTATAAGAGACAGTTCCCGTCCCCCGTCGGCGTCCGCATGATGCGCCGGACGCGCAATGATCTCCGTCGCAATCCCCGTCTACAACGAGGTGGAGTGTCTCCAGGAACTCTACGACAAGGTGCGGTCCGCCCTGGTCGAGCTGGGCCGGCCTTGGGAACTGATCCTCGTCAACGACGGCAGCACCGACGCCAGCGAAGCCCTGCTCGACCGGCTCGCAGCGCAGGACCCCAACGTGCGGGTCATCCATTTCCGCCGGAATTTCGGGCAAACCGCCGCGATGATGGCCGGGTTCGACTACGCCCGGGGCGAGGTGATTATTCCGATGGATGGCGATTTGCAGAACGATCCGCGCGACATCCAGAAGCTGCTCGACAAGCTCGCCGAGGGTTACGACGTCGTTTCCGGCTGGCGGAAGGATCGCCAGGACAATGCGCTCCAGCGCAATCTCCCCAGCATCCTCGCCAACAAACTCATCTCGTTCGTGTCAGGGGTGCGGCTCCACGATTTCGGCTGTTCCCTGAAGGGGTACCGGCGCGAGGTGATCAAGGGGGTGCGGCTGTATGGCGAGATGCACCGGTTCCTGCCAATCTACGCGAAATGGCACGGAGCGAAGATCACCGAGGTGGTCGTCAGCCATCATGCCCGCAAGACGGGTCGTTCGAAGTACGGCCTGGAACGGGTGCTCAAGGTGTTGGCCGATCTGCTGGTGGTGAAGTTCCTGGATCGATGGGCGGAAAAGCCGATGTACCTCTTCGGGGGTGCGGGACTACTCAGCTTTGCCACGGGCATTGCCTGTTTTGTCTGGATGATCGTGCTCAAGGTTGCCTATCAAAAATCATTCATCGAAACCCCGGTGCCGCTGCTGGTGGTGGTCTCGTTCATGGTCGGGGTCATGTGCCTGCTCCTTGGTCTGCTTGCCGAAATGATCACCCGCACCTTCTACGAGTCGCAGGGAAAATCGGTCTACCTCGTCCGGGCCACCCGCAACGTCGACGGCCCGTCGCCGGCCTGAACCATGTGCGGCATTGCGGGATTCGCGGGCGGATCGGCGGGGCCCGATGTCCTCGGGCGCATGACCGGCGCACTCGCGCATCGCGGACCGGACGCGGAGGGGTTCTGGTCGGGGGACGACCAACCGCCGGTCCATCTTGGCCACCGGCGCCTTTCGATTCTCGATCTTGAAGGGGGAGCCCAGCCGATGTGGACCGCCGACGGGCGGATCGGGGTGGTGTTCAACGGCGAATTGTACAACCACGCGGAGATCCGGGCGGAATTGAGCGGGCGCGGACACCGGTTCTTCACCGACCACTCCGACACGGAGGTCCTGCTGCATGGCTGGCGGGAATGGGGTGAGGATTTGCTGCCGCGGCTCAATGGGATGTGGGCTTTCGTGCTGTATGACCGCGACCGCCGGGTCCTGTTCGGGGCCCGCGACCGGTTCGGGAAGAAACCGCTCTTTTACCATCATCGCCCGGGTCTGTTCGTGTTCGGGTCCGAGCTCTCCGCGCTCGAAGCGCATCCGGAGTTCCCGCGCGACCTCGATCCGATGGCGCTCCGGAAATACTTCGCGTATGCCGCCATCCCCGCCCCCCGGACCCTTTACCTCGCCGGGCGCAAGCTTCCGCCCGGCCACCATTTCACGCTCGATCTCGTCGGCGACACCCTGCGGGTGGCGCGTTGGTGGGAGTTCGTGCTGGAACCCGAGGATCGCCCCGTCGAGACGTGGTGCGAGCAACTCCGGTCCGCGTTGGACCAAGCGGTCCGCCGCCGCCTGCTCTCGGACGTGCCGCTCGGGGTGTTCCTGAGCGGTGGCATCGATTCCTCGGCCATCGCGGCATTCGCGGTGCGCCATTCCCCGCACATCGCGACGTTCAGCGTCGGTTTCACCGATCCGAGCTTCGACGAATCTGCGCATGCCCGCCGGGTCGCCACGCTTCTCGGCGCGTCGCACCACGAAGAGACGCTCGACCTGGAGACAGCCCGCTCTTTCCTGCCGGAGATCGTCTCCCGTCTGGACGAGCCGATGGCCGATCCCTCGCTGTTGCCGACGTGGCTGCTCGCCCGGTTTACGAGGCGGGAAGTAACCGTGGCACTGGGCGGCGACGGCGGGGACGAACTGTTCGCCGGGTACGATCCGTTCCGGGCGCTGGCTCCCGCGCAACGATACGCCGGGATCGTGCCCCGCCCCGTCCACGCAGCGATCCGGGCCTTGGCGAACCTGCTCCCGGTTTCCCACGCGAATCTGTCGCTCGATTTCAAGATCAAGCGGACCTTGCGCGGCCTGAGCCATCCGCCGCGTCATTGGAACGCGGCGTGGATGGGTCCGCTCGAACCCGGCGAGATCGACGACCTGCTCAACGAACCCATCGATCCCGAGGAACTCTATTCCGAGGCGGTCGAGGCCTGGGACCGCAATCCGCAGGCGGATCCAGTCGAACGTTCCACCCAGTTCTTCGTGAGGCTCTACCTGACCGATCAGATCCTCGTGAAACTCGACCGGGCCACCATGATGCACGGCCTCGAAGGCCGCTCGCCCTTCCTCGACATCGATCTCGTCAACCTCGCCCGCCGGATCCCGTCCTCGCTCAAACTGCGAGACGGCACCACCAAGTGGATCCTGAAACAGGCCCTCGCCCCGCTGCTTCCCGTCGACATCCTGCACCGGAAAAAGAAAGGCTTCGGAATGCCGATCGGACGCTGGCTGCGCGAAGGCGCGTTTCCGATCCCGCTCGACCAACTCCCTGCCGGATTGGACCGCGAAGCCATCCGGCGGCGTGAATCCGCGCATCGGGCTGGAAAGCACGACGACCGGCTGTTCCTTTGGGCTGCATGGTTGCTTGGATCGTGGATGGCGGGGCGACCATGACCCGGCTCAAAATCCTCGTCCTCTGCTACGAGTACCCGCCGGTCGGCGGCGGGGGCGGGCGCATTGCGGAATCGATCGCGGAAACGCTCGCCCGGCGCGGGCATGAGGTCCGGGTGCATACAGCCGGGCTGCGTCATCTCCCCAACCGCGAGTCACGCAACGGCGTGCAAATCTTCCGCACCCCCTCCTTTCGCAGGCGGGAGGACACCTGCACGGTCCCCGAGATGGGGCTGTATGTGGCGACCGCGCTCGCACCCGCCGCGGCGCTCGCGATGACGTGGCGCCCCGACGTGATCCACTGCCACTTCGCCATGCCGACCGGGCCGGTGGCGTGGGTTGCCTCGAAAGCTTCGAGGGTGCCGTATGTCCTCACCGCCCACCTCGGCGACGTCCCGGGTGGGGTGCCCGATCAAACCGACCGGCTCTTCCGCATCGTCACCCCGGCAGCCCGGCACATCTGGCGCGATGCGGGAGTCGCGACCGCGGTCAGTTCGTTCGTGTGCGAACTCGCGCAGCAGGCCTACGGACGCGAACCGCGTATGATCCCCAACGGCGTGCGCATCGGCCCCGAGCCCGACTTTCTTCCACACAACCCTCCGCGCGTCGTGTTTGCCGGACGATTCAATCCGCAGAAGAACCTTCCCTTCCTCGCCGACGCCCTCGCCCGAATCCCGCGCGCGGTGGGGTGGCACCTTGATCTTGTCGGCGATGGACCCGACCGGGCTGCCGTCGAGCGACGATTTGCCGAAGCCGGTCTCACCGACCGGGTGACCCTGTACGGTTGGCAATCCGCGGAGCGGACCCTGGACATTTTGCGCGCCGCCGACGTGTTCGCGATCCCTTCACTGTCGGAAGGCATGCCGGTGGCGGGCATCCAGGCGCTCGACGCAGGCCTCGCCATTGCGGGAAGCACCATCCCCGGACTTCGCGACATCCTCAATCCGGGCGTCAATGGGATCGCCACGCGGCCCGATGACCCGGGGGCGTTTGCGACGGCACTGGCGGTGGTTTTATCGGACCCCTCGCAACTTGCTTCGATGCGATGTGCGAGCCGGGCGATGATCAGCCGGTTTGATCTCGATCGAATTGCAGACCTGTATGAGCAGGCGCTGCTCGACGCGGCGCGACCCCACGGGCGGGTGGTTACGGCCGGGTGATGCGAACGCGGAGGAACTCGCGGGGATCGGCGGCGGGGGCGGTGGTGCGATAAGTGGCGGTCTCGGTCCCTGGATCAAACGCGTCGATGGAAACCTGCTCGATGCCCGACGAGGTCCACGAAGCCGTCGACAGCGATGAAGTCCGCTCGACAACATACGAAAGGTCACGTGGGGCTTTCAGGCGACGGAACGTGAGATAGAGCCGCCCATCGGACGACTGATGCGTCACCGATGGCAGGACCGCGCGGGCGGTCTCGGTGTCCGCCACCAAGGGGTTCAAACCGAAGGCGCGTTCCGCGAGATTGTTGAGGTCGTCGTTATCGGGGTTGGCAGCATCGGAGGCGGTGCCATTCGAGATTTGAGCGGCGGTGAACGTCTTGCGTGTCCAGTAATCATTCGAGAGCCCGGGCATCGGGGTGAGTCGGTAGGCGCGCGCGGTGCCGTTGCTGGTGTCCTCTCCCGTCACGGCAATCTCGCCTCGTTCGTTGATGGCGTCGCCGGAGAGGAACCGGGTTCGGGCTGGAAGGAGGATGAATTGGTCGAGGTCGGTGGCGGGCCCGCCCGCACGGCGAAGGAAAGCGGCGGTATTGGTATTGAAGCCGGTCGATAACACGCTGGTTCCGACGACATCCTCGAACCGGTTGATCCCATACGCGCGGCTGGCGTTCCGTCCGACGGTGCCGAGGTCGGTGGCCGAGGTGGAATTGGCCGACCAGAACGAAGCGCGGGCATTGGTACTGCTCCAGGAATTCGTGAGCGGGGAGTTCCAGCCGGCGACCGCACCGGTTGGGGCGATGGCCCGTCCCCAACTGCTTAGGAAACCGGGGACCTGCCCGAGAATCGTCGAGGAGGAGCCCGAAGACCACCGCATGGCTTTGAAGGCCGACACCCCGTCGAAATCGTAACCGGTCACCACACCGTCGGCATTGATCGCGAGCCCCCGCGCGTTGGTGGGGAGCGCGGTCGCGTTGCCCGGCACGGCACGGTAGGCCGAGGGGGACGTGGCGGATCGATTGCCAAGGATGCGGCGGGTGGGGCTCGATTCGTCCGCCCCCAGGGCACCCATCAGGGTTTGGCCGGCGACCAGCGCGGAAAGATCGGTGGCCGTCGTAGCGCCGGTATTCCAGCGGACCGCACGCGAGGTGGTGGCGTTGATCGATTGTCCGTAAACATTGCCTCCCTCGTCCACACCGAAGGCCCTCGCGGACGGGTCGCCAGCGAGCGGATCGAGTTGGGTAAGCACACTCCCGTCCCAGCGGCACGCGCGCAGCGTGCCGGTCGCGTTACCGGCGTGTCCGACGATTCGGCCGAGGGAATTGATGCCCCTCAACTCGAGGCTCGCGTTGAACCCGGCAGGAAGTGGCAGGGCCGAAACCACGAAATGCGGATTGGCTGCCAGCGCAAGGGTTGAGAAGCCGACGGCACCGGAGTTGTCCGTGGCGGCCGCCACGACGATGGGATAACCGGCGGGAATCGCCGTGGCGGTGAATTGAAAGGGAGCGGCCAGATCGCTTCCCGCGGGAGCTGTGGCAGGATAGGGGGAGCCATAGCTGATTCCGAAGTTCGAATCGGGACGGAGGAGGTAGAAATCGACCCGCGTCACATTCCCATCAGCGTCAGTCGCCGTGGCGTTGATGGTGACGGAACTCAACGCCGCAATCTCGAAGAGGTGCGCGGGTGCGGTGAACGTGACACTGGGCGGCTGGTTCGAGGGAGCGACCCGGAATGCCGCAATGGCATTCTTGGTGAACTCGATGGTATCGGCGTTGTGGCAGGGCTGCGGCTGGGCGAGGGCGACGCCGGTTGCAACTCCGAGGTAGGTGACATCCGGGTTGGAGAAATAGGGGATTCGTAGCCGGGCGGCGGCTGTGTTCATGACCGTGCCGAGCAGGGGAAAACCGGCCGGGGCGAACTCGTAACCGAACGACGAACCTCCCCCCGTGGAGTTGCCTTTGGGGCCGTTGCTGCTGTTGTTGGCCCGATTGTGCAGACAACCGAAGAGGTGCCCGGCCTCGTGCGTGAAGGAACTGTCATGCGCCGGGAGTTCCACGACCGCGAATGCGGAGGTGTCGTTGCCATTGAAAATATTCGCCCGCCCCGCAAACCCATCGGTCAGGTCGTTGACAATCAGTGTGACCAGATCCGCGGCGTGGGTCGTGCGCAGCGAGTGAGCGGCATCCAGAAACCCGTCGCCATTTGTCGAGAGTCGGTTGTGTTCCGTGACCGAGTTGCCCGTCTCTGTGTAAGCGGCGTCGAGCGCCCGGTGCGCCACGCGGAAGCGGACCCCGGCGCCGCTGTTGATCATGGAGGAATTGGCACGACCCACCATGAGATCGATGCTCGCGTTCATTCCGGCGACGCCATTCGTGCCGTTCGCTCCCACGGCGGCCGAGGTGTAAAGAAAAAGGAGATCAACCGTTTGTATCGCGAGACCCGTTTCCGAACTGCCCTGCTGGCCGAGCCCTCCGTACACATCCCCGGTGGAGGCATGATCGCCTGCCGCTTCATCGGCTTGGTGCATTGCGTTGCGGACATGTGCGATGGCCTGGGCGGCGGCCACACCAGCGAGCCCGGGCGCGGACGCGGGGGCATCGGCGGGTTCGGTGGCGCAGGACATCGGATGATCGGGATGCATCTCGATCACCGACACCCGGTCCCCGCCCGCCGGGCGCACCTGAAAGGCCGACCGCCCGGGAATGTCGATGGAGGCGGCCACGGCACGCCCGTCGTATGCGAGCAGGAACTGCCCTCCCGGAACTCCCTCGATCCGCCCGGTATACAGCCCGCGCCCCGGCCCGAGCCGCTCGAATCGCTCGGCCACACCCGTCACCCTCGCATCCGCAAAAAGATCGAACCCAAAATAGCGGACCGCGATCCCAGCAGCCGGTTCAGGCTGGAAATCTGCTGCCAGCGACATGGGGCGCATCCGAAGCCGGGAGGGTCGATCTCCCGGAGTCTCGGGACCGCTGGCGTCGAGGACCTGGTCAATCGAGGAACGGCGCCCGGGTTCGGGAGCGGGCAACGATTTTCCACCGGGAGTCGCCCACGGATCGGGCATGTGGGCGGCAGGCAGGCTGGCCGGGGTGGCTGCGGTCGCGGGGGACGGGGCATCCAATCGCGCGAATACGGGCTCAACCCTTCGCGATCTCGAAAGATAAAACGCAACCAAGCCAAGCAGCAGGCAGCACAGGAGCAGGAAGGACCTGGGGAATCGCATAGGCTGTTTCTTATGACACCGTGCGATGATTTATCCCACCTTGAACTACTCGCGAGGCGGAGAAACTCCGCAACGCCGCCCGCGGGGAACTGCGGCCTCCCGGCCGAATCCGCGATGGTCGCGGGCGGGAAGTTACGGTCGGGTGATCCGAACGCGGAGGAATTCGCGCGGATTGGCGGCGGCGGCGGTGGTGCGATAAGTGGCGGTCTCGGTTCCTGCATCAAGCGCGTCGGTGGAAACCAGCTCGATGCCCGAGGAGGTCCACGAAGCACTCGACAGCGAGGATGTCCGCTCGACAACATACGAAAGGTCACGTGGGGCTTTCAGGCGGCGGAAGGTGAGGTAAAGCCGCCCATCGGACGCCTGGTACGCCACCGATGGCAGGACCAAGCGGGCGGTCTCGGTGTCCGCCACCCACGGATTCAAGCCGAAGGCGCGTTCGGCGAGATTCGTCAGGCCGTCACGGTCGGGATCGCCCGTCTCGGAGGCTGTGCCATTGACGATCTGTGCGACGGAGAAATTGCGACGCACCCAGTAATCCTGCGATAGCCCGGGCTGGGGGCCGACCCGATAAGCCCGATACAGACCGGACGAGGAATCATAACCTGTCACCGCAATCTCACCGCGGTCGTTGATGGCATCCGCCGAGATGAAATCGGTGTCGAGCGGCGGGACGACCAGCTTGTCGAGATCCACCGCGGACCCGCCGACGCGCCGGACGAAGGCGAACGGGTCGAAGAAACCGCCCGGGAGTTCATCGGCGCTTGAACCGACAACATCGTCGAAGCGATTCACTCCGTATGCGGAACTGCCGTCCCGGCCGAGCGTCCCCAGATCGGTCGGACTGGTTGAGTTCGCAGACCAAAACGTGGCGCGGCTGGTCGTGGGCTCCCAGAAGTCCGGCTCCGGCGAACTGAAGCCAGCCACGGCGCCGGTGGGCGCGATGGAGTGTCCCCAACTGCCAGCGAACCCGGCAAGGGGCGTCAGCAGGGTGGAAATTGCGCCGGACGACCAACGAAAGGCGCGCCACGCTCCCGGTCCGAAATCGTAATCATGCCCGGTGACCGTTCCATTGAAGCTGATTGCTTCGCCGTTTGCATTGAGCGGAAGCAGGGTGGCCAAGCCGGACTCGGTCCGCCGACGGGTGCCCGATCCGTTTGCGGTGAGCGTGCGGCGGGTGGGGCTTGTCTCATCGGCTCCCCAAAGGGCCACGAGGGTCTGTCCGGCGATGAGGGTCGTGGAAAGGTTGGAGGCCGTCGGGCCGGCGGCGTCCCAGCGCACGGCCCGGAGGGTTCCGCCGCTGCTCTCCGACTGTCCGTAGGCGTTCCCTGCCTCGTCGATGCCAAATGCGCGGCTGTGCGTGTCACCCGCGAGCGGGTTCAACTGGGCGAGCACCGCCCCGGCCCATCGACAGGCGCGGACGGTTCCGTTCGCGCTTTCCGCGTTGCCGATCACGTGACCCGAGGAATTGATGCCGCGCAGCACGAGATAGGCGTTGTACCCGGCGGGGAGTGGCAGGTTCGTGGATGTGTAGTGCGGGTTCACGGAGAGCGCCACCGTGGCGATTCCGACGCCGCCGCTGTTGTCCCGGGCAGCCGCGACCACTGTAGGAAAGCCAGCCCCGATTTGTGTCAGGTTGCCGAGGTAAGGGGCGGACGCGTCCGTCGCGAATGGAGCCGGCGCGGGATAAGGGTTGCCCGGGTAGGAAAAGCCGAATGTGGCATCCTCGCGCAGCAGATAGAAGCTGACCTGCGCAACCGTCCCATCGGCGTCGGTGGCCGTTGCGTTCACCGTCACATTGGCCAGCGCAGCCAACTCGGTGCGGTGGGTGGGGGCAATGATGTTGACGACGGGAGGTTGATTGCCGGTCGCATTGCGGAAGCCGGCCACGGCGGCCTTGGTATTCTCGATGACGAGCGCGTTGTGGCAGGGCTGGAGTTGATCGAGAGCCACGCCGGTCGCCACGCCCAGATAGGTGACATCCGGGTTTGAGAAGTAAGGCACGCGCAGGGGGGCCGAACTCGTGCTCATGATCGTCCGCAATTGCGGATACCCGGTGGGCGTGAAATCGCGACCGAACGAGTAACCGCCGCCGCTGCTGTTTCCATAGGGGCCGTTGACCGAGTTGCCGGCACGATGGTGCAGGCAACCAAAGTTGTGCCCCGCTTCGTGGGTAAATGTGCTGTCGTGCGCGCTGAGTTTCACCACCGAAAACGCAGCGTTGCTCGATCCGGTGTAGATGTTGGCGATCCCCGCGTTTGGATCCGAGAGCGAGTTGACGATGAGCGTTACGAGGTCGGCCCCCCTGCTGGTCCGATCCGCATGCACCGAATCCATGTGACCGTCGCCGTTGGTTGAAAGCCGGCTGAGATCCGTGCTCGAGCTGCCCGACTCCGTGTAGGTCACCTGCGCCCGATAAACCAGACGCAGGCGCACGCCGACTCGGCTGTTGAGGAACGAGGCATTTGCCCGCCCGACCATGAGATCGAGCGTTGCGTTCATCCCGGCGGCGCCGTTGGTTCCGTTCACCCCGACCGCCGATCCGGTGTAGACGGCCATCACATCAATGGTGGTGAAGCTCAGCCCGTCGCCCGAGCCACCCTGCTGGGCGAACCCGCCATACGCACTCCCCTCGGAGGCAGGGTCGGGCGCGACAGGACCGGGCGTCTCCATGGAGATCCGCACCCGGGCCACGGCGCGTGCCGCAGCCGTCATTGCCAGGTCCATGATGGCATCGTGCCCCGCATCGCATGCCATCGGCGTGTCGGGATGCATCTCAATGACCGACACCTGCCCGTCCCCAACTGGCCGGATCTGGTAAGCGGCGCGCCCTGGGACATCGACCGCCCCGGCAATCGCGCGTCCTTCATACGCCAGGAGAAACCGCCCTCCTTCAACACCCTCAATCCGTCCATGGTAAAGTCCCCGACCCGGCCCGAGCCGCTCGAATCGTTCCACCAACCCGGTGGCTTCGACCCCCTCGAACAAATCGAATCCGAATCGGCGGGCCGCGACCGTGCCGTTCGCAGCTCGAACGGGGTCCGGACGAAAATCCCCCACCAGCGCCATCGAACGCGTGCGCAGGATCGCCACCTCGCGACCAGGTTGGTCGGGGCCCGGTTCGGCCAGCACGCGTTCCATCAGGCCGGCGGACACGATTCCCCCGGTGACCGGATGACCGCCCGGCAACGACCACGGATCGAGGGTGGCTGAGGCGGCGGGGATGTTCGCTGCATCCGTCGGCACAGGTGAGGGTTCGGGAGGCTTCCCGGACCTCCGATCCCGCTTCAGCACGGTGATGCCGAGAGCAAGGAGCAGGAGGACGGGGAGAAGCCAACCCAGACGCATCTGAAAATCTAGCACGGCCCTGGCAACTGTCATCGGGAACCCGTCCGGTGCTACCCCCGGACGCGATATGCGAGAGGGGTCTGTGGCCTGTCCGTATATGAGGTCCTCTGCCCGACCTGCGCCCTGCGTGCAGCGGGATGAGCAGTCAGGCTGCAACTGAGGACTCGCTCACCCACTTTCTGCAGGCCCGGCGGCACGCCCTCCAGGGGGAGGCTGCCTGAGAGCATCGATCCCTGCTGCCCGGCAGGCCCGCGAGGCCCCTGCGACTCAGCCTGCCGTAGCCGAAACCGGATCCAGCCTCAAATCTCGCAAGGCATACAGCGACGGACCCAACCCCCGCACCCGCCGCGCCCCATCCTGGCGCCGCTCGCCGAACCGTTCGCGCACCGCATCGAACACCCGATCCACAAACTCCCGGCTTCCGAGCACCGCTCCATCGGTGAAATACCGCACCCGGCACCGCACGTAATCCTCCACGTTCAATCGACCGCCCCGCGCCAACTCCGCCCGCACCGCCTCCCGATCAAATCCCTTCCGGATCGGCGTCCCATCCTCCCGAACCCCTTCCTCCCCGCCAATCCCAAACAACAACACCCGATACGCCGCCAGTGCAGCCTCCGCTCCACGAGCTGATCCCCCGGCCATCAGCCCCCGCATCCCCGCCGCGGGCGGGGATGCGGGGGCTGATCTGTCTCTTATACACATCTGACGCTG
>ENA-ORBV01015239-ORBV01015239.1-microbial-mat-metagenome-genome-assembly--contig:-NODE-15239-length-11345-cov-4.551739_pt1 | contig 11345 bp, 10 predicted proteins | sample MGYA00237777_ERZ505514 | MGnify/ENA primary metagenome ERZ505514 (study PRJEB26160, sample SAMN06269048) | microbial mat metagenome | isolation source: Oligotrophic lake microbial mat | place...
ACCCACCCCCGCCGCGCCCGGCGGGGTGGGTTGATCCGCGGGTGCGCCGGCGGGAAAGGCGGAAGTGAACTTACCCGTGACCAGCGCTGCGATCGTCTTCTTGCCGGAAGGGACAAGTTGGCGGGCGATCTCCTCCGGCTGGGCGAACTGGAGGGAGAACGCGGGAATGTCGCCGCCCGACGGAGACGTTTCCACCAAGGGGGTGACGGTGCGCCCCTGGGCGTCGATCGTAAAGCCGCCGCTCTCGATGAAGAGAGTGGAGTTGAGCTGGGAGACGGGGGTGGCCTGGCGGTTGAGCGAGTCCTTGCCGAGGCTCAGCCAGATGGGGTAACGAACGACACCGGCACCGGTTTGAACCTGGGTGGCGTTGACGATGTCACCGACCACATTCTGGGCGTTGTAGGTGATCCCGTAGGCCCGGAGCAACAAAGGCAGGTCGCTGGAAACATTCGGCTGCGGACCGCCGAACATGGCGGCCTGGCCGCCCTGGCGTTTGAAGTGCTGGGAGGCGGGATCGACGGCGAGGAAGACCGGTTTGCCGGCGAGCAGGAATTGATCGATCGCGAACTGCAGTTTGCCGGTGAGATTCTGGGGATGGATGACGGCGAGGACATCGAGATCTGCGGGCAGTTCGGTGGCGCCGGCCTCGACGGCCACGAGCTCGAACGTCTTGCCCCACTCTTCGGCAACCATCTGGCCGGTCGGACGCTGACGCTGCTGCATCATCATCATCATGTCCATGGCGGGTGCCTGCAGGGGAAGGCTGGTGATCAGCCCCAGCTTTTTCTTGGCGACGGTCTGCACGCTGGAGACGAGCTGGGAGAGATCGTATTCAAGAAAAGACTCCCTTTGGGGATTGAAGGAGACGATGACCTTCTGCTGATCGGCCTGGGTCGCGACGAGCCCGAACTGGACGGTTTCCCCGGTGGGGAGCTGCTGCGGCTGGAGGCCGGCGGCGGTGGCGCGCTCCTCCTCGGGAGTGTCCGGCCGGGGATCGATCACATTGAGGGTGATCCGGCCGCCGGAGGCGCGCACGTATTGACGGAGCATCTCCTGCACCCGGGCGGCGTAGTTCTTGTAGGTGATGGGCAGCCCGTTGGCCGACTTGGAGAAGTAGAAATCGAGCACCACCGGCTCCTCGACCTTGCGGAGGAGGGATTGGGTGCCGTCGGAGAGGGTGTAGATGTTCTGCGACGTGGCATCGCCGCGGAAAGGCAGACGCGAGGCGAGGTAGTTGACGAGAACGAGGGCGACGAACAGCAGTGCGAGCGAAAGGACTTTGGTGCCGGATTTCATGGTGGCGGGAGCGTTGGAGATTTCGAAGGGTCCGGTGTCAGCGTTCGAGAACGACCACGTTGAGGAAGAGCGTGAAGCCTGAGAGCGAGAGGAAGAAGATCACGTCCTTGGGGTCGATGATGCCCTTGGTGAAGGACTCGAAGTGCGTGCTGAAGCTGAAATTTGCGAGAAGATCGACGAGCCAGGTCGGGAAGATGGAGGACAACGCGTTGTTGAAGACGCTCAGACCGAGAAAGAGCAGGATGAGGCAGGCGAGCAGGCTGAGCACGAAGCTGATGACCTGATTTTTGGTCAGAGCCGAAGTCAGCGAGCAGATTCCGAGATAGGAGCCCGCCATGAGGATGCTGCCAAGATAGCTCGCGATCAGGACTCCCCAGTCGGGATCACCGAGAAAGGCGACGGTGATGACCATCGGAAATGACAGGAGAATGGCGAGCGTGAGAAAGGCCCAGGCGGCGAGATATTTGCCGAGCACCGCTTCCAAGGTGGTGATCGGCAGGGTGAAGAGCAGCTCGATCGTCCCGGAGCGTTTTTCCTCGGACCACAGACGCATGCCGGCGGCTGGAATCAGGAAGAGGAAGAGCCAGGGGTAAAAATTGAAGAGGCTCTCCAGGCTGGCGGTGTTGGCGCGAAAAAAGCCTCCGACGAAGAAGGCGAGAATCACGCTCGCCATCAGAAAGACGGCGAGAAACACATAACCGACCGGTGAGCGAAAATAGCCAAGGAACTCGCGTTTGAAAAGAGGGGCGATCTGGAGCATCGGGACAGAGATTCGAGTGTGAAAGCGGGTGGGGGGCGAAGTTCTCGAGGCAGGACCTCAGACGTCGCTTTGTGTGAGAGTGCGGAAGATGGCGTCGAGCCGTGCTCCCGGCTGCCGGGCCTGCAATTGGGCGGGGGTTTCGTCGACCACCACGCGCCCCTGGGAAATAATGATCACGCGGGTGCAGATGGCCTCGACCTCCTCGAGGATGTGAGTCGAAAGGATCACGGCCTTCTCCGCGGCCATCGATTTGATCAACGAACGAACCTCGTTTTTTTGATTCGGATCGAGTCCGTCGGTCGGTTCATCGAGCACGAGGACGGCAGGATCGTGGAGGAGGGCTTGGGCGAAACCGACGCGTTGCTTGTAGCCCTTGGAGAGGGTCTCGATGGATTGATGGCGCACCGGGTCCAAGTGGGTCAGACCGATGGCGCGATCGACCTGGTTTCGGCGGGCGGAAGTGGAGCGGAATCCACGCGTCTCGGCGATAAACCCGAGGAACTCATCCACGGTCATTTCGCCATAGGCCGGCGCGCTTTCCGGCAGGTATCCGACGCGACGTTTGACGGCGACGGGATCCTGGGTGACGTCGTGGCCGTCGATGATCGCCGTGCCGGCGGTCGGTTGGAGGAAACCGGTGATCATTTTCATGGTCGTCGATTTGCCCGCTCCGTTGGGTCCGAGAAAACCGAGGATTTCACCGCGTTTGACGGTAAAGGTCACGCCGTCGACAGCGCGTTTCGTACCGTAGGTTTTGACCAGGCCTTTGACTTCAATCATGGTGGGGCGAAGAGGAAATGAACGGGATGTGGGAAACGGATCCTGCCGACAAGGTTCCGTGACAGGGACGGAATTGTCTGGGTAAGGCTGTTAGGGGTGGGTCTTCAAGCCAAAATTTCTGCCGGATTCACGCGCGAAGGCTTCCCCCGGCGGCGGGTCTGTCATCACGGCGGAGCGTCCCGGATGAGGCTGGAAGGGAGCAGGGACGCCGCCAGTGCGTCGCGGTCCTTTTCGGTTTTCAGACGGAGCTGCCCGCAGGCGGCGTCGATGTCATGTCCCTTTTCGCGGCGAAGTGTCACGGGCACACGGGCTGCGCGGAGCACGTCGGCAAACCGCTCCTGGCGGTTGTTGCTGGGGCGTTTCCAGGGTAAACCCTGCACCGTATTGTAAGGGATGAGATTGACGTGGGCGTGCAAGTCGCGGGCGATGTCGCGCAATTGCCCGGCCTGATCGATCGAGTCGTTGACGTCCTCGATGAGGATGAATTCGAGGGTGACCATGCGGCCGTGTCTTTCCGAGAACGTGCGGACGGCGGGAAGGAGCTTGGCGAGCGGAAAGGCCTTGTTGACGGGCATGATTTTCTCGCGGACCTCATCGGTGGCGCCGTGGAGGGAAACGGCGAGGCGAAATCCGAGAGGTTCGTCGGCGAGTTTGAGGATTTTGGGCACCAGTCCGCTGGTGGAAACGGTGATGCGTCGGGCACCAAAGCCCAGGCCCCACTCGGCGTTGAGGATGGTCAGGGCGCGGATGAGATTGTCGTAGTTGGCCAGAGGTTCACCCATGCCCATGACCACGATGTTGTCGAAGGAGGCGAGCTCCTGCCGGGATCGGGCGGTGAGGGGATCTTCGCGATAACAGACGTGCAGCAACTGGGCGACAATCTCCCCTGCGGAGAGATCCCGTTTCAAGCCGGCCAGTCCGCTGGCGCAGAACACACAGGCCATGGCGCATCCCACCTGGGTGGAAATGCAGATGGTTTTGCGGGAATGCTCGACGCCAACTCCCTCTTGGGGGGCCCGGATGATGACCGTCTCAATCAGCGAGCGATCGCGCAGTTCGAGCAGGAGCTTGTCGGTGACATCACCGGACTGCTTGCCGAGGACCAACGAGGCGGGGAGCAGATCGAAGGTTGAGGCCAGCCATGCCCGGAGTGGTTTGGAAAGGTTGCTCATGTCCTCCCAGGACCGGGCGCGTTTTTTGTAGACCCAATCGAGGATCTGGCGGGCGCGAAAGGCGGGTTCACCCCGCTCCAGCAGGCGGGCGGTGAGAGACTCCAAGGTCTCTCCAGTCAGCGGAGGCAATTCGGGCGCAAAACGCATGGGCTCGGGGACTATCTCCACGTTTGTGGCCGGAGTCTAGAGCCAACCCACGGGTAAAGAACGCGATTGCCGCGGTTGGTTTGGTCGCCCCCGGGCGGTCGGGACTCGGAGATTGACCCGGTGGAGTGAATGGAGCGGTTTGGAGGGGGCGAATCCGCCTACGATGTCGCTGCTTCACCGTCATATCTTTTTCAGTGTCCTAGGATCCTGCTTGGCGGCGGTGGGGCTGTTCGGGTTCGTTTTGGTGGTGGGCAATGCGCTGAAGGATCTCCTCCAACTGGTCCTTGGCGGGCAACTCGCGCTGGATACCTTTTTTACGCTTCTCCTTCTTTTGGGACCCTTTGTCGCGGCGTATGCTTTGCCGATGGGCGTGTTGACGGGCGTGCTGCTGGTGTTGGGTCGGATGTCGGCCCAGCACGAAGTCACGGCGATGCGGGCGGCGGGCCTGAGCTTCGGTTATCTTGCGCGTCCGATCCTGATTCTCGGAGCCTTGGCAGCGATGGTGGCGGCCTTGGTCAACTACGAGTATATGCCGCGGGCGCGGGCCCTCTACAAGGAGACCTTGGCGCGGGCGGTCCAGCGCAACCCCCTGAGCTTCATTGTGCCGAAGACCTTCATCCGCGACTTTCCGGGGGTGGTACTCTATGTCGGTGAGAAGGAAGGCAGCGTCTTGCGCGACGTCTGGATGTGGGAGTTGGACAAGAGCAGCCGGGTAAAACGATCCGGGCGCGCGGCGTCGGGCACGGTGACGTTCGAGGATGGGGAAGGTCGGTTGGTCCTGACCCTTCACCGGGTAAACATCGAGGTGCGCAAGTCGGATCGCCTGGAGGACTTTTCGGTCCCGATGGCTCCGTACACGGCGGAAGAGTTTCCCATCGAACTCCAACTTGAGAACCTCTTTGGCAAACAGAGCGTGCGCAAGAAGCTCGCGTGGATGACGTTGGCGGAGCTGCGAGGTGAGACGGAGCGCTTGCGGGCGTTGGAAAAAGCGCCTGGTGCCGATCTTGGGGATCTGCGGTTGGAACGGATGCGGGTGGACTATGCAACGAATGAAAAAGGGGCGACGGCGTTGGCCGTATTTGCCTTCGCGGTGCTGGCGATTCCCTTGGGCATCAAGGTTTCACGCAAAGAGACATCGGCCAACCTTGGCCTCGCCCTGGCGCTGGTCATGACCTACTATTTCCTGACGGTGTGCGTGGGTTGGCTGGATGGGCGACCCGAGCTCAGGCCGGACCTGCTCCTGTGGGTTCCGTCGCTGGGATTCCTCGGACTTGCGGGTTGGCTGTTCAGCCGGCTGGGTCGGGTTTGAGACGGGCCCGCGACTTGGGAAACGAAGCGGGTTCTCCGTCCTCGGACGAAGAACCCGGAATCATGGGGTGCGGGCGATCGGACGACTAGGCGAGCGATCGATTGAGCGCGCTCACGACGGCCTTGATCGACGCGAGTTCGATGTTGGTGTCGATGCCTGCGCCGAAGACCGAGCGTCCTTTGGCGGTCTTGATTTGGATGTAGCTGACGGCTCGGGCTTGCGCACCGCTGCCCAAGGAGTGCTCCGAATAACTGAGCAACTCGAATGCCGGCAGCCCCGCGTCCGTCACCGCATGGACAAAGGCGTCGATCGGGCCGTTGCCATTTCCGGTCACGAGCCGACGCTGGCCCTCGATGAGAAGTTCAGCCTGGCAGGTGACGATGCTGCCCCGCTCGATCGTCCGGAATTCGCCGAGGGTAACGGGGGAGGCCCTCTCGATATAGTCGCGCACGAAGACATCGTGGATTTCCTGAGGGGTGAGTTCTCGTCCGGTGGAATCGGCGAGGTCGTTGATCGTCTTCCCGATCTCCTTGTGCATCAATTTCGGCAACTGGTAGCCGAATTCGTGCTCGAGCACATAAGCGACGCCGCCCTTGCCGGATTGGGAGTTGATTCGAATGATCGCCTTGTAGCTGCGACCGATGTCGGCGGGGTCGATCGGGATGTACAACACGTCCCAAGGGGCCCCGGGCTCCTGCAGATCCCAGGACTTCTTGATCGCATCCTGATGGGAGCCGCTGAATGCAGTGAAGACCAAGTCGCCTGCATACGGATGACGCGGATGGATCTCCATGCGAGTCGTGCGCTCGTAGACCTCCCGGATTCTCGGCAGATCGCTGAAGTCCAGACCGGGATGAATCCCGTGGGTGTAGAGATTGAGCGCGATGGTCACCAAGTCGAGATTCCCGGTGCGTTCGCCATTGCCGAAGAGAGTACCCTCGATGCGGTCGGCACCGGCGAGCAAAGCAAGTTCGCTGGCGGCCACGCCCGTTCCACGATCATTGTGGGTGTGCAACGAGATGAGCGTGCGATCGCGCCGGGTCAGGTGGGTGCACATCCACTCGATCTGATCGGCGTGCACATTGGGCGTCGCGTACTCTACGGTGGCGGGCAGATTGAGGATGATTTTCGACTCAGGGGTCGGTCCCCAGACATCCGTCACGGCCTCGCAAATTTCGAGGGCGAACTCCAACTCGGTGCTGGTGAAACTCTCGGGGGAGTACTCCAGGCGCAGGTGAGTGCCCGCGGCGATCAACGGTTGGGCGTGATGTTTGAGCCATTCGACGCCTCGGGTGGCGATGCGGACGATATCGGCGCGATCCGCGTTGAAGACGTATTTGCGCTGTGCGGGCGACGTCGAGTTATAGAGGTGGAAAACCGCTTGGCGGGCACCGCGGAGTGCCTCGACGGAGCGGATGATCAGATCCTCGCGGCATTGGCAGAGGACTTGAATCGAGACATCGGCGGGAATGCGATTTTCGTCGATCAGACGCCGACAGAAATCGAATTCGGTCTGGGAAGCGGAAGGAAAGCCGACCTCGATTTCCTTGAAACCGATTTTTACGAGGAGCTCGAACAACTCGAGTTTTTCCTCGACGCTCATTGGCTGGGCGAGCGCTTGATTGCCATCGCGGAGATCAACGCTGCACCACAGCGGGGCTCGGGTTAAGACGCGGCTGGGCCACTGCCGTTGAGGCAAGTGAACCGTGGGCAATGGACGGTATTTGGTGATAGGAGCGGGCTGCATGATGCGGAAAGAGCTAAAGGTTAACGAACAGGAGCATGGACGAGAACGACAAACCACACGTCGTCGACGACGAGGTGGCGAAAGGGCTTCACGGACGCACAGTCGGCCGAACACGCGGCTCTCACGGACCGTGCGTCTAGGTAAGTCGAAGCGCCTGGGCGAAGCGTCGCATCAGATAACCGGGTTATCGGCACGGGTCGCACAAAGTCAAGCCGACGCATTCGCGCTCCCTGCCCGTTGAGGACATGGGGTGGCGATTGTTTTGGGGAGGTATGGAGTGGGTGGGTGAGCCGTGAGATTTGTAACTCAGGTGGACTCAACCGCGTCTTGCTCTCCGTGTATGGTCCATCTTCCATGGCGCTATGTCTGATGCAGCCGATGCCACTTTTGACTTGGCCGGTTGTTTGGAGCGTGTGCGTCAAAGCGATCAACTCGCGGCGAAAGAGTTGGTGGACCACCTTTACCCGTTGGTCATTCGCATCATCCGGGCTCACTTGCCCCGGCGCGTTGCGGAGGAAGATATTGCCCAGGATGTTTTTCTGAAGATGTTTACGAGGATTGCACAGTTTCAGGGGGCGGTTCCGTTTACGCACTGGGTGTCGCGAATCACGTTGACGACCTGCATCGACCTTCTGCGACAGCAGAAGCGCCGACCGGAGTTTCGTTGGGCGGATCTGTCGGAGGATGAGGCGGATGTTTTGGACACGGTGCTGACGAACGAAGGTGAGCGGGCACCGGATGAGGCGCTGGAGGCGAGGGAATTGGTTCATCGGCTGCTTGGGGAACTCAAGCCCGATGACCGGATGGTGATCCAGATGCTCGACTTGGAGCAGAAAACCATCGCGGAGATTGCCTCGCTGACCGGATGGAACACTTCTTTGATCAAAGTCCGGGCGTTTCGAGCCCGGCGAAAGCTACGTCAACTTTTTGAAGAGTTAGAAAAAAAGGAGCGCCGATGAGAACAACAAAAGCACGCAATTGGCAGGAGCTGGTGGACTTGGCCCGCAAGGCCCCTCGTCAGGATGAGGGAGTCGTCAACGTGCCGTTCGGGTTTGCCACGCGAGTGGTCGCGCAGGCGTTCGCGCCGGTTGAGCGAGGGGTGGCGAGCCTGTTTGAACCCTTTGCCTTCCGTGCCCTGAGTCTGGCCTCGTTGTTGGCCATCGCGGCGGTGGCGGCGAATGTCAGCCCGGTGCTGCAGGCCTTGGGGGATGAAATCGCCGTGGTTAACGGAGATCCGATCGGCGAGCTCTTGGAGTAATGGCCTCCATGAACAAATCCTGGAAAGTCGTGCTGGTTTTCGCCGGGGTGTTCCTGGCTGGTGCCGTCACCGGCGGATTCGCCTCGCTCCGGCTGGCGAAGAACTTCGTTCAAGCCAGAGGGGGTGCCGACCAATTCATTGCCGGGCACACCAAACGCTTGAATGAGCGTTTGAAGCTGAACCCGGTCCAGCAGGCCAAGATTGGGACAATTGTAGGTGAGACTGGGGAGGAGCTGAAAAAGTTGCGCCGGGAAACGGGGAAGCTTTTCCAAGTGATGGATGCGCGCATCCTGGCCGAGCTCGATGCGACCCAGCGGACGGAGTTTGAAGAAATGCAGCGCCGGTGGCGGGAACGCGGTCGGGCGCGGCCGAACCCTCCACGGGATGAGCGGGAGGGCGGTAAACGTGAATTCGAGCGCTCCCCAGCGCCGGCGGGGCCGAAAGCCCCACCGACCGGAACGCCTTAGGCCTTTTTGGTTCTCGGGTGGGTCGAGGGTGCAACTGGAAGTGAAGTCAGTTCTTGGCCCAGCAGGATCGCACGTGAGATTGGACCGTCGGGAGCGGAGTTGGCGGAGGGCGAGGGCGTGGACGTTGAGATCTGTCCACCAAGCGCCGCCCTTCGCAAAAACACCACGGCTTGACCCGTGCCCCGCTTGTCGGGACAAACCGCCTGTCGTTGCCGGTGCACTACTGGGCGGTGGCTTGTTCCAGCTCGCTCAGCGCGGTGATGAACGGTGCCGGTCCACCCGGCTGATAACCGAGGTTGGCGAGCGGTTTCCCATTCACGCCGAGCACGACCACCGTCGGGTAGCCATCGATTCGAAAGCGTTTGGACAGGCTGCGGTTCTGCGCCACCACGTCTTCCGGCTGTTCCACACCACGGGGAAAATCGAGTTTCACCATGACGAGTTTTTTCGACGCGTAGGCCCGGAAGGCGGGCGTTTCCAGAATCTCCGCCTCGAAACGCTTGCACCAACTGCACCAGTTTGAACCGGTGAAAAAGAGAAAGGTCTGACGGTTGGTCGTGGTCGCCAGATCCAGGGCGGCTTTGTAGTTCGTCGTCCAGACCAATGGATCGCCCGGTGGCTCGGCCGCGGGTTTCGCGTTGGACGGCACGCCGGCCGTGGCTTTCGCAGAAGGCGCGGTGACCCGTGGCGCGGAGGCGCTGACGGCCACCTGCTTGATCGAGACCACGCGGTTGGCCTTCAGTTTGATGATTTGGTCAGGGTAGTTCAGGACGAGCGTATCGCCGACTCCCAATTGCCCGGTGGGCTTGCCCAGCTCGAAGATCACGTCGTCTTTCACGTCACCCACCTGAATCGCCGCGGAGGCCACGCTGCAGAATCCGAGTGCAAGACTGAGGAGGAGAAGCGACCGTCGCATCCGGACCCAATCGGCTCAAGTTGCGATTCCTTCAGTTTCGATTGCTGAGGAGAATCCCTCTGCCCTGCAGCGGGATGTGCGTACGCCAGGTTAACGATGAACCAGGGACCCCTTGTAAAGGCTCGGAGCCGCCGCCTTGTAGAGCGTGACTTGCATCTCGGTTTGGCTCATGGTTCGGCCGCTGCTGCAGGGATCCTTCAACGTCAAACATTCGCCCCATGCCCAAGACATCCAAGCCTGCCACGATCACCGCGGAGTGGGCCAGTGACCCGGAGTTGTTCGCTCTCATCCGCCGCGAGCTTTATACGCCGGTGGTCGGTGACATTCTGGATGCGTTGGGACGCTATCATCAATTTCTGCCCGCCCCGGTGCAGCCCATCAGCGAGGACATGAAGGTGATCGGAAGGGCCATGCCGGTGCTCATGATTGACGTGCATGGGCCGCAGAAGAAGCCGTTTGGTCTCCTGACCGAGGCGCTCGATGATTTGCGTGCGGGCGAGGTCTATGTGGCCAGCGGTGGTGGCATGCGCTGCGCTTATTGGGGTGAGTTGCTCACCGCCACCGCCCGGACCCGTGGCGCGGTCGGGGCGGTCATCGATGGCTATCACCGTGACACGCCGCAGGTCTTGGCGCAGAACTGGCCCGTCTTCAGCCGTGGCCGCTTCGCCCAAGATTCGGCGGTGCGCACCCAGGTGGCCAATTTTCGTTGTCCCTTGGAGATTGGCGGAGCGTGGGTCGAGCCCGGAGACCTGATCTTTGGTGATCTCGATGGTGTGGTCATTGTCCCCCGGGACTTGGAACGGACGGTGATTGTCCGTGCGTTGGAAAAAGCGCGCGGGGAAAAGGTCGTTCGCCGGGCCATCGAGGCCGGTCTGAGTGCGACCGCCGCCTTCAAGAAGTTTGGTATTCTCTAGGCGTCCGAACAATCCGTTCAGAGCATTTTCAAATGAACAAAACCTCCCTCGCAGCTGCCTTTGATCTGACCGGCCAGACCGCCCTGATAACCGGTGGCGGCACGGGTCTCGGTTTGGGCATGGCGCACTGCTTCGCCGCCGCCGGCGCGAAGGTCGTGCTGGTCGGGCGTCGTGCCGCCGAGCTCGCCAACGCTTGCGCGGCCATCGGGCCGCAAGCTCACGCGATCGTTGGCGACATCACCCAACTCGAGGCCATTCCCGCCCTCGTCGAGCGCGCGGAGCTGGCAGCCGGCCCCATCAGTATTCTGGTGAATAACGCCGGCGTGCATCTCAAAAAGCCCGCCCTCCAGACGACCGACGCCGAGTTCGCCCTCGTGTTGCAGACGCACGTCCACGGCGCGTTCGCCCTCTCGCGCGAGGTCGGGCAACGCATGGTGACCCGGCGCTCCGGCTCGATCATCTTCACGGCGTCGATGGCCTCGCTCATGGGCATTCCGCTCGTGGTCGCCTACTCCGCCGCCAAGTGCGCCTACCGCGGCCTCGTGAGTGCCCTCGCCACCGAATGGGGCCCGCACGGGG
>ENA-ORBV01015240-ORBV01015240.1-microbial-mat-metagenome-genome-assembly--contig:-NODE-15240-length-11345-cov-3.860224_pt1 | contig 11345 bp, 13 predicted proteins | sample MGYA00237777_ERZ505514 | MGnify/ENA primary metagenome ERZ505514 (study PRJEB26160, sample SAMN06269048) | microbial mat metagenome | isolation source: Oligotrophic lake microbial mat | place...
GCGGCTTCCTTTTTCGCGAGCGCCGCGCCGGCTTGGCGGAGCGTGGCGATGCGTCCGAAGAAATCGGCCAGCACCGCCGGGATGGCCGCGGGCGGCGCAGTGACGCCTGGCCACTCCAGTTCGGCGAGATGGCGCAGACGCGTGGCCGGATCACGCAACACGGCGTAGGCAGCATTGAGTGCGGCAGCATTTTCCCCGCTGCCGCCGGCCACATCGGGATGCTCCTGCGCAGTGGCGCGGTGAAAGGCCTCCTTCAGCGCTTCGGCATCGAGCCACGGACGGCGGGGCTGGGCGAGGATGGCGAAGTGGTCGGGCATGGACGCGGGAAGTCCGCGCAGCGAAAAGCAGAGCGGGCAAGATTTTTCCCCGGCAAACGCAACGGCTCGGCGCGGAAATGGACTTTGCCCGACCGCCGCGCTGCGCTATCCATCCCGCTTCCTCACGCCCATGCACTTCCGCCCGCTCCTCGTCATCGTCGCCACCGCTTTCCTCACGGCCTGCGGCCCACAGAATAAAGTCGATCAAGCCGCGCTCTTCGGCGTCCTCGAAAAGAACATCGACGCCATGCAGCGCGAGGATCTCGCGGGCGTCATGGCGACGATTCATCCGGAGAGCCCCGACTTCGAAGCGACCCGCGGGGTGACCGGGGAGTTGTTCGCCAAGTTCGATTTCAAATACGAGCTGCGCGACTTGAAAGTGGTCAGCGCCACCCCGGAGGAAGTGAAGGTGAGCTTCGTCCAGAAGACCACCAAGGTCGCCGGGCCCGCCGATGTGCCGACTCACCTCGTGGAAGGCGTGCACACGCTGCGCAAGGACGGCGGCGAGTGGAAGATGATCCGGACGGTGACGATCCGGACGACGACGCTTTAAGAACGCGGCACCCTCTCCATGCACGGGCGCCTGATCTCCGACGAACGCGTGCGGCCCGCGGTGCTCGCGCTCCTTTTCGCCTCGGTGCTGAGCCTCATGATGCTCGGCGGGCGCACGATCTTCGCCGGGCGGCTCCAGCTTAGCTTCTACATTTGGAATCTCGTGCTGGCGTGGCTGCCGCTGCTTTTTTCCGTGCGTTTTTACCGGCTCGATGCGATCCATCCGCCGCGCACTGGCTGGCTGGCCGTGTGGGCGGTGCCGTGGTTTTTGTTTTTCCCGAATGCGCCGTATCTCGTGACGGACATGCTGCACCTGAAGTCGCGCGACCCGGTGCCGAAGTGGTTCGATCTGACGATGATGATGTCTTTTGCATGGACGGGGCTGATCCTCGGCTACCTCTCGCTGCTGCTCATGCAGGAAGTGGTGCGGCGCCGGAAAGGCCGCGCGTGGGGTTGGGCTTTCGCGGGCACGATGCTCGCGCTGAGTTCCTTCGGGATCTACCTCGGGCGCTTTCTGCGCTGGAATAGCTGGGATGTGCTCACTCGCCCGCTCGGGCTCGCGGGCGATGTCGCGGAGCGGCTGGATTTTATGAAGCACCCCGAGATGACCATCTTTTGCGTCACGTTCTTCACCTTCTCGATCCTCTCCTACGCCACGCTCTACGCGCTCACCCACTTGCACGTCTCGGCGCCTGCGGTTCCACCCGCCGGTTCATGAAGAAATGACCGTTGCCGCGGCATGGACTTTGCACTAAAGGCAGACTTCACAAAGCCATGGCTCTCATCCGCACTCTCTTTTGGACCGCGATTTTCCTCGGCGCGACGTTCTTCTTCACCGTGATCTTCGAGCACGGCCCGGCGAACTTTTCCGAGAATGCCAGGAAGGAAGCCGAGACCCTGAAAGCGATGGTCGGCGTGAAGATCGAAAAGCCGAAGGACGGCAGCGATACACTGACGCCGCCGCTTCACTAAACGGCCTAGGCGGCTTAAGCCGGCCCAAAGCGCGAAATCAGCGCACGGGGGCATTGTCAAAACTCGCGGGGCGGTGCTACGTTCCCCGGCCCCAGCTATGCCCATCCAGACCGAGAAGGAACTTTCCGACAACGCGCGCGCCCTTTGGCTCAAATCGCTCCACGCCGTGGAGCTTCGCAACTACGGCTACGCGATCTCGCTGGTGCAGGCGATTTTGAAGGAGTTCCCCGGTTTTCTCGAAGGCCGCAAACGCCTGCGCAAAGTCGAAGTCATCTCCACCAAGGGCAAAAAAAGCTTCCTCTCCGGCCTCTCCACGGCGTCGATGAAAGGCGCGGGCATGGTGAAGAAGGACCCGCTCGCCGCGATGGAACTCGCGGAGAAAACGCTCGAAGCTGATCCGACCAATACGCAGGTGAATCATCTGCTCAAGGAAGCGGCCAAGGCGGCGGGCTTTCCGGAGATCGCGGCCTTTGCGCTCGAGACCATCGTCGAGGCGAATCCGAACGACACCAAGACGATGCACGAGCTCGGCGAGCATTACCTCTCGATGGGCGACGCCGACAAGGCGGTGACGATTTACAGCAAGATCGCGGAGATCAATCCTGCGGATCTCACCGCCGTGAAACGCAGCAAAGATGCGGCCGCGACACATTCCATGAAGAGCGGCGGATGGACCGGCGGCGGCGACTACCGCAGCATGATGAAGAACAAGGATGAGGCCGTCTCGCTCGAGCAGCAGAGCCGCGTGGTCAAGAGCGCGGACATGATCGACCAGCAACTCGCCGAGCTGACGCCCGAGTGGGAAGCGAACCAGCAAAGCATCGATCTCACCCGCAAGATCGCCAAGCTCTGGGAGGATCGCTACGAGCAGCAGCAGGACGAGGAAAGCCTGAACGGCGCTTATTACTACTTTCACCACAGCAACGAACTGAGCGGCGGCGCCGACCCCGTCGTGGTGCGCAAGCTCGCCGAACTTCAGCTCAAGAGCCTCGATGCCAAGATCAAAGCCCACGAGGAATACGTCACGCAGACCGAGACGTGGCTGAATGGCGAAGGTGCCGGACACGAGGAAGCCGACACCTACCGGCAGGCGCTCGAAGACTCGAAACGCGAACTCGACGAGCTCAAGCAGCAGCGCGCCGAGATGCAGATCACCGACGCCCGCAAACGCGTGGAACGCAACCCCACCGACCTCCAGCTCCGCTACGAACTCGGCGAGCAGTTGGTCATCGCCAAACAATTCACCGAAGCCATCCAAGAACTGCAAAAAGCCCGGCAGAACCCCAACGCGCGGCTCCGGGCGATGAACCTCCTCGGCCAGTGCTACACCGAGAAAAACATGCTCGACCTCGCGGTGAAGCAATTTCAGGACGCCGCGAGCGAGATGCTGGCCATGGACGTCACCAAGAAGGAAATCCTCTACAAGCTCGGCCTCGTCTATGAGCGCATGAGCAAAGGCGCGGAATCCATGGAGTGCTTCAAGCAGATCTACGAAGCGGATTACGGCTACCTCGACGTGGCCCGCCGCGTCGAAGAATCCTACACGAAGTAGCCAGGAGCAAAGCCGCACCCGGTGGTCAGCGGCATTTTTCCCAACGCGAACTCGGCTCCGCAGAGATCCCGCGGCCCGCTCGCACCGGCTCCCCGGCACCCGGGGAATCCGCCGGATCATCGACGACTGGCGAAGATGACAGATGAGACAGAATTCACGTCATCACTAAGAGGGCGGAGCGCTTGCAACTTATGCCCCTGCCCTCCACCGTAGCGCCCTTCATTTTCCCGCCGACCTACTCCGCATGTCCTGGTTCAATTTCGACCCCAACGATTTCGCCTTTTCCTTTCTCAGTGTGCTCTTCGAGGGCGTGCCGTTTCTGCTGCTGGGGTCGCTGATTTCGGGGCTGGTCGATGTCTTCGTTTCCAGCGAGCGGATGCAGAAGATGCTGCCGCGCAATCCCGCCGCCTCGATCTTCGTCGGCGGCCTGCTCGGGCTGGTTTTCCCGATGTGCGAATGCGGCAGCGTCATCGTCATCCGGCGCTTCATCAAAAAAGGGCTGCCTCTCTCCGCGGCGACGACCTACATGCTCGCCGCGCCGATCGTCAGCCCGCTCGTCGCGCTGAGCACCTGGGCGGCATTCAAGGGCGAGGACCCGTGGCTGATGACTTCGCTCCGACTGAGCATCGGCTATCTGGTAGCCGTCACCGTCGGGTTCATCGTCTATGCCATCGGCTCCTCGCGAATCCTGCAACCGGGCGTGCTGGGCGACGCCGCCCGACGCCGCACGGGGCTGAGCATCAGCGGCGAACCCGTGGCCGAGGGACAGCGGGATTTCTCGAGCATCGTGGCGACGGCGAGCACCCCGAAGAAGCTGTTGCTCGCCATCCAAAGCGCGACCGCCGATTTCCTCGACGTGGCCTTTTACCTGATCATCGGCACCGCGCTGGCCAGCGTCTTTAATACGGCAGTGAAGCAGGAGGTCATCCTGCCGCTGGCTACGAACACCCCGGTGGCGATCCTCTCGCTCATGGGCCTCGCCGCGCTCCTCGCGCTCTGCAGCACGACCGATGCATTCATCGCGTGGACGTTCACCACCTTCCCCTCGGCCGCAAAGCTCGCTTTCCTGCTCTTCGGCCCGGTCTTCGACCTGAAGCTGTTCTGGCTCTACGGCGTGCTCTTCAAGCGCCGCTACGTGGCGCTGCTCGGCTTGTTTCTGTTCGCTTTCATCTTCCTCATCTGCTGGAGGCTCGATGCAGCGGGCGTCTTCGCCGCCGGCCTGCCGCGCTTCTAAATCAATTTTTGCTTCGCTGCTCACCGCCGCTATCTTCCGACCATCGCCATGAATAAGCTCTTCTCCCGTTGGCTCCCCCTGCGTGACGCTCGCCTCGTGGAGTGCGGTGCTGCTCTACTTCTACTTCAGCGGGCGCATCGCGTCGTTTCTGCATCCGATGTTCCGACCCTATGTGCTCGTCGCAGGCGTGGTGCTCGCCGGGATGACGGCGGTTTTCCTGCTCTTCCCGGCCGATGCCGACTGCTGCTCTTCCGCAGAATGCGGTCACGGTCTGTCACGACTCGCCTCCGGGAAAATCCTCACCTTTCTCGTCCTGCTCGTACCGGTTACGGCCGCGGCGGTTTTCTCGCCCGATGGCTTTGGCAAAGGCGCGATCCTGAACCGGGGCATCATCACCGACGCCTCGGCGCTGCGACCGCCGACAGCGAAGCTCGACCAGCCAATCACCGCACCTGACCTCCCGCTCCCGAGCAACGATCCCAACTCCGCCACGACCAGCACGCAGCCACCAGCCGCCGCGCAGGATTATCTCCAGCGCACGCCCGATGGCCGGATCATCGCCGAAGTACTCGACCTGCTTTACGCCGCGCAGGACAACGCCCTGCGCAAAGATTTCGAAGACAAGCCCGTCGAGCTCATCGGCCAGCTCATGCCCGACTCGGCGAACAACGCGGGCGGCAAACGCTACAAGGCCGTGCGCATGTTCATGACCTGCTGCGCCGCCGACGCCCGCCCGGTCGCGACCCTTTTCGAGATCGAACAAAAGCCGGAGCTGCCCGAGATGACGTGGATCAAGGTGACGGGAAAGGCGACGTTCCCGATCGAAAACGGTCGCCGCATCTCGGTGCTCAAGGCGGAGAAGGTCGAGAAGACCAACCCGCCCGAAGAGTCGATGCTGTATTGATGGTGCGGCACCATTGACGCGTCCGCAGCTTTTCCCACACTATCCGGCCAATGCTCCCGGAAATCCAAAAGCTGCTCATCCTGCAAGACCGCGACCGTAAAATTCGCACACTCAGACAGGGGCTGAAGATGGCGCCGCTGGAGAGCAAGGAGCTGGACGAAAAACTGACCGCCACGCTGAAAAATCTGGAAGCAGTGAAGCTCAAGGCCAAGGAGATGGAAGTGGAGCGCAAGAAGCTGGAGATCGAGGCCCAGACCAAGCGGGACACGATCGCGAAGTATCAGACGCAGAAATTCCAGACGCGGAAGAACGAGGAATTTCAGGCGCTGAACAATGAGATCACGCGTTACGAGGGCGAGATTCGCGGGATCGAAGACCGCGAACTCGAACTGATGGAAACCGCCGAGACCGCGAGAATCTCCATCGCGGCGACCGACAAGGAAACGCAGGCGACGAAAGCTCAAGTCGAGCGCCAGCTCACCGACATCGCCGCCAAACAGGAAGCGCTCACCGCCCAGCTCAAGCAGCTCGAAACCGAGCGCGCGGGCTTCGCCGCCGACGTGGACGAAGACCTGCTCGACACTTTCAACCGGCTCTTCACGAACAAGAACGAAGCCGTCGTCGCCCTCGAGCACGACGTCTGCACCGGCTGTCACATGAAGATCACGACCCAGACTTCCGTGCGCGTCCGCGGCAACCGCGAGATCGTTCATTGCGAACAATGCGGGCGCATCCTTTACGCGGCCCAGTGAACCGTCTGCGGTGCAAGCACCGCCCCTCGACGAGCGTCCGCGCTGAACTTACCACTCGACCTTTACCATGAATCGCGTCGTCGGCATCGAAACGGAGTATGGCTGCCTCGTCAGCGGCGATTTGCAGCACGCTCCCGAGGCCTGGCCGGCGCGGGTGAAGAACTACCTTTTCAAAAAAGCGAAGGCGGGAGTGATCGACCTCCACTATCGCGACTACGAAGAGCCACCGGGAAACGGCGGCTTTTTGCTGAACGGCGGGCGCCTCTACATCGACATGGGCCATCTCGAATATTCCTCGCCCGAGTGCCGCACGATCGAGGACTCCGTGGCCTACGACCTCGCGGGCGATCGGCTGCTCCAGTCGGCCCTGGAAGCACTCGGCGTCAGCGAAGAGGTCGCCTTCATCAAGAACAACGTCGATCACCACACCGGCGCAACCTTCGGGTGTCACGAGAACTACCTGATGAAGCGCGAGCTGCAATTCAACCCGCAACTGCTCGGCACGCTGCTCTCGTTTCTCGCCACGCGGCAGCTTTACACCGGCGCGGGCCGCGTCGGCCAGGCGAGCCCGCTGGCCTTTGATTTCGAGCCTTCGCCGCGCCCTGGGGCCGTGCCGTTTCAGCTCAGCCAGCGCGCCGATCACATCGTCAACGACATCTACCAGTGGGTGCAGTTTAACCGCGCGATCATCAACGCCCGCGACGAACCGCTCGCCGACTACCGCAAGTATCGCCGCCTGCATCTGCTCATCGGCGACTCGAACATGTCGCCGTTTGCCACCGCGCTAAAAGTCGGCACGACTGCCCTCGTCCTCACCTTGCTCGAAGAAGGCTGCCTGCCGGACGACGTGATCCTGCTCGATGCCGTCCTCGCCACCCGGCAAATCTCGCACGAAGGAACCGGCGCCGCGGTGGTGCAACTCGACGACGGACGGACGCGCTCGGCGCTCGATGTCCAGCGCGAGTTTCTCGCCGCCGCGCAGTGCTCGCTCAGCGGACGCGACGCCGAGACGGATTGGATTTTGGAAACGTGGGCCTTCACCCTCGACGCGCTCTGCACCAAGCCGGAACTACTGCTCGGCGGCGTGGATTGGATCTCCAAGAAGTGGCTGCTCGAGACCTTCCGCGAAAGCGAAGGCCTCACCTGGGAGGACCCGTGGCTGCAAAGCCTCGACCTCGAATACCACAACATCAATCCGGCCAAGGGCCTGTTCTTCGCGCTCACGCCGGCCAAGGGCATCGGGGAGTTCAACCAGCGCGTCCAGCGACCGGAAGCGATGTCACGCCCACCCGCCGATACCCGCGCGCACGGACGCGGCGTTGCGGTTTCGCTCTTTCAAGAACGCAGCCTGCCCTACGTGATCAACTGGGACGGCATCACGCTGGACAACAGTCCCGGCGTGCTGATGCCAGACCCATTCGACACCTACGAAAGCGAAGTCCGCGCTCTGCTGACTTAGAGCGAAGCGGCGCGGGTGATGTCCGCGAGGCGAGCTTCGAGCCGCTCCACCAGATGCTCCGCCTGCTCACGCGCGCGGCGCTCTTCCATGAGCGCTTCTTCGAGATCGCGCACCCGCTGCTGAAGATTGATGCGAATGCTCGTCCGGACCGGTTGCGTCGTATCCTCGGCTTCCTCGCGGATCTGCAATTCCGGAACGTCCTTCACCTGCTTCACCGAACCGTCGCGGCAATTGGTGATCGGGGTGTCGCCATTGATTTCGCCGACCTGCAAAAATTCGCGCACCGCACCCACAGTCGTCGGACCGTAAAATTGATCGGGGCTCACCTCGACGAGGAAATCCATCTCCAGTTCCGGCACCATCGGCGCCTTGATCCATGTCTTTTCGTCATTCGACACTTTATCGAGCGGCGACACTTGCGCATCGAGCGCCCATTGCCGCAATTGCTCAAAACTGATCGGCCCGAAAATCGTGCCGTCGTCGTTCTTCATCAGGTACCAAGTCTGGGCGAGTTCCATATCAGGGGTTTTCTTTTTTATCGGTCGTCTCGGGTGTTTTGGGGGTAGGCAAGATGAGAACCTGCCCGATCTGAAGCTTGCGCTCGTTTTCGATCTTGTTGGCGGTCTTCAGTTCGTTGATCGGAATGGTGTATTGCTTGGCGATGGAGGTCAACGTTTCGCCCTTCACCACGACGTGCCGCGGCCCCGGGGTCACGGCCTCCGCCTTCGGAACGTCCGTCGCAAACTCCAGCGCGGGTTTGGGCGCTTCGACAGAAGTAGTCGCCGTCCCCGCTTCGGCGATTTTCTGCGAATCCAACCCACGAGTCAGCCGAGCCACTTGCTCGGCGAGCAATTCGATCTGCTTGGACTGCTGCTGAACGGCCTGGCGCAGTTCGCGCAATTCCTGCGTCGGCGTGGCTTCTTCGGCTTGGGCCGGCGTCGAGATGAAAACCGCAGCGCCGAGCGCGGCGAGCAGCGATAAGGAGGTTCGCATGCCCTTGTTTCTCACTTTCGCCCGAGACTGGCAAGTGCCTGCCGTATTTCTCCACTCCGCGGTGCGAACCTTGCGTTTTTTTCGACTGCCGGTATTTTCGCGATATGCCTGACAGGACGCAAAAACCCGTCGGCCCCGCACCGTGGGGTCCGCAACAAGGCGACGGCGGCGGTCCCAAGTCGCCCGACGTTTCCAAGCCCGACACCAAGGATTTGCTCCAGCGCATGCGCCGGGTCGATCCCAACCAATCGAAGCGCTACCGCCAGCGCACCGGCCAATAATGGAACTTCGCGCCGCGCGCGAACCCGCGTCGCCGGACGCAGGAGACTTCGCCACCCTGCTCCGCCAGCACGGGCTTTATCCACCGCAAGCCGCCATCGCCGCACCTTCTCCGGGATCGCCTTTCGCGACGCCGACGCAGGCCACGACGATCCTCGCGTTCAAGTTTGCCGGCGGCGTGCTCGTCGCCGGTGATCGCCGTGCGACCGCGGGTAATACGGTCGTTTATGATCGCGCGGACAAGGTCCTCGAGATCGACACGCACTCGCTCATGGCCATCGCCGGCGTCCCCGCGACGGCCTGGGAAATGGCCCGCGTGCTGGAGCACTCGTTCCAATTTTACCGGCGCAGCCAGCTCCAGGAGATGAGCCTCGAGGGGAAAGTGCGCGCGCTTTCCAAGCTGCTTCGCGACAACCTCGGCTTCGTGCTCCAAGGCGTCGGCGTCGTCGTCCCGATCTTCGCGGCGTTCGACTCCATCGCGGCGACCGCGCGGCTTTATTTCTACGACGCGATGGGCGCGCAATTCGAGGCCGCGGACTACGCGGCCACCGGCTCCGGTTCGCCCGCCGTGCGCAGCGTGCTGCATTACGAAAACACCTGGGGCACCAAACCGCTCGTGAAGCGCCGCGAATCCGAAGCCATCGTGCTCGCCCTGCGCGCGCTCGACACCGCCGCCGAAACCGACACCGCAACCGGAGGCGTCGACCGCCGCGGACGCGTCTACCCGATCATCAAGATCATCTCGAAAGCCGGCATCCGCACTCTTGCCGAGAAGGATCTCGCGCGGGTTTTCCAACGGGAGGTTTCATGATCGAAGAACCCTACCGCTGGGTCGAAGCCATCGCTAATCGTCGCGAATACATCGAGCACCAACTCTCCGGCGGCAGTCCGATCGCCGCGCTCAGCTATCGCGGCGGCATCCTGCTTTTCACCCTTGGTCGCGAGCGGCAGAAGCTTTTCGAAATCTACGACCGCATCGGAATGGGCGGCATCGGACATCCCGGCGACATCGAGCGGCTGCGCATGGCGGCCATCGAACTGACCAGCACCGAAGGCTTCGCCCGCTCAGCCCACGATGTCTCCTTGCGCCGCCTCGCCAACTACTCCCTCAGCCCGCTGCTCAAAGCCGCCTTCGAGCAAGTCTACGGCCCGCCCTACCTCGCACGCATGCTCTTCGCCGAACTCGGTCGCAACGGCGCACCCAATTCTTTTCTGCGCCTCGACTACGACGGCGCCATTCAAACCAATGGCGGCGTCTTCCGCCGGGCGATCGAGGAATATGGCGTGATCTCCGGCACTGCCACCTCGACTACGGGGATGGAGGAATTTCTCCGCAAACAAACCCTCCCTGCCGCGAGCCTCGACCGGGCGCTGAGCATCGCCCTCGATGCCTGGACTGTCGGGCACCTCACGCTTTCGGCAGATCCAAAAGACGAGCCGCCCACGAAGGAACAGATCGCCGGACATCGCGCGGAACAACTCGCCGGGGCCGCCATCGAAGCCGCCATTTTGGAATACTCCAGCCCACTGCCCATGACTTGGCGCACACTGGCGGACGCTGAAATTCGAGTTACACTGCAATAGATCCAAATCAACCGTGAAAGAAACCATCCACAAAAGGCTCGTTGGATTGAGTCGCATATTGCGCCGAGCTTTCCGGGTAAAAAACGCCGCGCCATGCGTCGGCCTCGTCGTCCTCGGCGGGTGCCTCACCTTCATCGTCGCGCCCGATGAAGGGCCGAGCCTCGAAAGCAAAGTGCAGGCGGTCCTGAACCCTTTCGCCACGGTGGTCATCGACCCCGGCCATGGCGGCAAGGACGACGGCGCTCGCGCCAATGGCCTGACCGAGAAAAACCTCAGCCTCGATGTTGCGCTGCGTGTCGAAAAAATTCTCAAGCCATTCAATTTCCCTGTCGTCCTGACGCGCCGGGACGACAACTTCATCAGCCTTGAGGAACGCGCGGCGATCGCCAATCGCATCGAGAACGCCGTCTTCGTCAGCATCCACTTCAATCACGCACCCGATCGCAGTTCGACGGGCGTGGAGACTTTCTACGCCTCCCAGAAGGTGCCGCCGGAGGCCGATTGGACGTGGGTTGGAATGTTCAACAAACCAGAGGCTGCGGCGGACAACGGCGAAACGCTCGCCGGTTTTATCCAAACTGCGCTGGTCATGCGGACCGACGCCGTCAACCGCGGCATCAAGGGCCGCGAACTTTACGTCGTCCGGCACACGCGCTGCCCGGCGGTGCTGGTCGAAGGTGGGTTCATCAACAACCCGCTCGAGGCCCAACTCATCTCCAACAGCGAATATCGCGAGCGCCTCGCCCG
>ENA-ORBV01015241-ORBV01015241.1-microbial-mat-metagenome-genome-assembly--contig:-NODE-15241-length-11343-cov-6.968045_pt1 | contig 11343 bp, 8 predicted proteins | sample MGYA00237777_ERZ505514 | MGnify/ENA primary metagenome ERZ505514 (study PRJEB26160, sample SAMN06269048) | microbial mat metagenome | isolation source: Oligotrophic lake microbial mat | place...
GTGTGTACGAGAAAAAAAGAAGAAATGAATTGGGCATAAAATCCACCAGTAACAACAACAAGGATGAGGTTAACGACAACAACAAGGACGATGACGACGCAGTAGGCCACAAGGAAGGTGAGGAGAAGGACGATGACGACGCAGACAGCCACAAGGAAGGTGAGGAGAAGGGCGATGACGACAACCAGAACAGCAATGTCCCTGTGATCAAATGTCGTAGAGAACTGACTCAAGCCTCGAGTCCAAGTGGTCGATCTGGATTGCGTGCAAGAAGTGATTCACAACTGCACTCCATGACTTTGGGATGCGGGAGTTCATCGTCAGTCAAAAAGAAGAAAGAAAACCACAACAAACAAACTACTATGGAATTTTACTGCACCCAAACTTAACCAAAAAGGCAAGTCAATAGACCCTGAATGGTTGAAAGAAGCGAAACTTTGGGCACGTTACGTGTTCCCTTTATTTGTGAGCATCCTTTATGACATCGAGGATTCTGGAAATCCAAAATTGGGTGTGTTGAGTCAACATCACAAGGAAGAAAAAAAGGAACGCAGGGCTCTTAGCCAACGAGATAAAGTAAACTATGAAAAAGAAAAGGCAAGCTTGGACTTGAGCACAATGACATTGGACAATTTAAAAAAATTGTGCGACAAATACACCAGCATCTCAAAAGAAGAAAGCCACATTGCTGACGGCGCAATTTCCGCTATGATTTACATTGGCATGATTGATGCTAACACAGAAGAAGCTGAAGATGCCATGAAGAGTTTGAAACTGTGGATTGGTGATGAAAACGAGCGAGTTGGTGTCTATCAGTCACTAAAAAAAATGGATGTGCTGATTCGAAGGAAGAAAGCGTCGCAATTCATACGAATTGTCAATCAAAATTCATCAAAATGTGGAATCTATGGAGAGTACGTGATCGCCACTGTCAAACGCATGGAAAGTTTAGCGAAAAAGAAAAGTTGAGAGGTAAAGTTTACACTGAAATGAGGGATTAGATACATGAATAAATAAATCAAAATCTGAAATATTTCTAAACACCAACACGCCGGCTGTTCTATTTATCTCTATTTACTTAGGCCACGGCGAGTGCTCGAGCGCCGAACGAAGCTCCAACAAGTGCTCACAAAAAAGGCCTTGAGGTTTATGTTGATGCATGGTGCTCCTCCTACGTCGTACCAGCTACTAGTAGCCTGTGCTGGAAGCCTTGTTGAGAAGAGACAGTTGGAAATTTGACGCCAATACTATCTAGCTATTACTAGCAGCTGTAGCTCTCTCTAGTACTAGAAGAGCAGAGCAGTACCGAACAAGCATACCACCAACTACAGGGCCCTGCAGTGTCGTTCCATCACAATAATACCAAACAATGAATCATACCAGCAGCGAACCCAAAATGAAGTATCCTTTGCACCTGGATGCCCCTCCCAGTCGCAACAATTGTTCTCAAGATGACAATACTAGTATCCCCTTGGATATAACTTTTAGTCGACGAGCTGCTCGTTATTTGGCACGCTATTCCTTTTACAATCCCAATGGCTATGCAGCTGCTACTACAGGTGGCGCCAACAAAACGGGTGTTACCATGGACGATTACTACAGTGGAACCAGTCTGCATCCGCCTCCTCCTTGTCTCGATGCGGCTTGGGAACATTATGAACATGTCACACTGCCACGTCGATTTATTGGGGTGGACGCCAATAACAACAACAACAATACGGACGCCAAATGTTATACACGAGCTCCCCAATCTCAACGTTCTACCCACAACACTCAACTCTATCCCATTTGGGAAACACCCCTGCGCGAGTTGAATCTTTTTGGGGTTTCCATTCGCATGTTCTTTTCCACACTCCTCGTGTTGAGTGGAACTTTGCTCTTGGCGGGATTGTTGAATTTACCATTGATGGTCTACTTTTGGAAGTATGCGTCCAGCAACAAGGAAGGCGTGGAATACATGGGGATTGGAAAAATGATTCGTGCCAGTGCACTCTGCGATGCCACCGAATGGGTGGTGTGTGACGACTGTGCCAGTTATACCGACGAATTTCCATCGTATCGAATGTCCGTAGAAAATGGTGTGGCCTACGTGCGACACAATCTTTGCAATTTTGAGGATTGGTTTCTGCCGGGCTTGTGTAGCTTTATGGCGTCCTTGTTGGTACTGGGCCTGTCGGCCTTCTTTTTTTTTGGAAAACAACGACAAGCCGAAATTGTTTTTGATGAAGCCATTCAAACCGCATCGGATTATTCCATTAAAATCAACAATCCACCCAAAGATGCCCTCGATCCAGACGAATGGCGCATCTTTTTCAATCAGTACGTCGATGAAAAATACAACTATTACAATCCGACACAAGAAATCGAATGGGACCAAAATGATTATTGGGAGAGTGACAAACGGAGTCGAGGGGGAGGGGTCGTATTGGTCACGATTGCCATTGACAATGCCGACTTGCTCAAGACGCTCATTTTGAGACGCAAGAAATTAGAAGTCTTGGCCAAGTTGCTCTCGCACGGAACCGCCCAAATGAAAAATATGAATGTCGTGGAAGCCGCCGTGGTGGAAGCATCCGTGGCATTGTCCACATCCATGCTGAAAAGAAGCTATCGCTTTTTGGCCAATTTGCTCTATCTTCCGCCGAACGATCCTATTACGTTGTGGAATGATATTATGAGTTTGGAAAATGACATTCGGGTCCTGACCCAGCGACAATATCATGCAGTAACCGTCTTTGTTACCTTTGATTCGGAACGTAGTCAACGAAATGCCCTTCATGCCTTGTCCACAGGCAAGCTGAATGTCTGGCGCAATCAACTCGCTCGGCGTTGTGAATCCAATCTGCAAAAGGGGGGCCGACTCAAAATCAAAGAGAGCGTTCAGAGTAGCAATTTATGGGACTTTTCCGAGGCGGTGCAAGAAGAACGGACCATTCAGTTGGTAACTTCGGCAGCATCGACCGACTCTTGCTCCAGATGTCTCTTATTTCGAGGAGAACGAGTCTTGCGCGTCAAGGAAGCCAATGAACCCAATGATGTCCGGTGGATAGATTTGCAGGCATCGCCACGACGGCGATTGGAATTGCATCTCGCCAGTGCCTTGGGGATGATGATGTTTGTCGCGTTGAGTGGAATGTTTATCTTCCGATTAGCCAAAAACTATCCCGGTCACTATGCTGCTATTTTCGTTGCCTTGGTAGGTACAAGCGTTTTTATTTTTATGTGAGGTTCCATGAATCTTCGCATCACGATCATTCGTTACTCATTCACACATGTTTTGGCACAAAGACCAATACCATTGTTCCCATTGTCTGCGAGTTGATCAACGACCTAGAATCGCACCCGACAGAACACGGAAGACAGATTTCCCTATACGTCAAAATGACAGTCTTTCGATGGTTCAACTCAGCCATTGCTCTGTCAGTGATTAGTACTTTTATAGAAACAATATCGGTCGAAGACGGTAACGAATATCTGCAACAAAGTCTCATGTACAAGGTATATCCAGTCATTGTCGCCGAATTGTTTTGTAATCCAGTCATCGAGATCTTGGATGTACCCGAGAATTTTCGAAAACACGTTTTGGCCCCACGGACCAAAGACCAGGCAGAAATGAATGCTTGCTTTACAGGGGGCAGATTCTGGCTTGCCGAACGGTATACCAATGCCAACCGGGTCCTCTTTGTGGCGCTATTCTTCGCGGCTATTTTACCCGAGGCTCTCTTTTTGGGATCCATGGCATTGCTCGCGCAGTACGCAGTTGGGAAATTTTCATTGCTACGTCTTTGTGGGCCGACCCCCGATGTGGGCTTTCACTTGGCCCGTCTCAGCCGCAACTACTTTATTCCCACTGTCCTGATCACGCATGTGGTGATGAGTGCGTATTGGTGGTCGGGATACCCCTACGATAGTATCTGCGAAAACAATAATGACAACGGAGAAGGAGGATACTCATATTGCAACCAAAACATGTACGGATCCAACATCTTCCCGCCCTTGCCTCGTTTCCAACCAGAAGATGCCAAGTGGATGACCGAAAGTCAAGCAACATTGACGTCGCTGTATGGTTGGACAAGTGTTGTGGTATTGCTGATTGCTGCGTACACCTTTTTGCGTTATAAGGTCATTCCATGGATCCGTAGTCTCTACGAGAGTACCTACGTGCCCGATGGTATGGATCAAGGAATTGACTTTACAAAAGTTACCCATCTCGACGAAGTTCACGGATATATTCCACAGGTGCGTCGTCTAGGAAACAAGATTCGAAGAAATTGGTTTACTCCAAGCCCCCCGTGTACTCACCCTATTCCTTTTTCTGGCTTCTGTACCTTCCCACGCATTGGTGAAGGGGTTCTTGTTTCCCTTGATAGCATGCGATATCCAAGGCATAGACGAAGATCTCATTGGGTGGAAGGACAAAGAACACGGTTACGGGCCGCACAATCTCGTCCACGATGTACAGACCATCACCGAAAGCAACGTGGTGCCTCCCGTCTTTTCCATTGTGCGACAGTGGAACCCCAATAAAGCCTCGTGAACGGGATCTGACTTGGAAGGCAATTCGGTAAGTAAGCTATAATATTGACACCAAAACACTCTTACCACAACATGTACTTACCCACTCTTGTTCATAATCTCATTCATTACTAACCACCTTGTCAAGGACAACAAGAGTGCTAGTGGTAAAAGAAAGGTCGAAATACGTTTGAATCCAAACACAAGTTCAGAAAGTTTTGAACCGGCTGGGTAGGAAGACACAAAGTGACGCACGTTTTGCGATAGTCTGGCAGCCGGAGCCAGCCCCTTCTAGAATACAATAGCTGCTGCTAGCTGGGGGTACGCCAGTACAAGAAAGACAGATGCCGTAGACAGCAGAGCTGCCACACTCGAAGCGCCGCTGGCTGCTAGTGTTTGTAAGCTAGTCCTTAGGCCATAAGCGGTGGCTAGCAACCAGGGTGACCCACGAGTTTTTCAGTTCCCATTACCATTGTTTTTCGTGGAGAACAGCTGTAGAAGCTCTCTAGGAATGATTGGGGCAATGGTCTCATAAATATCCCTCTTGGCTCTGTAAAACATGCACTTTCGATCGGTTTGACTTTCACATGTCGTGTCATTGTCTCCAAGACTGACTGACACAAAAAGACCATCTAAATTCACTAGAGATAATGCGGCTTAGACTTTTGGCATGTCAAGCTCATTGATATACTTGGAATTTCAGATGACCAACTTATGACTGTCGACTGGCAATCCTCCCATCCTTTTGCCCAGCCGATTCAAACCCCGATACACCTCTTCTACAAAAAAGATTCAGATCGATGAGGGGTCAATTGAGCCCTGACTCTAATGTTGACTAGTTGGGAATTACAGATGCTCTCCCCGTCTACCCTCATCAGTAATCATGGGATGTTTACAAATCTATAATATTGACCTAACCTATCCATAATATGCAGAGTCGAAACCTTAGTCCTAACCCTAGTACCCAACAGTCGTGACTCAACTAGGTAGTCGCTCACTTGCTCTAGTTTGCTTTCCAACTCCACCCAACTTTCTCGCCCATCCAATGAATCACTGAATGAATGAATCAATGAATTCTACAGTGCAACAGCACGACGATCTCTCTCACTTTTCTTGACTGAACCGGTTGTGAATATATAATAATCATCCTATGTCGATGTATCTATACTGTAGCTATTAGAGTTACACTATGACGACCAAGCTCATAATGATTTCCGTCGCTGCCAGTCGACGAGCTCCAATTCAATGGCTCCCCAAAAGCTCAAGATTATGCGGTGCGCATCGGGCATTCAGTAGCGGTGCTCCCTCCTGTAATACCATTACTACTTCGTGCAGTGGTTTTGTGGAGGGAATCACGACAGTAGCACCAATGACGACGAGGAATCATCATCATCGCCTCGATCGACAAATTATTTCTACAAGTGGAAATGTTTTACCTTGCAATGACACGCGGGATTATTTTGTGGGTCGGTTCCAAAATCAAAGGGCTTTATGGTTTTCTACCATGACGACAACTTCCAACACAACAACAGACGAAGGAGGGACATTGCCATCGTCACAGCAAGATGACAAAGCTGAGCAGCAAGAGCACAATAACCACACACTTGATGATGATGATGATAATGATGCTGGTGCTTCGAACAAGACGAAATATCGGACCCAAATAGTAGCGTTATTGGAAGCAGATGATAAGCTGGCCACGGGAAAGGCCTACCGTCTATTTCAAGAAATGGTACGACAATACAGTCACAGCCGCACCCACGTTGAAGAAGAAGAAAAAGATGAGCATGATGATAATATTGAGGATGTGTCATGGCCATCCCACGAAAAACCAGACCATGCATTGTTGGAAAAAATACTGCACCAATTATTGGTCCAAGGAGGAGGCGATCCCAAGGCTACAGCATTGCAGGCACAAACTTTGATTTCCGAAATGGAAGAATTGTACAACCATCTTGATAGTGTTCAAGATCCAGACTTGCAACCGTCATTGCAGTGTTACCATCACCTGCTAGTGGCGTGGTCCAAAACAGCATCATCATCACCCGTTCAAGTGCAACGTGTCTTTTGGAAATTGCTGCAACCCGATATTTTAAAGGCGGCAGCATCTTCAGCTTCGTCGGGAAACAACGATTCAAACCAATCATTGTCGCCCAAAGTCATTCGTGCCATGCTGGGTCAAAGCTTGAATTCGGTATTGAAATGTTGGGCCCTTTCTGAAAAAATAGACGCAGGACAACGAAGTGATGCCATCTTATCACGCCTTGAGGGTATTTCCATGCCCAAAGGCCTAGCCGTCAGTCCCAATCCTGACTCATATCATTACCTCTTGCAATCCTGGAGGAACATGGTACAACTGCCACAGCAACAACAATCTAAACAACAACAGCAGCAACCAATATTATTGTCACCCAGAGATGTCGGCAAAGCAGCTAGGCGCGTCGAAAGTCTTTTGGAATTTTCAAGGCAACGGTACACTGCCACCAACAACTCGAAGTGGTTACCAGATCCAGAATGCTATGCCTGGCTTATCTTTGCCTACGGATACGCAGGCCTGGCGCACAAAGCCCAAAAGGTTTTGGATCAGCTTATCCAGCATGACACAGCAGCTGCTCCTACCGATGATAGCGTCATGCCAAAACCCACCATCAGCATGTACAATCATGTATTGGAGGCTTGGGCCCGCAAAGGAAACGGAAACGAAGCAGGAGTGTTGCTTTCCAAATGGGTCTCCCGATGTCAAACCTCTCTAGAACAACAGCACTTGGCTGGCCAAACAACCACGAGTAGTAGTACTATGTGTCAACCAGATTTGACAAGTTGTCACTTGGTCATTTATGCGTGGGGTCTATTTTCCGACCATTACCGAGCGGATCATGCCGAAAGCATTTTGCGACGCATGCAGGAATTGCAGTCCCCCGAATTGGACCCTCACATGCGAGGAGTGCTGCCAGCTCCGACGGTGGAAACCTACAATGCTGTCTTACAGGCTTGGTCGCGTCATCAACATCACAAAATTGCCAAGGCATGTAACAACGTGGAACGCATCTTGGAAGAAATGAGCTCGCACGACAAGCCCAATCGCAACAACCCCTTGGCACCCAACCTTCGCACGTTCGAACTGGTGATTGAAACCTATGCACGATTTGGATTCAAGCTGTATCATCGCAAGCGACGCATCCAAAAGATTATACGAACAATGAAACACTATGGAGTGGTTCCCAGTGAAAGAAGTTTGGCATTGGCGGCACTGTGTTACGAAGAAGGCAAGCGTCTGGACGATTTAGACGAAGCCGAAGGCAGCTTTGGCGCACAATGAGATTACTCTGCAGTAGACTAGATGAGCCCGAGCGGACTGTCAACGGTCAGAAAGTATCAAATCGATGAGGATACATACGTCTAGAACTTCACCGACAGTTTGCAATCAATGGCGTAATACATCATTAGACCGGCTAATTGAAATGCCACTACTCTATCTAGCTTGCCTCGCATCAATCTATCAAAATAATGTATAGTACTAGTTTACTACTCCTTGGCAATCTTGGCCATCAAAGTGGAGATGGAATCAAAGTCGACATCCTTATACACTCGATCTCGTTTGGTATTGTCGGAGGTAGGAGCAAAATAAACATTGCTGGCATCCACACTTTCAATCAAACCGGGCGTCAAATCTGGGCGACCCGTCAATTCACCCCCCGCAGACACATCCAGTGCAGCCAAGACCATCTTCAAGGACGCGGTACGATACGTCAAGGCCAAAACCCCACAAATGGATGTTTGCAATCCGGCGTGATGCTTGCCAAGGGGCACCACCGCAATGGCGGAGGGCGTGTTGGTTTCCAAGGCTTTCCATTGCGCCCAAAAGTCAGCAAATTGACAAGCATCCAAAAGATCCGCACATTTTAAAATGCTCGCACAGGGCTCTTGCTCTTTCAATCGCAAGGGGACCAAACAACGGAGTGCCAACAAATCGGTGGTGCGTGGATATTGCAGCAACGCCAAGATCAAGGCGAGTGCCGTGCTGGTCAATTCCTTTTCCTTGTCTTCCGCGGTAGCAATGGTTGGGAAGAATTGGTACAGTTTGATCAAGATACGATTCGCCTCAAACGAATAGGCAGCATTTCCTGTAGCTTGTGCTCTCAAAAAGGCTTCCAATTTGGGCTTGTTGGAGGGACTGTAGCGGGACGAGGACGCCACGATCGTCTTTACGTCGTCTTCGGAAGGAGTTGGTGTCATGACGATGATGATGGATACGTGTGTAGATTGTAGATTTGATAGAGTCTATGTCACCTGCTGGTAGCTGCTACTATGTAAATAGATAGATAGAGGCCGGGGCTATGTAGATCCCTACTAGTAGGTCTGGCTGCGCTGTTCTACTGGTCTCCTAATGAACCAAGGACTTCAAACAACAACAAGCAAGCAAAACCTTGCAGCAAAAATGCGATAAAAACATGCACGGCGGTTTCATGAGCGGATAGGGAGAGTGGCTCATGACCAGTAAAAATAATGAGCCAAGTGTGCGTCGCAAATATGTAATCGAAATTGCATGCACACTTGAGCGAACTGATCCGAGTGGTAACTCTACTGGCATGGTGAATGGTACTGGTACCACCTGCTTACTCTGCTAGCTAGCTAGAGTAGAGTGCTAGTAGCTACATGTAGACCTACTGTATGTGCCTAGCTAGATACGAGAAGCAAAGGTTCTTCCTCGATGATGATAGAGTACAATGTGCAGTTTCACTACTTTATTATGATACACTAGAGGTAGGGTCTGCGGGCAGCAGGAGTCAATTGGATTCTACGTAATGGTGCTCATAATTATGTAATGCATAGTCGATTAATTCTATCTTTCCAGATGGCGATAGTTATAGTAGCATTGCACTGTGGCCATTTTCTACTTGCAGGCTACAGTGCAACTCTATTCACAATTCCATGCGGCAGTTCATTAAATCTGGACAAACCACTTTCAAACATTCCGTTCTACAAATTTCAATTGCAACTAAAATAAATGAAGGTGAATCTACAGAAGCGATGAGTGTCTCCGGTTTCAGGCACAGTGCTTGGGGAAAATGAGTCAGCGTTGTGGAAGTAATTCTCCATGCTTACCGATGGAGGATGAGATACATGCACTGGAAACAGTGGCCGGCTTCCGCTGATGGGTCGGGATTTTGGTTGTGGGTTTCCGTGAACCTATAACTATGATTCCGTAAGGCGACACAGCATGGAGTGAATTAGGTTCTCGGGGCGGGGTCTTATCCGTCGCCACTAAGTGGGCAACAAAATGAAAACGTATAGATCCCAAAGTAAACATTCAGATATGTCCCTCTCGCCTTGAGAATTCGACCCAGAGCAAAAACATGCGTAGCCATTTTCGATTACAACCCACACGCTGAGAGAAAATTAGGATCGTTCATGCCATCTTCGAGAATTATCGGTTCCCATTTGCCAGGGATTGGTTCTCCTGCAAGTTCTCGCAATTCGTCGGCATGGTAGCTACCCGTTGCGACTGCCACCATACCGATACATAGATCCTCCGCCTTGTCTGTTTCTAAAAGCTGTTGACTGTATGCCTTTGCGGCCAAAACATCCGCAGGGGCATCTCCGACATGGACCACTCGTCGCAGCTTTCTCGAAGACGACGATAGATTGTTTCGACATCGTTGGGCAGCAATGGCAATTTGTTCTCCTCGATCCAGATGATTCCGATCCAAATTGTCAATATCTCCACTGCAATAGTCGGATCCAAATCCTCCCAAAAAGGCAATCGATTCGGTACCTTGCCACTGTTTTTGTGTCGAACAAGGTGGACTCAGGGCACGCGTCTCCCAAATTCCAACGGCGTCCATTTTTCGGCGTGCAATGCCCTCCACGTTGCCTGTGACGAGTCCACACAGAACCTGGTCTTGCATGGTGGACAATTGCTTCAACTTGTCCAGGACTCCTGGTAAGGTATCAATGCAGTCGGCAACTTCGACATTGTCTAGATTTTGAATGTATTGAAACATGGAATCCATCATGGCATCCAATTTGGGAAAAGCTTCCTGTGGCTCCTTGTTCAAAGTAGCACGAGCCAGGCGCAGCAAAATCAAACCGTCGGTACTACCTTGGTACAAACGACGGGGGACAGCTTCGGCTACGGGAGTTACAGGTCCTTGACCTCCTCCCAAGACTTCTCCCACGGCATGACTAAAGGCCCGAGCGTGTGCTCCTTCGGCTGCTGCCTTTCCGGATCCATGCACCAGTGTACCATCCACATCAAATGTAATCAACGTAAATGCCGACACCGGCGACCAACAACAAAGGAAGCATGCTGATAGCACCCAATGATAGGTCATGGACTTGGATTGCGTCATGCTTCTGTATGCTTTGGACTATACTTAACAAAAGAATTTGTTTGTGGCAGTGTCTCTCCTCCAGGAGGCTTTGCTCGCTTGGAGCGCGACGGCATCTATCTGCAGCGACATTTCCATAATACTAGCTACTGGATACCTTTCAGTTTCATCCAAGTGGGTCCGGCGCGCATGTACCGCGTCACGTGACGAAGTACAGGGGGTCCGCGCCGGCAGGCATGCACGCCGGGCCTCCCTTAAGACTACTCCAACGGACGCGGAGTATCCGTTGGGCCTACTGTCGCTACTGGCATGGAGTAGGCTGCAGTACTGGAGTCTACTGCAGTGGCATACTACTGTGTTGCAGCATGCAGTGTGGTACTTCCTGTACACAAATTCAAGTACCACTCACAAATAACAAGAAACTCAATACAAATAATCAACAAACAGGTAAATGAAGATGGTGCTCTAATTTGACAGCCACAGGGGCTACAACTGA
>ENA-ORBV01015242-ORBV01015242.1-microbial-mat-metagenome-genome-assembly--contig:-NODE-15242-length-11343-cov-5.323185_pt1 | contig 11343 bp, 12 predicted proteins | sample MGYA00237777_ERZ505514 | MGnify/ENA primary metagenome ERZ505514 (study PRJEB26160, sample SAMN06269048) | microbial mat metagenome | isolation source: Oligotrophic lake microbial mat | place...
GACAAGACAACTAGACAATGCAACTAGACAATGCAACTGGACAAGGCAACTGGACAAGGCAACTGGACAAGACAACATCTGAGAATGCCGAATCTTTTTGTCGAGATCGCCACCATCCATCCAGCAAGCCAATAATCAATTGTGTGTGTGGTCGCAGGCATGTGCCTACCATCCATTTGAAGGGAGACGAAGACAGCCCCTTCTGTCGCACTGCCTTCCAATGCACTTTGAGCAGAGTTTTGTTGGGTCTTTGTCCCGAAGACTTGCAAGAGCATGCTGGGCATCTTTTGATCAGCACCCTTGAAGAGCATGCAAGCGGAGGGAAAGTGACAACCTCTTCTTTGATTTCCGCTGCCAATTTTGCCGCACTTGCACAACGATGCCGTGTTGCTCCTGTCTTGCAACAAAACCTTCGTCCGTGCATTCCTTTGGAAAACTGCTCTGGAACCATGACTTCTTTCATTTGCTTGGAGCCAGTCAAAGATGCCATGAAGATGTTGCGATTGATTTGCATTGAAACCACAGGCAAGCAATCGAACACGACTCACCAGTGGCTCAACGCGTGGGGCAGGGCCTGGCGCAGTCGACCTGGTCCACAACAGCTTCCTCTTGGTTTCCCTGAAGAGCACCGGGAGCAATTCCAGCGGCTTCTAAACAATCCAAATGGCAACACCCACACTGCTGACGCAGTCAAGCAGTCTGTTGGCACAGTGATGAAAAGACTCTTGCGCAATCAGGCATGGAACAACACCAATTTCTTCATGGAGAATGATGAAGTGCTCCAACAGGCTTGGAACAGCATTTTGCAATGTGATGCTAACTTGCATGTAGACTGAGTTAAACAAGAATTCCCAAATCTCGTTCCCCGGTTGAGGCATGGCAACTGTTGTTTTGAAGACTTCAAAAGTCAACAATGTTGGACAGCCCACGCTTCCCTCCTGCGAATGGACACACAGCACAGGCGGGTGCCTGGATGTCCCCACATCACTTTAGCTCCTGCTGAGCATGCAAAACAAATCAACCGCAATGATCCAGAATGGAACAAGGGTGACTCTTGGGTGTGGGGTGGCAATGTTTGGCCTTCAATTGCGAATCATTTGGTGCAGCACCACGATTGGAACGAAAGGGATCCAGTGGATGTTGCCTAGCTATCTGCAACCACCAAACCCTCTGTGCTCTCAAGCAAACGCCGTGTTTCTTGCAGGCCGGGATAGTGATTTGGATTCGGATTCGGAGTGCGATCACCATGAAGTCTCCCGCAAGTCTGCGCCCCAAAGCAATGTCATGGGTCGTCCTCGTTGTGCACGGAAGCCTGCAAATTTCACTTTTCCAAATGCAGATGTTGATTTGGATGTTGATGAGGAGGAATTCGTGGAATCCGAAGTAGCATGTGAGCCTTCCAAGAAAAGGGCAAGAGGCAGAATGGGGCAGCCACAGCGTCCAAAGGGGCTGCTGCTGCCGATGCCAAAAGCCACGGTGTTTCTACCCACCGACGACATGGTTAGAGCCCAGCTTGCAAAATTTGGCTTTGAAATCAATCAGCAATGTTTTGTCAACATTCTCTGTTTTTGTCTGTTGTTCACACATCCGATGAACAACTGAATTTCTTTTTGCAAGCCACAGAGTGACATGTCTTGGATAAAACAACCTTCAGTTGTGACAACTGCAACTTTTTTCTCCGTCTTGAAGCCATGTGGTTTCAAATGGTCATGGCGTGAATGGATTTTTTTGAGCTCTTGCTGCATGCAGCACATCTGCATTTAACTTTGTCTTGTGGCACAACCTGTGATTCTGTCTTTTTGGGAGCCACTGCGACAAATGACAAACATCGATGAGAAAAAAACCACAGACAACAACAAGACTGCCCAATCAATGACAAAAGCTTTTGCTTTCTCTCATTTTGACTTAACATTTGCAATCAACAACAGTGAGTTGCTAGCAACACTTCAGGTGCTAGATTCGACTGCCTCCTGGCAGATTTGGAGGCACATGCACCGCAAGAGGCAACTCACATTGATGCATCTCAGTCCAACTTGCACCCATGACTGAGCCCCCAAAAAGAAATGTCTTCATTCTGTTAGCAAAATGTGCACAATTGCAAGCTGACACCATTGTCATGATGATTGCTTTGTTGTCATCTGAAGCCAAAGTTGGATCAAGAGACCTTCATGTTCCTTTCTAACCTTTCCAATGATCCTTTCCCCTACCACCATCAAATTTGTTCAGCTTTTTGTCACTTCTGGACCACAGCGCCTGTTGTCCGTCTCAAGGGCCTTCTGGGTTGAACAAAACAGTTCAATGTGAGGTAAGACAGAAATCTTGGTTTTCAAATGAAAAAACATCATTTGAGCCAGTGAGTGACAACACAAAAACAATTTCACAATTTGACATCATTGTTTGGCTTCAAAATCTGAAGTGTTCTTCACCTTTTGAGTGTCAACGTTAATGTTGATGTTTAGGGGCAGCATCTGCAACACTGTTGCTGCAAGGTTAACCAACAAGATTGGAGCCACATGGTTGAGCAACACTGGGACAGACTTTGAATTGGAGAGAATCTTCATGTCCCATCGATCTTGAGAATGCACATTGTTGCAAGCCATTTGACTGTTTTTTTTCAATTGACAAATTTGAGTTAATGGATAGTTGATCAAACCCCTAACAGCTATTTGCTAATAGCTAGTAGCTACAGATTAGCTTGGTTTTGTTATTTATTTTTGTATTCAAAGCGCATAATTTTCTTATTCGATGGCCTTAATTCTGTATTCTATCATTCTCAAGATTCTTGAGATTCTTGAGATTCGGTGCATTCCAGAGAGGTCTAAAACTAACTCGCGCGAGGTTCGTACAGTAGCGCGACGAGGTAAACGTAAGCGTAATTAGGGCAGTTACGTCGCGGTGTCGAGCGAGGTGTCAGTCATCAAGGCGTTTTCTTTTCTGGACAGCTTTATGCGACTAAAAATTTTGTGAGCAGATATTAAATTCCTTCAGTACGTACCCTACGTACACTGCAGTATGTTGCGATGGGAATTCAAGTCCTACATGCCATCAAATGTCATCTTCTTCTTTGTTGCCACAAAAGAACAATCAAAAGTTGACCAGAAGTAGCGCGGGTCACCCCTCGATCGAGCCTTTAGTAGCACTACAAGTAGTAAACCAGCCAAGCCAATGTTGGACACTTTGCCTCGCGTTAGATAGGTACCATTGTAACTGTTGCGGCAGTATCTCTTCGTGGTTTACCAGAGGAATCGCTGGCTCTGTTGTTTCATTACTGTCTACTTTGATTATCATTAGATGAAGCTTGTTACTGAGAAAGACCCAACTGTCGTGGACAGTTACGTCGTGACATCAACACCTGACCTTGAGACGATCAACAGTTTCTTTCTTCCGGAGCCTGCTACCGAGCCGGCTTCCACGATGTACATTCGCGAGCCTTTTAGATTCGTGTTCAGAGGGTATAGTATTTGGCTGGAGCTGAGCCAAACGGACCATGACTTGGATAATGCGGTTGCCAAAGCTGCCATGGACAACGGCCTCTTTCCCATCCCAGAACCTCACTGTACTGTGATTTACGGAGTCACTCACATGACCGAAGCCGAAGCCAGGCGCAGTTTTCTCGAAAAAGTTGTCCCCGCTGTAGAGCAGTGGCCAGCATTAGAGACCAAGGGAAGCCACTGTGGCTTTTGCTTCGATGGTGTCGATGGCGAGGAAATGGACATGGCCTGGGCGGAGATCACGCTCGCATCATCCCCGGAACATGAAAACCTGGTGGATAAAGTTCACGATTGTTTCTATGGCGTAGATAATTGCGACCCTGCGGAAGACAAGGAGCGTGTTGGGCCTTGGAAACCGCACGTCTCTCTCGCCTACGATAATCCTGAGGGTTCCGCTCTGGACGATCTCTCGGCCGACAAGATTTTTGCTACGCATCCCACTCTTTTGGGAAGAAAGAAAAGAGACGTCTTGGCCATTAGTCTCTGGTCGACGGAGGGTACGATCAACCAGTGGAAGAAGTTGGAACGATACACGTTCCAATAACATTGTTTTTGTTTCTGAAGAAATGATTTCAGCGTAACTTTTGAACTCCCTGATGTCACAGTTAGTTGTTTAATAAGTTGTCGATATTATAGATCTATCTTTATAACTGAATTCTTCCTACTTATGATATAGATAGCCGTCATTGTTTCTCAGCTGCGATATGTACACCTAGTCCTACTCAATCCTTGGTTCAGGTGCCCTGTTCTTATTTGAACCTGGTCATAGATCTGGGACAGGGTAGGCTGTGCCCCTCAATGGTTGCAAGGAGGGACATTGCCTGGTTGACATCCTTTCATTTATTGGGAAAGGACACGACGACTGCATTCGTCCTATTTTACAAGGACAGAGATGACAGGAAGGCCTCCAAATGAGAATCCTACTGTACGTAATCACCGGTATCCGGGCCAACACAGGGACAAACCCCACCTTACCCAAAGGCTGCCACATCATCACCACCATTGGTGCTATGAGCACATTTATTTTGAATTCTAAACAAGTTGTAGAATCTGCTTCATTTAGAATTTCATATTTCATTTTGTTCATGACCTCCTGAGCCACTTGAATGAAGTTGTCACCTGCGACACGTAGTAGCGCTTGACTAAAGGGAACCAAGATGGCAAGCTAATTGGTAAACAAATGCAGCTAATCGGTTTATATATCTGGACATAGTCATTTTCTATCATTCATTGCTTTTTTCCTCCTTTCAATTTCAATTGTCATTGTCATTTGTGTTTTTATCGCTTAGGTCAAATCAAAATCATCTTCACCATCACCGCCGTCTCCAGCATTATCGTCGATTGTCTTTTTCACTTTCACCAAAATGGAAGTTTTCCAGGGATCAAGTTTGGAAATTCTATCGTATTCAAAGCAGGCGGTACCAAATCCTTCGACGTCAAAATTTTCCACGCACTCAGCAAGTTGTCGGGCAAATTTACCTTCTCGCGATTCGCCAAACGTATAGTCCACTCCTTCGTATCGCTGTAGAGCCTGGGTAGCTCCAACTACATCACCATTTCCCAAATGGCACAACGTTGCTTGCAGAAAGTATCCTTTCGCGTTGAACTTCAAAAGATTGGAGTCCAAGCACCTTCGGCCCAAATCGTCATAAATCTGCGCAGCGCGGACAAGATCCGGAGGATCAAGGGCTCCCGAACAGAGCTCCGCAACTTTCGCTAGGCATGCGGAAGACTGACTTTTGGCATCTTCCATGCCAAACAACTCCGAAGCTTGTTCGTAGGCTTCAATGGCGAGAACGACGGAACTCTTTTCGGAATCCAAACTTACTTCTTCACTTTCGTAAAGCTCGGCACATTCCTTGCAGAGCTTGGCAGCTTGTGTAATTCGGCCATTGTCTGTATATAGCGCGACAGCCTCACTAAAGGCTTTGACGGCATCGTCCGGGTTGCTCTTTTGAAAGCACTTTCCTAACGAAGCACAATTAAGAAAAAATTGCAGAAAAAATGTGTCAACCCAGTGAGAAATTTAGAATAGGGAAATTGCACCTTCGAATAGGGAAATTCAAACGGCCTTACCGGCTTGAGCCATGTCTTTGCTGGCTTCGTTTAAATTGGTCAACTGATCGCGGTGAATCTCAGCAGCCCGTCGATAGGCTTCTCCAGCTTCCTGATTGAAACCACCAACCTTGAATGCATTCGCTGCTTGCTCCATCAACTCGGCAGCCTCCTCGAACTTCTTCTCCTTGGAAGAGGAGAACCACGATCCTTTCGATTTCGTGAGTTTTTGCTCAGCTTGAGCGATGAATTCGTCGCCCTTCTCCTTTTGTCTCTTAGCCATTGCCGACATGATTGCGGATTATTTTATCTTATTATTGTAATATTGTTTTGATGTGATTGTTATGTTGTCGTGCATGCAAATGCGACAAAACTGACTTCTTATTATGCTAACTAATAGCGCTACAAGCGTACTGGTACTACTATAGCTAGTTAGTAACGGATAGCCGGAGCAGCTGCATTGATTGGGCCGGCAATTACCACCGGACAAGTCAACTGTTGTCTGCCAGGCGGTCATTGTGATCGTGACAACGACTCACTGAAGCTCAACGCCAATTTTGCGGGACAAGCTGCGACCAATGAATGGAAACCAAAGTTTCAAAATAATAACGGTCATTTTTCTCACACCAAATTCTGTTTGTTGGGCAGCTACTAGCTAGAGTACTCTAGTAGCTAGTATCCTGAAACACCGGTGTGAGCAATACCAACAATACCAGCTGTATAAAACGGTAGCTATCTAATAATGGATGCAAATATACAAATTAGATGTTAGAGCTAGCCATATGCTTTATTTATAGTTGAGTTATAGATCAGGAACTGCGAAAAAGGAAAAACGCCAATGGCGCACCTTACTAATGCCCATGTTCTATGCTTCCTCTTCGCTGCAGTAACAGTAGCCGTGGATGCAAAAACGACCGCGGAGTCTGGGATACAAACAACTCAAACCATTGTTAACGACATTTTATCCTGGCAGAAGAAACACATCAACGAAGACTTGCCATTCGTTACTATTACTTATGCACAAAGCCTCGACGGAAAAATCGCTGTTGTTTGTCGTCAAGGTGACGAGGATACATCAAGCAACTTTGCTTTGAGTTGTCCCCAGTCACTTTGCATGACTCATGCACTTCGTTCCATTCATGATGCTATTTTGGTGGGGGGCAACACATTATCTGTAGATAACCCACGGCTCAACAATCGATTGTGGGGGAAACCTGATGAGAATGGCGTTACACGCTTTACCCAACCAAGACCGATTGTCCTGGACACGGATCTGAAACATCTAAAGAAATTAGGAACAAAACTCAGAGCTCAAAATATCATTGCTTGCTGCTCTCTCAAGGCTGCGGCTGCGGCTGCTGTTGACCCAACAGAGCTGCCCGGATCCGTTGAGCTACTGCCTTGTACTGTTAGTGCCCAGACAGGGAGAATAGACTTGCGTCTTCTGCTACAGAGTCTTAGACAGAAATATGGGATCCATAGTGTCATGGTTGAAGGAGGAGCCAGTGTCATAACAGAATTTCTAGCACAGAGAGAACTGCTGGGTAGTATTTGCATTACTGTGGCACCAAAGATTATTGGGCGAGGATTGCCTGCAATTGACGCAGAAAGAATCAATACAGTCCTGGACGAGGCATGCTTTGCATCCTCCAGATTTCTTTTGCTCGGCGACGATTCGATTTTTTTTGCCAAACTATCATAAATACGGGGCGTTGATTGCTTGATCTAAAATCCGGTTATAAGTCTATAATTTGGGAGGGTCAGCAGATTTGCAGAATCTTGTGACGGGTGCGAGGAATGCCTCAAGTCATGGATGACTCTCGCATAGAGACTGGAGCCAAGAACTTGAAGCCCGGCCTGAGACGGACCGAATCCTTCTCCTGAAATCGATGGTCTCTCAGAAAGTCCTCTACTTTGATTCCCAAAGTCGTTTTTTCGTTTACATCTTGGTATACACCAGCCTGCTTCAAAGCGAGAACCACAAAGTACGCGCTGGGAGAGACAGGACCGTTGCTGAACTTTTGCAATCCAGTGGCATGCGCCAGTGCTCCAGCAACGGAAAGGGTGCTATGCGCCCATCTGTAACCACTCTTGTCTGATAGGTCAATCCATGTATCTCGATACGAAACCAGCTGTTTGTCAATGTAGTCGCGTATTCTCTTGGTACTGGCGGATGGTTCGTAATTTTCATCGTTCCGCCTTTCTCCTGATGACACCAGCGGTAATAAAATCATAGATCTGGATTGTGACATTTCTATTCTGGTTAGCAGTGGACGAGCAACGATTCCTTGTCCAGCTGTAGCTTCTAGAACCAGTAGATTGGACGGATCAAATTTATCCATTTTTGATTTGACATAACCAGGTACAATAATTCCTGCGAGGAGAAAAATTTCAAAACACAAGATGAGAGAAGCTGTTCACGTACGTGCCAACAAAATGAAGCAGCAGTACTCAAATAAATGCTTACCACAATGATCAAATTTCCCATTATCCACTGACCGAACTTGATCATCGCCATCGTCGCACACAAAACTTCGGCTGATAATACACGCCAGAGCAGACCAGGGGCCAGCTGCACACAATTCTGGACGACGATCAAATAGAATCACATCCCCAGGACGACATTTTTCCACCATAACTTCGATCATTGGAAGACACACAAAACAAGATTGTTAGGTTGGAAGCATTGTGGATGTAGACGACAGTCGCCGATCATGAGATATAAATATACAATTCACATTTCCAACACTTACTATCATCAACTGTTTGGACGTTCGGTAATCGTACTCTTGTGCGAACTTCTTCCGATCGCTTGTGCCGTTCATTATTGGCGTATTTGTACCAAATGACTGCAGGAATGGCTGGTGTTACCACTCCAACTGCCATTCGCCCCAAGGTCCTCCATGTCCTTTCTGAAAATCTCATTCTTGGTACTCTCTTGCCTTGGTACAGGGGACTGGCGTCTAGAAGTACCTAAAATTCCATCTACTCTTTTAGCAGATGCAGTTATTTCTGTAGTGTAGCAACCTAAATCAGTCTGAGTGAGTGGAAGAAAAATAATGAATTCCTTGTGGGGTTCAGAATGAACAATGAATTTCAATCTGCGCGAGTATGAGCCAGGAATTATTTTTTGGTCGATAGGGGCAGAAACGGAAGGGATAGGGTTGCTTTGGAAACTACTTTTAAAGCGGATGGGACGAGCGATGACAGACCATTTCATACAGTACAACGTGGTGGCGAAAAACTGAAAACTCACGATCATGCATCACAACGGTTCTCTACAAGACTCCAAAAAGATCGAAACAACAATTTGAATTCACCAGTGACAACTGTACTGTATTGACCCTTCCCCCTGTTATTACGAAGTAGCATCCCGCGATACACCTCTCAACTAAAGTAGTTATCACCTTAGGCAGCACCAAGATTGTCATTCTCAACGTATAACCTACTCGGAGTACCTATTAGAATCCAGAGAGACATTGAAAAATGGGGGAAGTTGATTTGAAAAAGATGAAAGGTACGCAATCGTAAATATTTAAATGTTCCTTTCTTTTCTGCCGGAATGTTTTGCCTCGACTAAGTGACTCACCGTACTGTCGTCCCCTCCTTTCGGTTAATTTTCCACATTATTATTATTATTTTCACAATTTATAGTGGCGGACCTCAAAAGCGAGTTGTCCGCACGTGGTTTGTCAACGGAGGGGTTGAAAGCGGATTTGGTGAATCGTTTACAGGCGAGATTGGATGAAGAGGAATTCGGCTTGGCGGAAGCACCGGCGAAAAGCGCTGCTGCTGGAGGAGGAGGAGAAAAGAAGGCCCCCCAAGAGAAAAAATCCCCAGAGACCAAAGCTCCAGCACCAAAACCTGCCGAAACAAAGAAAGATGAATCCAGCAAACCTGCTTCTACCACCAAAGCACCGGCGGAAACGGAAGATGCAGCGAAGAAAGATGCCAATGAAATGTCCTTTGAAGAGAAGAAAAAGGAGCGTGCCAAGCGGTTTAAGATTCCCGTGTTAGAGACCAAGGATGATCTTGAAAAAAAGAAAGCGGAACGGGCAAAGCGCTTCGGAGCTGCAGAAGAAGGGGAGAAAGGCAACAATAAGCGCCAAAAGGTCGGAGGGGAAATTGAATTGACAGAAGAGGAAATTGAAAAACGGCTCGCCCGTGCCAAGAAATACAATACCACAAGTGAACAGACAGAGAAGCTCAAAGCTGAGCTTCGAAAACAGCGCTTTGCTGCCAAATAGTGATCAAATCCAGTGTATTCCTGGAATTTTCAGCGATCGATGAAGATACTGAGATCATTGCCAAGGCTATTGATGTATGGTACAAGTTAAGAAGCTGTGCATAGATTATAAAACGTTTGTAGAACATGTTATTTGATGGGGCTTCATCTCCCCTCTTCTCAACAATAACGGAATTTTCAAATAAATATGATAAACTACTGAATGCAGAATTGATGCCTGCAAGAAGCAGCGCGATGTGAGATTCTGCTAATCTGCTCTACTTGTGCAGTTGTTGGTCACCTTAATGTGGGGGCTAGCAAAATAAGGTGTTCATCCGCCTATCTACTGTGTGCTTCATGCTCGACATCTGAAAGGAAGCATTCTTCACCCTATCTAGCTAGGGATCTACTTGTCTTTTCCTCCTTGCATATTGATGTCATCAAATGAAATAGAAGCATTGGCGAGGATTGAAAAGCAGAGACAACCCCCAGCTCAAATACGCATGTCAAATCAGCCAATCTGCATGCAACTTAACTGAAGAAGATCATCCCTAGCTAGAATAAAACATGTTTGTATTCATAAGAATCGTTTTTGTGCCATGGGATTAAGATAGTGAATCAAGATAGTTAAAGCAAGACAGAAGAAGGAAAATGGTCAAATAGTCCAGCTAGATAGATTAGCATGTAGCAATAGGTTCTTCATCATCGATGATGGAAAACTAATAACTTTTGGTTGGAATTGTCCAACGGAGGCAACGTGCGTCTCAAGATCTCTCTAACGTTCGCTTCCTTGGAACAAAGGATGTTCGCGAATCATAATTCGAGAATTTTTGAAAAATCTCACTCCGATCGATCTGCTCACCTCCATCACGCATCTCATCGACCGTCCATGCCAAGATTCGTCCACAAAGTCCCGAAGAAGTGACGACCACGTCGTTATTAGGTCGACTCCTAGCCTCTTGCTATTGCAAATCTTTACGAAAAGACAATCAACTCGGAAGACCAATCACCGCCATTATTTACTGCATTATTGCATATCGCGATAAAGACTTTTTGTGTCTACGAACAGCAATTTTTCTGTGGCAGCCATAGTTATTCATTGCATGATCAAGATGAGGTCCTTTGGCACACTAGTTATCGCGACTGGCATTTTTGCCACAACAGTAACATCTTTTGTGCCATCTACACGAACTTCCTTGACCACAAGGACAAGTCCATCATCCATTGCAGCACTAACGAGCCAAAAGCAAAGACGCGACGAAAAGGTATTTTTTCGTCCATCGGCCTTGCAGTCATCTGCTGCTGCTCCTGCCGAGGGCGATGCTGGCGAGACAAGCAAAAAAACGTCTGGAGGGACAGCTACGATCCCCGCTTTGATTTTCAATCTCGTCAAGAGTATTGTGGGTGCAGGTGTTTTGGGACTCCCTGCAGGAGTTGTGGCCTATGGCAATGCTCCTTCGGCAGCCATCCCAGCTGTCATATTTATTGCGTTGATCGGCCTTGCCAGGTATGTAAATAAGTTTGTCGAGAGAATTATAGATGGAGTTGCTGTTCTGTGGTGCAGCTGAATCG
>ENA-ORBV01015243-ORBV01015243.1-microbial-mat-metagenome-genome-assembly--contig:-NODE-15243-length-11342-cov-9.729871_pt1 | contig 11342 bp, 10 predicted proteins | sample MGYA00237777_ERZ505514 | MGnify/ENA primary metagenome ERZ505514 (study PRJEB26160, sample SAMN06269048) | microbial mat metagenome | isolation source: Oligotrophic lake microbial mat | place...
GGGGGAATGGGCGCACGAATTCTGCCCGATGGATGCCATGAATCCATAACGTCGCCAGCCAGCGACGACGGGTGACGAAACTGGTTATGCGGATTTTTAAAAGCGGACCGTCCGGCTGGGAGGCGTTCGGCCAACACGGCGCCACCCCGTCACGTGATGCGTCGCCTGCAGCGATCAACATGCCGTCCCGCGGATATCAAGTATGACGCTCGAAAAATAACATCGTCGTGTACGACAATGGCCTATTCGCCGGCGTACTTTTCTGCAGAGCAGCAATTCCGGGTTCGCAGACCGGGGCGAATCCGCGTACAAAACTGCATTTGGTACGAGTAGTATGCTTGGACTAATAAATCGCGATGACGGCGGGCGCATGCCCCGGTGCTCGCCGCGACGGACGGACCCTGCCGGGCAAGGGCATCCCTACATTTAAAAAACTTAAGGAGGAGAAATGCGTATCACGGTCATTGCTGCCCTGGTGGCGGCAGCATGCGGCGCAGGCAGCACCGCCCTCGCGGCCGAAAAATCGGTCGAGGTCGTTCACTGGTGGACCTCCGGCGGTGAAGCCGCAGCCCTGCAGGTCCTCAAGGCAGACATGGAAAAGAAGGGCTATGCCTGGAAGGACAGCCCGGTGGCCGGCGGTGGCGGCGATCAGGCGCGCACGGTCCTGCGCGCGCGGGTAGCCGCGGGCAATCCCCCGGATGCGATGCAGATGCTCGGCTTCACCATCCAGGACTACGCACAGGAAGGGCTGCTCGGCGACCTGACGCCGGTGGCAACGAAGGAAGGCTGGGACAAGGTGGTGCCCGAGCCCCTGGCGAAATTCTCCAAGTTCAATGGCCGCTGGGTGGCTTCACCCGTCAACATCCACCGCACCAACTGGATCTGGGCCAACAAGGAAATCTTCGACAAGCTGAAGATCGCCCCGCCGAAGTCCTTCGATGAGATGCTGGCTGCGGCGGACAAGATCAAGAAGGCTGGCTATATCCCCCTGGCGCATGGCGGCCAGCCCTGGCAGGACGCAACCTTGTTCGACAGCGCCGTGCTCTCAGCCGGCGGACCGGAGTTCTACCGCAAGGCGATGATCGAGCTCGACGAGAAATCGCTCGGCAGCCCGACCATGACCAAGGCCTTCGAGCAAATGGCGAAGCTGCGCGGCATGGTCGACAAGGATTTCTCGGGCCGTGACTGGAACCTCTCCACGGCGATGGTGATCAACGGCAAGGCCGCGATGCAGATCATGGGCGACTGGGCCAAGGGTGAATTCATCAAGGCCGGCAAACAGCCGAACAAGGATTTCCTCTGCTTCCAGTATCCTGGCACGGAAGGCAGCTTCACCTTCAACACCGACCAGTTCGCGATGTTCAAGGTCAGCAAGGAACAGGAAAAGGGGCAACTGGTGCTCGCCAGCGCGGTGATGGACAAGGGCTTCCAGGAAACCTTCAACCTGGCGAAGGGCTCCATCCCGGCCCGCACCGACGTCTCCGACGCGAAATTCGAAGCCTGCGGCAAGAAATCCATGGCCGACGTGAAAATCGCGATCAAGAACAAATCGATGCTCGGCAGCTTCGCCCACGGCCATGCCGTACCCGAAGCGATCAAGGGCGCGATGATGGACGTCGTCACCAAGGCCTTCAACTCCGGCACGCCGCCGGCCGAAGCGACCAAGCAACTGGTCGCCGCGGTGAAGGCATCGAAGTAAACGTTAACGCGGTGGGCGCAACGCGCCCGCCGTTCTTTACTCCGGGGGAGTAGTGGAAACCGAAGCCCGCCGCCAGACCCGGCCGGTGCTCTGGCTGCAGCGCAATCTGCCGAAGATCGTGCTGTCGCCCACCATCGCGATCACGATCGTGTTCGTCTACGGCTTCATCGTCTGGACCACCCTGCTTTCGTTCACCCGCTCGAAGACCATCCCGAATTTCGACTGGGTCGGATTCAGCCAGTATGCGCGGGTCTGGGCGCATCCCCGCTGGGAAGTGGCGATGCACAACCTCTGGATCTTTGGCCTGCTCTATATCGGCCTTTGCATGGCGATCGGCCTGATTCTCGCCATCCTGCTCGACCAGCGCATCCGCCAGGAAGGTTCGTTGCGCGCGATCTATCTTTATCCGATGGCGCTGTCGTTCATCGTCACCGGCACCGCGTGGAAATGGATGCTCAACCCCGGGCTCGGCATCGAAAAGCTGATGCGCGGCTGGGGATTCGCGGATTTCAAGTTCGACTGGATCATCAATGAAGACATGGCGATCTACTGCGTGGTGATTGCCGGCGTCTGGCAGGCTTCGGGCTTCGTCATGGCGATGTTCCTCGCCGGCCTGCGTGGCATCGACGACGACATCGTCAAGGCGGCATCGATCGACGGCGCTTCGCTGCCGCGGATTTACCTGCGCATCATCCTGCCGATGCTGCGCCCCATTTTCCTGTCCGCGGTGGTGATCCTCGCCCACCTTGCGATCAAGAGCTACGACCTGGTGCTTGCCCTCACCGGCGGCGGCCCCGGCTATGCGACGGAACTGCCCTCGACTTTCATGTACGTGCATACCTTCCTGCGCAACGAACTGGCCATGGGATCCGCCAGCGCGGTAATGATGCTGCTCACGGTGGCGGCAATCATGGTGCCTTATCTCTATTCCGAAATGCGCTCTTCGCGGCGCCCGGCGCACTGACATGGCCGAAGCCACCTGGGAAACGCCGAAAATGGCCAGGGGCCGCGGCAACCGCTGGTCGCGGGTCGTCATCTACGGCTTGCTCGCCTTCTTCGCGCTGGTCTATCTGCTGCCGCTGGTGGTGATGCTGCTGACTTCGCTGAAGCCGCTTCCCGAAATCTACGCGGGCAACATGATCGCACTGCCGCAGGAATGGACGATTGAACCATGGCGCAAGGCGTGGGAGGAAGTCTGCGTCGGCCTGGCCTGCCACGGCATCAAGGGCTACTTCTGGAACTCCATCAAGATGGCCTTCTTCGGCGTCACCATTTCCACCGCAGTGGGCGCGCTGAATGGTTATGTGCTGACCAAGTGGCGGTTCCGTGGCGACAGCCTGCTATTTGGTCTCATCTTGTTCGGCTGCTTCATCCCGTTCCAGATCGTGCTGATCCCGATGGCGACCATCCTCGGCAAACTGGGCCTCGCCTCCTCCACCACAGGCCTGGTACTGGTGCACGTGACCTACGGGATAGCGTTCACCACGCTCTTCTTCCGCAACTACTACGCAGTGTTTCCGGATGAACTGGTGAAGGCGGCGATGATGGACGGCGCCCGCTTCTGGGCGATTTTCTTCCGCATCCTGCTGCCCAGCTCGGGGCCGATCATCGCGGTGTCCATGATCTGGCAGTTCACCAACATCTGGAACGACTTCCTGTTCGGCGCCTCGTTCTCGACCGGCGAAAGCGCCCCCATGACGGTGGCCCTCAACAACGTAGTCAATACCTCCACGGCCGAGCGCGAATACAACGTGCACATGGCGGCAGCCATCATTGCGGCGCTGCCGACGCTGATGGTTTATGTTTTCGGCGGGCGCTATTTCGTGCGCGGCCTGATGGCCGGCTCGGTCAAGGGCTGAGCCCACTCCGGAGTGAATCATGTCATCGCTTGAACTCGTCAATATCAAAAAACGCTACGGCGACCTCGACATACTCAAAGGCATCGACATCTCCGTCGAGGCCGGCGAGTTCCTCGTCCTGGTCGGACCCTCGGGTTGCGGCAAGTCCACGCTGCTAAACATCATTGCCGGACTGGATACGGCCACCGGCGGCGACGTGCGCATCGGCGGCCGCAGCGTGCGCGACGACCATCCGAGCGAGCGCGACATCGCGATGGTGTTCCAGTCCTATGCACTGTATCCCAACATGTCGGTGGCACAGAACATCAGCTTCGGCATGGAGATGCGCAAGGTGCCGAAGGAGGAGCGGAACCTCGCCATCCAGGAGGTGGCGAAGCTGCTGCAGATCCAGCACCTGCTTGCCAGGCGGCCGGGCCAGTTGTCCGGCGGACAGCGGCAGCGCGTGGCGATGGGCCGCGCGCTGGTGCGCAAACCGAAAATCTTCCTGTTCGATGAGCCGCTATCCAACCTCGATGCCCAGTTGCGGCTGGACATGCGCACCGAGATCAAGAAACTGCACCAGCGCCTGGCCGCGACCATCGTCTATGTCACGCATGACCAGATCGAAGCGATGACGCTCGCCACCCGAATTGCCGTGATGCGCTACGGCGAATTGCAACAACTCGGCACCCCGGCCGAGGTCTACAGCGAACCGGCAAACCTGTTTGTTGCCGGCTTCATGGGTTCGCCGCGCATGAACCTCGTACCCGGTACGCTGGTTCAGACCGGCGGCGGGCTGACCCTCGAAATCCAGGCCAGCGACAAACCGAAGCTTGCCATTGCTTTGCCACCGCAACCGCCGGCGGTGCAGGCCTACGCGGGGCGGGACATCGTCGCCGGCCTGCGCGCGGAATCCATCAGCCATGGTTCAGGTTCGCAAAGCGGCCAGCGGCGCACGGTGACTGGCACCGTGGAAGTCACCGAACCGACAGGCGCCGACACGCTGGCGGTGCTGATGCTGGGTGGCCATGAAATGACCGCCCGCCTGCAGCCGGACTTTCCGTTGCGCGCCGGCCAGCAGGGCGAATTCGACATCGACCTGGCCAAGCTGGTGTTCTTCGATCCGCAGAGCGAACGGCGCATTCTCTGAACGCCAGCGGCTGGCGGCTGGCGGCTGGCGGCTGGCGGCTGGCGGCTGGCGGCTGGCAAGAGCATTGCATTCTTTGATCCCGGATGAAATTCATTGCAATCAACTTCGCCAGATCCCGTTAGAGAATATCCGCGCTTCGTGTCGGCTGGAGAAGCGCTGACCGATTTCATCCGCACCGGTCCGGACACATGGATTTCGCGCGCTGGTGGCGCCGGCTGGAACGTGGCGCGGGTGGTCGCGGCGCTCGGCATTCCCAGTGGCTTTGCGGGATCGGTGAGCACGGACCGGTTCGGAGACGAACTCGCCGGGCTAAGTCGGGAAGCCGGACTGGACCAGCGCTTCCTGCAACGGATCGGCAGGGCGCCCCTGCTGGCGATGGTGCATGAGGCCTCGCCGCCGATGTATTTTTTCATTGGCACGGACAGCGCCGATCTCGCTTTCGACCCTTCGTCGCTGCCCCAGGGCTGGCTTGCGCATGCCGAATGGCTGCATTTCGGCGGCATCAGCCTGGCGCGCGAACCGCTTTCCCGGAAACTGCTGCAGCTTCTCGATGCGGCAAAGGCGGCGGGCAGAAAAATCAGCTTCGACCCCAACTACCGCAACATCATGACCGAGGCATTCGATCCCGCGCTGCGCTACGTTGCCGAGCGTGCCGACGTGATCAAGGTCTCCGACGAAGACCTGCGCGGATTGTTTCGCACTTCCGATGCTGCCGAGGGCCTGGCCCGCCTGCGCGAGTTCAATCCGTCCGCACCGGTTCTGCTGACGCGCGGCGCGGACGGCGCGGAAATGCACGCGGCATCGGGAATCCTGCACCAGGTGCCGCCGGAAATCGAGGTCGTGGATACGGTGGGCGCCGGCGATGCGAGCGTCGGGGGCCTGCTCTACAGTCTCATGAACTGGCCAGGGGCTGGCTGGGATGCGCACCTGAAATTTGCCGTTGCAACGGGCACGGCCGCCTGCCTCCACGCCGGCGCCATGCCGCCTGGGCTGGCTTCAGTAACGGGCCTGCTGCAGAGGATGTGAGGCCGGCCATGCCCGATTTCCGCAGCCGCCAGTTCCTGCTCGACCACATCCGCCACACCATGGCGTTTTACCATCCGTGCGCCATCGATCCGAACGGCGGCTTTTATCATTTCTGGCGCGATAACGGCACGATCTACGACACGGGCACGCGCCATCTGGTAAGCAGCGCCCGCTTCATTTTCAACTACGCCTTGGCGCGCAGGCAGTTCGGCAATCCAGACTACCTCGGCGCCGTGCAACACGGCCTGCTGTTTCTGCGCGCGCGCCACCGCAACCCTGCCACGGGCGGCTACGCCTGGCTGCTCGATGGCGCCGGGACACTCAAAGGCACAAGGGTGGCCGACGGCACCAATCACTGCTATGGCCTGGCATTCGTGCTGCTGGCGTACTCCCACGCCGTGATGGCCGGAGTCGAGGAAGCACGCCCGTGGATCGGCGAAACGTTCGAACTCATGGACCGGCGCTTCTGGTCACCCGAGTACGCCCTGTATGCCGACGAAGCCAGTGCAGATTGGTCGGCCCTGTCGCCCTACCGCGGACAGAACGCAAACATGCATGCCTGCGAAGCGCTGCTCGCCGCCTTCGACGCAACCGGAGAGCCGCGATATCTCCAGCGCGCGGAAACCGTAACCCGCAACATCACAGTGCGTCAGGCGGCGCTGGCCGGCGACATGGTATGGGAACACTACCAATCCGACTGGTCGGTGGACTGGGAGTACAACCGGGACGACAAGTCCAACATCTTCCGGCCCTGGGGTTACCAGCCCGGCCACCTGACCGAGTGGGCCAAGCTGCTGCTGATCCTCGAACGCCATCGCCCGCACCTGCAAGCCGCGGACTGGCTGTTGCCCCGCGCCGTGGCGTTGTTCGACGCAGCCATGGCGACTGCCTGGGATGAAGAAAATGGCGGAATCGTCTACGGGCTCGCTCCGGACGGCAGCATCTGCGACGGCGACAAGTACTTCTGGGTGCAGGCCGAGTCCCTCGCCGCCGCAGCACTGCTGGCCCACAGGACCGGAAATGAGCAATACTGGGGATGGTACGACCGCATCTGGGATTACTGCTGGCAGCACTTCGTCGACCATGAATACGGCGCCTGGTACCGCATTCTGACCCGGGACAACCGCAAGATCAGCGACGAAAAAAGCCCGGCGGGAAAGACCGACTATCACACCATGGGGGCGTGCTACGAAGTGCTTAACGTCGTGCGCGACTGACCGGTACGAGAGGAGAACGCAATGGCCAACGTGCAGAAAATGAATCACCGCAGTGCCAGGCGGCCCAAATCGGAAAAACCGAATCCGCGCCGCGTGGCGGGCATCGTGCTCTGGGCAGTGGGTATCGCCGTCGGCCTCTTCGGCGGAGACTACGGCCTCCTGGCCGCACTCGTACTCGTAGTGATCGGATTCGTCCTGTTCCTTTCGAACCCGGGCGGAGAGAAGAAATAGGGACGAGGGGCGAAGGACGAGGGGCGAGGGACGAGGGACGAGGGACGAGAGACGAGGGACGAGAGACGAGAGACGAGAGACGAGAGAAAAGAGACAAAGAAAAGCGCGTAAGGATCCCTCAACCCTTACCTTTTCTCTCGCCCCTCGTCTCCCCTCTTTTGCCTTCTGGAACCTTGACCGGCTCTGCGGTCAAACGGTCATCACGCACAACCACGCCCGGAGGTAAACCATGCGCAAGACAACTCTCACGATCGCAGCAGCAGTCCTGACGTTTGCGTTCGCCGCTACCTCGAATCTGTCGATGGCCGGGGAAACGACGGCAAAGGACGTTGGCCGGAAACTCGACGAGGCCGGCGCCGCGATCAAGGACTACAGCGTCGAGCAGCGCGACGAAGCGGTGAAGAATGCGAAGGGCGCGCTCGACGAACTCGACGCCAGGATCAACCGCCTTGCAGCCGACATCGACGCCAAATGGGACAAGCTCGATGCGTCCGCGCGCAAGAAAGCCTATGAGTCCATGGGCAAGTTGCGCAAGGAGCGCAATGACGCCGCGGAATGGATGGGCGCGCTGAAGCACAGTTCGAAGGAAGCCTGGGGCGAAGTGAAGAACGGCTTCGCCAAGAGCTACGCCGCGCTGGCGAACAGCTTCTCGAAAGCGAAAGAAGAGTTTTGACGCGACTTCGTCGCTGATGGGTGAGGGGCGAGGGGCGAGGGACGAGTGAGTGCGGAACTGCATTGGAAACTTTCTACTCGGTGCGCAGCCCTCGGTCCTGATTTTAACTTTCCCTTTTTACCTTTAACCTTTTCCCTGCGTGCGCAGTTATGATGTCCCGACTCGGGACATTTCGAATTCCGCGGGAGGAAACAACCCATGCATGACCTGGTGATTCGCGGCGGCACTGTCATCGACGGAACCGGCGGCGCGCCACGCGTTGCCGACGTCGCAGTGGACGGAGACAAAATCGTCGCGGTAGGCGCGGGCATCGGCAAAGGCCGCCGCGAGATCGATGCCAGGAACCTGCTGGTCACACCCGGCTTCGTCGACATTCACACCCATTACGACGGCCAGGCCACCTGGGATCCCTACCTCACGCCTTCGTCCTGGCACGGCGTCACCACCGTGGTGTTCGGCAATTGCGGCGTTGGCTTCGCGCCGGTGCGCAAGGGCGCCGCGCCCTACCTGATCAACCTCATGGAAGGCGTCGAAGACATTCCCGGCACGGTGCTGGCCGAGGGCGTGAAGTTCGACTGGGAATCCTTCCCCCAATTCCTCGACAAGCTCGATGCCACGCCCAAGGTGATGGACATCGGCGCGCAGGTACCGCATGCGGCGTTGCGTTTCTACGTAATGGGCGATCGCGGCGCGGACCATGCCACGCCGCCCACCGATGACGAAATTCTCCGGATGGGCATGCTGCTCGAAGAAGCGTTGAACGCGGGGGCGCTCGGATTCACGACATCGCGCACCATCAAGCATCGCGCCGCCGACGGACGCTCCACGCCGAGCCTGTCCGCGCGCGAACCGGAACTGTTCGGGCTGGCGCAGGCGATGAAGCGGGCCGGCCGCGGCGTCATTGAAGTCAATTCCGACTTCGGTCCCGGAGAATTCGAAATCCTCAGGGCGGCGGCGGAAGTTTCCGGCCGGCCGCTGTCGGTCCTGCTGTTGCAGGTCAATAATGCGCCGGAGCTCTGGCGCGAAACTCGCGCGCAAATCCATGCCGCGCGCAAGGCGGGCATCGAAGTCAACGGCCAGGTGGGCTGCCGGCCAATCGGCGTGCTGATGGGGCTCGAAACCACGATCCATCCGTTCTCGTCGCACCCGGCATGGCTGGCGATGAGTGAACTTTCTCCCGCGCAGCGCTACGAAAGGTTGCAACGCGATCCGGAACTGCGGCGCAGGCTGGTCGAGGAACGGCCCGGCGACGAGCATACGAAACGCATCGAGGCGGCGTTCCCCCGGATTTACGTGATGGACGATGCCTACGACTACGAACCGCATCCGTCCATCAGCCTTGCCGGACTCGCGAAATCCTCCGGAAGGAGCCCGTGGGCGCTGGCGCTTGATGCGATGATGGAGAGCAGCGGCAAGCAGTTACTGTCGGAGGCCTTCGAAAACTATACCGAAGGCAACCTCGACAACATCCGCGAAATGCTGGCCGACGAAGCCACCGTCATGGGTATTGCCGATGGCGGTGCGCACGTATGCACCGTCTGCGACGCAAGTTCACCCACTTTCCTGCTCACGCACTGGGCCCGCGATCGCAAGCGCGGAGAACGGTTGCCCATCGAGTTTCTGGTGCGCAAACACACCCGCGACACCGCATCATCGTACGGCATCAAAGACCGGGGTGTGATCGCCCCCGGGTTCCGCGCCGATATCAATGTCATCGATTTCGACCGTCTCGGGATTCGCAAACACGAAGTGGTCTACGATCTTCCGGCGGGCGGCAAGCGTCTTATCCAACGCGCGCAGGGTTACCGCCATACCTTCGTCGCCGGCACCGAAACGCTGCGCGACGACGAACATACCGGCGCCCTGCCGGGACGGTTGCTTCGCTGAGGGCTGGGTGCTGGGTGCTGGGTGCTGGGTGCTTAAAGTTTAGCCCGCCCACCGACTTTTCCTTCAAGTCCTTTTTGCTGGATTCTGCCCCTACTCAGTCCTTCTCAAGCTTACCGCTTCCGCAAGCAGCACCGCTGCGGCGGAAAGCAGCGCGATGTTCATCCCCCTCGGTTTTTCCGCGGCAAGGCTGACGACCAGCGGCCCGAGAAGCGAGCGCCACGCCGCTGTCGCAGCGGTATTGCTTCGCAAACCGTGCACGCGGGAGCGTCCCTCCCGAATCGCGTAACATGCACCGATTGCCCGCCATCCATTCGAGTGCGTAGCTGGATCATGGCCGAGAAAGAAAACTGGGCGTTCCCCAAAAGCGTGCAGCCCGAACCGGAAGACCTCGGGTTCGACCTTGAAGCGGCATTGAATGCCGTGGTGCAGTTACGGTCGGAGATACCGGAGGATGCTTTTACCGCATCCATCCTGGGAACCGAAAGGCTGGGCAACGGAGTGGTCATCGGCAAGGATGGCCTGGTCCTCACGATCGGCTACCTTGTCACCGAAGCGCAAAACATCTGGCTGACCACCAACAGTGGCGCCGTCGTCGCCGGCTACCCGCTGGCCTACGACCAGGCCACCGGCTTCGGATTGGTGCAGGCGCTCGGACGCCTGGACGCTCCCCCGCTGTCCTGTGGCTCGATAAATTCCAGCAACTCGGGAGATGATGTAATCGTGATCGGACATGGCGGACGCGAACATGCCTTGCTCGCGAAGGTCGTCGCCAAACGCGAGTTCGCCGGATACTGGGAGTACGTGCTCGATGAAGCCCTGTTCACGGCACCGGCGCATCCGCAATGGGCCGGGGCTGCCGTTGTCGGCATGGACGGCAAATTGGTCGGCGTGGGTTCGCTGCTGGTACAGGAGTTAATCGATGGGCAGCAGATCCAGGGCAACATGTCCGTGCCGATAGATCTGCTGGCTCCGATCCTGGACGAAATGCTTCGCACCGGGCGTTCGGGCCAGCCACCGCGGCCGTGGCTTGGCATGTACACGACGGAAGTGAACGGACAGCTTGTGGTTGCCGGCCTCGCCGATGATGGACCCGCGGATCGCGCGGGCATCAAGGTTCGCGACATGGTCATCGCCGTCGACGGCGAGCGGCCCGCCACGCTGGCGGACCTGTTTCGCGCGGTCTGGAGCCGCGGGCCGGTGGGAACCGAGGTCGCCATCACGCTGGCGCGCGGCTCGGAACGCCTGCAATTGCGGGTGCGCAGTGCGGACCGCGGTGATTTTCTGAAGAAGCCGCAGTTGCACTGACTCTAAAACTCCAAGATCAGCACTCACCGCGGAGAACGCAGAGGACGCAGAGGACGCAGAGGAAAGACCGCAGAAGGAGAGCCGATGTACGATGCCGTTGCGGGTAGTCCATTGCTCATTGTGCGCAGTCGCATCGCCCGCAACGGGTCGCCGCCGCAATATCCAACCCATATTCCTGCTTTCCCCTGCGTTTTTCCTCCGCGTCCTCTGCGTCCTCTGCGTCCTCTGCGTCCTCTGCGTCCTCTGCGTCCTCTGCGTCCTAAAAGGGTACTCCACGCTACGCGAGGGTATCTGCGGTGAGAGTTGGGTTTTTGGG
>ENA-ORBV01015244-ORBV01015244.1-microbial-mat-metagenome-genome-assembly--contig:-NODE-15244-length-11342-cov-6.214115_pt1 | contig 11342 bp, 9 predicted proteins | sample MGYA00237777_ERZ505514 | MGnify/ENA primary metagenome ERZ505514 (study PRJEB26160, sample SAMN06269048) | microbial mat metagenome | isolation source: Oligotrophic lake microbial mat | place...
TCCCGCTCGGTTGTGGCAACAGCCAGCCAACAACAACAAACTCGAATCATCAAGATTTGTTGGTCCTCCACAGTATAACGAACTATTAAAGGTAGCTTTCAATAATAACTTGGAGCGCGTTTGTTTTCTTACCTTTTTCGCTCTGACAATACAAGCAAAATAGGAAAATGTCTACTGACAACGCGCGAACGGAGGTAGTCCAGTGCGAGAGGGACATTCAGTCCATCAAAACGGCCTTGCGAAAAGTAGGCGCTGCCGACAATGATACACCAAATACCATGATTGTAACGTGGGTTGGAAAGGATGAAAGCTCCGCGCTCGAGTCAGATGATGGTCTGGAGGTATCCTTGCAGCTATCGTCCCCCGTGGAAGAGGCTGTGTTGACAAAGATGGGTGATGGAACTGTTGAGGGTTCCACCATTACGTTTTCAGGTGTGGAAACCTCCATGGCAACTCTTGCGGTAACTTTGAAAAAGAATGGCGAAGCGCTGGGGGTCTCTGAATCCTACGATTTGGCTCCCTTGTGCAATTTAGAGGACGCCATGAACCCCAAAGAAGAGTATGTTTCAGAGCTACCTGTTGCCATTGTGGCGCCTGGCAGCGAGGCGGCAGCTGCGGAAGAAGCAAAGATGGCCGAAGAAAACAAAGAAGGAGAGACAGAAAAGGAGGGAGGGTCCGCTCTCGTAAAACCCCTTTGCTCTTTGACACTCAAACTCGTTTTCAAGCCTTCGGCGAAGGATCAAAAGGAAGAATTATATGAACTTCTCAACAAGACAAGCTTGCGCAAATCTCAAGCTCTAGAACGTCTGAAAGAGGAACAACTGACCAAATCATCATCCAATGCTCCACAAGGGAAAAAGCCTGCTGTCAAAGCTGGATTTCTCAACAAAAAGACGCCCCAAAAGCCCGATAGCAAATGGATGCAGTTTTATGAAAAATATCTAGGGCCCCAGTCCATTACTCGAGGACTTGTCATTCCCATTGCCAAGAACTATGTTATTTTCTTTGGAGCAGTTATCCTGGCTCATTTCAAAGGACAAGAGCTTGCACTTCCCGCGCCAGTCTAAAACAACTGATAATTATTATATCCATAGGCTTTGAATTGGTGGACTGTGCTTCTATGCGTCTTCTGTTATTCGGAATAGCATTGTGCCGAACTGGTTGGAAATATACTTTGTGATTATCCATTTATTATATTCCCTGCTTGATAATGTAGCTGGCAGAAATTAATCCTACTCAAGACCCAATTTTCCTACGAAACATAGAGTCGAAGGTCATTTATGACCTGGGAAGCCAAGCGAAGCACCAGTCTGAGAGTCCGAGGTGTCTTAAAGGTGGAACCTTGGAGAAAGACTACACAGTGGAGGCTGCTATAAATAAACAATAGATACTGCCACAGGAAAGTGCCCTGGGATCTTAAAATTATTTTGTAAAAAGTAAAAATCGACTCATGTTGGTAATAAACGAAGTACAAGCAGAGGGACACCCTACACAAGATGAAACGGATTGCACATTGGCATGTATCCTACTAAACAATATGGATGATGTTTGTGCCTCGGCCTGTGGAAATAAGAATCAAAAATTAGACTACTTTTTACCGCTTTGTGTGCAGGATTCAACTAAAAAATCCGCATGCCAAGCTGTAAGTTCAGTTCAATCCAAGCACGTAAGATTGTTTTTCTTTCCAGACCATGCTCAGTAATCAGCAAAAATAGTCCATCTGTGTTTTAGTAACCTTGTGATGATACAGTGAGCGAGAAAATGCGATATCTCAAATATTGATCATTTTCACCTAATAATATGCGTTTTCTTGTTTTCCTACATATTTATGCGCCACCTTCAGTTGCTTGTGCTCGAAAAGTTGACTGATTCATGACGATACTCTGGCGGCAGAAGCAGAACTGAAAATTGAGCCGAAATAAAGGGTGCTATCCTCTGCAATTGGTCCGATCTTGCCCGCGTGCAACGTGCTTGCAGCTGATTTTCAATGAGGAAAACCTACCTACTATTTAGTTGTGTGCAGTTTTTGGACGACATGAAGAATTTCACAGCTACAGCGGCGTGAATCCTTCAAAACATTTGCCGAGACCTCGGCTACTTCGACAAGGCAAGCTCACGGATGCATAAATGATTTCTAAAAAAACAATGCAGATCCCATGGAAGGTAAAAAGACACCGTCCCGTCTACTAGCCAACAGAAGAAAGACAATACATGCTGACCGTACAAAATGAACGAGTGCTTATAATTCCTACATGTGTTTGCATCGCTTCCACTCAGATGTGCGCCCGACGAAATAAAATCAAGGCATTTCTCTGGAGCATGACTTTTTACTTCTTACGCTGATAAGGTCCAACTGTAGCAACGTTGGCCATAACCTTTGCAGCATTTTTCGCGATCTGGTCCCAGTCACCGGCAGCAATGGCATCAGGAGGGAAAAGTGGGGCAACAAGTCCGACGGAAGCGGCTCCCATTTTCAAGTATTCGCCAGCATTGTCGAGGTCAACACCCGAGGTTGGGTTGATACTAAGGAATGGGAGGGCACTGCTGACTGCCTTGACCCACATGGGTCCTCCAGTAACTCCAGGGAAAAGCTTCTGAAGGGGTGCTCCATGACGGTAGGCCATGGTGAGTTCAGTGGGTGTCTGACATCCAGGAGCAATCACAATTTTACGGTCCCTGCACCACTCAATGACATCAGGAAGCATCACTGGAGTAATAATGAATTCAGCACCGGCATCAATAGCATTTTCGGCATCAGTAATGTTCATGATTGTCCCGCAACCAACCATGACCTTCCCGTCATGCTGCGAAATTTTGAGTTGAATCGTTTAAATTTTGTGTGAGAAATTTATTTTTCAGTTGGCAAAATCAATACCTCAATGATTACACATTTCTTCAATTTCCAAATTCAAATTATTCATTCAATGTAAACAAATATTAAAATATTGCTCACCTTCGCTCTAAAGTCAGCAAGATGGCTCAAACAGTCGGGAGTTGTAAGCGTGAATTCCACAATCTTGAATCCCCCATCAATGGCTGCTTGCATGGCTTTGGGACAAGCTTCGGAAGTGGGCGTTCGAAGAACGGCACAGGCTCGAATCTGGGCGAACTTGTCCAAGACGGAATCGTAGTTTTCCGTCGTGTGAACACGGTCAGCAGCAGCAGAAAAAGATCTCGTCGCGTTGCAACGAGCAATGGTACGGGTAGCAGCGATTCGAAGGGCCATTTTGATTATTGATAGCAGTAGTCGAGCAAGCTAGTGGAGCAGAAAAAGAAACCTTGATGAAGAAGTGATGGGAGAGAGAAATGGCCTTCACCGATCAGTCGTTTATCGATCATCATTCTTTATCCTTGAAGCCTGGTACAAAAAATGCGTAGAAATTGCCGCACGTACGTGGTGCGAGGTAAGACTTGAAATTTCGCACGCACGTGGTTCATTGATTGATTCATTCATTCAACGAGGCCATTGCGAAACAAGCAGATCAAGGGCAGCGAAAAGATACACTGTTGTTGCATTACTCTACGTACTGAAAGTAGCTAGCTTGCTCTACTAGCTAGCTAGCTTTAGCTAGTAGAGAGTTGAGCTCGCCCCCATGAACGCACCGATACCGTACTGTAGTTACCATCAATCACCAATATCGATCTTCCATCGTGTAGTCAAGTGTCTCTGATGCAAAAGATCGCTACAGGAGCTAACATCTGTTTTAATCGCACGTTCCCTGTCGATTGAGTCACTCTATCGCTATCACAACGCATCGACTGTTATTTTTTTAATGGATTTTTGCTGATTGACATTGCAATTAGAAAACCCTCGATCAAATACTACACCATATCATACTACTAGCTAGCTAGCACAGCCATTGCAATAGAAATCTTCCACCATGACCTCTCCTCCATCCCGATTTTCGTGGCTTCTGTTGGCGAGTTATTGTCTCGTATCTGTGACACAAGTGGCGGGATATTCCACAAACTTGCCCCCTTCCGCCGATGGATCTTGTCAGTCACGCCGCGCTGTCTTTGGGTCAGCAGTCAGTGCTGCCTTTGGTATTGCCTCGGCTGCAAATTTTGTCCCGGCCCAGCAAGCACTGGCGGCAGCTGGGCCGCCGTCACCAGAGGAGTTGAAGCGAGTTAGGGATGGATACGATGGCATTGTATATCTGCTTGATAATTGGGACCAGCAAACCACAACGTGTCGTGATAATGGCGGTGAATGCAAACGAGATGCTGAGCCTATTAGAAAAGCGCTGGGACTGAGATCCACAACTGAGTACGTTCCCGAAAACAGAAACGTGTTCTTGTTTTGAATTTCTGTGAAAATCTTTCGGGGGCTAATATATTTCGTCTTGAGATGTCTTGTTTGCTTTTGTTGATGTTTCGAAATCCGCCAAGCAAGCGATGGGTGTTCAATAAGTGATTAAAAGTTGCTGTGATGTGCTCAATTCTCCAATAAAAATTGCCCCTTTATTTGCAGTCCTCTGTTTCAAATTGAGAAGGTGTTTGCACGTGTGAAGTACATGGATCTTGACCCTGACAAATTGGAGGCTTTTTTTGAAGCCTCAGAAGACTGGAATTCTGCCATGAACATGTCGAACAGTATGGCCTTCATCAGTCAATTCGGTGAATATAACCCAGGTGGTGGAAAGGATGAGGTGCTAAAGTATCTGAATGAAAGCCAGAAGCAGGTCGTCCTCGCTAAGAAATCGTTGGAAATTATCATGGACAGCCTTGACATTAGCCGCAACTAAGCTGGCTACTGGACTAAACAAGCTAAACTCAACTATAAATACAAGCTCCGGAACAGTAGCGCGGGCATCTACAATCAAGGCTTTGCCTGCTCCTTTGGGTGGCTCTTTCTTGAAGTGACTTCCAGGCAAACCTGTGCCAACTATTTGAGCACCCACAGATGGCAAGCTGCTTTAACATTACTAATGCGGATGCATGTTACTAACTAATTAGTTAGAGAAGATACGATCGGGTTAGAACACACATTTTTGGACAAGCATGCAGCCTTCTGGATCTTCTAGGCCTGTCCTTCCCCTCCATTGCTAATACAAAGTAGTAAAAAATGCCGGCTATCCGAAAAGCATCAAGGTGGAGGACGGAGACTTGGAAAATGATGTGTACCAAAAATACTCTAGTAAGCTGCTAGTTACCACTCTAGGAGTACAGCACATGCACGCACATTTACTATTAAAGCTGGTTGGTAGACGTTAGCTTTCACGCGTTCCAAAACTACTGTAGCTGCTCACTGCTGCTGGCTTGGTCTACTATTAGCATTATGCCACATAGCAACCAGCAAGGCAGCAACAAACACGGGCAACAGCTTCTGGCTAAAAATGAAGCAAATTTGGCCTACAATTCTATTTGACTCCTGGCAATCGATGGAATGGAGTAGAAACCTACACAACAATCAGGACATGCGCTATATCAGGCGTCAAACAGGGTAAGGGTACAAAAACGACCATTACCTGGTCCTTTTCCTGAATTCATGAAGGGAAAGAGTATATACTATTTCGCTCTAGCTAGCACCGCGTAGTGATAGCAAAAGGTTATCAATGCTCTTTCTATAAAGAAATAATTCTAACAACTTTAACCACCTGCATTTTGTTTCTCGCGAATCTTCTTCATTCGCTCCTTGTGTCGTTCCATCGCCAGCTCGTTTCTCTTCTGAACCGACGGCGCGGGTGACGTAGCTCCCCCAGTTCCTTCGTAACGCTGTGTCATCTTCTGCAGCAGCAGATGTTCCTTCCCCTTGAATTTCTCCATGATAATATCAATTCGGTTGACCTTGCTCTTGTCGTGCTTCTCCAGCAGAGAAAGGACCTGACTACGAATTTCGGTAATATCATGTTCCTCGGGCTGTTCCCTCGAATCATGCTCGTGTTCATCCATTGACATTGCGTCCTCTGATGCGGCAGCGGATCCGCTGGTAGTGGTGGCAGGCACAACATCATTTCCTTCTGAAGGTACATTCCGGAGCGGGCTACCTCCACGTAGTGGACTTTCTTTCCTGACGAATGGGCTTGCTTGTTGTTGCTGCTGCTGCGACCGCATCGGGCTCTTCGACGCACGCCTCGGGCTGGGAGCTCTGGCTCCGGAGAGCAATGCGTGGACAACAGAATCACCACTGTTTCCTGACTTCACTGATGCATTTGTGTTAATCACAGCATCGTCTGACTCCCCAGACCGCACAGTGTTGCCGTGCCCACGCGATGGGCCACCACTTACTTTGCGCTGTGGCGGCGGCTGCGGCTGCTCATCTGAAGGGTTGCTGGCCCCAGCACCATTACGACCTCGGGCACTTAGAACTTGGGCCCTCCTAGCGCGAAGACTAGCAGCTGATGATGCATCTTTGGCAACACGAAGGTCGTGGTGCAGTTTATCGAGTTGCCTCTCGCGGTCATGAAGATCTTGCTCCAACTTCTCGTAGTCTCGTGACTTTTTGCTGATATTCTGCTTTAACTTCTGCGCCTCCTTACGAACCTTTTCGAGCTCTTCCGATGTTTCCTCTCGCATTCGTTTTTCTTTCTGCCAGCGCGCGGCCATATCCGTGTTGTTTTTCCGCAGCACGTCCAGAGTACGAGTATCCGAACGCGTTTCTTGCCTTGCCTTGGAAAGACTTTGTAGGCGCTCCTGGATTCTGGTATTGTCTCGCTTAAGAGAATGAAGCTGATTTTCAGATCTCTCCTTGGCATGGGAAATGTTCTTCAATTCCATAGTCAGTGTTTTGACCGTTTCTTCCAGATTCTTGGAGGTGACATTGCGTTGAGCTGCCCCAATTTGAATGCGGCGGACTCGAGTGGCGAATTGTAGCGCATGCACGGACTCATCGCATGCAATATCCGTCGGGGTAACGGCAACGATCATCATCGTTCTCGAGTTGCCTCCCAAAGAATCCTGAAGAAGGTATGTCAATTTACTGTCTCTGTAGGGAACGTGAGAAGACTTTCGATCCAAAGCTTCCATCACATTTCCGAGTGCAGAAAGAGACTTGTTGATATAGCCGGCTTCCTTCAACTCCTGGCCTCCCACGTTGCTCTTCCGCACGCGTTCAGAACCAGCAAGATCCACAAGATAGAGGCATCCGCGGTTGCTGGGGACACCATCAAGTCCTGAATTGACGTGGACAATGAGCACCATGTGCGAACGACTGCTGTGCTCGTTCAGATCAGTGGTAGCAGTTGCTCGATTTTGATTTCCCTTCTTCAACAGTGTCATGACATCTTCGATAGATTTAACGCCACACTTTGTGAGACTGGGGACTTCAATCCGGCCATCTTGGTTCTTTCTGATTTCAAGGGATGCTTTGCCGCCGGCTGCCTTCGCTTGTTCGATCTTGTCGGCCATCGACGAGGTTTCAGCCCCGAGAAGATCGTAGATTTCGTCATTGTAGATTTCAAGCATGCTCAACTCTAATTCAAACGTGAACGAAACAGATCTGCCATTTCCTGGCATGGGTGAACCATCGGGCGCTTCCGCGAAGTCTTCCCCGGGGTTTCCGACAATCAGTTCCGCCGCACGTTGTTGTTGTGCTCGGAGATTCAAAAGATGGAAAATCTTCTGGATTGTACGGTAACTAATACCATACTGATTTCCGTCGGCAGTTCCCTCCATGGTGTAAGTCTTACCACTCCCGCTGTCGTTTAAGAAGTAAAGTAATGTTGAGATTAAACAGCTAGATGTAAAGTGATCACGAAAATGAAGGCGCTGCTTTTCTGCTTTACTTACGTTTGACCATAGGCAAAGATACAGGCATTGTAACCATCAACAACACTCAAAGCGACAGGCTCGACGTCCTGGAAAATTGATTGTTGCGACTGGTCCGCTCCCCACACTCTGTCAAAGGCGAAGGACTTCCATTTATTCGTTCGCGAATCGTAGCTTCCGACTTCGGTTTCGGAGAGCGATTCCACGACACCCTTGTAGCCTCTCTGGATTTCCGAGACTGTCATTGGTCGGACGCGGCAATAGACTTGGATATTTCCTTGGAGGTGTAACATCTTGTTTAAGAGTTGAGCATTGTACTCTCGTTGAGCATTGCACTTGTGGCTGAGCGCACGGAGTTCCTCCGCCATGAGACTCGAGTCTCTGGAATCAATAATATCATCCAAGCGGTCTCTTCCAACTTCGGATTCATTCATGACATCCATACCATGCTCTGCAGCGCCGATGGACGACAGGCGAGACATTTGTGCAACAACGGTTGCAGGCCCATTGGTGTTTGTAAGCTGTTGCTGTAGCACACGAAGGTCGTCTTCCAGACGCTTGATACGAGCTTCTCCCATACGCTTCTGGTCTTTAAGGGCTTCAAATTCTTCTTGAAGCTCCTTGAACTTTTTGGATTCTTCTGAAAGACGGTATCCAAGACGGTCTGTGGAACACGGAGAACTCGAACGGCAACGACGTCTACCGCGCCTGGAGGATGAAGTATCAAACGACTGAAGACGGCTAATATCATCATCGCGGCTTTCCTCTTCGTCGCCGGTTTGGTACTCGTCAAGCTTCCTACGGTTGGCGCTCTGAGCCGTGTCTTTACCCTTCTCGCGTCTTAGGACAATCATCCGTGATTCTGTCTCCGCCAGCTTGCTCTTCGTTGAGTTCAACTCGTGCTCTAATTTGGTGACCATTTCTTCGGCACTGCCCAGCCTTTCTTCAAGACCGGATACCATTTCATTGAGCTCTTTGTCTTTGGCGACTAGGTCGTCCTTGGCCTTGACCAGTTGCTGCTGCAGCTTCTTAACCATTTCGGTTTGCGCCAGGGCATTGTCAATATTTTTGTCCTGGGTATCTTTGACTTGACCCAAAGATATCTCCGCGTCATCCAGTTTCGATTGAAGCGCTTCGTTTTCATCCGCCAGATGTTGGAGCTCCTGCTTGAATTGTTGAGCTTTGGAATCCGCTTCTTGTCGCAAGGTCCTCGTGGCGGCCTCTCGGCCTGATTTCTCAGCTTCCTGTACAGCCTCGTCGAAGCGCGAAGACACAGCTTCCAGCTCGTCCAACAATGATTGATAGTCGCCCTTACTGTTGTTGAGTGCCTGGTTCAGATGTGCTATTTCTTCTTTGAGTTTGTAAGTCTCGGAGGTGTTATTCTGCAATGAATCTTGCAAAGTCTTTTCCATGACGGCGACTTCCGATTTGGCTGTCTTGCACTCCATTTCCATTTCCTGCAGCTGGAGTTTGAGCTTGTGCATTTCTTCGCGATGTTCAGCGCGAATTTGATCTGCGCTCTTCACCAAATCTCCTTCGTGCTCTTCATGAGCCTTCAGGTCTTTTTCAATTAGCTTCAATTTCTCTCTGGCCAATTCAAGTTCTTCCTTCATCTTGTGGCGTGACTCAAGATGGTCGGCATTTTCTTGCTGAAGTACCTTGATCAAATCGGAGTTCTTTTTAGTTTCTGATTCGGAAGCGTCATCATGCTGTTGTTGTTTGCTTTCAAGGCGCGCGACCAAAGTCTCCGATGCCCGAAGTTTGTCTTCCGTCGTTGTAAGACGTTTCTCCGTTTCGATGAGCTGTTCCGTCACCAACTCCAGCTCCTCTTCGAGCTTCTTAGAATAGGCATCATCTCCAAAGTGGGTCGAATCTCCTTCATTTGGGTCAGTGCGGAATGAATCGTCTTCGGGTCCAGCCGACATGGAGGAGTTTCCATTCTTTTGTTGGGTATTCTGCAGTTGTTTGGCTTTGGCAATGAGATCTCCTCTAATTTCTTCTAGTTCTTCTCGAAGCTGCTCCTTTTCGATTTCCATCTCTAGCTTGTTTTCTTCGATTTCACTTTCTTTGAACGCCAATTCTTCGTGAAGGGCGTCATTCTCGCGCCGTAGCTCTGACACGGATCCCTCCACTTCACGAAGGCGCGCTTCGGCCATTTCTTGCGACTGCTCAGCATGGCGCCGCATACGCTGTTCCTCCTTCCACTGCCGCCTCGAATCTGTCAGACTATTTTCGAGGCTAGTAAGTTGAGGAGCGATGTTTTCCAACTGCATACTTAGTGCAGCATTGGCTGCAGATGACTCTGCCAGTTTTTCCTCTGCGGTTTTACGATCGGCAATGCAATTTTCCAAAATATGATTGTTGCACACATTTGAAGAGGAAAAGAAGTATTTGACAAGGTGAGATTTTGGGTGCAGGGCTACCCCCATCTCAGATCACGCAGAAATTATAAAGCACAAAATCAACCACTAATGCCACCCAGATGATGAACTTACGCATTTTGGCCAACTCTGCATCCAACTCTTCCTCTAGTTCACGAGAACTAGCAATGTACTCATCAAATGCCGATTGAAGGGCAGCGAGTTCCGCCTCTCGCTCTGCCATGGTGGGAGTCATTGCAGACGACATCGTGCACACTCCTGTACTGCTCGTTAAAAAGCAGAAGTACAATAAATGGGAACTGGCTCCACTCCCACGTCACAGTTATTTTACGGGCCTAACCAAACACAACCACAGCAAACTCCTGTGCCTTGACAAAAGAAATTGGGCTGCCGCTTACTTGATGCTAACAAAGTTTACCAGAGTGTACTACTCTCCTCTCCTACTACTACCTTGTAGCTAAATACAATAGGCCTAAGGCAAATGACAGTGGTGCCGTCGCGGGTCAACACACGATACAGTTCAGTCTGTTGCACAGGGTCATTAGAGATATCGACCATGCAACACGTAACACCCTGTCAATTTGCGTATTATCTTTGGTGCGTGTGGAGGGAAGCCGTCATTCGTCTCGTGCGCCGGTCGTCCTTCCTGTGTGTAACTTTAAAAAGCCGCCCCTGCGTCAATCAAACCGTTACCATACAATTAGTAGAAAAACTACGAGTTTCTCGAAGCGCGCCCTCTCGGCACAGTGCGTCAATTTAGTTTAAATGATTCTCTTCAAGGTTGAGGATTGTATCGCAAGGTTGGAGGGCGACAAGCGACACCAACGGACGAAAACAGCGAGTTGGGGGATGAGTCTCGCATGACTCAACGAATCTTGTTTCGAGTCCCATTCTGAATTTCAAGTGGTGCACCAGCACCACACACTTTCTTCCGGTGCAGCTATGGGCGCGGGGGGCATTCCATCAAAACACAAAGACGACTTTGGGAGAGCTACTAGCTAGTAGCTAGTGTGAAGGCATCTGCATGTTGTCTTCAACCCTGAGGCAAAGCAACATGTTGGAAACATTGCTGTAATGCTGTGTTGGCGTTTTTGACATCTCATGTGTTTTTCGATTTGATCATCCAGCTCATCTTGTTCCAAAATCCGTCTTGTTGAATCAGGAATTCTTCATTTTCTTTGTGCCACAAGCACAGTGGAGCTCTCTGACAATGATGATGCTGTCTCTTATACACATCTCCGAGCCCACGAGACT
>ENA-ORBV01015245-ORBV01015245.1-microbial-mat-metagenome-genome-assembly--contig:-NODE-15245-length-11342-cov-3.534931_pt1 | contig 11342 bp, 12 predicted proteins | sample MGYA00237777_ERZ505514 | MGnify/ENA primary metagenome ERZ505514 (study PRJEB26160, sample SAMN06269048) | microbial mat metagenome | isolation source: Oligotrophic lake microbial mat | place...
CAATGATGACAGAGGCAGATCTCCAGAGATTTAAATAACATCTTATAGTTTGCAATTTTTCTTGCCCTTAACTATAATTCCCTCATGTCTGAAAGAAGATCTTTATCTCATTTACATCCAAAAACGGCCGAATTCTTGGTAGATGCATATTATGACGGAGCAATTGATAGATTTGCAGAGGCAGCGGAAGCAAACCCCGCTCTAGCATCTAGATTAAATGCGTTAACTACTTATTTTCACCTACCAAATACTACTCTTGAAGATACGGGTCGAATGTTTAACCCAACCTCTCCTGTAGGTGGAGAAAGAGCTCGTCAATTGATTCAGGAGGGTGTTGCTCAGGTCAAAGGATTTGGGTCGGAAGATTTTAGAAATAAATTTTCTAAAGATAGAATACCCCTAGGTAAACCTTGTAGCGTGGCGAGTAGAATTCGGCGCTCGCTAGCTTCAGGAGGTAATACAGTCCGTGCAGCTCAAATGTCATTAGACGGAGCAGCTCCTGAATCAATCAGAACCGAAGTTAATAACTTTAGCGAAACAAGGAAAGTTGCAGAGGGTTGGGGTGTAAAGATAGAAGCTGCCCCATCTTCTATGACGACAGCTGAAGAAAGAGCATCACGAGCAAATTCTTTATCTGATCCTAATATACCTATTGATGAGTTTAATAAGGCATTCGATAATTTAACTTTTGCTCCCGCAAGAAGTTTAGCTCAACAAGGAGTTTTGCTTACAATGGCTGGTATTTGCCGGGAAGGAAATTTATATTGTCGCCCCCTAGATTTTGGGGTTGTTCGGGAAACGTTGGCTAGAAAAGGTGTGCGCATCAAGTCCTTTTCTAGAAAGACTGAATCTAACGGAAAAGATATTATTTTAAGATATGATTTCGTAGCAAAAAGAGATTTGGGACTGGCCAAATCTGCTATGGAATCTGAGCAATCCCTGGATCGTTTTAGAGAGAACCCGGTTAAATTAATTGCCGGCCCAGAAAGTTCTAATCCCCCGAGCACAACAATATTAAGTCACGGTCGTGATTTTGTTAGTGTACTTGAGATTTTACGGGGTGAAGGACTTAATGTAGGTACACGGAGAGGCGAAAGTATTCAATCGATACTCAATGTGCTTGAATGTCCAGTTTCTGTTTACAGGTTCAAAACTAATTCAAAGATTCACAGAGATGATATGGATGCTTTGAGAGAACATGCAAGGAGACTAAAAACACATCTAGGGCGTTAGCATACTTTTGAATTCATCGACGCTTTCAGCTACAGTTTTTAAAATCCCTTTTCCAAATTCTGTTTCAAATTTAGAGACATTCAGGTATGAGTTTTGGGGGCGTTTAGCGGGGCGGGTTTGGTTGTATTCGGATAAGAGGACGGGGTTGATGTTTTCTTTGCTTAGATTAAATTTGTCGGCGATCATGATGGCCAGGTCGTAAGGGGTTGTGTGGTCGGTGGAGGCTAGGTGGTAGATGCCTTTGGGTTTCTTTTCTACGATCATTGCCAGAGCGTTTACCAGGTCATCAACATATATTGGGGTTATTTTTTGGTCTGAGACGGCGTTTATTTCTTTTTTGTCTTCTAACATTTTTAGGAAGGTTCGGGCGATGTCGGATTTTTTTAAGAAACGTGAGGCGTAAGGCATTTCGGGGCGGGCTATTGTGAAGTCTAAGTTAATTGAGAGGATTTCTTCTTCTCCAAGTCTTTTAGTGCGGCCGTACCAATTTAGTGGGTTTGGTTTATCAGTTTCGATATAGGGAGAATCTTTTGTTCCGTCAAAAACGTAGTCGGTTGAAAGGTGCATGAGATGTGTTTGATTTTCGGCGCAAATTTTTGCCAGGTTACCGACAGCCATAGCGTTTAATTTATACGCTAGTCCTGAGAGATTATCCTTTTCCTGTTCGGCTTCATCAACATTGGTATAGCCAGTGAAATTTACGACTACTTCAGGCTGTGTTCTTTTTACGATTTCTGATAACTCGTTGGCATTTAGGATATCCAACTCGCCATGAGTTGGGGAAGTTATTTCGAATTTATCGCTATAAAGATCGATGAAACGGGAGCCGACTAAGCCGGAACCACCGAGTGCTAGAATTTTCATATATTATATTCGTCATTGCGAGACCACGAAGTGGCGAAGCAATCTCAGAGTGTTGGGATTGCCGCGTTGCTACGCTCCTCGCAATGACGTAACTGCGAAGAGATTAAAGGGACTCTATATACTCTTTAAAACTCTGATTGTTTTGATCTTTTTCTGAGAGTATAGGTTTTTCAACAGGCCACTTTATGTTTAATTCAGGATCATTGAAGGCGATACCTTTCTCGGCGCCAGGCTCGAAGTATTTATTGACTTGGTATTCGTAAACTGCCTCTTCAGAAAGAATTACATAGGAATTTCCAAGACCTTCAGGTATAAATAATTTAACCTTATTTGAAAAACCAATTTGCATTTGAAAAACTTGCTTGAAGGTAGCAGAGTGAGGGCGGACGTCAACTACGATAGAAACGACTTCACCATAGGGGCAATAAATAAACTTGTCCCAAGGAGCTATATGAATACCTCGTAGGACATCTTTTTTGGAAAAAGCATGGTTTTCCTGGACATGTACCCAGGGATAGCCTAACGCCTCAACAAAATCATTTCTCCTAAAAGGTTCGCGGAAAAAGCCGCGATCATCCTCGAATGTTTTCCCTCCTTCTACTACTAATAATCCATTGATGTTAGTTTTTTGAATCATATCTTAATTTCTCCTGGGCGGTTCTATCCAGATTTGGGACATTTTGTTTAAGCGGCTTCCACCACCACTGATTATCTTTAAACCATTCAACTGTTTTTTCCAACCATTCTTCAAAAGTGTGTTCTGGTTTCCAACCTAAGGCGCGGATTTTTGAATCGTTGATAGCGTAACGGAAATCATGGCCTAAGCGGTCTTCGACATATTCAATATAGGACTCGTCTTTGCCGAGAATTTCCAAGATTAGTTTTGTAATCTCGAGATTTGTTTTAGACTCGCCGCCTACACAATAAGTCTCCCCCACTATTCCTTTTTGCAGAACCAGATCGATGGCCGCGGCATGATCCCTCGCGTAAAGCCATTCTCTGATGTTTTCACCTTTGCCCATGAGGGGGACTTTTTTATCTTCCAGTAAATTTGTTATAAAACGGGGAATTAATTTTTCTGGTTCATGGAAGGGGCCGAAGTTGTTGGCGCAATTAGTTATGGTGATTGGCAAGCCATAGGTTTCGGAATAGGCTCTTACAAGATGGTCGGAACCGGCTTTTGAGGCAGAGTATGGAGTTCTGGGATCGTATTTAGTGTCTTCGTTAAAAGGGTCATCTTCCATGCTTAAACTTCCGAATACTTCATCTGTTGAGACGTGGTGGAATCTTTTGATTTTTTTCTTAAGAGCCGTTTGGAGGAGTTGTCCTGTTCCCAAGACATTGGTTTTTACAAATTCTAACGGATCCAGGACTGAACGATCGACATGGGATTCAGCGGCGAAATGGACAACTACATCAACTTCATTCATTGCTTCTTCAACATCGTTTTCTTTTGTGATGTCACCTTTTATAAATTTGTAGTTGGGATTATCGGCGAAATCTTTAGTTGATTCAACGTGGCCAGCGTAGGTTAGTTTATCCAAATTGACGATAAAGTCGTTTGAATGGGTTTCCAGATAATAGCGAATAAAATTGGAGCCGATGAAACCTGCTCCTCCGGTTACTAGTAATTTCATAAATTCTAATCACACTATATTGTCATTCTTGCGAACGCAAGAATCCAGTTATTTGTATGGATCCCGGATCAAGACACTCGAGAGTCCACTGGACTCTCTCCGGTCCGGGATGACAAACACTCCTTCTATGTAGTTACTCTAACGACATCAGGTATTTTCCGTAGCCGCTTTTAAGTAGAGGTTCTGCTAATTTTTGGAGTTGGTCTTTGTTAATGAACCCTGATCTGTAGGCTGATTCTTCGATGCAGCCTATTTTTAAGCCCTGGCGCTCTTCGATGACTTGCACGAATTGAGAGGCTTGCATCATGGAGGGGAAAGTTCCGGTATCTAACCAGGCTGTTCCGCGGTCCAGTAAGCAGACTTTGAGTTTATTTTTTTGGCGGTAGGCGTCGAGGACTGAGGTTATTTCTATTTCTCCGCGCTCAGAAGGAACGACATTTTTGGCGATCTCTACTACTTCGTTATCAAAAAAATATAAACCGGCATTAGCGTAATTTGACTTAGGATGTTCAGGTTTTTCAATGATAGATAATACATTCATTTGTTCGTCGAATTCATAAACTCCGTATCTTTCGGGATCTCTGACTTGGGCCGCAAAACCAATAGCTCCCTGGACATTGGAGTTTTGTTTTAAATCTTCATCCATTTCCGAGCCATAGAAAATATTGTCGCCTAGGATCATGGCTATTTTATCACTGCCGATAAATTCTGCCCCAACAATGAAAGCGTCAGCTAAACCTCGAGGGTGATCCTGAACTTTATACTCAAATTTGCAACCTAGTTGGGAGCCGTCGCCCAAGAGATCTTTAAATCTGGGAAGATCTCTTTCTGTTGAGATGATTAGGATTTCATTTATTCCGGCCTGCAGAAGAGTTGAAAGAGGATAATAAATCATAGGTTTATCAAAAACCGGCATAAGTTGCTTGGAGATTGCTAAAGTTAGTGGATAAAGTCTGGTACCGGATCCTCCGGCTAAAATAATTCCCTTCATAAATATTTAAGTCATCCTTTAATGAGAGGATCCAATTAATTAAGAGTGATCATTATGTCACGTTATTTATTGGATTCCCGCCTGCGCGGGAATGACACTTCCTAAATGGCCAAACCAAACACAACCAGGAAGGCCAAAGCTCCTATCAAAATATACTCGAGTCCCACCTCAAAAGTCAAACTTTTATCGAAATGGTGATGGAGGATTGCTGAGGCTAAATAAATGACTACTGTTAAAAAGATGATTTTGTATTGCCAGGCATTGCTGTCTTGATAGAAAAAACTGGCAATAATCAGAATAAGGCTGACTAGTAAAAAGACATTACTTAATAGATTTTTTTTAAAGAACTTTTTCATAAGATTTGTCCGGGACTTAGATTAAATAACACGCTGGCGGAGACGGAAATTAAGGCTAAATGTGGTAAATGACTTGAGGTAACTCGATAGATGGCTCTTCTTCTGACAATATACAAATCAACGGCGATAAGAAGAAATAATCCAAATAGTAAGGACAGACCGGCGACTTTTACTGCCAGGTAAGGATCAGAAAGGACGTCTTCAGATGTTTGTTTTTCTGAGGCAATTAGGGTTTGAGCTCTGACTTCAGGACTTGAGTAGACAATAGCAGGACTTGCTTCCGCAATTTCTTCACTTTCTGTGGTTGTTACCTCGGCGCTGGTTTGGATACTTTGGACTTCAGGAGCCTGGGCGATGGCGACATCGACCGGGGAACCGAATTCCTGGACTACCAAAGTTGTTTTCTCGCCATTAAGCGTGCCTTCTAAAACAGCGATGCCGATATTTTGGTAGTGCTTATTTAAAATATTCTCTTTGTGGGTGCGTGAGGCCATCCAGGCTTTGACTACTTCATCGGATTGGTAGAAACTTTTAGCCAGGTTTTCCCCGGCGTAAGTGAATTTATAACCTGCGCCGTTTATGAAACCCCAGGGGTCTTTGCCGCTTGGGGAAAAATGAGCCCAGTAATCTTCTTCAAACATATTTTGAGCTTTGGCTAAAGCTGCCGCATTTAGTCTTTGGTCTTCAGTGACCGGAGATAAACCATTCTTTTGACGCTCAACATTAGTTAACCTAATTAATTCCTGTTGGCTTACTGAGGATTCAACACCTAAAACTCCTGGTTTATAAACATTCACACCTCTGAAAGTCAGAGAAAGAATTACAAAAAAAGCGATGTAAACGAATAGTGCTTTAAATGATAAGAGATGGGCTTTTTTGTGGGTTTCGGGATGGGGCAGGAAAAAATGGGACAGCTTCATGAAATTTAGTATAGCAAATTACTAGTAAATCAATTCCGTTTCCATTTTTTTGTTGTTCACAGGAATGTTTAGAGAGAATCCCAGGGCATTGGCTACTGAGGCTCCGACCTTCAAGCCGGTGTAGGAACCGGGGCCTTTTTCTATTTCTACGGCTTTTAGATCTTTAAATTCCAGATTATTTTCTTTTAGGATTTCTGTAATTAAATTTAGGAGGACCTGGGAGCCGAAGTCGTTTTCGGCGGATTTGGTTTTTATTACTTCCCCATTATCTTTTAGGGCGACTTCTATTTTTTTTCTGTCAGAGGTGTTGATCCAAAGAATCATGCGTAAATTGTACTTTTTTACCTGCGTATAATCAATGAATGGTCATCCTCGACTAGTCTCGGAATGACAAGTGACAGTAATTATAAAATAATGTAGTTTCACTCACCCACAAAGGGGTCATTTCTTGCTATGATAGATTCGCTTTATGCGACTGCTTATGGTTTTAAAATTCTGGCATTTACCTAAGAAAATTTGGGTAACAGCACTTCTAATTATTATCGGAGCTTCTGCTTATTATTTTTGGCCAAAACCTACGGTCGAAATTGTTCAGACTGTTGAGGTTAGGACCGGGGAGGTTAAGTCGGTTATTTCCAGTTCGGGGACTTTGGAGGGGACGGATTCGGCGGATTTGAGGTTTAAGATTTCGGGGAAATTGAATCAGATTTCGGTTAGGGCTGGAGATAGAGTTGAGAAGGGCGATTTAATTGCGGGACTGGATACACAGGATTTAGCTATTAATTTGCAGCAGGCGCGGAATACGTTTGTTGCAAAAGACGCGGCGGCGAAGCGGGTTGAGGATGATGTTAAAGATAACGATGGGGATGAGGATTTTACCCAGCAGGAAGAGCGAACGGCGGCGCAGAAGGCTCGGGACAATGCGTTTGACGATATAAAGTCAGTCCAAAGAAGTTTTCAGGATGCGTATATCTATGCTCCGCTTTCAGGTGTTATAACGAAAGCTGACCCTAATGTAGGGCAGATCGTTTCAGCGGCAGATGTTATCACTCAAATTGTTGATGATTCGCAATACGTTTTTGAGGCAGAAGTTGATGAGTCTGATTTAGGGAGGGTTAAGTTAGGGCAGACTGCAGCCATTACTTTAAATTCTTATCCTGATCAGACTTTTAATGCCACAGTTTCAAAGGTTACACCAGTAACCGAGACCACAGATTCAGGGGCTACTGTGGTGATTGTTAAATTATCCCTGGGTAAGCCGGAGATTAATTTTGTTGCGGGTTTGAATGGGCAGGCGGACATCATTACAGACGCGGTTAATAATGTTCTGGTTATTCCTATTGAGGCTTTAATTGATGAGAAAGAGGTTTATGTTAAAAGAGGCGAAAGTTACGAGAAAGTACAAATCGAGACGGGTTTGCAATCTGATACAGAAATTGAGGTTAAATCGGGGTTGTCGGCAGGTGATCAAGTTGTGACGAATCCTCAGGCTGTAAAAGTTACGAACAACAATGGATTTAAATTTCCCGGACAATAGTTGTCATCCCCCACTTGATGCGGGATCCAGAAAATCAGCCTGGATTCCTGGTCAAGCCAAGAATGACATGTTTAAAATATGTCGCTGATTAAACTTACAAAAGTAAATAAGATTTTCCAGCTTGATGAGGAATTAACTTTTCAGGCGCTAAAAGATATTGATATGGATATAGAAAAAGGAGATTTTGTGGCTATTGTTGGTCCTTCAGGGTCGGGCAAATCGACTTTGATGAATATTCTAGGTCTACTTGATCATCCATCTTCAGGCTCCTATCATCTTGATGGAATGGATGTGTCACATTTGAAAGATGATCATCTGGCTAAACTTCGCAATGAAAAAATTGGGTTTGTATTTCAGAGTTTTAATTTGCTTAATAGAACGTCTGCTGTTGAGAATGTGGCGTTGCCTTTAATTTATTCGGGGGTTTCAGCGGGTGACCGGGCAAAAAGAGCGAAGAAGGCATTAGATTCGGTTGGGCTTTCTGATAAGTATAATTCCCGGCCGTCTCAGCTTTCGGGTGGTCAGCAGCAAAGAGTAGCAATTGCCCGGGCTTTGGTTACGAATCCAGATATTATTTTTGCAGATGAACCAACCGGGAATTTGGATTCTAAATCCGGGGCTGAGGCTATGGAGTTGCTTAAACAATTACATAAAGAGGGGCGGACGATAATATTGATTACTCATGATTCGGTGACTGCGAAAAATGCTCATAAAATTATTCGAGTTAAGGATGGGGAAATTACTAATGAGAAAGGGGATGATACGAAATAGCAGATGGCAGATAGCGCGTGGCTGATGGTAAAAGCAAAAAACCGTAAGCCATATAGCGAAGCGAGCCATACGCCATTAGCCAATCATGAATTTACTAGAAACACTCAAATTATCTTTTATCGCTATTTTAAGAAATCGGATGAGGTCTTTTTTGACGGTTTTGGGAATTGTGATTGGGGTTTTTTCGGTGATTATTTTAGTGGCACTGGTAACGGGGTTGCAGAGTTTTATAACCAATCAGATTTCTTCTTTTGGATCTAATTTAATATTTGTGATTCCGGGGCAAACTGGGGCGGGAAGAGGACCTGGAGGGTCGACTGTTAATAGACTGCAGTTTTCTGATGTGACTAATTTGAAGCGGGAACTTAAGGGGAAGGCGGATGTTTCGACTGTAACTCAAAAGGCGGCTTCGGCTAAATATAACAGTAATGAGAGTAAGAATATGAGTATTTCAGGAGTTGAGGATACATATACGAAAATTGTTACTTCGGTTAAAGTTGATAGAGGCCGTTTTATTAATCAGGCGGAGGCCAACTCGGGAAAACGGGTGGCGGTTTTGGGACCGACGGCGGTTAAGAATTTATTTGGGGATTCAAACCCAATTGGGAAAACTATTATTATCGGGAATTCTAAATATCAGGTTATTGGGGTGACGACGGCGCGCGGGGCGACTTTTGGGATTGATCAGGATAACTCTGCATTCTTGCCTCTTGAGGCAGTGCGCAAACAATTTGGGGTGGAGCAGCCGAACGCGATTTATGTCTCTGCTAACAAAACTGAAGATATAAAACCAATTCAAGGGGAAATTTCTAAGACTTTGGAGAAACGAATATCGCCGGAGGATTTTACAGTCCAGACTCAAGAGCAGGCATTGTCTACTATTTCTCAAATAACCGGGGTTTTAACTATCGCTTTAGGAGGAATTGCGGCGATTTCGCTTTTGGTTGGAGGAATTGGGGTAATGAATATTATGCTGGTTTCGGTAACTGAAAGGACTAGGGAGATAGGGTTGCGTAAAGCGCTTGGAGCACGTTCCAAAGACATAAGGAATCAGTTTTTGATTGAGGCTTTGACTTTATCTGGGGTTGGAGGGGTTTTAGGGATTTTGCTGGGGATAATTGCAGCTTTAATTGCTAATTATTTTATCACTACAACGATCACTTTATGGTCGGTGGCGTTATCATTTGGTTTTTCGATGTTAGTTGGTGTGGTATTCGGGGTAGCTCCAGCGATTAGAGCTTCTAAACTTGATCCAATTCAGGCGTTAAGGTATGAGTGAAGTTATCTAGCAAATATAACAAAAGGTTCGAGGGCGGCTGATTCTTCTGTTGATAAACTTTGGAAAACTGCTTGTGGCATAGTAAATGCAACCCCCTTTAGGGTAGTTAATTTTACCTAAAGGGTGCTGCACTTCGTTTTAGACTCTAAGTTCTTAATCCGTTTTTAAGTTATAATTCCCTCATGGAAGGAATTCAGAAGATAAATTTTGCTTTTATTGATGGGCAGAATTTAAACTTGGCGATTCAGGATTCGGGGTGGAAATTGGATTTTAAAAGATTCAGGATCTACCTGGCGGAAAAATATCAGATTACTAAAGCTTATTATTTTATTGGGTTTGTTCCTGGTAATAGTGATTTATATTCAAGTTTGCAGGACTTTGGTTTTCATTTAATTTTTAAGCCTACTTTTAGGAATAAGGATGGCAAGGTTAAAGGGAATGTTGATGCAGAATTAGTTTTACAAGCTATGATTGAGTATCCAAATTATAATAAGGCCGTTATCGTAACTGGGGATGGAGACTTTTATTGTCTCGTTAAATACTTAAAAGCAGAGGGTAAGTTACATAAAGTTCTTATTCCAAACTCAAAGAAATACTCCGGACTTCTTAAGAAATCCGCAGAAAAAGATTTGGCGTTTATGAATGAACTAAAAAATAAATTGGAGTTTAAAGGGTCTAAAATGAAAAGAACCTCTTAAGCACAGAATCTTAAGAGGGGCTTTTCGTCGTGATCTGTGACTAGTATAGCACAAAGTGGTTGTGCACTCAATAAAGATATGGAAGAAATTCAGCAGAGATTGAAAGATTTGAAGATACGCTATTCTAAGATTAAGGAGCAGATTGATGTGGACGCGCTGCATCGGGAGATTCGGGAATTAGAAGCGCAGACTATGAAGGAGGGGTTTTGGGGGGATCAGAGGGCGGCTTCAGCTGTCAGTCGTCAGCTTTCAGAAAAACAGAAAACTGTTGCAACTCTTGAAGAATTAGAAACCAGAATCGCAAATGCGGTTGAGATTTCTTCTGAAGAAGAGATGGTTGAGGATTTAACTCTAGAGACTGATCAGATTGAAGAGAAGCTTTCGGAATTGGAATTAAAATTATTTTTGTCAGAACCGCATGATGAATCTGAGGCGATTATTTCGATTCACTCTGGGACTGGTGGAGTTGAGGCTATGGATTGGGCAGCTATGCTGGCGAGGATGTACCAAAGATATTTTGAGAAAAAGGGTTGGCAGTGCGAGGTGACTGATGAATCGGCTGGCGAGGAGGCTGGTATTAAGACGATGTCGATGATTGTGCATGCGCCTTACGGGTATGGGATGCTGCGTCGGGAGTCTGGAACGCATAGACTGGTTAGACAATCCCCTTTCAATGCTGATTCCCTCAGACAGACTTCATTTGCTTTGGTTGAGACTTTGCCGGTTATTGAGGATGCAGCTGAGGTTTCTATAAATGAGGGTGACTTGGTATTTGAAGCTTTTCGTTCTGGCGGAGCTGGAGGTCAGAATGTTAATAAGGTTTCAACTGCGGTGAGACTAGTTCATAAACCGACGGGGATTACAGTGACTTGTCAGACTGAGAGATCACAGCTTCAGAATAGGGAAAATGCGCTGAAATTGTTGATGGGTAAATTATGGGAGAAGCAGCGGATTGAGCAGTTGGAACTGAAGAAAGAATTAAAGGGCTCGCATACTCAGGCTTCGTGGGGAACACAAATCAGGTCGTATGTTTTACATCCTTATCGAATGATCAAA
>ENA-ORBV01015246-ORBV01015246.1-microbial-mat-metagenome-genome-assembly--contig:-NODE-15246-length-11341-cov-15.387784_pt1 | contig 11341 bp, 10 predicted proteins | sample MGYA00237777_ERZ505514 | MGnify/ENA primary metagenome ERZ505514 (study PRJEB26160, sample SAMN06269048) | microbial mat metagenome | isolation source: Oligotrophic lake microbial mat | place...
CCGGACTACGAAATATCCGGTGTAAAGAAAAAACAGGATTACTCACAAAAAGTGTAAGGTTTTTTCAGGACAAGACAATCAGTACCAGCGGGTAAAAAGTTTTCAATATACCCTAACCCTGCTCACGAGGAGTTATATTTATTAAGTCCTATTGCTTCAACTGGAGTATTTGATTTAGAAATCATTTCAAATGAAGGCATTATTTTAAGATCTGCAAGCATTTCGCCCCAGTCAGGTGACCAATACATTCTTCCAATCCATGAATTTCCACCTGGTGTATATCACCTTGTGCTCCGTAATTTGAAGACCTATATTTTAGAAAGCCATACTTTTATTAAGAAATAGACACATAGAACTGTAACTAATTTCCATAATTGATGCGATATCGATTCTATTTATTGATGATAATTCACTGGTTAATGTCAATATCTATCTATTCCCAGTCCGGAATGCTTGATACTACCTGGGGAAATAAGGGTATCGTTATATCTGATATTGATCTAAGTGATAATATGAACGCTTTGGCAATTTAGCAGGATCAAAAAATATTGATAGCAGGAAATGTTGGAGGAATACCTGGAATTGGTGGATTAAATCATATAGCTGTTGTTCGTTATTTAAAGGATGGCTCTTATGATCAGAATTTTGGAACAGGTGGAGTTACGCATGTGTATCCGGGAGAGGATTATTTTTACTTTTCCTGCGAGGCCATGGCTCTTCAATCCGATGGTAGTATTATCCTTGCAGGTAACGTAAATTATGAAAGTGAAATAACTTTTGAGTATGTTGATGATATTTTTTTAATCAAATTAGATACAAATGGATTTGTTGACAGCACCTTTGGAAATAAAGGAATTGTAATTACAGATTTTGGGGGAGATTTTGAGAATGCCCATTGTGTACTTGTACAAGAGGATAGTAAAATCATTGTTGCTGGTACAAGTCAAAGGGAGAATCCAGCCGGTTCAGGGTTTGTAATAGTCCGATATGAATCCAATGGTGCAATTGATGTTAGTTTCGGAGAAATGGGATTTATAAATACATTTATTCAAAAGAATTCTATACCTTATTCCGGAGCAATTCAACCAGACGGAAAAATCATTACAGCAGGGGTTACTTCCAACAGTTTTCTTTCTGGTGATTTTGCAATAATCCGTTATTTGGAGAATGGCACACTAGACAATTCATTTGGATCTGGGGGCATTGTGCAAACTGATCTTTTAAATAAAAATTTAAATAACATCCCTTTGTCAATAGTATTGGATCCGGATGGTAAAATTGCTCTGGGAGGTTATGCCGACTTCATGTCTGTTCCCAATATGACGCATATAGGCATAGTCAGATATACTACAGAAGGTAACTTAGATGAGGGTTTTGGAAATAATGGTGTTTTTGAACTCACCCTTGGAACAAGTTCTCATGTAAACTCAATGGTACGTCAGTCAAATGGTAAATACTTGTTTTCTGGTAGTTCGAGTCTTATTGATTCATCCCAAACTTGGTTACTTGCACGTGTCAATTACCAAGGAAAACTTGATTCAACTTTTGGTAATCAGGGAATTATTACGACGGATCTGGAAGGAGAAATTGAATTTGCAAGAAAAATCCTGATTCAAAATGATAGTAAGATAATAGCGGGCGGTTTTAATAATGGAGGACCCAATGGCTATCGTGATTTTGTGATTGCAAGATATATTGCAGATTTTATTATCACTCCCTTTGAGTGGGGTGAAATTATTTGCCCCGGAGATTCCAACGGTATTGTTGGAATTGAAGTAGAGGGCGGGCAGTCTCCTTATCTTTTTTCCATTGATGGCCAAAATTATCAAAGTGATGCTTTTTTTGACGGATTGATGTCCGGCGAATATTTTATAACCATCACTGATTCGCAAAATCCACCAGCAAGCGCAATTATTGGTCCAATAGCATTACCTGATCCACCGACATCCACAGGAATAGTAACTGTAATTGATAACACAATCCTTGTTTCATCCCATAACCAGGATTTCATTTTATACTCTATAGACGGAATTCAATTCCAGACGCCCTGCCCAATGGTGAACAGAACAACAATTGCTGTTTCGGCCACATTGAATTTTAAACCTGACAACCGAAAAATCAGATATAGGAACAAACTGGATGCAGGTATGGCGAGAAGAATGTAGATATAGGTGTGTTCGAGAAACCACCACTGCATCCTATCATAAACCATGATCGCCTGAGCGGCCAGCGGCGCCATGGTTAGCAACTCCGCCTCATCATAGAAATGTAGATTCGTGATTTTAACGACGACGTAGTTGAACAGCAATGCAATCACGAGGTGTGTCGCAGGATGAAAATACCTTTTGCGCAGATGACCATCAAGATAATCCTGGATACTGGCTGCAGGTCGTTTGATCAGCTGCACAAAATTGAAGAGCATACCACGGTCTACGTGAAAAATCGCATGCGGCAGATCGCTGATGAAGTGAAACAGGGATATTCTTTCTTCACCCGGGTTTTGTTTGCGATGAGGTGCCAGCCGGGCCTCTGCCCGATCGGCGTATTGGTTTGATTGAATCATAGTGCGAAGATACAGGAGGCCCTATGGGTATTGAAGGTCATCCTGATCGGTTGCCACAGTTGCTGATTGAAATGAGTTTTTGAAGTCTTGAATTGTAAAGGCTGAATGAACAAAGGCTTTGAAGGCAGGTTGATTGCCAGCCTTCAAAAATTAACCTTTGGCCTTTATCGTATCACTTCTGAAATCGGACCAGACTGTGCGTCCAGATCCATCGCTTTGGCCAGGTGCAAACGAAGGTCCGGTAATCTGCTTATTGCCCAGTTCCGAATATCCGGATCATGGTTGCCTCCGATGCATTGTTCGAACATCCCGATGGCTTCATTGTGTCTGGCGATGACCTGCGTGAGGTAGGCAGCATCAAATTCCTCCACAGACACTACGTTAACTTTGTCATAGACGGCGTGTGCATTTTTGGTGGGTGTCGATGGGACAGCGATTGATTTCAGGATACCCATGGAGCCCAGCTCAGATTTGGACGTTCGGTGGACGTCCTCCAGCATTTTTGCAAGCTCCTTAACATCAGGAGAAGTTGCTCGTTGATTTGCCAGTTTTCCAAGCAGGATCTGTTCGTAATCAAATTCTGCAGCACTGACCAGGAAACGTTCGTCTTGTTCTTTAGCGATATCGTTTTTGGGTTTGTTGAGATCGATCGCTATTTGTTTACTGTCCACTTGTTGATCGCTTCTGCAACCGATAGCGCCAAGCATAGCGGTTAACACGAAGACGATATACAATACTGATTTTTTCAGAAGCTGAGAGATTAACATGATAACACGGTTTTAAATGAATTAAAATGTAATGGTCCCGGTCATATTGCAGTTGTGGTTTAATGATTGTGTAATAGGCAAACGAGGATAGGGTGTGAAGAAATATAATCTATGCTCAGATTCAGGGTTTTACATTAGAGAATGGAGGGAAAAATCAGGGTATTGTGAGTTGTGAGTTGTGAGTTGTGAGTGTGAGTTGTGAGTTGTGAGTTGTGAGTTGTGAGTTGTGAGTTGTGAGTTGTGAGTTGTGAGTTGTGAGTGTGAGTGTGAGTGTGAGTTGTGAGTTGTGAGTGTGAGTGTGAGTGTGAGTGTGAGTTGTGAGTCGGGTCGGACATTCAAGACTTATATGCAATATGGGTTGCGTATAACAAAGGAGGCGAGCTGTGCTCTATACCATCCTCTTCACAGCCTCTATACACCAGAGCAACTCTGCGATAAATACGGCTGCGCGTTTGTCAACAGCAGCTTTATCTGCCGGTACACCATTGACATCAAATGCCTCCTGTACTTTTGGAACAGGGAACATAGCGGGGACGGTCCAGGCGCGGATTTTCCACAGAGACCATTGAAGACCAGTGATCACTTGCGTACCACCAAAGATGCCATCCGAAGCGGTAGAGATGGCAATAGGTTTTTTGTACCACTCTTTGTACAAGACATCAACCGCGTTTTTGAGGCTGGCCGGGTACCCCCCATTGTATTCCGGGGTGACGATGATGATCCCATCCGCTTTGGTCACGCGTTCAGCATAGTCGAGCAATGCAGGTGACGGATCCGGTTGCAATCGTAGCCGTTCATCAAAGAGAGGAAACTGGTATTTGTGGAGATCGATGATCTCTGCAGTCGCCAGTTTGTTTTCGGTCAGGTAGTTTTGAAAATAGAGCGCTACTCGGTGGCTGTTGCGCCCGATACGGACACTGGAAGATATGATGGCGATGTGTGGCATGATGTGAGTTGTGAGTTGTGAGACGTGAGTTGTGAGTTGTGAGTTGTGAGTTGTGAGACGTGAGTTGTGAGTTGTGAGACGTGGAGGTTGCTTGTGCTAAAGGGAGTCGAAGTATAAGGTGTGATTTGGGTTCGTCAATGGTTGTAAGGTAACAATCAAAACTCCATTTGGTTATCTTTAGATTTAATGGGGTTTGTGGGATATAGGCCTTAATCCCCAACGTATAGCTGATAGCTAAAGCTATAGCAAACGGCTATCAAATTGCTCATCAGCCATCAGATAGCGCACTGAGAAATTTTGGTTTAGACCTACCTGGGTGGACCCAATTTTCGTTTTCATTCTACACAATGTAAATTTTGTCTATATTTCAGAGAAGTGTTTGAAATCTCTTATCTCCTTTAACAATTGAAAAACCACTTTTCTATGAAAAAACTATTACTTGCTTTTCTCACCCTTGTGGCTATACATCATGCATCAGCACAGTTGATGGTTACGGGCAGAATCACAGATATCCAGGGATTAGCCCTCCTGGGTGTAAATGTTGCTGAAAAAGGTACAAGCAAGGGTACCGTCACAGATCTTGACGGGACGTACTCGATAACCGTGGCCAATGGTGACGCGATTCTGGTCTTTAGTTATGTAGGTTATGAACCCAAGGAAATCAAATTAAACGGCTCCTCTACTATCGATTTGGTATTGGAGGAAGGGATCAACCTCGGAGAGGTTCAGGTAGTCGGGACAAGAAGCTATAGGCGATCTTCCACAGATACACCGGTAGCTGTCGACGTTATAAATATCGCCGAGCTGTCTGCGAACAGTGGTAAAGCTGAAATCAATCAGATCCTGCAGTATGCGGCACCTTCTTTTAATGCGACAAAGCAATCAGGTTCAGATGGCGCAGATCATATAGATCCTGCATCCCTTCGTGGACTAGGCCCGGATCAGACACTTGTATTGGTCAATGGCAAGAGAAGGCATCAGTCTTCCCTGGTCAATGTCTTTGGAACAAGAGGAAGAGGGAATACAGGTACAGACCTAAATGCGCTACCGGCATCTGCGATTGATCGTATAGAAATCCTGAGAGATGGGTCTTCTGCGCAGTATGGTAGTGATGCCATCGCCGGGGTGATGAACATTATCCTCAAAGACCAGACAGATGGTCTGACCGGAGGCGTGACGTATGGTATGTACAGCACCGCTATAGGTGAAGGGTTTGAAGAACAAGCAGGTGATGTATTGTATAACATAGAAGGTACCAACAGGATCGATGGTGAAGAAAGATCATTTGACGGTAATACGGTCAAGCTTGATCTCAACTATGGCCTCCCTATAGGAGAACAAGGTGGCTTTATCAACTTCACCACGGAATACCTTTCCAAGGAACATACCCTCAGACCAAGTTGGTCGTGGCGCAAGGGCTATGGCAGTGCGGCCATCGATGGTTTTAATTTTATGGTCAATACCGCAGTTCCCCTTGGACCAAATACAGAGTTGTATGCTTTTGGTGGAAGGAACTTCAGAGATACGGATGCGTTTGCTTTTTCCAGAAGTAGTTTTGCGGACGGGGACAACAGGTCAGTTCCAAGTTTGTATCCGGATGGTTTTACACCGCACATCACCTCCAACATTACAGATGTTTCTGCTTCTGCCGGGATACGGCATACCATGAACAATGGATGGGTAGCAGATTTCAGCAATACCTTTGGCAGCAACCTATTTCATTATTATATCAAGGGCAGCAACAATGCATCGATGAAAGATGCTTCGCCTACAGACTTTGATGCAGGAGGACACAGTCTTTCACAGAATGTAACAGGACTTGATTTCAGCAAGTATTTTGAAGAAATCGTATCCGGCTTTAACCTGGCATATGGACTTGAATACAGGACCGAGCAGTTTGAAATCTTTGCCGGCGAAGAAGCTTCTTATGCACTATATGATAACAATGGAAGACCGATCATCGATCCGATCAATCAACAGCCCGCTATTGATCTTAATGGAGATGCCTTGCCAGGGGGATCACAAGGATTTCCCGGATATAGTCCAGCCAATGTTGTAGATCGCGGCAGAACCAATCTTGGTTTATACCTTGATGGTGAACTCAACATCACGGATCCTTTTCTGGTGAGCGCAGCCCTCCGCTATGAAAACTATAGTGATTTTGGCAGCACCTTCAACTGGAAAGCGGCCAGCCGATATCTGATCAATGATAAAATATCAGTACGTGGTTCGGTGTCCACAGGATTCCGTGCACCATCACTGGCACAGCTACATTACAATCTCATTTTCAACAACTTTGTAGCCGGCGAATCGCTTCCATCGCTTCTCTCTTCAAATACAAGCACAGTGACCAGAGCATTTGGTATCGGTCCGTTGCAGGAAGAAACTTCGTTTAATGCCAGCGTTGGATTCACGCTATCCCTCGGTTCTTTCACCGCTACCATTGACGGGTATTCGATTTCTGTTGAAGACAGGATCATACTGACTGACAACTTTGATGCTTCAGGACTTGGACTTGGTGTGGATGTCGCCCAGTTTTTTGCCAATGGAGTTGACACCAAAACGCAGGGCGTAGACATTGTACTGGGGTATACGAAAGTGTTTAGCAACAGCAAGCTTACCCTGAGCCTTGCAGGCAATCTCAATGATCTGACGATTGAGGAAATTCACAATGGGGATCTGAATCCATTTACATTTTTCGGGCCTTTCTCCCAGGCATATCTTGAAGCCGCGGCTCCTGATTATAAGTTTAGTCTCGGGATTGGGTATTCGCTTTCAAAATTTGATTTTGGTGTCAACCTCACACAATTCAGTGATGTGATCATCCAGGATTTCCAATGGGTGGATACACCTGCAACTAATCAGGCTGAAGCGGACGCATTGTATGCAGTGGCGACAGATACGTATGAGGCTGCACTTACAGCAGATGTTAACATCGGATACTCCATCAATGAACGTTTTAAAATCACCGTTGGAGCCAACAACCTGTTTAATGTATATCCTACACCTCAGTTTGATGGATGGACCGATCAGGGTGGATTTAATGATTCAGTGCAGATGGGGAGTGATGGGGCGTATTATTTTGGGAGGATAGGGTTTAGGTTCTAGTATATAACCGCATAAGCTTATAACCGCATAAGCTTATAAGCTTATAGGTTTATGAGTTTATGAGTTTATAGGTTTATATGCTTATAGGTTATATGCTTATAGGTTTAGAAGGCAAGGGAGAAGCGTTGGTGAGGGTACATCAACGCTTCTTTCTTATTTATTGGAATGACCTGACACTTAAATCGAGCGGCATTAGATAAATGACCGAAGTCGAACTATTTGTTCCAACAATGCACTCAAGTTGACGATACGCTATGCCAGTTTGTTTACCATATCCTGCGTCAACGGATCTGAACTCACACCATAGCCATTAACCAGAATACCTTTCAGATCATGTTTTTCAGAAGAGATCGCATAAAGAATGCTCTCATCATCCACATCCGAAGGGCCATAGAATCGAAATACTTTATCGATATCAAAATCATGGGGATGTAACTGGATGGTTGCATCACGGCAGTCAAGACAGTTAGCCTTGAGATTGAAGTCTTCGGTATAGCCTTGCGTCCTGAGGGCTTCAATGGCCTGGAGGAGGGAGTCGTATTGTTCCGTATTCATTGTCTTAAGATATGGTATTTAAACCATGCAGATTCATTTCGGTTTACGGACAAGCCACTAAATGTCTTTGTGGGCCCTGGCCCGAAAGCCTTAAATTAGGAGCGCATTTCTGCCTGAGTGGCACGAGTTTAGATACAGAAGTACTGGATTAAGAAGGAATGGACCATTATATCATTGATACCGTTGAGTTTAAGGTAACCCAGCTGGATTTGTTTATCCGCCTGCTTGTGGCATGCGGGATTGGATTGCTATTGGGCCTTGAGCGGGAACATTCCGCCCTGGTCAAGAAAGAACATGTATTTGCGGGGATCCGGACTTTCGTCCTGTTGGCTCTTACGGGGTTTACTGGAGCTGCGCTCCATTTTCTGTTGTCTCCCTGGATATTTGTAATGATTATGCTGGCAGTGATGATATTGACCGGGATTTCATATTGGATCACCTCTAGCAAAGGGGATATTGGTAGTACCTCGGAGCTGGCTGCCCTTCTGACCATGTTACTTGGTGCGCTGACCTTTGTGGGGTATATTGAAATAAGCCTGATGATCACCGTGATCGTGCTGGTCATCCTGTCATCAAAGATGCAGTTGATGAATATGATCGGCCGTATCACGCAGGAGGAAATCTACGCATTGGTCAGGTTTGTGGTAGTGGCTTTATTGATATTTCCATTTCTACCAAACGAAAATTACGGACCGTATGAGGTCATCAATCCACGCGAAATCGGGTGGGTTATTATCCTCACTTCCGGCATTGGATTTCTGGGGTATTTGCTTATGCGGATCCTTGGAGCTAACAAAGGAATACTCCTCACGGGCATCGTGGGTGGACTAGTGTCAAGCACGATGGTGACCTGGGTTTTTTCAAAAAAGAGCAAGGAAGAGCATGCACTCAATTCGTTGTATACATCGGCTATTCTCGCAGCATGTACCATTATGGTCGTGCGTGTTTTTTTATGGGTATTTCTTTTCAACAAAACATTGCTGATCGGATTGATACTTCCCCTGAGTATACTTTTTCTCACCGCAGCCGGAGCCACCGTTTACTTTTATGTACTGAATAAAAAGGACAATAAATCAGAAACAAATCTACCGCTGGGCAAACCACTCGAAATGACCAATGCTATTCTGTTTGGTGTATTGTATGTGGCTATTCTCCTGGTGATCTCCTTTGCCAATGAATATTTAGGCAATCAGGGGATCTTTATTACCAGTGCGATTGCGGGTGCTTCGGATGTAGATGCGATCTCTATTTCCATTTCTAAAATGTCTGTTAGTACGATCTCGGTCACTACTGCGCAGAATGCCATTTTGATTGCAACACTTTCTAACACCATCGCCAAGTTTGCTATAGCACTCTGGGCGAGTAGCAAAGAGATGCGGAAGAATATATTAATCGGATATGGGTTGATTTTTGCGGCAGCGGCGGTAGCGTTTGTGGTGGTGAATTTGTGAGTTGTGAAGCTTGCTTGTGCTGAGCGGAAGGTTGGTGAGTTGTAGAAAAAGGTTGTGGCAATGCAGGTCGAACCAGTCGAAGTATGAGTTGTGAGTTGTGAATAGGAAGTAATCGTCAATCATCAATTGTAAATTATATTATATTCTTTTCATCCATCCTGCTATACTCATCCTGGGTCGGGTGGATGGAAGCACTTCATGTTCATTTTTATCACTTTGAAAAAACACAACTTTGCCTCCCTGGGGTGAGACAGATACCTGATCATCCTTTCGATAGATTACCAATTGGCCGCCATCTCCTTCCAGCCAGAGATCATTGAGATATAACACGATGGAATATTTACGACCGGAATCCGTTTTAAACTGATCGCGATGTTTTTTGTAAAAGCTTCCAAGATTATAATGGGCATAATGGCTTTCAAAAGCATTCAAGCCAGTGTAACAACTATCATTGAGATAGGCTAAAAAATCCCAGAACACACGGAAATATGCCTCTTCATCGGCGTCACTATGATCATCTTCGATCCAGCTGATTTCATCCCTGCGCACAGCATTGTTTTCCTGGAATGAAGCATGTTGCCCTACTCCGGCTCTGGACATTTTGCCCGCAGCTAATCTCGCCAGAAGTTTGTTTCTCAACCTTGCTACAAAGGGTGGAGAAATAAAATCTTCGACCATGCCGTATTCATCATCTAGCAAACCTTGTATGAGGCATTCAAACTTATCGGTCATTTCGGTCATAGCCTTCAAAGCTACGCGCTTAATGCGAGAGCGTAAGCCTCCTTCGCACTTTGAATGAAATGTTATTCACATTCAAAGGCTTTGGCGACCAAGGGTCCATGAGAAGTGTGTGAATTGTGAATTGTGAGGCGTGAGTTGTGAGTTGTGAGTTGTGAGTTGTGAGTTGTGAGTTGTGAGTTGTGAGTTGTGAGTTGTGAGTTGTGAGTTTCGCCTTCGCCACTTGTGGACTGCAGCTTTGCGGCAAGCGAACTTTCTCATGGATTTGCGGATAATGCAGGGTCACCCGCAGGTCGGAGAACACATGAGGTCATCAGATACACCGGACGAGGTCCTCGCCTTCTGGCGCGAAGCCGGCCCCTCGCACTGGTTTCGCAAGGACGAATCCTTCGACCGGCGTTTTCGCGAGCGCTTCCTCGCGGCGCACGAGGCGGCCGCGGCCGGACAACTGGACGAATGGGCAGCGGACGCACAGGGCGCCCTGGCCTTGCTCATCCTGCTCGACCAGTTCCCGCGCAATGCCTTTCGCGATACGGCGCGGATGTTTGCCACGGACGAGAAGGCGCGCGACGTCGCACGGCAAAGCGTGAACGCCGGCTACGATCGTGGGGGTCTTGCGGACTTGCGCAACTTCTTCTATCTGCCCTTCATGCACTCGGAAGAGCGGACAGACCAGTTGCTCGGAGAACGGCTGGCGTCGGAACTGGGCGAAGACGCGCTGAAGTGGGCGCGCATCCACCGGGAGATCATCGAACGCTTCGGGCGCTTCCCGCATCGCAACGCCTTGCTCGGGCGCGCAAGCACCTCCGGGGAACAGGCCTTTCTTGATGCGGGAGGGTTTGCCGGCTGACGCCGGTGCTTCTCTTCTTATTGGCACCCCTCTCCCACTCGCATCGCCCCTGCATCGCTCCCAAGGGAAAGTTTTTATTCCGCGCCCTGCGAAGGGATCATCGAGGCAGCTATGATGCTAATGCGGTTGTAAATAGATAACAGCCCATGTATCAAGTTCTAATTTGATCACATCATCCTGCTACCACCGCCGCGCTGCCGTGCCGGCATTGCCGTTGACCCCGCCGATCACGGAACCTCCGGACAGGCTTCCGCGGCTGCTGCGTGCGCCCGTGCCGGAACCGGCCATGGCCGGGTTGGAGGAGTCACTGGCGCCATTGATGCGCGCGCCGCCCACCGGCGCCGAGTCCAGGACGCCGGGCAC
>ENA-ORBV01015248-ORBV01015248.1-microbial-mat-metagenome-genome-assembly--contig:-NODE-15248-length-11341-cov-4.730913_pt1 | contig 11341 bp, 5 predicted proteins | sample MGYA00237777_ERZ505514 | MGnify/ENA primary metagenome ERZ505514 (study PRJEB26160, sample SAMN06269048) | microbial mat metagenome | isolation source: Oligotrophic lake microbial mat | place...
ATTACAGACACGGATTGACAATTTGAGTTACACAAAGTCCCCTGTCGCACCGGGGTTCAAATTGGAGCAGTGCACCTGCCCAATGTCACTTTGTCTTGACAGAGTGTGTCACACCGGGTCTCCATGCACCAGGGGGGAGCGACGAGCGAAGCAAGGAAGCGAGCCGACTGGCCGTGCCACACAACAAAGTCACAATCCAGCATGCTTAGCTGCACCCCTCACTGCAGGTGAAGGCTCCATAAATCGAACTGCTTTAGCGCACAATTCACACTAGTACATTGGAAGAGGAATAGGGTTAGGGTTAGGGGGCAGATATCGTGATGTCGAGAGCTTCCCCTTTTTTCTGAGAGATCCATTTCACATTGTGAGTTTATGACCATGCATTGAACGAGCGACACCTTTATTCCTCAAAGGATCTACTTTCTCCTCTTTCGCTTTGACGACAGTCTTTGACGGCAGACTATACTACTATATTCTAACATTTCGCTTTGACGACAGTCATTGACGACATACTATACTACCATTCAAACATATACAGAGGCTTACTACGTTCATCTCTGGTTAAGCGCTTTTGAACCATGCCGAAACATGATATCTTCTTGCTGTTCCAAGAAAAGTACCGTTTCAATATTGGCAAACCGATGGTCTTTTGTCCAGGGTGCCGAGAAGTCCAACAGTGCAAACAGAAAGAGTTGTGGAGATGCATTACAATGTTGTATGCCCCTGTGAAGAAAAACGTCCTGCTCTCATCCTATTACAAATGCCAGACTTGCAAACGTCGTTTTGCCACGTCGGTGGACTGGGCTAATTTGTCGCCTTCGAATGCACTGGAACACGCCCTTTTGTGCGCCATGGTGCGCGTTCGCGGCGCCAATGGGAGGTTCAGACGCGCAGAAGCGACAATTGTCCGAGACGCCTATATCAGGATGACCCAACATGAACAAAACACAAAGAATACGAGTCTAGATGGCAAAGGAATTATCCCGAGTGAGGATGATATCAAGCTGTGCTCCAGGCACATGAAGAACATCACCCAAGAGGCTGGAATAGAAGAAGATTTCATGCCCTATTTAGTGGAAAAACTCACTGACAATGACAAGAAATTAGTCGTGCGGGGCATGGCCTGTGTCACTTTGAATAAGAAACAAATGGAACCAAAAGAAGCCATAGAAATTGAAGTAGTAGGGAATATTCTAGGATTGGACCCTGCAACTGTGCACGAAGTCACAACCAATTGGAATGCCAAGGGGTGATACGTCTTTAATATGCAATAGAGTAATATTTTTCTTTATTTTCATGCTTTACATAATGTTTGCATGAATCGCTGCTAGAGAGCCTTGTCATTTCCCTCTAGTTTGTACAGATGAATATCAATGAAGTACAGTACCGATATTCTAGAATGTAAATGTTTCATCTTCTTCGTGCCTGGGCGAGGGCAGTAGCAAAAGATCACGATAATCCCTACCAGCATTATCACGTACAGTGACATCAGCACCACTACGAATCAAAAGATCAACAACTTCATGTTCTTTGTACTCGGCAGCAAAAAGAAGAGCATTCCTTCCATCGCCTGAAAAGAAGATGAGTATAGTAGAAAATACAAGAGTTAGATTTGAGATTGCACATCACTTTGTGCTAGAAGGATAGATTTTTCTAGCCCTTAACTCACTTTCGCGTTGAACGTCCAATAAAGCACCTTCTGAAATAAGGAATTCCAATACATCAATTTTGTCTGCAACACATGAAAGGTTGAGGGCAGTGTCTCCTTCGAAATCATGGACTCCCCATTTAGAGTGACCACGTGCGTTTATATCAGCGCCCGCTTTCAGCAACATCTTTACGATGTTAATGATCTTTGGATTATCTTCCATTTTTCTTTGCAAATCACTCCGGTCGTCACCGTGAGGATGGTTTTCTTGCATTGTTGCTCCCATACAAACAGTTGTCATTAGGGGGGTCCATCCCAAGATATTTCGTTGGTCGACATTCGCACCGTATCTAAGCAATAGCTTGACGACATGTGGTTGCAAATGTTGGGCAGCAAATCCTAGTGCGAACGTCTCATGAGCATTCGTCTGGTTCACATCGGCACCGTGATTGAGTAGTAGCTGCACGATATCGTCATGCCCCCACCAACTGGCGTACTGAAGCGGAGTCAGATTTTCAGAGGTACATTCATCCCTAAAATTGGCGCCATGATTTAGTAGAATGTGGACGCATTCGATCTGGCCCTGACCGCAGGCAAGAAGCAGGGGAGACATGAACTCTGGCGAATTTTGGTCAATTTTGTTGATATCGTATGTGGGATGATCGGAAATGTACTGCGATAAACCCTGCCAGTCTCCTTTTTCGACAAAGTCGTGTAGGGGATATGGAGATGGCTTTGCTGGTTTAGGAGTACCACGAGGGCGAGAATCCCGAGCAGTTTTATATTCAGCAATCAACTTTTGGAATCTTTTGCAAAATTTCTTATGACTTTTCCAATCTTCAAGCTGATGCTCCCTGCAGCAATACTCAACCGACCTACAACCTTTGCAAACCATCAAGTCGGACTTTTTTATTAATTCTCCCCGTTCATCGCTTTCGTATAATCCGTTGACGCCGCAGGATCTGCATTTGCCTGCATTGTATTCGTGCATATATTTACTCATTTTACAGCGTCACTTGTTGCTGAAAAAGAACAGAGAATCCGGATCCTTGCATGAATGGATCTGTCTCTCTTACGGAGTCATCAAATAGAGCTACTACAAGCAACTACAGTGTATTTGTTCTTTTGCCGGTCGTACACTAATAATAGAGTCGACAGGGGAGCTAATCGTCAAGGCTACTAGCTACCGGTAGACTGAATGAATCAAGATAACAAGGAACAAGTGCTTTCCGTATTGCAATGACCGAGTTGATTGGCACAGAAATTATATTTCATTTTTCCAAATTTCCAATGACAGTAGTCTGTCATCCGTCCGTCTGCCACATCTTTCTCTTGCAAAATTCAACAAATGAAGCTCTGTCAATGAAAATTCAAATCTGCACTCACCCCTGCTCCCAATCCTATTCTCCTTGAACCTCTCCCCGTGGATATCTTTGGTTTAGTTGTGTGGCCAATGATCATTTCCCGCATGCAGCCAGATGCAGACATTTTGTTCAAATGGAACAATCTTGTGACAAACTCTTTTTCAAATGGTCGATTGCAACAATTGCTGTAGTTGAGTTCATTGTTGGTGAATGCATTAAATGTTTGGGACTGTCATGTGTGGTGTCCTATAGACTTGTTAGGAGCTTTATGTTGATTTGATTGGCACTTGATTCAAGTTCAGAACAAAGCATGACATGAACTGTCTTTTGTTGGCTCTGTGTGATCATGAAATTCCCCAAGCATGCTAGCCATCTGGAGCATGACTACAGAAACTTGTAGGTTGTAAAACTTGCTTTCTAGATAACATCCTAGCCAAGTGCATGGCAAGATGTGTTTCCCAGGCTCTAAACAGAGGCAAAGGAACAGGAATGCACAATGGGTTCCAACTGCTGGCCCTGCCTGGTGTCTCCACATGCCCCCACAAGGCTGGACATCACCCGCATTTGTGCCATGCATCCATTTTACTCCTGTCAAGAGCATTGATGTCACATGTGATAGCAGGAAACAGAATTTTCATGCCAAATGTCATCACTGCATCTCTCTCTCAACTCCTCATTCCAATGTCCCCCCACTCAGAGGATTAGGCACAAACAGACACAATGTTCAAAGCCATTGATTGTCTATCTGTTTCACCCATGCCACCATATCATGATGTGCCTTGGTGTTCCAACAGAACAGCCCCACAAACACAGACATTGGTGCTTGTGCAAAAAAGAGCATGCTCAGCAGAGCACATTCTGGACTCCAAGTGTCCATGCCAACTGTCCAACATCTATGTTTTGTGCCTACACTTAAAGAAATGGAATTCCCACTGCAGACTGGCCACACTGGACTGTGTCTCTCCTTTCCATGCATGCTGGCTCCAGATTCAGAAATTGACATTGCCTCACTTTCAATGATTGTGTGTTGCATTGGATCGCGAAGGAAAAACACATTGTCTCTGTTGCAATTCACATGGAGGAAAAGTCAGACAAATAATGGACTGTCTGTTGGATCCCATTTGAAGATGCTGCTTCTTAATTCCCGCCTCTTGCACCACTTGCTCATTTATGTTCACTGTCAACTTTAGAAGCAGGTTATAGTTTTAGGAAGAAACAAAATCTGCAGAAAATTGACTGGAAGATGCTCTCACTGTCAAAAATGCTAATTGTTGTGATGATTTCAGTTGGAAGGTCAAAGATTCCTACAGAAGATTAAGGAAAGAATGATAGACCAGGAAACAGAATGAAGTACAAAAAAAGCTTAACTCATAATGCTAAAATTGAAGGCAATTCCTAATGCATGTAAAAGAATGAAAGGAAAGGCAATTAACAACCAATTGCTCCTTTAATTAATATATCATGCGACTGTTTATCATGCAGAGTGAGACTGCCGCACTGAAAAGTTCAGTGTCGCCACTCAGCCAAGCCAAAGCCCTGCACATTGTCGCCTTGCTACGAATTCAAAAACAAGGATCACTCCGCACTTCACCGACTGGATTCATTTCACTTCATGTCCGCATAAACCACTTGATGTCATCTACATTTTGCGAGCAATCGCGTACGAAATGAATGGTTCGCGGTGGTCATCGTCCCAACTCAGGTCCAGAAACAAGTCTCCGGGTTCAAAAATCAAAGCTGGACATGGCCTACGAGCCACAAACGAATGGATCAAAGAAGTGACGGATTCTGGGAGCGAATTGTGTCGACTCACGGCACAGTGACAGTTCTTCTCGCTAGCTGCAATTGCAGCCTCCGCTTCTGCCACGCTGTCGAACTTCGTTGGCTTGAAAAAGTCCAAGACAAAATCTTCCTGATCATCTTGGAGCTTTTCTGTAGGGATCCAGGGACAGGCCATTCGTTTGCCGATCACTTTCAAATCCAATGTTGCTCCTTCGTCACAGTAGTTTTCCGGGAATGGTTCTGATATTTCACATGCAACCGTACCCCCAGTCTTTTCGGTTTCAACAAAGGCAAAGACATCTTCCCATACGGGCACAAACTCACAATTGTCAATCATGTTCTCTTCCAACCGCTCTGCAAGTCCTTCAAGGTGACCATCTTCGTTGAGGGAAAGCACCAGCTGCCTCTTGGTAGTGCGCTGGACACAATCAGCATCCGCTTGCACGGCATGAAAAATAAGTTGATACATTCCCGTCAAGTCCTGCACGGGTGGCAGATTTTGCTGAAAGCATGACGGATCCCACCCTTTGTAGTATTCGGTATAAAAATCGTAAAAGGCAATGCCTTTGGCTTGCTTTTGCAGAATGTCCTTGCGGACACCCCTTAACTGGTCTTTCTCATACTTTGCTTCTGCTTTGACTCTCTCTTCTTCCTTTAGTCGGCGATTCTCGGCAACGAGTTTCTTTTCCTCTTCCGCTGGCAGACAGCTTTTGCACTCGCCATTACCAACTCTAAAACCCCCACCATTAGCAGCACCGTTATTCTTGGCCTTTGTGCATAACAACATCCATTGATCTCCCGAAAATTCCTCTTTCGGTTTGGGTAGACCACACTTGACGCAGGGGTGCACCTTGACGACGGCCTCGGCCTTTTTCTTTTCTTCCATCTTTTGATTGTTGGCCTTCTTCCTATCTTCCATCTTTTGTTCAGTGCAGCTCTTGCAAACGGCTTGATCTCCCTTTTTGCGAGCTGTTCTGGAAAAGCCGTCGACTCTCTTATCTTTTTTGCATTCGGAGCATTGGAGTGACAATGAGTGGTTTGACTCCGCTCGTTGCTTCTTGTGCGGAGGATGCATGATGTGCACGCTCTGGTATGTGGGCTGAATCTCTCGGCACGGACCTTGCAGTCTGATTATCTCGGACGCAAAAATAAAAGTGGAGCTTCCCTTGCTTCTTATTAATTTATTATGCGAATGAAGAAAATGCGTTTCCATATCGCTTCAATTACGGTAGATAACAGTATTTTAATACTGTCCGGATCTACTAGTACTTACTTAATAGAGCTATCTATATTAGTACTTACTGGCTATGTATGACGTCATCAATGTGCAAGATCCAAATGCGTGTAATAGCTAAGAAATTTCAGTTCCCACCAATGCGGCAGCATTTGTTGGCGGTGAGTGAGTCCCGTCAACTTGGCAGCAATCAACTGTCTTGGCAAATCCGATTCGTGACTGACATGCTCCATGGGCCTGGGGTAATACGGTCGGTGCGCGAAGCAGCGTGATAGTTAGTGCAACCATGTTCGAGGGGGTGTTTTGTGGGCTGACTACTTGTAGTTGCAAATTAGGGGCTTTAAAATAAATGGGTAACCGTGGTCTCTGCAAAGCCCAGCGCTGGCCGGCTGAGCCATCTAGCAGGCAATGGTGTCAATGAAAGTACTATTTTATAGAAATGCGGTCTCACTCGGTTCCCAGTCGAATGCCTTCGATAGTGGCAGGCATGCCTGGTAGGACTGTGCAACGGACGCCGGCGACATTTCGCATTGTAATTTATAGGAAAAAGCTGCTTGCTATCTTTACATAACTATATTGTTGTCGGTAATGCTCGCGGCTAAGAGCGTTGAAAATTAGAATGCTTGTTGTACGCAGAATCGTTGTCCTTGTTGGTGATATCACAAAAGATTTCATTGGATGGAGTTGAAAAAGCGCACGCCATTCTCTTTATTCAAGGTCAAGAGAGGTTTCCAAAGAAGAAGAGCATCGGGTGTTCTCGATGTGCCTGGCAAGGTATTCAGGGGAACTCGATTGCTCCCAAACCTGCTTCATTCTATACTTTTGGATCGTTGAGTCATGTGTATTGCATCATCGGGAATTCATTATTTATTCACTTGAATTTGGTTGCCTTGCTGGAACCCGGCCATCCCCGTTGCTCCGACAGGGCCACGAGGGCGTCAATTCCATTGTAACAGAGGGTAACGATCGCCACCGTCGCCAGGACACCGGTTGGAACGTAGGCTTCCCCCAATTGGAAATGGCGTCGCCCCATAAACCATGCCACTACCGCACCGGCAGCACTGGAAAGTTTGTATCCTTTCATGCCGGATTTATTTTGAAAAATCAAGGCACTCGCATATAAGAGTGTCAGGCCAGACAAGATTCGCAACCACCAATGCTGGGCAACAACCGTCTTGACACCCCCTCCAAAGAGCATCATGCTGATTCCCAATCCTCCATTCAACAGTGCTGTTTGTTTGCGTTGGCGCAATGCATCGGCTTCTAGTTCCTTTAGTTCGGCAACTTCGGCTGCCTGTACGGCTTGTTGGAATTTGGATGGAAAGTCGCTGGATGCATCCGTGGGTTCTTCTGCTTTGCCATTGCTGCTTTTTCCGCTTTGAAACAGGTTGGAGTGCAATCTCCATTTTGGGGACTGTGCACGAGATAATGTTCGTGCTGCTAATGGCTGGACTGCTGCTGCTGCTGCTCGTGGGGATCTCGGCTGTTCAATGATGTTTTCAGTACGATGATGGAAGAACGTAACACATCGTCGGTTGTCGTGTGGTGGTGGGGTAAACGATAACACGGCCGGGTTTGTGGATAAAAGAATCATAAGCGGTAGCAGCCGCCGCTGCAGTGCAATAATCCCAATGGTCATGTTGCATTTATTGTATGTCCAGTACTGCGAGTAGTAGTTTGGAGTTGAGCTAATGCAGAGCAGCCACTTCGTGTAACGCTAAGATCGGTCAACTTTATCAATAGATAGATAAGGGATATGTACAGACAGATCTTTCAGCGATGGCGAATTCGAAAGAAGCGCGACAACAAAGAACTTGCATTTTTGTGATTTTTCAATTGGTTATGGGTTTATTATTCAGTTGCCACGTTCACGGCTAAGTTCAACTGTGCGACTGCGTCAGCGGTCAAACAGGCTATTCAATTGATTCAAGTGCGGCCATCGCTTCTACCGGTATGAAGAACAGTCTTGGATCCGAACATAAGGGTACATACGTAGTAAGGCAGTGATCTGATTGGCTAATATCGAAGTAAGACATACTTCGTACTTATGACTCAGACACATTAACTTTAAGGAGCCAATCTGCTACCTATTAGCTAAATACATTCACTCGAAATGTTTCCAAGTTGAATTATCGAAATTCCATCCACAATGACCAAAAAGAGCGGCTATTTGACATTGTTGTTAATCACCGGATCCACTAGAAACACCTCAACATGCCCGTAGTAGCAGCAGCACGACGACAGGTGGTAAACCCGTACGCGAAACCTGCTCAAAATGATGAAAATATGGGTCGGCAAAGCCAGCAAAGGGTCTCAAACCAACACAAAAGGAAGTTCAAACTAGCACAACCATCACCACGGCGTCGCCGCAAAGGAGACCAGCTTACCCTTGACAAGAGATTGGCTTTCCAACCGGAGCGAGACTGCCAGATTTGTAAAGCCAAGAAATACAGGCAGTTTGTGCCAGGCTACCCAATGCCACACAGAGGCCACCACGAACTTTGTATTCACAACAAAGTAACCAGAGGTCAAGGAGCAATAACAGAGCAGTCACTCGCCACACTGGAAGACAACAAGAGATACAAAGCACTTACGGCTCCCATTCAACCTGCGGAGAGACACAGCGCGAAGTACGCTACAAAACCGGCCATCGAAAAGTTTTTTAAACCAATTAAAACAACAACAAAAGCAGTGCCACCAACAGCAACAACAATGACAGCCAATCAAAATGACAGTGTGTCGCCCTTACAACTGAGCCGGGCAGTAAAAGAGTTGACAGAAGACGCCGAATTCCGTGAGAAACACAAGTCAAAAGGACCTCCGCTTGCTATGATAGCGTTTGCCCATACCGTGCAAGAGAAAATAATTAATGGCCAAAAAGATTCGTTCCATGAGCATTTCAAGGGCATAGAAATGGAAGTGCCAGTCAGTCATGAAGAGAACAACCCACAGTATCATTCAATCATTGGGCAGAAATTGCTGTACCTCAATTGGCAACGCACGCATGGAATTCTTGTACCGTGTCCCGTCTCATCGTGCAATGGAACGTTGGAGAATAAAAGATCCAATTTTTCAAAGAATCAGACACTCTTTCCAGTATTTGGGCTTGATGGATCCCCTATTTGGTGCATGGTCATGGTTCAAAAATGTCCCTGTTGCCACCGCACGTTCTATGCCAACGAAGCTGATGTGCTGGTAAACCTACCGGAGTGTGCATCCAGCTGCTATCCTGTCGAGACAACGTATGCCATCCGCGGGTCCACTTCTCATTTGAACAGACACGCTACGGAAGCCTTTGCGTCTGTGATGGTGACCTATGGGAATGGCGAACTCTGCAGCAAGTTATTGTACAACGCAATCAACCGTGATTATATTAGAAGAATTACAATCTGCTACTCAATTGCCAAAGAAAAGAAGGCAGCGAATGAAGGACCCGTCGGCAACACCACGCCGCATCTGCAAAAGGATGGAGAATTTATCCGACAATATTCACCACACGGCAACACGATCCGTGACATGTATGACACAGCCGCCTCCAGTCAAAAGAATCATTGGTGCATTAGTGACCATGACCGCCATATTCGTGAGATACAAAGTGTCAAGTGCACATCAATATTCGCACAAGATCACACCTTTCAAGTGACCAAAAATTATCAAAAGAAGCTTGGGGCCACAGCAGCCTGGGACGCGGCAACTGACACTGGAGAAATTGCATGCGCAGTACTTGTGAGGAGTACCAAGACAGAAGACTTCTCTCATGCCGCACAACAACTGATGAGACGTCAAGATTTCAAACCACGAGTGAAGTATTCCGACACCTGGCCACACAAGCAATTGTGCTGGGAGATGATAATCCCTGGTGTAAAGGGAAGGCTTGGTCTGTTTCATTACCAGCAGAGAGTCATCAGTACCCTTCGCAAGAACCACGCTGACTATTTTGAAGCGGTGACAGATCTTTTGGCTTGCCTGTACGTTTACTGCGAAGACGATTACGAACGCTTGTTAGAGGCATTGAAGAATGGAACACTGTCTCGATCAAAAAAGAAGTGTGCTTCCCAAGAGATTGCCGAATTAAAAAGAAGCCGGCTGTTCCGTGACAGGCATGCCAAGCATCTCCGAAAGAAACTTCACAAAGAGGCCACCGTCATTCAAATGTTGGATGATTGGTTCTGTCGTTACAAGGTGACGTCTTCCGATCCGTCTCGTCCCGCTCAAGGGAGACTCGATCCAACACGGTTCGAGCCTTTGTTTACGGCTGACACAAAGCTCGCGATTGAGAATTGTAAAGACAAAGCAAAGTACCTGTCAGACGCTTTGCCACTGGAAGAGATGTACGAGAAGATATTGCCCAATCCAAACTCACCTCATCAGCTTACTGAGTATCTTTCTAAAAGGGGCGAATCAAAACTTGAAGCATTCCATGACAGATTCGCACACTTTGCCAATTGTGGCATGAGGAACTCATTGGCTGACAACTTGAACCTTGCAGGGACCGCTCGACATAATCTTTCAATCCGACAAAAAAGATCCTTGGTGGCAAGTGAGAACCCTATCAAGAACACGCTGTCAAGCCACGAACACCGAAAAAAGACACCAGCTGGATGGGAGGATGTCGTGGCGTACTTCAATCATTCGGAATTGTGGCACATAAACAGGCTGGCTGCCACAGTAAATTGTTTGCATCCTGGTTTTGTAAAAACAAAATTTGGGCACAATAACGAAGGTTTAGCGAAAACTCTAGTCGCCATTGGGCAAAATCTATTTGCCATCAATGAGGACAAAGGGGCTGCGACATCAATTTATTTGGCTGATTCGAAAGATATTGAAGCTGTGACTGGAAAATACTTTGTTAAATCAAAAGAATCCAAAAGCTCCAAACAATCCCACATTGCAGCAGATCGCGAATATTTGTGGGATTATTCTGAAAAAATTGCAAAATCTATATTAGGCAATTAGAATGTTCAACAAAGATTTTTTGAAGTCTATCACGATCCGACTTGAGTTAATCACTTATGTTGTGGTCGTTCCATTTGTATGTTTATTTGTTATATTCGTCAATGGTTTCGATTTAATTCAATCTGGCTTTTTTATGGTCGGTGCTTTAATTGCAAGTACTGTAACACTTTTTATTTTTCCTAGCATTCGGTGGTTTCATTTAAGTAAAATGGTGCAACCGTTAAATGATTCTTCTTTTATTCAGAATCCGGAAAAAATGGGTGCCTTAAAATCAAAATTACTCAGATTTCCTGTGATAGAAAATATTTATGTTAATTTTCAATGGGGAATTGGTGTTCCTATCGCCGCGATAATAGG
>ENA-ORBV01015249-ORBV01015249.1-microbial-mat-metagenome-genome-assembly--contig:-NODE-15249-length-11341-cov-4.489080_pt1 | contig 11341 bp, 10 predicted proteins | sample MGYA00237777_ERZ505514 | MGnify/ENA primary metagenome ERZ505514 (study PRJEB26160, sample SAMN06269048) | microbial mat metagenome | isolation source: Oligotrophic lake microbial mat | place...
GACATCGGCTGCGCGGCCTACGGCGCGTGGGGCATGTACAATGACGAGGGCAGCACCGGCATCCTGTGGGAAAACAATCTCGTCCACGACACCCAGAGCGCCGGCTACCACCAACACTACGGCCGCGGCAATATCGTGCGAAACAACATCATCGCCTTTGGCGCCGAGGAGCACGTGCGTTACTCGCGGCCCGAGGATTTCTTCGCCTTCGCCTTCGAGCGCAACATCGTGCTGCTCGGCGAAGGTCGGCTCTTCATGCACGTCGACAAAAACTGGGACAATGGCCGCGTCTTCCTCGCAGACAATGTGTATTGGCGGCCCGGCGGCGAGATCCCGGAATTCGCGGGCAATCCTTGGGCCGCGTGGCAGTTCCTCGGACGCGACACCCTTTCCGTCGTCGCCGATCCGCTCTTCGTCGCGCCGGAAAAGGGCGACTGGTCGCTCAAGCCCGAATCGCCCGCGCTGAAGCTCGGCTTCCAACCGTTCGATTGGAAAAAGGCGGGCGTGACCGGCGACGCCACGTGGCGTCAGCTCGCGGCAACCGACTTCGGCCCGATGGCCTACGGGCTGAAGCCAAAGGCGAAACCGCTGCAATATAACGACGGCTTCGAGGGAACACCCGTCGGTGGATCGCCCGCGCGCAGTTCCGATAGTCGCAAACCCAAGCCGGATCAGATCGCCGTGGTCGCGGCAGGCGCGGCGCAAGGCCAGCGCTGCCTGCAACTCACCGATGGCCCGAACGTCCTGCCGGCCTACGAGCCGCACTTTTACTACAGCACGAATGTCGAAAGCGGCACCGCCCGCGTGGCCTTCGACGTGAAGCTGCAGCCCGACTACCTCCTCGTCCACGAATGGCGCGACGACAGTTCGCCCTACCGCAGCGGCCCGATGCTCACCTTCGATAAAGGCGAGATCCGCGCGAACGGAAAAAAACTCACCGAACTCCCGCCCGACGCGTGGGTCCACGTGGAGATCACCGCGAAGATCGGTGAAGGCAGCGACGCCATCTGGAGCTGCGTGCTGACCCTGCCCGGCCAGGACCCGCAGAAATTCGCCGGCCTGAAATTTGTGAAGCCTGACATGAAAGCGCTGAAGTGGATTGGCTTCGCCAGCAATGGCAAGGCCGCGGCGAAGTGCTGGCTCGACAACCTCGACATCGGACACGAACCCGCGCAGTAGCCGCGCAGTCTTGCGCTCCGCGCTGGCTTCACGGCTAATGGCCGCGCCCATGACCACGCCTCCGTCCACCGTCGTCGCCATCATCACGGGCGAACGTGGTCAGCGCGAAATCGTGCGCCCGCTCGCCGCGGTGGGCGTGCGCTGCCTCGTGCTCGATTGGGAACTGCTGCGCGCGCGCAACCGCCGGCCCTATCTGCGCTTCATCCGCGCCGTCGCCCACCTCATCAAGGCCCGCCCGGGTGCGACTGTCTTCACGGACATGAACTCCGCATTCCTCGCCGTGATCCTCCTCTTTGCGCGCCTGCGCGGCTCCCGCGTCGTGCTGCGACTCCGCGGCGATCCGCACGCGGAAACGCGCGACCAGATCCGCTTTCACCGGCAGCAGCGCGAATGGCCGCAGCTCGCGCGGGCGCTGATTTCGTGGATCCTCGATCGGCCACTCTTCGCGAGCGTCGATCATTTTGTGCCGGTGTCCGAGTGGATCGTCCGGCGCCTCGGCATTGCCGCGCGCTCCACCGTGGTGCGCATCCCCGTGCCGCTGGAAAACTTCCCGCCCCGCGCGCACGCGCCTAGCCAACCACTCCGCCTCCTCGCCGTCACCAATTTCAACTACCCGCAGAAAGTCGCCGCGATGGGCCGCTTCCTCGACGACTGCGGCGACTTCCTTAAAACCCACGACATCGCCGTGACCGTCGCCGGCGCCGGGATCGCTTGGGAGTCATTCCGCACGCGCCACGCTGGGCACGCGGAATTTCCCGGCTTCATCCGCGACGTCGCCAGCCTCTACACGCAGCACGATGTCTTCGTGCATTTTTCCGACCTCGACGCGTTCCCCTACGTCGTCCTCGAAGCGCAAGCCGCGGGATTGCCCGTGATCGTCAACCGCAACTGCGGCATGCTCGAGCAGGTCGAGGAAGGCGTGAACGGTCACGTTGTCGATCTCACCGATCGCGCCTCGGTCGAGAGCCTGCTGTTACGGCTGCGCGATTCCGCCGCGCTCCGCTCCGAACTCGGAACCCGCGCCCGAGAGAGCGTCGCCGAGCGTTACAGCCTTCGCGCCATCGGCGAGGCGCTCCGCGCGGTCTTGCTGCCTACGCGCTGACCGCTTTGCGCTGCCCCGTCAGCGTCAGAAAAAGCTTCCGCGCACCGTCCCCGAGCAGGGCCAGCGCCGCGATGCGCATCCACGGCAACTCGCGCGTGATCGCCGGATACGTCGCGATCGCGCGGCGGAAAAGCCCGAGCGCTGGCCATCGGGCCACCGGCAGAAGCCGGTATGCCAACTCCGCCAACTGAATCGCGCATACACGATCAAACTCAGCGCGATCCTCGATCTCCCGCACGCGCCCCGCCTTCAGCCGATCGAAGACCGCGAGAAATCCCGCTGCCGATTCCGCGTCGAAGCCACGCCGGTAAGTCGAGAGCACTCGCGCGTCTTCGCAGGTTGCGCGCTCACCAAAGACCGCCTGCAGATTCTCCCAGCGAATCGCGCCCGTCGCTTCATCGAAAGCCGCCGCCGCCGTCGCCGACATCGAACCAGTCACCGACGACTGGTGCTCGCGATAAAGCAGCAACGACTCGGGAAGATTGGCCGTGAGATGCTTCCGAGCGATCCGCGACCACAACGCGTAATCCTCGGAGTGCAGCGAAAGCGGGTAGCCTCCGCACTCCTGCAGCACCACCTCGCTACGAAACATCACCGAGCTGTGAATGAAGGCGTTGTCGAAGCAGAGATACCAGCGAATGCTTTCCGCGGCGCTCGGCCGCAGCAACCGGAACGCCTTGCGGCCCGCCGCATCGGTCTGGATCGCCTCCGTCCCGACCAGCGCGCAGTCCGGGTGCGAGCGGAGATATTCCACCTGACGCTGCAAGCGTGTGGGCAGGCTAATGTCGTCGTGATCCTGCCGCGCGATCAGCGAGCCGCGCGCGAGTTCGAGCCCGCGATTCAGCGTGGGCACGAGGCCCAGGTTTTGCGGATTCGTGACGACGCGCACCCGCGAATCGGTAACCGCGCGCAAAATATCCGGCGTCGCATCGGTCGAGCCGTCGTCGAGGACCAGCAACTCAAAGTCGGCGAAGGTCTGCGCGAGGATGCTGTCCAGCGCGGCTCGGAGATGGGCGGCGCCATTGCGGACCGGCATCAGCACGGTGACCAGCGGATCTGCGGGAGCGGTCGCCATTACTCGGTAGTGAGCGCTTCGAAGACGCGCCGATGCTGGAGCAGCCAGCCTTGTTTGGAAAAGCGGGCCTCGGCGTTGGCGCGCGCGGCTGCACGAAACTCCGCGTGCCGGCTCATGATCGTCTCCACGGCATCAGCCATCGCCGTCGGTGCCGGCCAATAATTCTCCTCCCAACTCTCCGGCACACCGATCAGCACACCCGCCTCGGGCGTGACCAACTCCGGCATGCCGCCACTCGCCGAACCAATCACCGGCAGCCCGCAAGCCATCGCCTCAATCGGCACCGTCGGGCACGGGTCCTTGTATTTCGGATGCACGAGGAGGTGCGCCGCCTGATAAATCGCGGGCGCTTCCTCCTGCCGATACGCCGCAATCCGCCGGACGAAATCGCCGACCCCCAGCGCGCGAATTTTCTCCGCGACCGCCGCTTCCGCACCATCCCACGCGAGCCGCCCGGCGAGATGCAACTCGACGGGAAACTTCCGCCGCACCAATGCCGCGACTGTCTCCAACACCGAAAAAACGCGATACGGCTCATAATGCGAACCCGCGGCCAGCAGGCGGCACACGCTCAAATCCGGCGTTGCTGCCGGCGAAAAATGCGCGGTATCGACGCAATTGAACGCGACCTCGCCCGGCACCTTTATGGGACCGAGAAACTGATCGGCGCACTGCCGGCAAAAATCGCTCTGATAGAAAATGGAGTCCGCCTCGGCTCGCAGGATCCGCATCGGGCCGTTGAGTTCCTCGCACCGCGCGCCATACCACGCGGGATACGCGACGCCGTTCTGATTCCACACCAGCTTCACCCCGCGCGCTCGGGCCCACTTGATGAGTTCCAAGGCAAAGCGCGGCGGCGCGCTGCTCACGAGGTAAAGAAGATTGAAATCCGCCGCGGTCGGAAATTCCTCCGCAAGATGCAGCAATTTCACGCGCCCACCGTGGACGATGCTCCCCGCCTCCATCGCATCGCCGTAGCTCAGCACCGGCCTGCCGCGCTTCGGCACATGCGCGGTCCTTTCCAAACTCCGCTGAAACCGCCTCCGCTCGGGCGCTTCGAGCAGGCGCCAGAAGCGATTGCGCAACGCCGGTGAGATCAGGCCATCGAGTAATTGGCGCGCGCTCATTGCTTCCGCAGGAACTCGTCGTAGGCGTTCGTGAGGTGCCCGATATCGAGCGCCTGCACTCCTCGTTGAGCTAGATCCCAAGCCAGCACGCCCGCCGTCGGGCCTGCGGCGATGAGGAAAAGCACGTCGGGCACGAGAAGATGCTTCGAGGCTTCCACGAGCAGTGCGTCGTATTGCGCGAAAGCATTGCGCGGCGGACACGGAACGTGGTGGAGACGGCGCGCGCGGCTGAGGAGCGGATGCTTCACCGTCTGCGCGTTATTGTGCACGAGGACGACATCGCGCCCCGCCCAGAGCGGCTCGAATGCCTGAAAATACTCCGCCGATTCCAATCCCACGACACTCGCCGGGCGCGAGACGAAGGAGGAGTGATACTCGGCGTCGCGGCGGATCAGATGGGAAAACATCATCCGGTAGCGATCCCAATTCCGTTTCCGCGAGGCCGTCTTGATTTGCAGCGCGTCGAAGTTCGGGACGCCGACGAGAAATTTTTCGGAGGCGGCACGCAGAATCTGGCGGAGCCGGCGAGCGAGTCGCGGATCGTATTCCTGAAAGTGAATGTCGCGTCCGATGATGATCTCCAACTCGCCATCGCCATACCGGGCGAGCGACGCTCTCCGTTCGCAAAGCGTGCGCAAGGTCTCACGCTCATCGACGACGCTGAGCGGTGCGCCATTGATCCGCAGCGCGGCCAGCGCCTGGAGTCCCCCGCTCCGTACGAGATCAGGAAAGGCGACGCGGCTCATGCGGCGGTCAGTTGCGCGCACGACGCGGCCACGCGCGCGGCGAACGCCTCAACACTGCCGCCGCGCACCGCCGTTTCGCGACCGGCGCGAGAGAGACGTTCGGCGGCCGTTTGGTCGGCAAGCAATTGGCTCACCGCGCTGGCCAGTTTTGCACTGTCGCCCGCCGGCACGAAGGCGACGTTTTCCCCGTCGATCATTTGCTCGCGCGACCACAGCCCTTCCGTCTCCGTCAGTACGACCGGGCAACCGCAGGCCATCGCTTGCAGCGTCACGCTTTGACCGGAGGGCTGATTGCTCGGACGCAACGGGACGACAACCACGCGGGCGCGCTGGTAGAGTTCGCGGATGCGCTCGTCGGACAACTCCGTGCCGTGCCATGAGCCGCGGTGGTGCGTGACATTCGGCGGCAGGGGCTCGGGCAGCGGCAGCTTGGTCACGATGTGAATGGGCGCCGCGATGTCCTTCGCCGCGGCGACGAGCGTATCGAAATCTCTGCGCCCATCGTTGCCGATCGCGAGCACGATGTCGCGGGTAGCGGCGGGATCGGGGCGCCAGAAGTTTGTGTCCACGCCGAAGAGATTGACCGAGATCACGTCGGCGGGCAGTTCAAAAAACTGGCGCATCGGTTCCAGCTCAGCCTCGCCGAAAAGGTGCGTGTGCATCCGGCGCAGGAGCGCGCCCGACAGGCGGCGGCGCCAGAGGCCGTGCTGAAAATTCAAGACGCCGCATTGGATGCCGACGATCGGCTTCCGAATCACCCCGATCCGCGCGAGCGCGGCGAGGGCGAAGGCGATATTGCCACCGGTCGCCACGAGGCAGTCCGCTCGGTTGAGCCGGCTCGCGAGGCGCCACGCTTGCGCGATCGTCGCGGGCTCCATCTTCACCGGACGCGCCGACGCCGGCCAGAGGCGACCGATCAGACGCTCAGCGAATCCACCCGATGCGGCGGGATCGATTTCAAAGTGCTCGACCACATGTCCCGCTCGCGCCATTTCGATCGCGCCGTAAAAAAACTCCGTGGGCGCGGCGCCTCGCTCCACCTCCGCAAGGCGGGCCGCGCGGCCTTTCATGTAGAGAAAGGCCACGCGCAGCGGGCGATCAGGACGCGGCAGCGCAGACATCGGCGACGAATTGATGATGGGCCGCCGCGACCACCGGCGTGCTGTAGTGCTTCTCCACGACCTCCCGCGCGGCCTGCTCCTCTGCGGCGAAATTGAAGTTCCCGGCAAAGATCGAATCGAGCGCGGTGCACCACGCTTCGTCGTCTTCGCAAAGTCGGAGACCGGCGCCCCCGGAGAGCGCAGCGACTTCGCGATAACTCGGGAGCGGGCTGCCGAGGGCGATCCGGCCGCAGGCCATGGGCAGCGCGATTTTCCACTCGGTGTGGCCCCAGTTGTAGGTGTTGTCGAGGAAGCGCGGGGAGATGAAGACTCCGCCGCGTGCGTAGATTTTCAGCAGTTCACCGATGGAGCGGAAGGGGATGATCTCGTGCTCGATCGCCGCCAGCAGGCTGGTGAAGCGACTTTTCCAGGGCTCGAACCAACGATCGAGAGCTGCGAGGTCGTTGGTTACGAGCACAAGGCGCACGCGATCGGCAAACTTGCGCAAGACGCCTTCGATGCGAAGCAGCTCGAAAAGTTTCACGGCTTCACCGCTCCACAGCAGGTCCAGCTTCGCACCGCGCGGCCACGCGCGGTGCGGGGGCGCGAGGCGCAGGTCCACATTATCAGGAACCCAGCGGATCTGCTGGTGATGCTGGGCGCAGACTTGCGCGAGGTGACTCGAGTCCGCGATGAGTGCGTCGGAAAGCTCCGCCATGCGGCGCGCATCGGCGGTCTGGCGCGCGGTGGGCGCCATGCCGTCGTAGTAAAAGGTTCCCGCGGCGGGCGTGAAATAATCTACGTTCACATCGAAGAGCACCCGCGTGCCGCGGGCCCGCAGAGACTTGGCAAGCTGCTGCGACGTGACGTTCATCGACTTGAGAAAGATCACGGCATCGTAGCGCTGCCACGGGCGGAAGAGGCCGTAGCGCACGCAGCTTACGGGATCGGCGTTCAATGCTTGCGCTACCCAACCAAAACGCATTTGCCCAACTGCGGAGCCGCTCGGACAACCGCGCACCCACTGCCAGACGCGCGGCCACTGCGGCAACTGGCCATCGATGACAAAGCCGACGTTCAGCGGACGGACGGACATTACGAACGCGAAAGGAACGGCGTGGCGTCCAAGGTGACGAGTTCGCCGCGGGCATATTTTTCAAGCTTCCAATCCGACACTGGCGCGCGACCGCGGAGACGATTCCACACCTTGCGCACGAAGCCCGCCAAACCGCCTCGCAGGTAAGTTTCGGAGACGTTGGGGCGGGCGGGGGCGGCATTTTCGTCGAGTGAACTGCGCCGCATAAAGCATGTGTGCAGGCAGCGGAAATACGCCTCTTCCCACGCGACTTGCTCGTGCAAATGGAGCCGCCGCGAGGCGTCGAAGCCGGGCTTGAACTTGATCGTGCCGTTGGCGCAGACGTGCGACGCCTCGCCGTCCCAGCTTTCGATGAGATTGAAATTGAAGAGCTTCGTCATACTCCGGCACGGCGGCGCGAGGTAGCCGGTTGCGGTGTGCGCGGTTTCATCGATCGCGGTGCAGTTCAGGACGTTGCCGAAGATGAGCCACGATTCGTCATACTTGCCGGAGAGGAGATCCGTGCGCATGCGCGCGAGGCCGGCGGGGTCGTAGAGTTCGTCGCCATCGACGGCGAAGACCCACGTCGGCGAGCCGGCGTAACCGTTGATCAATAGATGTGATTCGCGCGGGTGATCGATGCGCACGACCTGCATGCGGCCGGCAAACTCCGCCGCGAGGCGCGCGAGGATTCGTCCTGTGCCGTCGGTGGACTGATGATCGGCAACGATGAGCAGGTCGCAGAAGTCGATGGTGTTGCGCAGGGCGCGCTCGAGGAAGATGTCTTCGTTGCGCACCAGCGCGATGCCCACGATGGCGGTTTCTTCCGGGTCGTTCATCGCTCGGCGAGCAGGCGCTGCAGGATCCCTGCGTAGTGCAGCACCATGCGATCACCCGACGGCATGCGCTCGAGGACCTGCCCGCGCAATTCCGTATAACGATCGCGTGCTGCGAGCAGGGCCGCCGCGACGTCATCGCGAAAACCGATCCCGTAACGCTGACCCGCTTCCACGACCCCGCCGCCATCCTCGTGATAGAGCAGCGGCAGGCCGCACTGCGCGCCTTCCACGTGGTGCATGCCGCAGGGTTCCCACCGCGTGGCGGTGAGGTAGAGATGGCAGGTGCGGAGTTGTGCGGCGAGCGCATGGCCGGCGCTGGGTGGAAAGGTGCGTGCGCTTTTCCACGTGATGCTCGCGGGCCAGCGACCGATGACGTGCAACTCGAACCCGGGAAGTTTTCCCGCGGTCAGCAGGCGATCGACTTCCTCGTAGATGTCGAAACCCTTGAGCGGATTGTCGGACCAGTGATGCGTGACCACGCGCAGCGGCTCGCCCGGTTTCCAAGGCCGCTGGCCGATCGGATGGAAAATGCCGGCATCGGCGCCGTTGTAGATCACGTCATTCGGCCGCGAGATGTCGAACCAGCGCGCGGCATGATAATCGCGGAGCCATTCGGCGATGAAGATCGTGAAATCCACATGCGCGCTGGCCTCGGCGAGCAAGGCGTCCATGAAGTTGCTGCCTTTGCGCTGGTCGCATTCATTGACGCGATGAACGACGCGCACGTGCGGATACCGCTGCTTGTGCACGATGATCTCTCGCATGCCGAAGGCCTTGAGTTGCAGATCGTCACGCGGGTCGATGAGGACGATGGCATCGACCTCCGGCGTGAGCTTGTAAATGACCCGCCACCCGCGCGCCTCGAGGAACGCGCGCAACTGCGCCACGAACGTGCTGCTTCCGCCCCACGGGCCCGAGGTCGGGCGCATATTGATCGCGACCGTGGCGACGGGCGTGGACGGGAGGATTCGCTGGAGGAGGTGGCGCATCGAGACCGGCGAAGTTTTAGTGCAGCGAAGACACGAGTTGCCAGCCGCTCTCATCGCGCTTGCGGAGACAAAGCTGACACGGGCGCAGGAGGCCAAATTTCGCGGCAACCGAGCGCAGAGATTCGGGGCAATACTTGGCGGCTGCGGCACGAAGGGAAGTGCGGAGGTAACCGGGTAGTTCACCGCCGCCCTGATTCAGAATCTCCATCGACTCCCGCTGGTAGAAATCCTTTTGCTGGCTCGTCTTCTGGTCGCCGTGCTGACGGAAACCCGCGAGCGGAGTATCGACGGCGTAGAGTTCAGCATGTTGAAAGAAACGCTGCCACAACTCGAAGTCAGCGGCGATTTTCCAGCGTGTATTGAGTTTTCCGCCCGCCCGTTCCCACAGCGATCTCCGCCAGAAGGTGGACTCCTGCTGCAACCAACCGGGCGAATACCATGACCCGGTCGGCAAATTCTCGCCCGCAAAGTAGGCCCCGCGACTGAACCCGGTGCGAGGAGAGCAGCGAACGACGCGTCCACGCGCATCCCAGCGAAGCGGATACATAGTCGTGAGCCACTCGATCTCGGGGAAGGTCTCGAAGATTTCCGCGACGACCGAGAGCGTCCACGGGGTGTGTTTGTCGTCAGAGTTCAGCCAGCCCATGACTTCACCGTTGCTGAGCGCGAAGCCTTTGTTGATGGCGTGATATTGGCCCTGATCCGGTTCGCTGCAGGAATAGGCAAGGCGCCGATTGTGGCGGCGAAGGATCTCGGGACTTTCGTCAGTCGAGCCGCCATCGATCACGATGTACTGCAGCCCGGAATATTCCTGGCTCAGGACCGACTGAATGGTTTCATCGAGAAACCGGCCCTGATTGTAGGAGGGCGTGACGATGGAAAGGGTGAGCGACAAAAAATGCGGCGCGAAAACACCTTCTCCTGGGCTGGGCGATGCAGGCCCTCGCCGCGGTTACGGCTGAAGGATCTTGTCGATGCCGTGGATCACTCCGTTGGAGGCGGCGACATCGGGCTTCACAACGGTGGCCCCGTTGATCTTGATTTTTCCGTCCACCACTTTGACCTCCAAAGTCGTTCCAGCCAGCGTTTTCAAAGTGGCGGATTTGAGATCCGTAGAGGCTATTTTGCCTTCCACGATGTGTCCTTCGAGGACTTTCTTGAGCTTGACCTTGTCAGCAAGGAGCGCGTCCAGTTGTGCCTTGGAAAGGTCGCGGAAAGCCACGTCGGTCGGACCGAGAACGGTGTAAGGCCCCGCTCCGGTCAGCATCCCGTCGAGTTCGGCGGCGACCACGGAGGAAAGCAAAGTATTGAATCCCTTCTTCACCATTTCAGGCACGAGGGTTTTGCTGAGATCCGCATCACCTTGAGCGACCGCCAGATGAGCGGAACCGGTAAGCAGAGTCGTGACAACAAAAAGGGTACGGATGAGTTTCATGGGCAATTTGGGGTTTGGTGAGAGGAAACTCTTAATGGGCATGGCATCTTTGGCAATGAAAACGTGGTGTCGAGTGCTCCGGCACTGCAGGAGTTGAGGTCAGGTCGAGGCAAGCATGCCGAAGCAACGATTCCACTGCTCCGGACTGACCCCGGACGGGCGGGTCCAAAGTCCTGGCGTCAGCCAAGCTGCCAGGCGCGCGGCCGATGGCACGCGCCATTCATTCAAGCGCCGGCTCAGTTGCATCCGCCGCTCATAGTCGCCGCATTTCTGCAACGCCCGCTCATAAGCCCGAATCTGCGTGGGCGAACCGTGCCGTCGGACCACGCTTAGGATTTCCTGCCGACGCCGCTCGCCACCGGAGCCGGACTTGTGCGCCGGGTGCCGACGGTAAGCAGAGAGAATCTCCTTCCAGGCGACAAAGTCGCAACGCGCGGTCGCGCGGAGATACCATTCCCAATCGAAGCCGAAATGCAGGCTGGCATCGAGCGGCCCGATTTCCTCCCACAGCGCCCGGGTCCAGAATGAACTCGGCTGGTAGATGTAGTCAGTCTCCCGCAGCAACTCCGGGTCGTACGGACGCGCGGCCAGGATGCGGGCCGAGGAATCCGCCTCGCGGAAGTAAAAGCAACTTCCGTAAAGCAACGCGGGCCGACCGACCGACGGGCTCAGTT
>ENA-ORBV01015250-ORBV01015250.1-microbial-mat-metagenome-genome-assembly--contig:-NODE-15250-length-11341-cov-3.595437_pt1 | contig 11341 bp, 8 predicted proteins | sample MGYA00237777_ERZ505514 | MGnify/ENA primary metagenome ERZ505514 (study PRJEB26160, sample SAMN06269048) | microbial mat metagenome | isolation source: Oligotrophic lake microbial mat | place...
GTTCACGAAGTTCGCCGCGTTGAAAATGTCGAGCTGCAGTGTAGCCGACTGCCCGCGCACACGCGGCAGCGACTGTCGAATCGACACGTCCATGCGGTTCTGCCACGGTGAGCGACAGGAGTTGCGCTCCATGATCTGCCCGCGTTGCGAGCTCAGACACTCCTGCTTTGCGATGAACGACTCGAAATCGGCGGCCGCCGCCGGGTTCAGCGCGTAGGCGGTGCCCGCCCCGGTACCGATGCGAATCTCGCTCGGATCGGCGCCGTTGCGCGGCACGTAGATCGGATCATTGTTGATGACGCCATCGCCATTTACATCCGAATTCACCGTGTACATGAACGGGGTGCCCGACGTGCCCCGCCAGAAGAACGTGAGGTCGGTTTGGGCCGACGTCCACGGTGCCGTGTACGTACCGAAGAGCTGCACGCTGTGCGGCCGCTCGAAGTACGAGGTGCCGACGTTCGTCTTGTCGTTGATGATGCCGCCCGTCTGTCCACCGTTGCGATAGTTCGAGATCGCGCGGTCAGAGGTGAGTGACTGGACGTCCTTGGACTGCATGTAGGTGTACGCGGCCGACATCTCCAGCGAACGGGCGAAGCGACGACGCAGCTGGCCCGACAACGTGTAGTTGTAGTCGGCTGACTGATTCGTGAGGAACATGATGCCTTCGCCGAAATTCACGTTGTTCGTGCCCGTGCGCGTGATCAGGCGGCGGCTATTGTTACCCACCGTGACGGCACCCGCGGCGTTCGTCGTGATCGTGTCGGCGTAGATCACACGGCCGGTATTCGTGGTGTACGGCTGCCCACCCACCTCACGCGGTCCGCGGAAGTTTAAATCTTCGATGTACATGCCGTTCACAGCCTTCCGGTACAACCCTTCGAACGTGAACACGAAGCCGGCCGGCAGCTTGCGGTCGATGCCGAACGACGCCGTGAGGTTCTGCGGATTCTTGAAGTCGGGGTCGTTCACGTTGATACCAACCGTGCCGGCGGCTCCCGGCACCGGCGGCGCCGTTCCCGCGCAGGATGTGGGAAGCTGCGAGACGTCGGTGACGAACGCCGGTACGTTGCCGAGCGCTTCGGTGCACGTCACCGTCACACCGCCCAAACCGGTATTGGAATACGCGTTGCCCGACATGATGTACGGGACAGGCGCCGTGAACACACCGATGTTGCCGCGGATCTGCGTCACTGACGCACCGCCCACGTTCCAGTTGAATCCAACACGCGGCGACCACAGCGGCGCGGCCTTGGGCGTCCAATCGGTTCGCACCGGTGAGCCAGCCTCCGTGGATCGAGTGAGGATATCCTGATTCAGGACCGGCGAGTCGATGTAGCTCGGCACGTCCACACGCACACCGTACGTCACGGCAAAGTTGCGCGAGATATTCCACAGATCCTGCGCGTACGCCGTGATCTGCTGACCGCTGAACTCGGCCTCAATATCACCACCGTTCGCATACGAGAACGCGTAACCACTCGGCGTACCCGCCTCGAGACGTGCAATGCTCGGGAAGATGTACGCGCCGTTGGCCGCGCCTGAGAGGAAGAAGTTGTAGATGTACGTGCGCTCGTACCGACCGCCGAACGTGAGCGAGTGATCACCAAACGTCCTGGTGAAGTTGTTGCTCACTTCGAGGATACGCTGCTCGAGCAGATTGCCCGGCGAGAAACGCTCCGTGCCGAACGTCACCGGGCGGTTCGGATTCGTGCCGCCGGTCGGCGTCACCGCCACCGAAATTTCCGGTGTATTCACCGGAATGATGCGCTCGTCTTCAATAATGTTGTAGCCAACGGACAGCTCGTTGCTCCAGCCGCTCAGCCCTGTGGTGTAGAGCGTCGCTACCGACGAAATATTCGTGTTCTTGCGCGAAAACGAGTTCGACGTGAGGCGGATACCACTGTTCTGCTGCCCGACGTTGGTGTTGAAGTTGTTGAAGTTGCGTGCGAACTCGTCCTGCTCGGCCGTGTTGTAAAGCTGGCGGAACGCGAAACGATTGGCGCCGTTGATCTGCCAGTCGAGTCGACCGAACAGATTGGCCAGCGGATTCTGACGGCGAATTGTGGCCGTCGTGCCAACGTCCACACCACGCGCCGACATGATCTGTGCGATGCGCGCCACGGAATCTAGCCGGATGTCGCCAATCAGCCCCGTGCCGAGGTCGGCTGACGGACCAGCGGTCGGATCGACGCGCGACTGCCACTCGGGCGCCACGAAGAAGTGCAGCTTGTCCTTGATGATCGGACCGCCGAGCGAAAAGCCGTACTGCTTTACATCGAAGTCGGCGTTTCGAATGAACGCAGTGTCATACGCCATCTGCGGTGTGCGGAACGAGTAGGTCGCACCGCCCGCCCACTGGTTCGTACCGCTCTTGGTGACCGCGTTGACGAGCATGCCGGCGAAGTTGCCGTAGCGCACGTCGGTGGGGCTGAGCAACACCTGAAATTCCTTGACCGCTTCGATCGACATGATGCGACCATTCGTCGCGCCACCGGGCGTTCCGCCGGACGAGCCGAGGCTGAAGCGGTCGTTCTGATTCACGCCGTCAACCGTGTAGTTGTTGAAGCGGTTGTACACACCACCAGCGGACGGACCGCCACCGGCCTGCGGCTGCGATACCTGTGGCGTCGCGCGCGTCAAATCGGTGAAGTCGCGGTTCAGCGTGGGCAAACGACGAATGATGGTGTCGTTGAGTACCGTGCCCGCGCCCTGCTTGGAGGGCGAGAAATCCGCGCCTGAGCCAGTGCCTGTTATTGTCACGCCAACCAGCTGCGTCGCGGCCTCTCGAAGTTGCACATCGACCACGGTGGTCTGGCCGAGCACCACTTGCTGGTCGTCGCGCGTAATCGGTTCAAACCCGATGCGACGGATGGTCACCGTATACGAGCCGACAGCGAGACCCTGCACGAGGAAGCGACCATTGGAACGCGTCAGGCCACCTGCGGTGAAGCCGGTGGCCTGGTTGCGAATCTGAACTTGCACGCCCTCGGCGGGTCGATCGAGATTGTCCGTGACGAGACCGCCAATGGCGCCCGTCGTGAGCCCCTGGGCGGCGGCGGCGCTGACGTTGCTCGAAAGAAGAGCAATCGCCGCGGCGGCGACACCAAACCAACGCTGAATGCGCATGTGACCGTGGAGAAGATAGGACAGCACTTAGCCGGAAGAGGGGTACAGGTACCCGTTGCGCCGGCCCGTTTGTAACAAACAAAAGTTAGGAGTGCCTTGAGAGCCCGGCAAGCAGTCCATGTAACCACGCCGTCACGACGCGAAATCACCTTCCGCCTGCGCCGGCGCTATTAGCGTCCGCGCCGTCCCACCGTGAGGTAGAAGACCGGGATGCCCGCCGCGATCACGCCGAGCACAGCGAGCGTACCGAAGCGCGCCACCGGGTCCATGACCGCATTCACGATGAGAAAGAGCGTCGCGGCGATAAACAGGAGCGGCACGATCGGATAAAGCGGCACCCGCACCGACGGATTCCAGTCAGCGCGGCGGCGCAGCGGAAAGATGGCCGACACCCCGAGGATGTAGAACACCAGCGACGCCGTCACAAAGATGTCCGCGAGTTGCTCGAAGGACCGGAGCAGCACAAAGGCGATGCCAAGAGCCGCCGCGAGTCCGATTGCGACATACGGCGTCTGATACTTGGGGTGCACGGCGGCGACCTGCGGGAAAAACAGCTTGTCGTCGGCCAGGGCGAAAAACACGCGCGGGCCGGTCAGCATCGAGCCATTGATCGAGCCGAACGTGCTCACGAGCACGGTCAGCGAGACCAGTGTGACGCCGATCGGTCCCACGAGCCGTTCGGCGACGTCGGCGGCGACGAGGCGAGCAGTGCGAATCTCCTCAATCGACAACACAGAAAGATACGCAATATTCGCCAGCAGATAGATGACAATGACGGCCAACGTACCCAGCACGATGCCACGTGGCAGGTTGCGGCGCGGGTCTTTGACCTCACCGCCCACCTTGGAGAGGTCGGCCCAGCCGTCAAACGCCCACAACACGGAGACGAGCGCCAGTCCGAAGGCGCTGACCGAGAAGCTACCCGGCGGCACGGCCGGGCTGAAATTGCCGCCGGTTTTGGGCAGGCCGAGTGCGAAGGCGAGCAGGATGATGATCATCAAACCTCCGTACTTCGCGATGGTGGTTACGTTTTGCACCAGCGAGCCCCAGCGAAGACCCACGATGTTGATCGTGGCCATCAGCGCGAGTGCCGTGGCGGCCAGAAACCGCGCGTACGTCGCGTACGGCTCGGCCGCGGGGTCAAAGCCGATCCCGCGCATGAAGTACTCGGCGAAGGTGATCGAAATCGCCCCCAGCGCGGCCGCCCGCACGAGCAGCAGCTCCGTCCAACCGAAGAGGAAGGCCGGAAGCCTGCCCCAGCCCTCGCGGATATAGGCGTACATGCCGCCCGTCTTCGGCAGCGCGCCCGCCAGCTCAGCCAGCGTCAGCGCGCCGCACAGCGCGAACAGGCCACCCACCGACCAGACGATGAGCATCGGCGCCGGTCCGGGCAGCTTGTCGGCGATGCCGGCCGGAGAGCGGAAGATGCCCGATCCAATCGTGGAGCCCACGAGGACGGCGATGGCGGAGAACAGTCCGAGCTGACGAGGCAGCTCCTGGGCGCGCGCGGCGGGCGCCTGGGTAGGTTGGGAGGGCATACGCAAGCGAAGCTACTGCGCTTGCCGCTCCACCGCACGGGGGTGAAGTTTCTCCGGATCCCCGACGACCCGTTACCGAGGCGGCGCTCGCGCGCCCTGATGCTCATGTCCGTTGCAGTTTCCGACACACTCTTCTGGCTGGCCGTGGCGCTCTGTGCGATAGCGCAGCTGTTCATCCTCAAGGCGGTGTTCGCCCCCGCGCCGCCACCGATGGGTGGCCCCGCCGAAGCCGGTCGGGCAGCCGGTCGGCTCCGGCCCGCGTCGCGCCCCCTCGAGATGGCGTGGGTGGTGCTGCCGGCCGTCGGGTTGGTGTTCCTTTTTTTGTGGGCGTGGCAACTCAAACATCCCGCCGCACTGGCCAGCGACGCCGGCCCCATCGCTGTCGCGTCGAATGAGGCGGCGCGATGAGTGCACCACCGGTGGTGACAGCTCCCGTTCCGACCCTTGGCCGCGACCTGATCGCGCTCACGAAGCCGCGTATCATCTCGCTGCTGCTCGTGACGGCGGCGGCGCCCATGTATGCGGCTGGCCAGCCGTCCATCTGGACCGTGTTGTTGGTGATGGTCGGCGGTTACTTGATGGCCGGTGGTGCCAACGCCGTCAACATGTATCTCGACCGCGATATCGACGACGTAATGGCGCGCACGCGGCTGCGTCCGATTCCGGCCGGCCGAATGACACCACAACAGGTGTTGGCATTCGGTGTCGCGTGTGCCGCGGCCGCCACCTGGTTGCTGGCGTTTTTTGTGAATGTGCTCGCGGCCGGCCTCGCGCTGGCCGGCTTTTATTTCTACGTGTTCATCTACACGCGTTGGCTCAAGCGCTCGTCGCCGCAGAACATTGTGATTGGTGGCGCCGCCGGTGCGTTTCCACCGCTGGTTGGCTGGGCGGCGGTGACCGGATCGCTCGACATCGTGGCGATCACGCTCTTCCTGATTGTGTTCTACTGGACTCCCCCGCACTTCTGGGCACTGGCGCTCATGAAGCAGGTAGACTACGGTCGCGCCGGTGTGCCGATGGCGCCGCTCGTGTGGGGTGAACGTGAGACGATGCACCAGATGCTCTGGTACACGGTGATTTTGTTGTGCCTCACCGTGCTGCCGTGGTGGGTAGGTGCGTTCGGTCTGCTGTATCTCGCCAGTGCGATCGTCCTCGGCGCGCTGTTGCTCGGCGGCATCATCAAGATGTTGCTCGCGGCACGCGCCGGTCGGCCATGGAGTGGGCCGGCGTGGTGGGTGTACAAGTATTCGCTGCTGTATCTTGCGCTGCTCTTCGTCGCCATGGCGGTGGATCGGACGCTCGCTCGGTGACGGCCGCCCCACGTCGCTCGTTGGTGTCGCCGCGGCCTCTGGGCCGCCTGTTGCCACGACTCCGGCCATATCGCGGAAAACTCCTGCTGGCGTTCGTGTGCCTTGTCGTGGCGGCGGCAGCGGGTCTCGTATTCCCGCTCGTCATCGGCTTCCTGCTCGATGCGGCCTTCGAGCTCAAGGACCGCGGTGCGCTTGATCGCATCGCACTGGTGTTGCTCGGCATTTTTGCGTTGCAGGGCGTCATGAACTTCGTGCAGGTGTACCTGCTGAGTTCCACCACTGAACGAATCGTTGCGCAACTGCGCGAAGACACGTTCGCGCATCTCATACATCTGAGTCCGGCATTTTTCACCGAACGCCGGACCGGCGAGCTCACGAGTCGATTGTCGTCCGACCTCGCGTTGCTGCAGTCACTGCTGGGCACGTGGGTATCGGAGCTGTCACGTCAGATTCTGTTCCTGATCGGCGGCATCGCGATGCTCACCATTACCAACCCCGGGCTCACCCTCACCACGCTCGCCGTGGTACCGCTTGTCGTGACGGCGGCGATTGTATTCGGTCGCGCGCTGCGCAAAGCGAGCACCGGCGTGCAGGATCGCATCGCGGAAGCGATGGGCACGGCGGATGAGGCGTTTGCGTCCATTCGCACGGTGCAGAGTTTCACACGGGAACCGGTGGAGACACAGCGGTTTCGTTCCTTGCTCGACGGTGTGGTGACGGCGGCGGTGCATCGCGCGAAACTGCGCGCCGGATTCTTCGGTGTGGTGGGGTTTGTGGCCTTCGCGTCGGTGGTGGCCGTGCTGTGGCAGGGTGGCGCGCAGGTGCTGGTCGGTCGACTCACGGCCGGTGCGCTCGTGTCGTTTCTGTTCTATGCACTCACGGTCGCGGCGGCGGTGGGTGCACTGGCCTCGTTGTTCGGCAACTTTCAGGAGGCCGTTGGCGCGGCGCAGCGCATTTTTGAACTGCTTGATACGCGCGCCACCGTGGCCGACCCGGCGACTCCCGTGGCGCTGCAGAAACCGGTTCGCGGCGCGGTGGTGCTCACGGACGTTTGTTTCCGCTACGGGGACGATCAACCCGAAGTGCTGCACAATCTTTCGCTCTCGGTTGCTCCCGGTGAAGTGATCGCGCTCGTGGGCCGGTCCGGTGCGGGCAAAACAACGCTCGCCTCCCTGGTGCCGAGATTCTGGGACGTGTCGTCGGGCAGCATCACGCTTGACGGCGTCGATCTGCGCTCGCTCGCCCTCGCTGATTTGCGAGGCGCGATTGGAATTGTCCCGCAAGAACCAACGCTTTTCAGCGGCACGGTGGGCGAAAACATCGCCTACGCACAATCGAACGCGTCACGCACGGATATTGAAGCCGCCGCACGCGCCGCACACGCATGGGAGTTCATCACGCGCTTGCCGGAAGGACTCGGTACGCGCGTCGGCGAACGCGGCGTCAAGCTCTCCGGCGGCCAGCGACAGCGCGTCGCCATCGCCCGCATGTTTCTCAAGAATCCGGCGGTCGTGATTCTTGACGAAGCCACCTCGAGTCTCGACTCGGAAAGCGAGCAACTCGTGGAAGCCGCACTCACCGAGTTGCTGCATCATCGCACCACAATCATCATTGCGCATCGACTGAGCACGGTGCGACGCGCCGATCGTGTGATCGTGATGGATCAGGGACGCATCGTGGAGGAGGGTTCGCACGACGCGCTGCTCGCGGTTGGGGGACTCTACTTCTCCTTGTACAACCGTCAGTTCGCCGACGCGTCGATGTCTGCGTAGCGTCGCCGCGATCAGCGCTTCGGCAACAACACGCGCACCCGCGTTTCGATGCCGGCGTCCACGTGCACAGGCATCGCGAGCCGGCCCAGGCGTTCGTGCCACGTGACCAGCACATAACGGCCGGCCGGCACCGCGTCGAGCGAGAATCGGCCCGTTCCATCGGTAATCGCCACATACGGATGCGGCGCCACGGCAATCCATCCCCTGATCCACGGATGACGATCGTCGCGCACTTCGACGAGACCGGGCGTCTGCAAGACGGAGGTCAGCGGCACCACCGCGCCGGCGTCGCCGAGCGGCACGAGTGCGCGAGGAGGCCGCAATGTGGGTGGCCGTGAGGAGTCTGCTGTCGGCGAGGTGGTCGGCGCTGCATCCGGTTCAACATCGACAAAACGCAGGCGGGCATTCATGGCGTCGGCGCTGCGCACGAGCAGCGTGGCACCCACCGGCGCTCGCTGGACGCGGGGCGTAATGGCGCAGTCTTCGAGCTTGAGCTGGACACGACGCGGCGCTGTGTCGGCCGCGCCCGAGGCAACACCCAGTAGCCAGACCACGGCGTCGCCCACCCCATCCGAGGTCCCGACGAGCGGTGCATCGGGAATGGGCCGGCAGATGTGCAGGTCGTGCGTGGGGCGAACAAGCGAGTCGGGCGGCAGCGCACCCTCATACTGCACCGTACCCGTGATGAGGCCGGAGGCCCGCGGCGACAGCGTATCGACGCGATAGTCAACGGTATCCGCCAACGTCAGCGGGAGCGAATCCACCGGCATGGCGAGCAGCGGGCTCGATGAGACGAGCGGAGTCGGCTCATCGTCATCAGCGCAGGCAACGAGCACCGCACTCAGCAGCGCGGCGAGCGTCGCGAGCACCACACCGCGCCGCCGAAGTACGCGTCCCGTCACTACAACACAATCAGGTCGCGCTGGATCTCACCGGGCGTGACCAGCAATCCATTGTCGAGCACGAGCGCGTTGACTTCGGTGCGCATTCCCAACTCACCCGGGATGTAGATGCCGGGCTCGATGGAGAAGCCGACGCCCGGAATCAACAGTCGCTGATCGCGTGACTCGAGGTTGTCGATCTGCGGTCCCGATCCGTGCAGCTCGCGCGAGTCGATGGAGTGTCCGGTGCGATGCGTGAAGTACTCGCCAAAACCGCGCTCGGTGATCACCGCGCGCGCCGCGTCATCGGCCTCGGCACCGCGCACATCGGTGTCGCTGCCCAGCCGCCCGCGCAGGAGCTCGAGCGCCGCGTCGCGGGCATCTCGCACCGCTTCCCACACACCTCGCGCACGCGCGGACGGCGCGCCGATCGTCGCCATCCACGTCTGATCGGCGTACACACCGCTCTCTTCGCGCGCCCAGAGGTCGATCAGCAACACATCGCCCTCGCGCACGAGTCGCGGCGTCGCCGCACTCGGCTCATAGTGCGGATTCGCCGCGTTTTCCGACGCGGCCACATCCGGGCCGTGATCGGTGACCAGTCCCGCTCGCGCGAACGCGTCAAGTATGAACGCCTGCAGTTCGTGCTCGGCGGCTGGTGCCGCGGATCGTGCACGCTCGCCAGCCAGTGCAAACGCTTCGTGCGCGATGCGTTTGATGTGCTCCGCCGCGCGCTCATGGGACGCGCGATGCCCGGCCGTCCACGTGGCGTACACGCGGCTCACCAGCTCCCCTGAGCTCACGACCGTGGCTCCCGTCGCGCGCACCATTTCCAGCACGCCGGCAGGAATTCGATCGAGATACGGAATCGCGTCACCCGGCGAGTATTCCATCGCGACACGCTTCCCCGCCACGAGCGCTGCGAGTTCGTGCTCGAGCGCGCGCCAACCGCTGTACCGGACGAGCCCCCATTCGGGAGGCCACTTCGACCACGGTCCCGGCTCGATGGCGTGCTGAATGCCGATCGGTGTTCCCGTACGCGGAATCCACGCAAACACGCGGCGCGACACGAGGCCGGAGAAGCCGAGCAGTCCCGACGCGATGGCGTTCGTGCCACGGAAGTCGTACAACAGCCAGCCGTCAACGTCGAGCGCAGCAATCGCGTGCTGCAGTGACGGCAACATGGCGGGAGTCAGCATTTATCGTCTCCAGTCGGTGCGCCATTGGCAGGCCACGTCGCCGCGTGCGCGGCAGGCGACTGGTTGCATGGCGTGGTCCACACCGGTGAGTCCAAGCAAGAGCTCACGAAATGCAGCCTCGTAGAAACCGCAGCCGCCCCCACCGGGCGCGGCATCCGCACTCAGGGGTGCGGACACACTCAACACCACCGTACTCCCCTGCCGCTCGATCGTGCCAGCCAGAAATCGGTTCGAGAGGGCTCGAAGATGTCGAAGCGCCAACGGGCGCCCGACAGCGCCGGGGAGCGAACGCGCCGCGCGCCGTGTCGTGGAGGAGATGGTGTTCAACGCTGCCCGCGCCACGCGTCGACCGGCCTCGAGAAACACGATGTCGGCGTCGGGACGACGCCCGACGAGCCGCGCCAGTGCCACCACTTCGTCGAACGCCACGGGTTGCTGGCGTTTGCCTGCGTCGGCGTATCGTTTGATCTGCATGTACACCGTGTCGCTCAGCCCGAAGCGCTTGTTGCGCAACTCGTGCACCAACTCCGTGTCGAGATCCGCGGCGGGGAGATCGAGCGCGCGAACCGCTTCGAGGAGCGCCAGTGGCACGACGGCTTCGACCGAAGGACCGCGGAGGGCGAGGAGCGTTACGCCGGCGGGCGGCGTCAGCCGTTGTGATGATTCGGGGAACGTGTGCGTCACCACAGGAAACTAGTGACGCACAACGGGGCGGAACAGCCGGTGCGATGTCGGCCGCGCCGGGCGCGTGCCGAAGCCCGATGGAACCTTTTGGTTTTTCGCCCGTTGATTATTCTGTAGAAAGAGTGGCTGTCACGGGTCGCGTCTGATGGGTCACCGCACGTCGTGACGACGAGTATCTCAGTCTCCGGGTTGTCATGGGCACGATCTCCATACCACAGATGTCTGACAAAGTCGCCGGGGAAGTCGCCCCGGTATGTCTGGCCGTGCGTGCGTGTCTGGATGAGTTCGTGGACGGCGAGATGAGCGAGGTCAAAACCGCAGCGATCACGGCACATTTGCAGCGGTGCCCGCTCTGCCGACGTGCAGAACTTGCGTTGCGGGCGCTGCTCGCGAACGTAAGGCAGTCTCAGCTCTCGGTGCTGGCCTCCCGTCGCCTTCGGTTGCGGATCGCGCAGCTGTTCGACGCGCAGGATTCTGGCGACCGCTGACGCGAAGCACCGCGAGCGGGGGAATTGCTACCGCTGGTCGGCGCCATTGTTGTTTCGCTGCTCATTGCGACGCTGTCGTATCGGGCGTGCGCGCTGTCGCGATCCGGAGCTGTCGCGGCCTTCCTGATCGGCGCTGCGTCGCTGGCTGCGGGCTGGCGGTGGGGCGCGTTTCTCATCCTGTGGTTTACCACGGCGTCGCTGTTTTCCCGATCCGGACGGCTCCGAAAATCGTTAGAGCTCAAACGATGCGCACGCGAGAAGAACGCGACGCTCGAGCTCGGCGTACGAACAGCCGCGGTCGCGCATCAGACTCGTGCGGCTCTCTTCGACGAAAAGCGCG
>ENA-ORBV01015251-ORBV01015251.1-microbial-mat-metagenome-genome-assembly--contig:-NODE-15251-length-11337-cov-3.848490_pt1 | contig 11337 bp, 8 predicted proteins | sample MGYA00237777_ERZ505514 | MGnify/ENA primary metagenome ERZ505514 (study PRJEB26160, sample SAMN06269048) | microbial mat metagenome | isolation source: Oligotrophic lake microbial mat | place...
CGCCCGGCGCTTCGGACTGGCCGGCCGCGATGGCCGCAAGCCCCGCCTTCATGCCGGCGATCGCCGGCGAGAGCGTGCCGGTCGGGAAGGTGCCGATCTTCAGCCCGAGCTCCGCCGCGCGTGCCTGCGTCGGGCAGGCCCGCTGCGCACCCGGCGAGAGTACCGCGAAATGCGGCCTTCCCTTGGAAGCGGCAACGGCCATGCGCACCTCCTCCTCGTCCTTCGGGCTGTCGAGGAACAGGATGTCGGCGCCTTCCTCGACATACATCGCGATGCGCGCCAGCGCTTCCCCCATGCCGGCGGTCGGGCGGCAATCGGTGCGCGCCATCACCAGGATGCCGCTATCCTTCGCGGCTTCCACGGCGGCGCGGACCTTCATCCGCACCTCCTCGCGCGGCATGCAGGGCTTGCCGTCGGAGGTCAGCGCGCGTGGCGTGATCTTGTCCTCGATCAGCACCGCCGCCGCACCCGCGCGGCCATAGGCGCGCACCGTGCGCTGCACGTTCATCGCATTGCCGTAGCCGTGGTCACCATCGGCCAGCACCAGCAGGTCTGGTGCCGCGCCGCGCACCATCTCCAGGCTGTTCAGCATCTCCGCGAAGGAGATCAGGTCGAGGTCCGGCCCGCCCAGCCGGCTCGCCGCGACGCAGGAGCCGGAGAGGAAGGCGGTCTTGAAGCCGGCGCCATGGGTGAGCCTGGCGGTCAGCCCATCCCACACCGCCGGCATGGCGACGAGGCCTGGCTCGGCCAGCAGGGCACGGAATCTCTTGGGCGGGGTCATCTGTCAGGCTCCATGTTGCGTGAGGCGGCCGGTCGGCCGCGCTGTTCCGGCGCGGCGGCTACACCACCGCGGTCATTCCACCATCGACGAAGATCACCTGGCCGTTCATGAAGCTCGACGCCTCGGAAGCAGGAACACTGCCGCGCCGCCGAGTTCCTCGACCCGGCCCCAGCGGCCCGCGGGCGTGCGCTTGCATACCCAGTCGGAAAAGGCGGCATCATCCACCAAGGCGCGGTTCATCTCGGTGGCGAAGTAGCCGGGCGCGATGCCGTTCACCTGGATGCCGTAGATCGCCAACTCGTCGCAGTACGCCTTGGTCAGCCCGGCGATGCCGTGCTTGGTGGCTGCATAGGCGGGCGACAAGCGGCCGCCCAGGAAGCTGAACATGGAACAGATGTTGATCATCTTTCCGCTGCGCTGGGGAATCATCACCTTCGCCGCCTCGTGGCTCATCTCGAAGGCCGCGGTGAGGTTCACGCTCACCGCGACGGGGCTCCCGCGCGCCGGCCGGCCGTTGGCCGCGCAGGTGCCGGCGAGGGTCAGCGTGCCCGTGCCGAAGGCGTTGGGGTTGCCGAACTGCACCTCACCCTGATTGACGGTGATGCCGCCGGAGAAGGTGTTGTAGCCGTTGAGGATCAGCGGGGCGACGATCGAGATGAGAAAACCCCCGATTGCACCGCCGTTCGACGCCCACGTTCGCAATGTCACTCAGCGCGTGCGCGCGGCCCTTTCGGAAGCCCTCGGCGCCATCGGTGCCGACCCGACGCGCTCGCAGCATATCTCTCGTTTGCTCAAACTTGACAAGAGCCTCGCGTGGAAGATTTCCAAGATCGTGACGGATGATGACCCCTTCGCGGCGATTCCGCGGCTTCCGGGGCGGGCGGGGGTCCGGATTCTGCTTGAATCGCTGGAGCAGGCCAAGATTCCCCCTGCGGCACTTTCCGAGTTGCGGGATGCGATGGCCGACTTTGACAAGATGGTCGAGACGCACGCAGGCACACGCGAAACCTTGCAGATGATGCTCGGCAATCAGCACAGCGAGAGCCGCCGCGAAAGGGATGAATCCCACCGCAAACTTGCGTTTCAGGGCAACAGCGCGATCTGGGGCGCGCAGGCGCGGGTCCAACTTTCGTCGCATTTCATCGCGCCCAGCGCGACAATGCCGGACCGGCTTGACATCGCGATCATCAGCGGACTGATTGACTTTCGGCGACTACGTCATGATGTCCCTTGGGCGGTGGCCACGGCCCGCTTGCTAAACGACATGGGCGAACTTCTGCCGCTGGGAGAGCTCACACCCATGGATGAGAGCGTGGCCCCCGGGGGTGTTCCGATGATGCGCGAGTTTTGCTCGCCGTCGCTCCCGCCGCTCAATGTTGTACGAACGCACAGCGGGCGCTCACGCTTTGAGATCGGACAGGGGCCGGTGGGAAACTCCGCCGCGGCGACCTGCATGACCGGGTGGATCAACCGGGCGTGCGTCAGCCCGTACGCGTCGCCCGACAATCGCTACGGCGAGAATCACGTCACGATCTCGACACCCACCGAGGTTCTCTTTCACGATTTGTTTGTTCACGAGTCGCTCGCGTTTGCACTCCATCCGGCGCTGAGTGTTTATAGCCTGCTGCCGGGCGGGCCGACCTATCCCGCCGATGGGCACGACAAGGGGCTGCTGAGCGTCGAAACCGACATCTTGAACCTTGGGCTCGGCCCGCCCGACCTCACGACGCACGAGTTGCCGCGGTATCGCCAGATGGTGGAGTTTGCCGCGGGCCGGATCGGATACCCGCTGAATCAGTTTTATGGGTTTCGATACAAGCTGCGGTTTCCGCCGATTCCGGCGCTGGCGGTGTTCAGATACAGGCTGCCGGAAAAGTGATGGGCAACCGGGTGGGTCGTTTGTCCACAGGCGGGTGGAGCGAAACAAAAAACACCCGACCATCCGGTGGGAGGGCGCTTTGCCCGTTTCCGGCGCGGCTGTCCGCCTGATTCATGCGAGTCTGGGCGTGGGGAGGTGGCTTCGATCAAGCGTTTTGTTCTTGATGTACTCAACTTTCGTATCCGTCAACGCCGCGATCTTCGCGGCGACGAGGTATTTAGGCTTTCTCCCTTCGATGAGTTTGAGCGTTCGGAGGGCCTTGGCTTCTTCGTCGGTGGTGGGGAGGTGCTTCTGCACGCGGTCGAGCGCGATGACATCTGCCAGCGACAAATCAGTCTGCGAATACAGCACCCGTGAATAGTTGGGGTCGATGATCTTGCCGGGCACAACCACCTTCACCTTCCGTGGATCGGCCAGGTCGTAGTCGGGCATCGGGAAGAGCCGTTCCCGCTGCTTGATGAACATGCGGCGGATGCCGCTGCCGATCGTGTCGATCATGTTCAACGCCACCATCGCGTGGCAGAGAAACGGATTGCGGTAGAACTCCGGGGGAGAGTCGCGCGCAATGACGGACTCGACGGAATCCGCGGCGAACGAGCCGACGCTGGTGAAAATCAGGCAATCGGGAAACTCCGTGACAGTGATTTTTCCCGCAAGCAGGTAGTCTTGGTGCGCGATGCAGTTGTGCAACGCTTCGCAGATCACCCACGGGTCGTACGTGGTTACTTCCTCGGGGAAAAGGTTGTTGTCTTTGAGATACCGCTATGTCAGGTTCCGAATTTTGATGAAGACCGCTTCGGTGTTCAGGAGCAATTGGATGAAAGGGCAGGCGTGTCCCGGCTGGCTCAACCTACCCTTTCTGCCCCATGAACATCAGCGTCAAATGGCTCAACCAGTACCTTCAACCGGCCAACCTCTCCACCGATGAGGCCGAAGCCGCGCTTATGAGCGTCGGGTTTCCCACCGAAACCCGGATTGACCTGCCCACAACGAACCCCGAGCGTGAGCGAGCGGGAGAGGCCGACACCCGCATGGATGTCGAGGTCACCAGCAACCGCGGCGATGTTCTTTGCCACTACGGCATGGCACGGGAGGTCGCCGCGAAGACCGGACGGACGCTTGTTCTTCCGGCGATTCCGGGGTCCACGCCGGGGGGCACCGAAACAACCCAGCCCATTCCCTCTTCGCTTGAGCAGGCTGCGAAGTTCATTTCCGTTACCAACCCCGATCACACACTCTGCCCCCTTTTCACCGCCCGCGTCATCCGCGGCGTAAAGGTCGGCCCCAGCCCCGCGTGGCTTGTCGAAGCCCTCGAAGCGGTCGGGCAACGGTCGATCAGCAATGTAGTCGATGTCACGAACTACATCAACCTTGAACTGGGCAACCCGTGCCACGTTTTCGACCTCGCGAAACTCGCGGGCGCATCGCTCATCATTCGTTTCGCCAGGGACAAGGAGCAACTCACGACGCTTGATGGCAAGAAACGCACGCTCACGGCGGATGAACTGGTGGTCGCCGATGGCGAGCGAGCCCAAAGCCTCGCGGGCGTGATGGGCGGCGCGGATTCGCAGGTGACCGACGCCACAGTTGACATCGTGCTTGAAATGGCGACGTGGGATCCGGTGACGGTTCGCCGCGCTTCGCGCAGGCACGCGGTGCGGACGGAAGCGAGCCATCGGTTCGAGCGGATTGTCGATCAACGGACGATCAGGGCCGCCGCGGATCGGGCGGCGGAAATGATTGTGAGGGTTGCGGGGGGATTACTGTGCTCGGGGAGCGTCGAAGTCGGGCGGGCAGCGCCGCCGCCGCTAACCGTTCGATTGCGGCCGGTGCGTTGCGCCAAAATTCTCGGTTCTGACACCTCCCACGAGGACATCGCGCGGGTGCTGCATCCTCTCGAAGTGCAGGTCGGTCCCCTCGGCCGGAGCGGTGATGAACTTCTCTGCACGATTCCTCCCTTCCGCGCCGACCTCACGCGCGAGATCGACCTGATCGAAGAAATCGCCCGAATCCGCGGGCTTAGTTCCATTCCCGTCCACCCGACTATCGCGGTCAGCGTCCGCGGCCCGCAGACATCGGAGTTGGCGCGGCGCGAACTGGGCGTGACGCTGATCGGGCTGGGTTTCTACGAGACGATCACGTTCAGTTTCGTCTCGCGTCCCGCCGCGATGCCGTTCCTGCCGAGCGGGATGAAACTCATCGAAGTGAGCGAAGAGCGCCGCAAGGCCGAGCCGGCGTGCCGTCCAAGTATTATCCCCGGGTTGCTCGCGTGCCGCCGCGCGAATCAGCACGTTGATGCGAGCAAGGGGGAAGTCCGGCTGTACGAGATCGCGAGCGTGTTTGCGGAGGATGGTTTGGGCAACAGCATCGAAAACTACAACGTGGCGCTGCTGATGGATGTCGCGTTCTCGGGGAAGAAGGCCGCGATTGAAGATTTGCAGCGCGGCGTGCGGTTGATGCGGGGCTCGATCGAAGCGGTCGTTCGCAACCTCGGCGGCGTCGGAGTTTCGGCGACCTTTGAGGCCGCTCAACCACACTGCGATGGCATTGCGCCCGAGGGCTTCGCACGCATCAGCCTTGGCGGGAAGCCATTGGGCTACATGGGCGTTGTAAGTTCGCAGCAGCGGGCGATGTACGACCTCGCCGGGCCGGTCGTGGTCGCGGAAGTCGGCCTTGTCCCGCTGCTTAATCTCTATCCCCCGAAGTCTTCGATCATGGTTCCGCCCGCATTTCCGAGCATCGAGCGCGATGTGTCGCTCATCGTCGATGAGCCTGTTACATGGGAGGCGATCCATCAGGCGATCATTGCGCAGGGCAAAGCGCCGATGGAATCCGTGGGTTTCGTGGGCACATTCCGCGGCGCCCAGATCGGCAAGGGGAAGAAGAGCGTGACGGTTCGGCTCTCGTACCGCGACGATTCTCGCACGCTTCGGCACGAGGAGATCGATGCGCCCGTGGGAGAACTTGTCGAGACGATGAAGCGGACTTTAGGCGCGACGTTGCGAGTTTAACGATGAACAAGATGCCGGTCATCATCGGCCCGACGGCGGGCGGCAAAACCGCTCTCGCCGTCCGCGTCGCGCGGAAACTTGGCCGGGCGGAAATCGTCTCAGCCGATTCGATGCTCATCTATCGGGGCTTGAATATCGGCGCGGCCAAGCCAACCGCCGAAGAGATGGGCGGCGTTCCGCACCACGGAATTGACGTGATCGCCCCGACCGACACGTTCAGCGTGCAGCAATGGCTTTCGCTCGCGACCGCTGCGATCGCGGACATCCGCGCGCGGGGCGCGGAGCCTGTCATCGTCGGCGGCACCCACCTCTACATCAAGGCGCTCCTTGACGGGCTTTTCGATGGGCCGGGCGCGGATGAATCCATCCGTGCGCGGCTGCGTGCGCTGCCGCGGGAACAGTTACGGGCAATGCTTGAATCGGCTGATCCGCCCGCGGCGCTCAAACTGCATCCAAACGATCTGCGCCGCACCGTTCGGGCGCTGGAAGTCTTCGAACTGACGGGCAAGCGCATCAGCGACCATCAGCGCCAATGGGACACCGACAAGCCCGAAAGCGAGTTTGTCCTTATCAACATCGACTGGCCCACCGACCAGATCAATCGCCGCATCAACGCCCGCGTCAAGGGCATGTTCGAGCAAGGTTTAGTCCAGGAGGCCCGTGCCCTGCACGACGCTGATCTGTTGGGAACTCAGGCGAAGGAGGCGCTGGGTTACAAGCAGTTGATCGCCCATTTCCGGGGCCGATGCACGCTGGAAGACGCCGCGGAGCAGATCAAGATCGAGACGCGGCGGTTTGCAAAGAACCAGCGGACATGGGCGAGGCGACTCCGCGTGGTCCCCGGAGCGATCACGATTTCCGCGGCGGAGACACCCGAAGATTCCTGGGCCGACATCGTTGTGAGAGCCTGCTCGTCCGGGCCGTGAGCGAGACGCTGTGTGCGCGGCGCACATCACCCGTCAGCAGGCTCCCGCCTCCCATACGCCGAAGAAGAAATCAACATCGGCGCCATCGATGCCGCCATCCTGATTCGCATCGCCGCAACTCTCGCCGCCTTCCCACGCGTCGAAGAACGCCGACACATCCGCGCCATCGATTCCGCCATCCAGGTTGAAGTCCGCGGCGCACTCGGGGCATTCGGGCGGGGGCGTTAAGAATCCCCGCACGACGATGATTCGGCTTCCCCCGCCGAACGTCGAGAAAACAAAGTCGCCGGTCACCCGGTCGATGAAGGCGCCCTCAGCGCCGAAAAGTCCAGACATGAACACTTTGCGGGACGGAACAATTGGATCGCCGTTGTCGTCCATTTCGAACACAGACACCACGCCGACGGTGAACTCCGAAAGAATCATCGACGGCGTGGGAAAGAGCGGCGAGCCGATGGGCACGAACGCGAAGCCCTCGGGTCCGCCCGGAAGCCTCGAATCGGGCACCGCAGTAAACGAGGTGACGTCAAACGTGCCGGTGCCATCGGGCTCCAGCGTGACTTCGCCCCACTGGCCGCTGCCGTAACTGGAAATCTTCATGCGCCCCGCGCCGGGATGACCGGGGGGAATGAAGTTGAGGGCGGCGTTAGAGCCTTCCACGCCCCACGGCGTGAGGTTGATGACCTTGTCGGTGATGGTGCTGCCCGGCTTGACCTGGCCCATTTCATTCACCGGCCAGCGAGACAGAAAGAGCACGCCTCCGGGCCCGTAGGCAATCCCCCCATCGTTGTAATCGGCTTCGCAAAAGACCGTCGCGGGTCCGCCAAAGCCGACGATGTGCCTGTCTGCATCGCGAAGCATCCGAACCGAGTGGATCGCCCCACTCGGTGAGTTGGCAGCGCCGCCGATCAGCAGCACGTCCGGGTCGCCGCTCAATGCACACAGCCCGCCGTACGGCACGGGCAAATCGGTGATCGAACCCAAGTCCGTGAAAGTGTAATCGTCGGCGAAAAACGGGTCGATCGTTTGGCTCGCCGCGTGACCTGTCAGACCGGCCACCGCAAACAGCGCCAAACTCATCATTGAAAGTTTTGTCATCGCGTCTCTTTCCTTTGCTGCCCTTTGGGGCGCTGCTGCCCGAATGGGCGTTCATAACTCAGGCCGAGCCCCCGCTTCGCGGATCACTATAGATTAATCGCCGCCGCGATTTAAAGCAAGATCAAATATGCAGAAATGACAGGCGGTACGCTATTTGGTAGCAAATAAGACGACAATAACAAGAGACGCTCGACCGTTGGTTGACCGTCGCATCGAGTTCTCGGAACTTCCCTTTTGCACGGCCGCTCCACCGGCCGTATGCTCTCCGCGATGTTTCTCTTCCTCGGCGGTCTCTATCAACTCGCGCGCCTCGCCGTCCTCTCGCGCTTTCGCTTTCGCGGGAAGTATTGGTCATGGCGCAACCACACCGCTTTCGGACGCGGCTACCCGAAGAGCATGCTTGAAAGCATTCGCGCGGTGCTGGAATACGGACAATGGGTGCATCGCATGAGGCGATAAGCCGAGTAAAGGCAAAACTCTAATCCGATCAGCAGCCGCCGTTTTCCCACGCGATGAAGAATGTCTCGACATCCTGACCATCAATGCCGCCATCCAGGTTCACATCCGCCGCGGCGTTTCCCGCGGACCAGTCGATGAAGAACGCTTCGATGTCTTGCCCGTCGATACCGCCATCCATGTTGTAATCTGCGGGGCAATAGGGCGGTGGGGTGGTGTTTCCGATGTAGAGCACGACGTTGTAACCCTCATCCACGCTGGCGGTGTCTCCGCCGATGGCGGTCGGGTCTTTGTACATCGCGTCGTTGTTGGTGTCATACACGACGCGGGCCGAAAGCACCAGCCCGCCCAGATTCTGCGGCGCGGCGGAAGCCAGCGAAGTGACATCGATGTTATTCCACGCCTGCTGCGTGGCGCTCCCGCTCCACACCGACGCGGATGAGATCGAATCATTGTCGGCCAGATTCAACGCCGAAATCTGATAGTTACGGTTGCTGTTCGAGCCATGGAACACCTGGCCCGCTTCCAGCACGAGGTCGAGTGTGTAGCAGAAACTCGCGGGGTTGTAGACGCCGCGGATCAGCGCAAGTTTGAAGTCAAAGGGATTTTGCGGACCCACACGCTTGCGCAGCGCGACGCTGGCAAGGAAATAGGCGTTGCCGGCGCTGTCAAAGGCCGGCGCGGAAAGCGAGGGGCCGTTGAGGCCCGTCCCCAACTCGTTCATTGCGGCGATCCGCCCGATCGGCGAAATCCCCGCGCCCATATCGATCACGCCGTCGCCTTCACCCGCGTCCGCCGTGCCCGCAACACCGTCAGCGCCGAAATCGCCGTAGATGTCCTTGCCCGTCACGGCCGTCGAGTTGACCCACGCAATCGTCGTCCATTCGGGCGTTGAGTTCGCGTTGGCCGGATCAAACCGCACCGCGGCGATCGCGTTGAACGGGTTCGCGGCGAGCTGGATTGTTCCGTTGTACAAAACCGCCGCGGCGAGCGCCAGGCCGTTCTTGTCCTTCGCAGTGGCGACCGGGGCCGAGCCGCCGCGGAAGGTGACCTGGCTGTCGTAGTTGCGGAAGTCCCCGCCGCCCAGGGGCCACTGGAAACTATCGCAGGAATCGGTGAGCGCGGCGGGCATGGTGAGCGTTCGCGCCGTGGTGACAGCGCCCGAAGCGTTGACACCGAAAATGCTGAGCGAATCGGTCTTTCCCGTGCCCGCTGAGGACCGCGTAAGCACGCCGCCGGTGGCGATGCTTCCGGCGAAGATGGGCTTGCCACTGACCCCGATCCCGCCGCGGTGGTCGAGGGTGTTGGGGCGATGGGCGGCGGTGCTGGACATGGTGAGGGCCGCGCTCTCGAAGCGGTCGTTGCCGACGAAATCCGCGCCCACGACGACGCTGCGCCCGGCAAGGTCCGCGGGGATACAGCTGGGAGTGGTGTGCGTGACGGTGTTGCGCTGCATGACCCAATCGGTCGCGGCGACATTGGTGCCGCCGCTGTTATCGATGACATTCGCGGTGAGGCCGCGCAGCGGGAGTTTGATTCTGAAGTAGTTGTCGCCCACGAGCAGGGCTGTGGCCGGCCCGCCCGAGCCGAAACTGTCCGCACGGAAGCACAGGTTGCCATCGGCATCGATGCCGCCATAGCCGAACTGAGATCGGTCGGTCGCGGTCAGCCCGGCGTTCACGGCCCCGTTGATGCGGGTGACATACAGCCGCGTGGGGTTCGCGGGGTCGAATGCGATCAGCCCGCCGTAGACTTGGTTCACGAAGATATTGGTCGCCGTGACCAGCACCTCATCAAAGTCCATGAAGCCCACGCCGAAGACGGTCGCGGACCCGGTGGGAATCAGTGATGAGTTCAGCGCGGTGTCGTTGTCTGTCGCGTTGACCCCGCCCGCGCCGTTCGTCCACAACGTATACGAAGTGCTCGGATACGCGGCGGTCTTGGCCGTCTGACTGATCGAGGATGCCCCGTTAAACGCCGTGAACCTGTTGGCGTTGGTCCGCCCCGACTTCATGATCGGCGCGATCCCGAATCGGACGCCCGAAGCCGTGGTGAACTCGCGCAGGTCGGCCACGTACGAGACTTTTTGCACCGGCCCCGACCACGGGCTGAGCGCATCGCCCGGCAGCCCGTTGCCACCGCCGACGTTCTTCGAGAAACTGTCCTGCCCGGCGGCCGCGCCGGCAAGCATGAGCACGGCGAATGCAGCGTGCGGAACCAATGAACAAACAACACTCTTTGTTTTCTGCGGCATGATCTTCTCCCAATATCGGTGAATCCTATGGCCGATGGTATCACGTTCAACGGGTTTGCGCCAAGGCAATCCGGTTACTGGACGTGTACCGATTTTGCGCTTTCGCTACGACTCTCTCGAAGCACATCGGGAGGTATGCGCCACATCCGGGGGCATCGACGATTCGGGCCGCGCGCTCCATTTCGTTATTCCCCACTTCTACCGCTTCTCCGCGTTCGCTGCCTCCGCCTTGGTCGCCGCTACGCCGGGCTCGCGGATTCGCGTTCGCTCCTCACCGGATTCACCGGCGACAGCGTCTTTGGACTGCGATTCTTACCTAAAGTGGGCCGTGCGTGTGCGAACGGACTGCGTACTTCTGGACCGCAGTTCGTTCTTAGCAAAAAACTCACGATTGGCGCCCCCGTGCGGAAGTCTGTGCGTAAGTCATTGTAAAATAACGATTTATGTTCATGCTGGGCGAATGCAAGGTAGTTGCTAAAAAAATTCTCGAACTATTCGTTGCAATGCTCTTGACGCTGGCACCCATAACCATTAGCATATTCTCGGCAACGCGCGATCCGCGAGCGTTTCTGCCGCAGCCTTTGGAGTGAGGAGCAAGAGCATGACAATGGACTCGAATCGAGGAAGCCGCAATCTTTCCCCTTCGCATCGGTCACGATCAGAAAATCTGAGACGCGTGTTTTGTGCGTTGGCTCTCGCCGCGGGCGCGGCCGGGATTACGGGGGGAGCGCCAGCATTGGCGGACTTCATTCTCACGCCCACCGTTCAAGGCGCCGGCACGGTTCAAGTGGTTCCCGGCCAGGCCTTCACCGTTGACTTCGTGCTTTCGGGCTCCCGGCAGGATGCGTGCAACTCCGCGATTTTTCGCATGATTCTCACCGTGCCGGGCGTTGAGTTCTGGTCCGCCCACTGGACGCTGCCGTTCGTCGCCG
>ENA-ORBV01015253-ORBV01015253.1-microbial-mat-metagenome-genome-assembly--contig:-NODE-15253-length-11335-cov-7.003997_pt1 | contig 11335 bp, 10 predicted proteins | sample MGYA00237777_ERZ505514 | MGnify/ENA primary metagenome ERZ505514 (study PRJEB26160, sample SAMN06269048) | microbial mat metagenome | isolation source: Oligotrophic lake microbial mat | place...
GTACTTCTGCCTCAGACCGGACGCCCACGGCCTTTCAGCGCTCGAACCGCGCTACCCGCTAGCGGGTGGAAGCGCAGTTGTGCGTCGACGATTTGGACCTGATCGCGGTGCGAGTGCCGCCGCCGGATTGGCCGACTTCAGCCGCGCAGTTTGGTTAGCAGCGTCACCAAAGTGGCCATTCCTGTAAAGGGCTCTGGGGCGTCGTAAGCCGTGAACTTGACAGCCAGCGCATTCGCCCTTTGCGTAGCGACATCCAGCCGGTCGCGCGTGGTGGTGAAAGCGCCACCCGCCCCCTTCTGGTAGTTGGGTACATGCCGTTTGAGGCGCTGCATAACGTCGTCGCGGTGGATCGGCGCCTTGACGTCCTCGAAGTGCAACAACAGCCACAGCTCGAAGCTAGGCACCGAGGCAATGGCTTTGACTTGGACCGGCTGCTTGTTGTCGTTGCGCAGCGTGCCATCGAGTGACTCGGCCAGTTTCAGCGCATCGAAGTAGGTGTGATGGTCGTCACGGTCGAATACGGCATAGACCTGCTCGAAGGCGCGCGGCTGAACCTGCATGTAGCGGTCGCCGGTTTCGAACAGCAACTTTGCGTACTGCACCACCTGAATCGGCTCGGTGCCCAGTTCACTGGGCTGCACTTCCACGTTGGCTGTGTGCAGTCGATGGACTGCGCGGACTTCCCTAAAGTAGTTGGGTTCGGTCTTGCTGCCTTCCGAGACGATCAAAACGCGGTCATAGCTGGCGCGCCGGCTCAGCTTGCGTTCAAGCTGTTTCTTCTGGCGCTCTTTGGGGGAACTGTCGCGCGCCATCAGTGATTCAGCCCCAGCGATTGGTTCAGGAACGGCACACCGCCATAGCGCCCCATCAAGTATCCGCGTTCTAGTGCCTCGTTCTTGCGCGGACTGAATTCAGAGAGCGCGACCAGCGTGGAAGCTTGTTCTTTGTCTTTTTCTACGAACCATACCTGATCGCGCCGGAACAAGTCTGGGGCGTCTAGCAGCGAGGTGTCGTGCGTGGTGAAGATGAGCTGCGCGCCACCGGAGTTGACCTCGGGCCGGTGGAACAGCCGCACCAATTCACGCACCAGCAGGGTGTGCAGGCTGGTATCCAGTTCGTCAATGACCAGAGTCAGTCCCTTCTTCAGAATATCCAACACCGGTCCGGTGAGAAACAGCAGGTTGCGGGTGCCGTTGGACTCGTCCATCAGGTCGAATACGGCTTGGCCTTGCTCTGTGACGTGTGAGAAGCGAAGCTGGTGCTCTTCAACGTCTTCGGTGCGCACTTCGGTCCTGCCCGCCACCAGATCGAAGTGCACCGCCTGCCCCGGCACTCTACGACTGACGACCTCGATGTCGGCAATGCTGATGTCGGCTGCGGTTAGGAACTCGCAAATCTGTTTGCGGCCTTCGGCCTGTTTGAGCATATGGATCGATGTCTGCGGGCTGAGCTGAGCCTGTTCGTTGAAGATCACCAGCCCCGTAGAGAACCAATCGAAGACGGGGCGCAGGGCGTCGCTGTTGAGTTGCACGGCCATTGATAGGAATAGGGCATTGGGCCGGGTAGCACCTTCCCACAGACTCTTCGCACCCTTGAGGCCGGGGCCGAATTCGTACACATCTTGTCCGCTTTTTGCATCGAAATTGCGCTCGAACCAGCGCTGCGGCTTGAACGCCTTGTAGACCAACAGGTGCTCGCTGACGATGCGTTGCGGAGTCATGGCAAAGCCGTACTGGTAGCGCACGTCGTCAAGAATGAAGGTGACTTCGAACTCGGTGGGCTGGCTCGCAGACCGGTTGTCGAGCCGGAAGGGCTGCACCGCAAAGGTCTGACCGGGCTGGATGATGGTGGCCGATTCCAGCACCACGCCACGCATGTACTGAATGGCCTTGATGAGGTTGGACTTGCCCCCCGCGTTGGCGCCATACACGACGGCACTACGCAGCAGGCTGGGAGCAGCTTTGAGGCCAGTGCTCAGGGTGTGGGTGTCCTGCAGAGACTTGTCTTTGGACGCCACAAGACTGAGCGCCTGCTCGTCGCGCAGGCTGCGGAAGTTCTTTACGCGAAACTCGACCAGCATCGAATTCATCCAAGTTGTTAATAATAGACTGGTATTTTGACGCAAGTGATCGCAAAATCAAGTTATTCTTTGGTTGATTGATATTTTTTCGTAAGAAGAGCACGTTCCATACGTCAGGGCTCAGGGCTCAGGGCTCAGGGCTCAGGGCTCAGGGCTCAGGGCTCCGCATGGTCATCCTGACCGAGCATCTGGTGGTCTAGGCGTGGCCAGGTGATCGTCGACGGACGTCACAACGTCGGGGCCGTGTTTTTCAACGCCGTCCTGAAACGGACGCAAGTGATGTGCATGCTGGGCCTGCCCTGGACACTAAGCTGCCGCGGCGGGAAGTGGCAAGTCAATTTGATGGCCGGCCGATCCGTTGCACGGCTGCCAGGTTGCAGGTGCCCCGCACACTCCTAAAGGGGGTTTCCGCTCGCGCCTCATCCTCCTTAGCACTGGATGTCCGCTCTACTGGGTTAGCACTTTGTGCGGAACGTCAGCTCAGGGTCGTATCCGGCCGACCATCCTGACGAACAGAGGACCACAGACCGGTCATTGACGGTCACCCGCGCGCTGAGGCAATCCTCGCGTTGTCAAGTCGCGGCGAACTCGTCGCCCAGGACAGCCGCAATGTCTTGGCGCTCGCCCAGGAGTCGGACCACATCCAGGTGGTCGCCGCGTTCGAAGTAGCACCAGAGCAGCGGAAACTTTGTCGCCCGCCAGGTCCGAAGCTCTGGAATGCCCAGGCGCTTTCCGAGCGTCGGCGAGCCGATGCCGGGGTCAAGTTCGATCTGGTCCAGCGCGGTGTTGGTGGCCTTGACCAGCCGCACCGCAACACGGGCGCCGCCTTCCTTGCGGTAGTAGCGGACCTCGCCTTGCTGGTCGCGCAGCACCTGCGGACGCAGTACCGCCGGCTTCAATCGATCTCGCCGCGAGCGATGGCCAGCAGTTCCTTCTCGTCCGCCTTGGTGCGACGCCGGCCGGGCCCGGAGGCGAGCCCCTCTTCGATGAGATCACGAAGCCGCTTCTTGGCCTGCTCTTCCTGGTCACGACGCACCAGGTCGCGGATGTACTCGCTGGTGTTGCCGTAGTTGCCTGTGGAAACCCGGTTGTCGATGTACTCGCGCATCGATTCAGGAAGGGCAAAGCTCATGGTTTGGCGGCTCATGGCCTCATCTTGCGTGACTTGACAACTGTTGTCAACAGCGGTGCGCTGCCTGATCCGTTTGGACACACAAGCGCACGGCCAATCTGCCGGGAGCACTCAATGCAACAGGCCGGGCTTCATAACCAGAACCGAAACCCCGGCGCCACCTTGAACAATTGCGCTGGCCTTTGCGCACCGCCCTCAAACTGTCCCGGGATCTCGACGATGTCAGAGCTGCCCGCGAAGCGCCGCCTGAACGCGCCCTTGTCCAGCGATACCCCCTCGCCTTCGGCTGCGCCAGGGCGATCGGGTGGTTGATGTAGGGAGAAGCGGCCGCGTCTTTGCGGCGCTGGTCGCGATGCTTGTCTGCGGCAAACGCAATTGCGGACAGCAGATCGGATGCGGTTGTGGTCATGGACATGACTCCCGCGTTCTTGCGGTGGTCGCAAGTTGATTGATCTGGCGGCTGGCGTCTCCATTGGCGAGCACCATGTCGTAGATCGCTTCAGTCACCGAGGCCCCGGCTCGCTGTCAGACCAGCGCTGCTCGATGGCGCAGAAGGACGCATGGACGTTCCCGAAACTGACCAGGCGAACATCCAGCCCGCTGAACTCGACCAGACCGAGCGCGCGAAGGATGGCGTCGTCGATCCAGCGGTCATCGTTGCCGAAGGCGCCACCCCCAAGCCGTGTGAGCAGCACGGTGGGCGATCTTCCCTGCCGATGCCGCTCGACCGCAGCGAGCAGCGTCGCCTCGTAGGCAGCCTCAAGCACCAGGCGTGCGAACGGCTCCCAAGCCGGCGGCGCAATTCGCGTGTACGAGACCGGCAAGGCGGAACAGAAGGCCTGCGAAACCTTGGGCCGATCCGGTGCGGACGCGTCGGTGACATCCACATCGTGATGCAACCCAATCGCCAGCTTGCCTCTGAGTCGGTCCATGCTGTCGGCGGGGACCTCTCGAAGCAGTTTGCCGATGGTTACCAGGCCGTCGGGGGTGCACAGGGCATAGCCGTTCCGCATCGTCCACAGCGAGTGCACGGGTCGCCCGAGCATGCTGCCAAGAACCTCACAAAGCGGTGCGAGCGCGTCGACCTGTCGGGCGGCCGTCTGCCCTTGCTCACCAGCGACTGGAACGAAGTAGTTCCTGAAAATCGTCGCCGCGCCGGCCGCGATGGCGCAGGCCGGGCCCTGGGTCCGGTCGTGCACGTAACGCGTCACCCCGTCCTCGGGCGTGACGTTGGGCGACACCATTTCGAGCAGGTTGAACTGGGAAGCGACCTGGAACAGCGCACCCGCGAACTCCGGCGCTGAGTGCAGTGCCCGGGCGTCTCCCGCCAGACAGCGCACGGTGGTTCTCACACCTCCAGCGGGAGCCGGGTTCAGGCGGTCCCGCAGGGACTGCAGGGTGCAGAGCTCCAGCCGCCCGGTGCCATGGCGGCTGCCGTTGACGAGCGAGACCAGCGTCTCGCCTTCCAACACCAGCCGGGCGCGCGTGGCTTCGTAGCCGTCTTCGAGGAATCCCGTGATCCGCTCGAACCAATCCTTCGGTTGTGCTTCCTGGGTCATGCCGGTGATTTCTTCGCTATCAGAGGCTTGCTCTGCTCAAGTGGCCGCGATCGCGTTCCGGGCTTCATCCAGTGCACGCAGGGGCACACCCATGTCTCGCCAGTTCGCCGCGTGACAGGTAAACAGAAGCACCTGGTGCCGCTGCGCCGCGTCGAAGAGCACGCGCTTCATCTGCGCCAGGCGCTGGGCGTCGCTGTGAACCAGGGCATCGTCCAGGATGATCAGAGTGGGCCGCCCCGCCTCCTGCAACAGGTCGGCGTAGGCCAGGCGGCTGATCACGCCCATCTGCTCCCGCGCGCCGTAGCTCAGCGTCTCGAAGCTCCCGGCCTCGGCGCCGCGCGGTCCAGGGCGGGTGAGGGCGCCTGGCACGAGCTGCTCGTCGACTTCCAGCCGCCCACTCGGAAACAGCAGCTGCAGGTAGCGGTCGAGGTGCTTCTGCAGCGGCGCCTGCAGCCGCCGCGTGAGCGCCTGGCGTCGTAGCTCCAACCGACCCAGCAGGTGATCCAGCGCATCGGCGCGGCGCCGCAGTTCGTCGGCCCGACGCACGGCGAGCGTGCGTTCGCTCTGGCGCTTGGCCAGATCCTCTTCCAGCCCCTGGGCGCCGACGGCATCCAGCGCCGCCTTGATCTGCACGATCTGCCGATCTCGGGCCTGATGCTGCCGTTCGGATTCCTCCGCACTTCGCCGCAGCCGGTCGACGTCTTGCCGCAGGATGTCTGGCCTTGAGGCGGCAATGCGCGCTTCGATTCCCTTGATGTCTGCGCGCAGGGCCAACTCCTTGACCCCTGCCTCCAGCAGTTCTGCGCGCTTGGTGGCGAGTTCCGCCTGCAGCGCCGGGTCCGCCTCTGCAGCCTTGAGGGCGTCGCGTTCCTGCCGGGCCGAATCACGCTGACTGGTGACAGTGGCCAAGGCGTGTCGAGCCGCCTGCAGGCTCTGGCCAGCCGCTTCGGCAGCTTCCCGGCAGCCGTCGTGGTCGCGTTCGGCTGCGTCCAGCGGCAAGACCACGTCTTCGCGCGGCTCTGGCAGTTGCTCGAGCGCTGCCGCCGCCTCCGATCGCCGGGCGTCTGCGGCGTCAAGATCACCTCGAAGGGCGTCCAGTCCCTTGGGCGCCAGCAGCTTGCGGGCCTTCTCGGCTGCCGCGGCGTCCGCCAGTCGCTGCGCATGGCTTTGCTCTCGAGCCTCCGCTTCCGCTGTCGATGCCAGCCCCAGCCGCTGCAGCAGCGCGTGGTGCTCGTCGAGCAGTGCCCGTTGCTCCTGCGCCAGTTCCGTCAGATCGCTGCCGCCCGGCGCGATGTGCACGAGGCCGACTCCGGCGATCGACAAGGTCGATGGCGCGATCAGCAGTCGCTCGTCATTCCCCGCGACCGTCTCGCCGGCCAGCTCGATCACAGCGCCGGCGTCGAGCTCAAAGCGCAGACGCGTGGCCACGGCGGTCTGCCTTATCTGCAGCTCCGTTAGTCGCGCCTGTTGTGCTTTCAGCGTCGTCAGGTCGTGAGGTTCGATCCGCAGCAGCGCGGCCTCTCGCTTCAGCAAAGCAGCGCGCTCGTGCTCGGCGCTGGCACGCTCCAGCAGGGACCGCAGGTCGGCCGCACGCATTTGCGCATCGGAGAGTTGACGGCGGAGGGCCACCCGATTCGCTTCCTGCCGTGCCAGCAGCAAGGCCGTGCGTGCATGCGCCAGCCGCCCGGTCGAACTTGTCTCGGCCAGCAGGCACTGCCTTTCCAACTCGGCCGCCAACTCGTACTGGTCCGTGACCGAGATCAGCGTCGCCTCGCGCGATGCGAGGTTCTGCTTCTGCAGTTCTGCCGAGGCCAGTCGCTGCAGCAACAGGTCGCGCAGTCCGGAGACCTGTCGCAGCGTCTCGCGCTCTCGGTCCAGCTGGCCCGTCAACTCCTCCACTGCGCGCAGGGCCTCCTGGGCATTCGCTTGCTGCGCGCGAAGGCTGGCCCAGGGCTGCTCCCGGGTGTCGGTCTCATGAGCGTCCCGAAGCCTTCGAAGCTGATCGACCTGGTCGCGGTAATTGGCCACCGCGCTTTCAAGGGCTGCGACCTGCTCTGCCAGGTTGCTGGCGTCGTCGAGAGCCTTCTGGTAGTTCGCCTTGGGCTTGCCAGTACCGGTCAGCAGTTCTTCACGCAGCTTGCGCACCTGGGCAACCACGTCGTCGCCGCCGCTCGCGGCGACCTCACCGAGCGATTCGTCCAGCGCCTTGCGAAGGTGGTCCGACGCATTCACGACCGCGTCGCGAACCACCTGCGCCGAACCCTGCTCGATCCACAGCAGGCCTGGGATGCCCCAGTGCTCCTCGCGGCTGGCGCCTTTCAGCGCGAACTGGAAGCCCAGTCGTTCGGCCATGAAGTCTTCGGCTTCGACGCCCTCCAGGCGTCGCGTGCCCACCGTCAATTCGCAGCGCTTCTTCTGCAGGAAGCTCTTGGTCAGCCGGTACGGCGTGCCGTCGATCTCGAAATCCAGCTCGATCAGGGGCGTGGCGGCCGAGTCCCCGTACGGGCGCAGATCGTCGACGCTCGTGGAACGATGCCGTTCGAAGTAGGCGGCACGGATGGCGCGCACCAGCGTGCTCTTGCCGGCTTCGTTGGCGCCCGTGAAGATGTTCAGTCCGGGCAGGATGTTGGCGAGCTCGAAGGGCTCACGGAATTGCCGAAGTTCCGCGACTCGCAGGCGGCTGAGTTTCATGGTGTGACCCCCCGCGCGTTGCGCTCGGAGAGCAAGCCCGTGAGGATGGTCAACGCATCCTGCGCGCGGCGGGCGTCGTCTCCCACGGTGTCCCGCAACTCGGCAATCACCTCGCCCAGATAGCCATCCGCGTGCAGCGAGGCGATGTCTTCGGCCGTGGGCGTGAACCGCAGGTCGCTGAGGTCGACACGCAGGGACCTTGCGCGTGCATGCGCGATGCCCTGGGCGGCCAGCAGCCGGCGGTAGCCATCCAGGTCCACCTGACCGGCAACAGTCAGTTCGAGCACGTCCTTGGCTTCGACCTTGCCAAGGGTGTCGATCACTTCGTCGAGATCGCTGGCGATGTCCAGCCGGCGGGCGACCTGACCCCACCGGTACTGGCCGACAGGTATCGGTGTCACGCGGGGCAGGGCGCCTGGCTGGTCGATCTCCACCAGCAAGGCCTGTCCCGAGTCATTGGCCTTGAAGCGGTCGGGCTCGGGTGTGCCGCTGTACCAGGTGCGTTCGTCGATGCACTTGGTGCCGTGCCAGTCGCCCAGCGCCAGGTAGTCCAGCTTGGCCCTCCGAGCGCGATCGCGCGCGATCGGGTTGGCCGAGTCGATGTCCTCGGCCAGCACGCCTTGAACGGCCCCGTGGGCCATGCCGATGCGATACCAGCCGGCCGGCGTCTCGCAGGCGTCGAACCACTCGGTGAGGTCGCCGAAGGTATGTCGCTGGGTCAATGGGGCACAAAGCAGCGCCAGGCCTTGCTGCGGGAACTCGACCACCCGCGGCTCCAGCACCAGATGCAGGTTGGCCGGCAACGCTTCGAGCCGTGCCGCGTGGCTCCACACGCTCTCGGCCAGTGCCGCATCGTGGTTGCCCGGAATCATGATCCATGGCCCGGCGTAGCCTGCCAGGGCGTTGAACAGACGCCGGATGGTTCGCGCCGACACGGTTTGCGCGTCGAATACGTCGCCCGCCACCAGGACGGCGTCGACCTTCTCGCTGACGGCCAGCGCTGCAAGGCGTTCAACTGCCGCGAAGCGGGCCTCGGCCAGCGGCACGGCGTCGTCGGGATCAAAGCTGCCGTAGAGGCGACCGATCTGCCAGTCGGCCGAGTGAAGGACTCTGATCATCGGTGCGTCATCGGGATGCTCCCGCCCCCCTGCGGAGCGATGGTGCTTCATTGTCGGCGTCGGCGGTGATGGTGCCTTGCAGGCTCACCGCCGACGCCGTTGCTCAGGAAGACGGCATGAAATTCTCTGGCACCCTTCAGACGTCACCCTTGCCTTGTGAGGACTTTCGGCGCAGGTATGCGGGGCCGGCGCGGACTTCCTCGGCGCAGAAGTCAACGCCCTCGTCCTTGGCCGACAGGCGGCTGCGAAGCTTGCTGGACGAGTACACCGCCTCCTTCATCATCCGCTCGCGCTCCCTGCCGGCGGCGATCGACTTCATGGCCTCCAGCATCGCGGCCACCCATCCATTGCCAGCAAATCTTTGGCTGGCCTCCTCCAGGAGCCGGTCCACTGTTGCCCAATCACTCTGGCCTGCAGCCATGCGCATGCGAGTCACGGCCTCGGCAGCCTCCAACTCGACCAGCCGCCGGGCGACCAGTTCGTCCTCGGCCAGGCCTTCGAACATCGCAGGCGACAGCACCGGCACGGACAGCCCCGCCCGTTCGAGCTGCACGGCCTCGCCTTCCAGGCTTTGCCCGTCCACCGAGACGCGCAGCAGGTTCATCGGCTGGCCCGCAGGTGGCAACGCGCCTGCCGGCACGCTGAGGCGCAGCACCGCCCAGGCCTCGGCGCCCCACGCGAGGTCGGGCAGGCGCCAGCCGCCATTGTTGATCACGGGCAAGCCGTTGACCATCTGCAGCTCGACGCCATCGGGCGCGCTGGCGGCCAGGCGCAGGCCACGCAGGCAGAGATTGCCAAGCAGTTCCAGCTCCTGCTCGAAGGGCTCCATCAAGTCTTCGGCCGTGTCGCCGTAGTAATGATTGCCGCCGCCCGCGCGGCCCATGGCCACCATCAATTCCTCGTTGAAACTCTTGCCCAGGCCGTAGGTGCTCGTGGTGACGCCACGCGTGGCCCACTCGGCGCACTGGGCGGAGATGGTTTCCGCATCGATCTCGCCCTCATTGGCCTGGCCGTCGGACAGCAGGATCACGCGCTTGAGACCCTGGCCGGCGACATCCGCCAGCGAGTCGGCGCCTTCCTTCCAGCCGCCGTGCAGGTTGGTGTTTCCGCCGGCGTGGATGCCGGCGATGGCGGCGCGCTGTGGCACGCCGTTGCCCAGCGGTGTGGCAGGCCACAGACGCTGGACCCGGTTGTCGAACTTCACCAGCGAGACGACGTCGGTGGGCCGAAGCTTGCCCACGACGTATTCCGCGCACCGCTTGGCCTCTTCCAGCGGCCGTCCGGCCATCGAGCCCGAACGGTCGATGACCACGGCCAGGGCTTGCGGCGGGCGGATGGCGACATGACCTGTCGGCGCGTCGGGCGCCTGGATGCGCACGAGAACGTCGACGGTGTTGTCCTTTCCGGCACACAGGCCGGCACGGCGAGGCGTGAGAAGGATCGTGGATGACAGCGAGAGATGGGCATTCATGGCGCACTCCAGTTCGGGATGGGACGAAGATGGTTGCAGGTCACCCGCTCAAATAGTGAGCCTGGCGTCGGCACTGGCGGCGAGATTCGCGGCCGAACTGAAACGGCGGCCGACGGTTGCGTGCTGAGTCGCAGGAGTCACGGGCGAGCGGTCCCAATCCAGCCCGGCTTGAGCGGCCATGCCACGCGTCTCCAGCGCCCAGCCTTCCGTGGCCTGGTCGAAGCTGAGATAGCGCAGTGACAACACGCCCGACGCGGCGGCCGGCAGAGCTTGTGCCACGGTCTCGCACGTTGCGGCGTCCATTCGCAACGCCACGCGCTGCCAGCGTCGGATGACCAAGGGCTCGCACCACGCGGCTTCCAGCGCCGCCTTGAGGTCCCTATCGGTTGCCGACGGCCCGGCGGCAATGCGGCGGGCGAGCAGGGTGGTCAGAAAGGAACGCAGCTCGTGGTGGACATGCCCAGGGAAGGCTCGCACCAGACTGTCGATGCGTGGCTGGCGGCCGGGGCGCGCGAAGCACAGTGTGAGCGCAGCCTGAACCGCCTGTACCGGGTTCAACAGACGCAGCAGGGCGGTGGCAGCACGAGCAGGGTGTGGAGGACTCTCATGGGCTCAGTGTTGCCCGGATCGAGAAAGGCAGCAGAGTGGCGCAATCTGGTCTGCTCATGGCGCTGCCTGGGTCAGTGCCTGCTGCAGGCGCTGGGCACGCGACGATCGCCAGTGGTCGTTCGAAAAGCCGCCCAGGAGCCGATCGAACAGTTCAATGCACCCGTCGATCATTTTCGTGTCCAGTCCGCCGAGGTGCGGCAGCAGCGTAGCGGCAACCAACGGATCTTCGAGGCCGCGTTCCCGTACGTTTGCCCAGTGGGCAAGCAAGAGCAAGGCAACCCCTTCGCTGGCCCCCAGATCGAGCGCCTGCGCAAGGGCCAGACGCACGTCGGCGTGCAGATCCAAACTCTCGCAATGTGAGGCTAGGCTCTGCACCTGCCCGCCATGTCCCAGATGCTCAGCCACCGCGAGCGCGGTTGCCAGAAGCGATGCGGGCTCAACGTCAGCGTCTTGCTTGCGCAGGAAAGCCGGGACCTCGAAGTCATCAGTGCTAGCAAGGCAGAAGCTGATATCCGAAGCGGCGGGGCTGCGGGCGTTCTGCCAAACCGACCGTGTGTTGAACGCCGCGTAGTCCATCGACGCCGACTCCATGACGGTCGACGTCGCCCCCCATCCGGCGGCCAGCATCGAACTTACGCGGTGCAGCTCCGCCTGCTCGGTGGTCTTGTCGGCGTC
>ENA-ORBV01015254-ORBV01015254.1-microbial-mat-metagenome-genome-assembly--contig:-NODE-15254-length-11335-cov-3.412063_pt1 | contig 11335 bp, 13 predicted proteins | sample MGYA00237777_ERZ505514 | MGnify/ENA primary metagenome ERZ505514 (study PRJEB26160, sample SAMN06269048) | microbial mat metagenome | isolation source: Oligotrophic lake microbial mat | place...
ACATCGAGACGCATGATTTCATCTTCATTATGAAGTGTGGCGCGTGACACGGTTGAACCACCAACAACTACTGGTCGCAAATGAGCTACAGGTGTAACCACTCCGGTACGACCGATCTGAAATGAAATATCTTCGAGTACAGTCGTTACTTCTTCCGCCGGAAATTTAAACGCAATTCCCCATCGCGGAGCTTTACCGGTATATCCAAGCAGATCTTGGTATTCTTTTTGATCAACTTTTACCACAACCCCATCTGCCCAATAATCTTGTGTACTCATCTTCTTTTGCCATTCATGCCAATACGAAATCACTTCGTCCATATTTGCACAGAGACGATGATAGATATTTACTTTGAAGCCCGAAGAATTCAAAAATTCTTCTCACAACCTTTCTTTGTGGCTGAACAATTCACCAACATCAAAGGCGCCTACGTACCTATTAGTGAAACTATTCGCGGCTTTAAAGAAATTTTGGAAGGCAAGCACGACGCGATCCCAGAACAAGCGTTCTACATGGTCGGAAAAATTGAAGAAGTTATTGAAAAAGCTAAGACACTCGCAAATTCATGAGAACTTTTAAAGCCACCCTCATAACGCCGCAAGGCAGCCTTTTTGACGGGACAGTGACGTCGGTCGTCGCGCCCGGCGAGGAAGGCCGTTTTGAAGTGATGGCTCGGCACGAAAATATTATCGCCGTCTTAAAAAAAGGCATCTTAAAGATGAAGGTCGAAAACGCGGCCACCTTTTTTGCTATCGATTCCGGCGTACTTGAGGTTGATGGTAACCGCGATGTAGTCATCCTCGCGGATAAAGCGATCAAAGCCGAGAGCGAAGAAGACGCAAAACAAAAAGTTTTAACTATCGAAACGTCGGTTGCGTAGTGGAAAACCACAAGAATGAAACTGTCGCGGCAACACCGAATCCCCCCGAGGAAAAAACATTTTTCGGGATCATCATTCATTCCTTCTTTGTCATACCGTTCCTCATTGCGATGTCAGCGGTCATTCTTTTTGCCGCTATGCACTGGCTGACGAGAGAACAACTGACGGCTTATGATTATCTCGAGCAAGTCAAAGTCGGAGGATTGACCAAGCGCTGGCAAGCCGCTTTCGAATTATCAAAAATTCTGGCCAACCCAAAGCTGATACCGTCTGAAAAACGCTTTTCGGATGAACTTTCCTCGGCTTTCGAGAATGCGAAAAGCGATGACGCCCGCGTTCGCCGCCGGGAAGGCCGACGTGCCGCGCCGCATGGTGTGCATCGAGACGAACATGGGCATCCTGCCGCAGTTCTTCTTCCCCGAGAAAGCCGGCAAGGACTACGCCCTGTCGCCGTACCTCGAACGGCTCGGCAAGTTCCGCGATCAGTTCACGGTGTTCTCGGGCGTCAGCCATCCGGGGGTCACGGGTGCCCACGCGGCCGAGAAGTGCTTCCTGACCGGGACACCGCACCCCGAGCGCGGTTATCGCATGAAGCGCGCCCACCTCCCGCACGAGGCGAGAGGCGGGCGCGCATGGAGCGTGGAGTCAAGAAGGACCCCGAGCAGTTCGTCTCAGCCGGCGTAGTGGTCGTCTACGCCCGCGAGACGGTCGGCAAGCTGGGCGCTGCTCTCGATCACCGCGAAGGGCGCGCAGGGCACGCCGCTGTCGACGAAGTGCTGCTTCTCGACAGCGCGGTCCTGGCACACCGCGACGCACTCGGCCGAGGGCGCCACCGGCCGGTGCGAGCCCAGCGTGTGCAGCGCCGTGGCCGGCACGTTCTCGAACTCCGTGGTGATCGCCGAGCTGCGTTGCATCAGCTGGGCCAGGCCCGGCTCGCCGAGGTAGTCGGCCTCGATGTGATAGTGGGCGATCAGGCCTGCGGGGCTGGTCGGATCCGGGTCGAGCACCGCTGTGAAATAGCCCATGGATTGCGCCGCCTGCACGAACATGCGGCCAAGCTGCCCACCGCCCATCACCCCCAGCGTGACGGGCCGGCCGTCGGCACCGAGGCTGCCGGGCAGCATGGGTTTCATTTCAACTCGGCGGTCATGGCGCGCGCCGCCTCGGTCTGACGCGCTCGGAACTCATCCAGCCGGGCCAGCAGCGCAGGCTCGCTGCCGGCCAGCAGTGCCACCGCGAACAAGGCCGCGTTGGCCGCGCCCGCATCGCCGATGGCAAACGTGGCCACAGGCACGCCCTTGGGCATCTGCACGATGGAGTGCAGCGAATCGACCCCGTTCAAGTGCTTGCTGGCCACCGGGACGCCGAGAATGGGCAAGCTCGTCTTGGCCGCCAGCATGCCCGGCAGGTGCGCCGCGCCGCCCGCGCCTGCGATGATGGCGACCAGGCCGCGGCCCCGCGCTTGCTCCGCATAAGCGAACAAGTCGTCGGGCATGCGATGGGCCGAGATCACCCGGCACTCATGGGCGACGCCGAACTCGGCGAGAATGGAAGCCGCGTGTTGCAGGGTTTGCCAATCGCTGGCCGAACCCATCACCACGCCGACCAGGGGGCGGGGCTCGTTCAAGGGCTCGCTCCGGTTGCTTGCTGCAGAAGCCTCGAATTGTAGGCGGCGCGCCCTTAGCCACTCACTCACCTATGCAAGACATCACGCTCGCCAATTTCGAAGCCGACCTCATCAACGGTTCGCTGCAACAACCCGTGCTGCTCGACATCTGGGCGCCCTGGTGCGGGCCGTGCAAGCAGCTCGGCCCGTTGCTGGAAAAACTCGAAGTGGCCTACGCCGGGCGCTTCAAGCTGGCCAAGTTGAACAGCGACGATCAACCCGAGATCGCAGCGCAGCTGAGCCAGGCCTTCGGCGTGCGCTCGATCCCCTTCTGCGTCATGTTCCTCGGCGGCAACCCGGTCGACGGCTTCGTCGGCGCGCTGCCCGAGGCCCAGATCCGCGCCTTCCTCGACAAGCACGTGCCCAGCCCCGACGAATTCGAGGCGGAGGCCGAGGTCGACGAGGCCGAAGCCCTGGTCGCCGAGGGCGACCCGGCCGCCGCGCTGGCCAAGTTGCAGCAGGCGGTGGCGATCGACCCCGCCAACGACGTCGCGCGCTACGACTACGTCAAGCTCTTGCTCGAACAAGGCCAGCTGGCCCTGGCCGAGCAGGCTTTCGCGCCGGTGGCCAGCAAGGCCATCGGTGACGCCCGTTTCGAGGCCCTGGGCCGCTGGCTGGCGGCACACCGCGCGGCCGCCAGCGCCCGCAGCGCCGAGGTCCTGGGCGCTGCCATCACAGCCAACAAGCGCGATTTCGAAGCCCGCTTCGAGTTGGCGCAAAGTGAGTTCGCCGCCGGCCGCTTGACCCAGGCGATGGACGAATTGCTCGAGATCGTGATGCGCGACAAGGCCTGGAATCAGGAGGCCGCGCGCAAGACCTACGTCGCGATTCTGACCCTGATGATCAAACCGGCGCCCAAGCCGTCGGCCAACGAACCCGCCAAAGGGGCGCTCGAACTGACCGGGCGCTCAGCGCCGAGCGCAGTGACGGACCCATTGGTCGACCAGTACCGACGCAAGCTGAGCATGGCATTGTTCTGATTCGAACCCGCGCCCGGCCGGGGTACGGGCGGCAGTGCCAGCATGACCCCTCAGGGTCGCCACGACCAGGACGGACGAACCGTCGGACCGATCTTGTGCGACTGAGGGCGACCGCGTGTCAGGCGACAAGCGCGCGCAGCCACTCGGGCAGCGGCGCCGACTTCTGCGCCTTGAAGTCGGTCCAGACCGTGGTCGCGCCGCCCTCGGCATGGATCACGCCCGGCATGTCGGTGCGCTGCAGCGTGATGAAGGTGTCGAAGCTCGAGCGGCGCGGGTTGGCCGCGTAGTGCGTGGCCAGCACCTCGCCGGGAAACTCGAGCTGGCGAATGAAGTTGCAGAAGGCGTTGACGATCACCGGGCCACTGCCGTTCGGGTTGGGCGGCGCGCCGATCGCGAACAGCCACTCCAGGCGCACGATCTCCATGTAGCGGAAGTAAAGGGTGTTGTTGACATGGCCCATCGCGTCCATGTCGCCCCAGCGAATCGGCATCACCATCTGGTGCGTGAGTTTCTTCTCGGCCGGCAGTTCGAAGCGCATCGGGAGCTACTTTGTCTCGATGCCGAGTTCCTGCGCCATGCGCAGGACCAGCGCGCGCAACGCCGCCACTTCATCCGACAGGCGCGTCTGTTCGCCCTTCAGGGCCGCCAGTTCGCCAGCGCTGACGCCAAGCGGCGCGTCGCTCTCGTGGGCCGCCGCCAGCATCCCCACCTCGCCGCCCAGCAGGTGGGCCCAGCGCGCCTCGCGTGCGCCTGGCGCGCGGGCCAGCTTTTGGACCCGCGGCGGAAAGCGTTCGGCCAGTCCTTCGAGGCAGCTCTCGACCGCGGCAATGTCAGTGAAGCGGTGCAGGCGCTCGCAATTCAGGCGCAGCTCGGCGGCGGTCTGCGGGCCGCGCAGCATCAGCACCGCCAGCACGGCCACGGCCTCCACCGGCACGCCCTGCACGCGGCCGAGGTTGTGCTCGAACTTGAGGGTGCGGCTGCTGCTGCCCTCGAACACCAGGCTCAGCGTCTTGAGGCCGTCGACCGCGGTCAGGACTTCGGCGTCCGTGGCCTCGATCACCGGCACGCGCGCCGTCTTCTGGTTGCAACCCGCGACCAACGCGTTGAGCGACAGCGGGTAGGTGTCCGGCACCGTGTGCTGCTTCTCCACCAGCACACCGAGCACGCGGGCTTCGAGCGGGGTCAGAGTGCGCATCAGCGCACCGCCGCGGCCAGCGCCGGGCCGCCCCAAGCAGGCCGCGCCCCCCTCGGGGGGCGGCGCCGCACGCGTCTTGGGGCTGTCATCTAGACCCCGAACCCGTCGTCGGCGGCGATGACGGCGCCATTGACGAAGTGGCTCTGGTTCGAGCACAGCATCATCAGCACCACATCCAGGTCCTCGGGCTTGCCGACGCGCTTGCGCGGCAGCATCTGCACCAGCTTCTGGCCGGCCTCGGTGGCCCATTGGTGGTGGTTGATCTCGGTGTCGATGTAGCCCGGGCACAGGGCGTTGACATTGATGCCGTAGCGCCCCCACTCGAGCGCCATGGCCTTGGTCATGTGGATCACGGCGGCCTTGCTCATCGCGTAGGCGCCGATCTGGCCGAAGGCGCGCAGGCCGGCCACCGAGGCGACATTGACGATGCGTCCGCCCGTGAAGGTGCCCGGCGCCGCACCCTTGCTGCGCGCGATCATGCGCTTGGCCACCTCCTGGGCGACAAAGAAGGCACCGCGCGTGTTGGTGTTCATGACGAAGTCGTAGTCCTCCGGCGTCACGTCGGTGAGCTTCTGGGTACGGCCGACGCCCGAGTTGTTGACAAGGATGTCGATGGTGCCCATCTCGGTCTCGGCGTGGGCGATGGCGGCGCGGATGCTGTCGTGGTCGGTCACGTCCATTTCGACGACATGGGCGTCGCCGTCGTTGGCCTCGATCTCGGCGCGCAGGGTCTTCAGGCGATCCAGGCGCCGTGCTGCCAGCACCACACCGGCGCCGGCAGCGGCCAGCGTCCGTGCGAACTGCGCGCCCAGGCCACTTGAAGCCCCCGTGACCAGGGCCACCCGGCCCGCCAGATCGATTTGATACGCCATGTTGCGACTCCGTGATTGCGGTCTCGGATCACGATAGCACGCGCCTCTCTTTAGAATCCGAATGCATTTCGACTGCCGACCCGATCCATGACGCCCCAGGAAATCCTTGCCCAGCATGGTCCGCGCGAAGCCATGGCGTACGACGTCGTGGTGGTCGGCGGCGGCCCGGCCGGCCTGGCTTGCGCGATCCGTCTGAAGCAGTTGGCGGCCTTCGAGGGCAAGGAAATTTCGGTGGTGGTGCTGGAGAAGGGTTCGGAGCCCGGCGCCCACATCCTGTCCGGCGCCGTGATGGACCCGCGCGCCCTGACCGAACTGTTCCCCGACTGGCGCGAGCGTGGCGCGCCGCTGAACCAGCGGGTGACGCAAGACGAAGTGCTGATGCTGGGACCGCAGAAGAGCTGGCGCACGCCCAAGTTCTTCATTCCCGACTGCCTGCACAACGGCGGCAACTACATCATCAGCCTCGGCGCCGTCACCCAGTGGCTGGGCCAACAAGCCGAGGCACTCGGCGTCGAGGTCTTTCCTGGTTTCACGGGCGCCGAGGTGCTGTTCGGCGCCGACGGCTCGGTCAAGGGTGTGGCCACCGGCAATCTCGGCGTCGGCAAGGACGGGGTGCCGCACGAGGGCTTCCAGCTCGGCATGGAACTGCAGGGGCGCTACACCGTGTTCGCCGAAGGCTCGCGCGGCCACCTCGGCAAGCAGGTGATCGCGCGCTACCGGCTCGACGGCGGCAAGGACCCGCAGAGCTATGCCCTGGGCATCAAGGAACTTTGGGAGATTGACCCGGCCCGGGCCAAGCCCGGCCATGTCGTGCACACCGCCGGCTGGCCGATGGACAACGACACTTATGGCGGCGGCTTTCTCTACCACCTCGACGGCAACCGGGTCACGCTGGGTTTCGTCACCGGCCTGGACTACCGCAACCCCTGGCTGAGCCCGTTCGAGGAGATGCAGCGCTGGAAGACCCACCCCGCCATCCGCGCCCACATCGAGGGCGGCAAGCGCATCGGCTACGGCGCGCGCGCCATCACCGCCGGTGGTCTGTTGAGCCTGCCCAAGCTGGTGTTTCCAGGCGGGGCCCTGGTGGGTTGCGAGGCTGGCACTCTGAACGCCGCGCGCATCAAGGGCAGCCATGCAGCGTTGAAGAGCGGCATGCTGTGTGCCGAGGCGCTGTACGAAGCCGTGGTCAAGGAAGACCGCCGCCACGACGAACTCACGGCCTACCCGGAGGCCTTTCGCGCCAGCTGGCTGTGGGACGAGTTGAACGGCGCCCGCAACTTCAAGCAGTGGTTCAAGAAGGGCAACCGGGTGGGCGCCCTCATGACGGGCATCGAGTACTGGTTGCTGCCCAAACTCGGGTTCAAGAGCCCGCCGTGGACCATCCACCACAACGAGCCCGACCATCTGCGCCTGAAGCCGGCGGCCGAGTGCGCTGCGATCGCTTACCCCAAACCCGACGGCGTGCTGACCTTCGACCGTCTGAGTTCGGTCTTCATCAGCAACACCAACCACGAAGAGAACCAGCCGGCACACCTGACCTTGATCGACGCCAAGGTGCCCGTGGCCACCAACCTGGCCCGCTACGCCGGCCCCGAGAGCCGCTACTGCCCGGCGGGCGTGTACGAGTATGTGAAGAGCGAAGACGGCAGCGACCGACTGCAAATCAACGCGCAGAACTGCGTGCATTGCAAGTCCTGCGACATCAAGGATCCGACGCAGAACATCGTCTGGATCACCCCCGAGGGCGGCGGCGGGCCGAACTACGCCGGGATGTGAGCGCACCCACCCCCCTCGGCCCCGCCGGGGCCGGCGGGGCCGATGGCGCCGACGGCACCGCTTGCCGACACGGCATCCCAAGCGCTGGGCGTCGGGCGCGCCGGACGCGGCTGCGAGCCGGGGCTAGAGAATCCGCGCCGCCAGCGCCACCGTGTCGTTGTGCCAGATGTCCTGCGGCAGGATGTCGCTGTCGGGGTGGGTGAAGCGCACGCCGGCGGCGCGGAAGCAACTCCTCGACCAGTTCGGAGCAGATGAACTTGCGGTCGCGCGCGCGGCGGCCCACGCGAAAGGCGATGCGCATGGCAATGCGCAGGATCTCGTTGTTATCGTCGGGCCGGGTCAGCAGGTCCATGCCGAAGCTCACGCCCTGGCGCACCGGGTCCACCGTCAAGGCTGGCCGCAGGCGACCGACGACAATCTGGCCGCGGTAAGGTCGGCGCCGGCCGTGGTAGTCGCGCAGGTCCTTGCTCACGGGCACCCGACGCACGCCGACGCCGACGCCGACCTCGCTTTCGAGCACAAAGACGCGACCGAGGTTCTCGTCGCGGTAGATCACGCCGACTTGGCTCCAGACCGATTTCGTGAAGCGCTGGATCAGGCCTGAGAACAGGTAGGAGCCGGAGCAGAACACCAGGTCGCCCGAACGCAGGCTGTCGAGAACCGCGTCGTAGCCCTGCACCGGCAGGGCCTTGATCTGTCGCTGGCTGAGGGTCGATGGCCATGGCGGCGCGCTGACTCACTGCAGCCGCCGCGACAGGCGCTGCTACACTGTCTTCCGCCAGGAGAGAGCCCACCGTTTTCTTGCAAAGCGCGTGGTCCGCCGAAGGCGAAACCGGGGTCTGAAGACCGCGGCTGAACGCTCAGGCAAAAGGACTGGCAAACGCCTGCCGAATGGCAGGCGCGACCTCACTGGAGAGAGGCTGCGCCCGACGCAGCCCACCGAAGGGGCAAGCGGCCCCCGCCCGAAGGGCGAGGCCGCCAATCTCTCAGGTAAAGCGGACAGCGAGGGCCCACGAACCGTCACGGCTGACACAGCGTGACGGCAGTCAAGCCCTCCGGAGATTGCGCCATGTCCGCCGACACCCTGCAACGCACGCCGCTGCACGACCTGCACCTCGAACTGGGTGCCAAGATGGTGGCCTTTGCCGGCTATGCGATGCCGGTCAACTACCCCGGCGGCATCATTGCCGAGCACCGCCAGTGCCGCGAGTCGGCCGCGCTGTTCGATGTCTCGCACATGGGTCAGCTGCGCCTCGTCGGCGACGACGCAGGCGCCGCGCTCGAGACCCTGGTGCCGGTCGACGTGGTCGATCTGGCGGTGGGCAAACAACGTTACGCCCTGTTCACCAACAGCGCCGGGGGCATCCTCGACGACTTGATGATCGCGCGCCGCCCCAAGGACCTGTGGGTGGTCGTCAACGCAGCCTGCAAGGTCGCTGACACCCAACACCTGATGACCCACATTGGTCACCGATGCCAGGTCGTGCCGATGCCTGAACGTGCGCTGCTGGCGCTGCAGGGGCAAAAGGCCGTGCGGGCCCTGGCCCGCCTGGCCGATGGCGTGTCCAGGCTGACCTTCATGACCGGCGCTAGCTTCGAGCTGGCCGGCGCCGAGTGCTTCGTCACCCGCAGCGGCTACACCGGCGAAGACGGCTTCGAGATCTCCGTCCCGGCCGAAGCGGCGGTAGCGCTGGCCAAGCTGCTGCTGGCGCAGCCCGAGGTCAAGCCAGCCGGCCTGGGCGCACGCGACACCCTGCGCCTGGAGGCCGGCCTGTGCCTGTACGGACACGACATCGATGTCAACACCACGCCGATCGAAGCCGGCCTGAGCTGGGCGATCCAGAAGGTGCGGCGCCCGGGCGGCGCGCGCGCCGGGCACTACCCCGGGGCCGATCCCATCGCCGCTCAGTTCGCCACCGGCGTGGCCGTCAAACGCGTTGGCCTGCAGGGCCTGGAACGCATCCCGGTGCGCGAAGGCAGCGTGCTGGTCGATGCCCACGGCCACAAGCTCGGCCGCGTCACCAGCGGCACCCTGGCGCCCACGGTCAACCAGCCGATCGCCATGGCCTACCTTGCCGTCAATCACGCCATCGCCAACCACGAGGTCTACGCCGAGGTGCGCGGCAAGCGCCAACCCATGCGAGTGACCGCCCTGCCCTTCGTGCCCCCCGGCTACGTTCGCTGACCCCTTCATCACCTCACCCACAGGAGCGCTCCCATGACGACCATGTTCACTGCCGATCACGAGTGGATCAACATCGAAGACCACGAGGCCGCGGTGGTCGGCATCACGCTGCACGCCCAGGACGCCCTCGGCGATGTGGTGTTCGTCGATCTGCCCCAGGTCGGCAAGACTTACAAGAAAGGGGATGTCGTGGGCGTCATCGAGTCGGTCAAGGCCGCGGCCGACATGTACATGCCGGTCGAAGGCGAAGTGGTCGAGGTCAACGAAGCGCTGCGCGTGGAACCGGCCCTGGCCAACAGCGACCCGATGGGCAATGGCTGGGTCTTCAAGGTCCACGTCACGCACATGCAGCAGTTCGACCAGCTGCTCGACCCGCCGGGCTACGACGCCCTGCTCAAGTCGCTCTGATCCCCTGCTACCCAGGAAGCCCTGCCATGTTGATGTCCGCCACCCCGTCCCTCGCCGCGCTCGAAAACCCGGCCGAGTTCCGCGCCCGCCACATCGGCCCGAATGCTGACGAAGAGCAGCTGATGCTGTCTGTCATCGGTGCGGCCTCGCGCCGTGCATTGATCGAGGCCGTCGTGCCACGCACGATTGCAAGGGCGCGCCCGATGGCCCTGCCGGCGCCGGTGACGGAGGCTGAAGCCCTGGCGGAGCTGCGCGCGGTCGCCGCGCAGAACCGTGTGCTCAAGAGCTTCATCGGCCAGGGCTATCACGGTACGCTGACGCCGGGCGTGATCGGCCGCAACATCCTCGAGAACCCGGCTTGGTACACCGCCTACACGCCCTACCAGGCCGAGATTTCGCAAGGCCGCATGGAGGCCCTGGTGAACTTCCAGACCATGGTCTGCGATCTCACGGGCATGGCGATGGCCAACGCCTCGATGCTCGACGAGGCCACCGCAGCGGCCGAGGCGATGACTCTGGCCAAACGCAGCGTCAAGAGCCAGAGCGACACCATCGTGGTGGCCGGTGACTGCCACCCGCAGACCATCGAAGTCATCCGCACCCGGGCCGCGCCGCTCGGGCTGACAGTGGTGCTGGCCAACTCGGCCGAAGAGTGGGACAGCCTGATCGCCGGCGGCGACTACTTCGCAGTGCTGCTGCAGATGCCGACCACCGACGGCTCGATCCACGACGTGCGCGAAGACGCCGCCCGGATCCACGCCCACCACGCGGCCTTCATCATCGCCGCCGACCTGCTGGCGCTGACGCTGATCGTGCCGCCGGGCGAACTCGGCGCCGACATCGCTTTGGGCACCACGCAGCGCTTCGGCGTGCCGATGGGCGCTGGCGGCCCGCATGCGGCCTACCTGGCCTGCCGTGACGAGTACAAGCGCAGCCTGCCCGGCCGCCTGGTCGGTGTCAGCGTCGACGCGAATGGGCACCCGGCCTACCGGCTGGCCTTGCAGACGCGCGAGCAGCACATCCGGCGCGAGAAGGCCACAAGCAACATCTGCACTGCGCAGGTGCTGCTGGCCGTCATCGCCAGCATGTACGCCGTCTACCACGGGCCCGCCGGGCTGAAGCGCATCGCCCAGCGCATCGCCAGCTACACCGCAGTGCTGGCCCAGGGGTTGCGTGACATGGGCGTGGCTGTGCGCAGCACAACCGCCTTCGACGCCATCTGCATCGACACCGGCGCCGCCACCGCCGAACTGGCGCAACGCGCCGTGGCCGCCGGCATCAACCTGCGGCGCTTCCCCGAGTGGGGTGACAGCCAGTTGGGCATCAACCTCGACGAGACCACCACGCGCCAGGACATCATCACGCTGTGGCAT
>ENA-ORBV01015256-ORBV01015256.1-microbial-mat-metagenome-genome-assembly--contig:-NODE-15256-length-11334-cov-5.748423_pt1 | contig 11334 bp, 5 predicted proteins | sample MGYA00237777_ERZ505514 | MGnify/ENA primary metagenome ERZ505514 (study PRJEB26160, sample SAMN06269048) | microbial mat metagenome | isolation source: Oligotrophic lake microbial mat | place...
ATATATATATATATATTGGTGATGCATTTATTCTCCCGGCTCTTGGCGATGATGAGGGGGAAGATGACTATTTCGCATCAAGTCATCCAACACGTGGTCATGAGCTTCAAACAGTACCACTTCCACCATTTGCAGGGAAAGACTCATCTCTTGTGGTGGTGGCGGCGGGTGGTCATCATAATATTCATGAAGGCCGAAATAGCCCATGGGTGGTGGTGGTGGCATCTCGTCGTTGTCGTCCTTAGTCACAGGCTCTTCACGGGCCTCAAACACGCCAGTGATTTTGTAGAAATGCCGATACTCGGGATTTTCCAATACTTCTGTCAGCGGCAACCGTGGTTCCAATTCCGTAATTTCCACATCCTTGTTTCCTTCGCCACCATTACCGCTGTGGGTGCCATTGTCCTTCTTGCTGTAGAAACGTACCATGGGCGACTGTTGTGGATCAAAAAAGACTGGAACACGATCCAACTGAAAGGATGCAGGAGGATCCATCCTCATTTCGGGCAAGGATAAATGACATGCTTCAACGATGCGTCCCAAAAAGACGGATGGAATGGCACATTGTACCATGCCCATTCCTGCACTATCACAACTTGTAGTAGGAGCATACTCGGCCGGGGTGGTCAAATCCAAAAAAAGATCATCCATGGCCAAAAAGCGCGATTTGTAATGCTGATGCGGATGCTTTGGAATGCGATAGTGCACCCAAATATCATTTCCGGTCATGGGATTTGTGTTCAGTTCTTCCTCGTCGCAAAAGAAGGCGGGAGAGAATTCCAACGTTTGGTGGTCGCAAAAGTCTTCCAAGAGATGTTTCACCATCAACTCGGGCGACGCTTCTTCCAAATCCTCTAGGCGTTGTGGTGGTGGTGGGTCTGACGGATCGTTATTTTTCGATGGTCCCTCCATGGCCCTCAATATACGAGATGTCACCGATGGATCGTTCTTGTCGGACTGCTTGCGACTTGTCTGGTTGCTGCCATGATTATTCTTGTTGTTGTTGGCGGCGGCAGTATGGCTTTGAAACAGACCTCGATGATTTCCCATGCCAGTATTCGATGCTCCATTCATCGTTGTCGTCGTTGTCGTCGAAGGGCCATTCTCCTCTTCCTTTTCCTGTTTGGACAACGACGACGACGCACCATGCAACTTTAACAAGAAAGAACCGTCCTGGATGGCTTGTTGAATGGCTTCCATCAAGTCATGTGTGCAGGACACGACACACAAATCCCCATCTCCATCATGGTACGTAAAGTTTGTAGTAGTCGTCGTCGAAGTGTTGTTGCCAAGTCGAGCCGTAAATGCTTCCAAGAGTTTCTGGTAACAAACATCCTGGATGCTGCTAAACGAAGACGACGCATAATTCTTCTTTTCTTCTGGGATGAGATGGGATAGACGCAAGCGGCAGTACTTGATCGCGTCTTCTTTTGCCTCGCCACCATCACTAGTAGAATTATTGGGAATTCCAATTTTGATGACAAAGTTGTCCATTGGATTGTTGTTGTTGTTGTCGCTCATGTTTGGGTTGTTGACACCTCCAGGAACATCCACAAAGGAATCATCCGTATTGCTACTGACGGAAGAAGAATCTTTCATCTTGATTATTGTCTCGTTTTCTTGGTTTTGCCTTTGGACTTGTTGTGCTTTGTTTGGGCGTGCGCTACTGTATGCCTTGTAAGGTTGAATGAATCAACGCAGAAGCTCTACGACGTAGTAATTGTCGAGTTCCCATATTGTGGATTTCTTAGGTGCGTTCGCCTCTGCATGATTTTGTAGAATGGCTGTATTGGTTAGTCACGAGTGTATCTTTTTACGGGACCTAATATGCTTATTGTCGTACGTTAAATAAATGTCGTAGCCATCAACTTGCATGTCGTACGTTAAATGCATCAATTAATTGAATCATCTCAGATGGTACTCTTTTACTATCATACCCACTGATCTTTAATGCCATCTGTCATATTTTAGCCAAGTGTGCGTGCTTTTTTCTGGATACGACTCAATCGGCTGACATGACGACATTTGTCATCATGCATGCACGACGCACTGACTTGGATTTGTTCTTCTTCACATCAAAATTCGTCGAGGTCCACGCCTCCGGTTCACAAACAACGAAAGCTGTAGTAGATAGCAAGACGTTCACAATCAATCACCTTCCGTTCCCTCACCATCATGAAGACTGCTATCGCTATCCGTTTCTTCCTTGCTCCAGTAGTGTTGCTTGCTTCGGCAACAACTGCTACCGCTACTAGTAGTAGTGAGAACAACCGCAAGTTCACCGTCGGCGATTTGGAGCAAGTGCTATGGGGTTTTGTCGAAGGCGGTTTGGGTCACGAGATGGATTTGGCTCGTACTTGTGTCATGGATTCCGTCGGGACTCTGGAAGAAATTGCCGAAGCCATTGACGATATTGAACAAGAAACGGAAGAAAGTGTCAAGGAAGGCATTCAATTGTTGGGTCAAGCCCTCCACGAAGCCATGACGGAAGATTTCAAGGACTGTCATTTGGCCGAAGTCGACATGGATACTCTGTTGAGCATGGCCACGACGCTGGCGCATCCCTTGTCGTTTTTGTATCACGCCGGTGAGAATATTGTGGTGAATCGTGTCGAAATTTCCAAGGAAGTTTCCACGGCCGTGGCCGATTGGAAGGCGGATCCACCCATGTATTTCAATTTTGGACTCACTGTGGGAAAGGCGATGAAGCTCGTTCTTGTGGGAGCTGAGCAGGAATTGCTGGAAATTATAGAGCAGTAATTGTCACTTCACATCATGCCCGAGACCAACGCAGATACCTATGGACATGCCAATCACACTGGCGACACTCTATATTATGTCATTCCGAGCAGAGGCGACGAACCGAGATGGTTTACAGGTATGTATAATCTGTGAAAATGAATAATGAAATTACAACCGCACAAAGAAATTGGAACCGTTCGTTGGCTAGCAAGAGCATACCGAGGACTTTTCGACCACTTATACACAATTCTAGTATCACAACTATGTTGTTCTTAATTAGTTTGTTTTCGGTTATTGAACAGCAATAACATGTAGATGCCAGGGACTAGCGATAAAATACTTAACTGCAGTGCTCATCCAAAATTATATCCAAATATTTGTTGTCGAAGTTCGTCGTTCGTCAGCACGACAGCTTATTTCATTCGATCATGGCTTATAGGTATTTCAATTCGGCTACCAAAATATACCTTTAAGACCACCAATGAAGTACAGAATTGAATATTTGGACATCCGTTTCATAATAAACTAACAAAAGAAGAGCTTACAGGAAACGCTCCTAAATAAGTTCTGTTAGTGGTCTACGGTGAATCAAATTGAAATCCACCCGATTTGGGTGCCGCTGATCTTCCCCATCAACACATTGGCACAAATTGAAGTCCACCAAAACATGGCACACAAATTGAATCGGTCTCCACTCTGTCCGTCTGTCACAAAAATTGTCTCTCCAAGACCCAAGCTCTTTTCCACCAGGGCGGACCAGATTGGCCTGCATTTGTGGTGAACAAATCTCCCTTCAAAAAGTTATGTTGTACATTTGTTTCCATCCCATGCTTGGTCGAGAAATCTTTCAGCACTCTTGCTTATCCACCTAATTTATTGCTTACTATATGGAAAGAGGACAAGTGAACATACTGTAAGTACAGCAGACACTGCACTAGCTAAATACTACTGTAGCTATTTGCTATAGCTAGCTCTACACCAGCTACCACTACCATAGGTCTCTAAAGTTGCTAGCTAGTCTATAGCTAGCTAGCTAGCAGTCTTTTTTCAACTCTCGTGTTACCTGAGTTATGTGCGTCCATGGCTGAGAACTTACTTACACTGGTTCATCAATCTTCGTCGCGCCAATAATCTTCGTCGCGCCAATCATCATCTGGCTGGCGTTTGGAGGTGGTCCCCTGCCTTTGTCTTTGACAGACAAAAGACACATGAAATTTTCCAGCACGTGTTATTATGGAACTGAAATTCAAAAAATAGTGAAGAGGTATTCTGTACTGTTCTGTACAATACTACATACTAATGAACAGAGTTTGGGCGCGATCACCAACTACTCAACGTTAACTTAGCTTATTACTCGTCAGTCGTCACCCTTTCACTCACCGACACATACATGTACACTCAGCCACTCCATGCATGCATCCAACTGCTATCCAGCAGAGCACACACCCTTAGGGAACTAGGTAGGTAAACCGTAATTAAATCGCACCAAATCCAATCCACGATGTTGTTCCCCACAAGCCGTCGTGGTGGCCCCCAGCGTCTCGCCCATCTTGATCAACCTCGAGATGATGATGATTCGTCGTTGGTGGCAATGCCCTTGTCGGACCATGGCGATTCTTGCTCCTCTTCCTCCGATGACGACGACGCGGGGTATAACGAATATGATTATGAATATCACACGCCTACTACGGCTGCTGCCATGATACGAAAACGCCACCCTACTGATATAGATGATGAATGGAATGACAATCCATTATACGGTCATCCATCGCCCTCCAAATATGTGTCCAAACACAATACAAAACGCCGACATCCATCTGGGTCTCCATCTCTCTTGGAACGCATGCAACTTCGGATAGTTGGACGATGGCGGCGTGCTAAGTTTGGGGGTGTGGCTGTGGCTTGTATAGTATGCTACTTGGGTATATCATTGTTGATGCTGTTATGGATGATGATTGGAACCAGCAACAGGACTGTACTACAGCAGGTACAAGTACCCGTCCCAATGTTTTCTCCACAAAACAATCAACATTCCAAAACGAAGCCCATTATGATTGGTTTCTTTTTTCGTGGCGTCGAGTCTTCCACCTTTACCGGCAAGATTCAAAGTATTGATCCGCCTACCAGTCACGAAGCCTACATGGCCATGTTGCAACCACAACAACAACACTCGCATCATCATCATCATCCCACGAGATCTGTGGAGCCCATGAGTGATCCAGAAACCTTTCAAGAAATCCGCGAGGATTCAGAATCCTATGACAGGGCCAAACCAAAGGCGCCACCACCAGACCCATGTTCCCCTCAATATGATTGGCAAAGTCAAAGTTTTCCCAATTGCAATGTAGTACACGAAGCTGCTTCCATAGATCGCATGTTTTTACCAATAGAAGGAGCAGAGGCCACTCACAAAAGCAACAAGCTTCGACGGCGGCTGGTATCCAAGGTACAGCAGCAGCAACAACCAGCATCATCATCTTCCACATCCGAACCACATTCGCAGTTCCGAATGTTGGCCCATGGATATTGGAGAGATACATGGAGGATGAATCATCCTGTAGCAGCAGCAACCTCCTCTTCCTCCTCGCTGGACCACCACAATCACGTCGAAACCATTGCTTTGAAAACCAAACGCTATCATCACGACTTTTCCGAGTACATCTATGACAAGCAACGTCGGGATGCCGTCACGTCCGATCGCATTCAATTTAGTTCGCAGGCCATTCACATGTACGGAGCGTGTGGAACTTCGGGATTGTACGAATATGCTCCTGGAGGAGATTTATATCAATTGCTCGACAAGTTTGAAACGGCCCAAGATTGGATGGAGTACTATTCGAGCGGCGAACGATATATTTTGGCCTACAATGTGACATCGGCCTTGAAGGATTTGCATACCACCGAACAACACAATACGCAACATCCACATGGACAACAACACTCTAATGATAGCTGTATTCACAACCACAACAAGTATTCCAACACGGCTGCCATTGTCCATGGTGATTTCAATGCCAATCAATTCGTGGCCATGTCATCTGCGTCGCGTCTTTCCTGGAACGATCTATATGACGACCAAAACCAACTTCGCACTTCCTCCGACGCTTATCATCATGCGCTGCCACAATTCAAATTGGGCGATTTCAATTTGGCACAATTTGTCTATTGGAACAAGGAGGACCACCATCCCTGTGTCGTGCAACCGGATGGAGCCGGAGGACAATTTCGAGCACCCGAAGAATATGCCCACCAACATGGACGGACGGAAAAGGTCGACATTTACAGCCTCGGAAATTTGGTGTATTCGATAGTTACGGGTCATTGGCCCTTTGATGATTTGGATCATGCGCATGGAGTCCGCGAAATTAAAGAGTTGGTTCAACAGGGACGTCGACCTCATATCAACATTGATAGTGATGTGGTGCATTCTACGGATCCATATGTTCAAGCCATGCTCCAGGCGGTGCAAATGTGCTGGAAACAGGACCCACACGAAAGAGCGAGTGCTCAAGAAGTGGAAGCGTATTTGGGAAAACTCCTGCCACGAGCCAAACAAGAGACCGAGGCCGCGGCAGCTGCTGCCATGGCCGAAATGGCGACCACTCGCACGAGCAAGAACGCTACTAGTAAGCTTTTGTGACACATGGACATGGGCAATCCACCACCATCATATCATGATCAATCGTGCTATCGGTATAGCATTGATTGATGTGTTTCAGTAACTGCATTTTTGTTTCTTTGTAAACTTTCATATTTAACGTTGGTAAAATTACTTTTTGTAGAGTACATATACATGGAATAATTTTTGATGCTTTCAGTTGAATCCCCGTCTATCGTGTCCAAAGCCCCCGTTGCGCATCATAGCAAGTTTTCTTACAATACAGTGCTCACTATTATAATTCGAAAATTCTACATTGCTACTTGCTCAAAATCAATCATCTTGTTTGTCAGATGAAAGCATTGATTGTTTGCTATCACTATGCACCGCTATAGAGAATGCCAAGTAATTTGTTTTTCTTGCCAGGCAGCGGTGGAGTGGGTTTGGGTCGAGGAATGCTGTTGAAATTGTGAACTCGAGCCGGGGATTCTTGTTGTTGATGTTGTTGTTGTTGCTGTTGTTTTGTGTTGGAAGCAGTAGGAGTCGGAGCCTGCGACGACATTGCGGCGGTTGTAGGTGGGGCAGGCTGACGCTCGTGCGGCTGTCGTGTATTTTTGGCAGATGATGAATTGTTGCCGACGGCTTGCGGCGGCGGTGGCGAACGAGGAGAGCGTGCATTATTATTATTACTGGGTGGCGAACGAGGAGAGCGTGCATTATTATTATTACTGGTGTGCACATTCTCATCCTGGCGTTGTTCCTCACTCATCAGCGAGGCAGCCTCGTCGCGATTCGCCCCGTCTTGAAAACCCGCATCACTCAAAAGCATGCTCAGCTCGGCATCGCTATCGACGGTACCTGTTTCCCAGTATTGGCTGTCAGTCTGATCGTAATCATCGTCGTTGTCATCCATCTCGTCACGCATGTCATCCTCATCAACATCATAGTAATCAGCCTTGTAGTCATCATCTTCTGTCACTTCAATTTGTCGTCTGTAAACGGCGTTTGTAGGAGTGGCGTCCCTTCCACTGTGATGATTCCGGTTCGTCCTACCTACACCGCCGCGCCCACCAGAAGGTGGCGACTGGGCTTTTCGTGGTGATTTATATTTCTCTTGGCGCGACAAGTCGAATTCAGCTTCATCTTCTTGTTTTTCCACGTAGCGATTATAATCTGTGCGACTCTTTTCTGGTTTTCCATTCTTGTGAGTCGTAGGATGGTGATGATCGCGAGTCGTAGTAGGGTGATGAGGAGGACGAGATGTAGGTGGAAAAGGGCTAATATTTGCAGTGTTTTCCCATGGTAAGCGGATTGAATAGGAAGGAGGAGGCTTGTGATTTGAGTTGGGAAGGTAGTCTTCCTCGCCAAGTATATCATCCGGTGCACTTTCAGCACCAGGAGTGCTTGGGAATTCTCCCTCGGCGCGAGGGGAGTTGTCCCAAGCATCTCGTCCTGCATAGGAATGTCGCCGTTGTTGCTGCTGCGACAATACTTGTTGTTGACGTCTGTAATGATCTTCTTGAATAAGAATGGAAGGACTACCACTTCTTGCGTGTGGCAAGTGATGACGAGGTGACGGTGAGGTAGGCGGCAATGGATGGCTGTGATGTTGTTGCTGCTGCTGCTGCTGTGGCTGTGGCTGCGAATCCTTCCCTCCTCCCTCTTGTTCCCGTTTCCTCTGTTCCACTAAGGCTCGGAAACGCTTCTCTAACACTTGCTCTATTTGTCGCTCAATCACCTTCTCCATCTCGGCAGTCACAGTACCGCCAATGGGAAACAACTTTTTTCCATCTGCGCCACTGATACCACCTCCACTGGCCAGATATTCTTCTCGCATCGAAGGTGTGACATCTCCTACAAAGAGCCGCAAGACTCGTGCATCGGCAAATTGCTCAATGGCATCGATGAGTTCGTCCGTAGAATCTACAACTACCAAATCTTCGTCCAAATCCAGATAGGACAACCGTATGGCGCGCTGATAACGAACCTTGGAGCCTACAAGGTGCACCAGTCGTTCGTAGGAAAGTTTGCCAGTCGCTGGATCTACGATCCGAAAGAGTCGAATTCTGCGAATAATGGCTCGTCCTATATTTGGTGTATTGGAACGAATTGATGTTATTAGAGAAGACGGGATTGAGTGTGGTTCAAGGGATCAACAAGCTATCCTTTTACGGGCAGCAGTAACGACACAATCGACCTGATATCTATGTCAGCATAGACTGTCGCAACGTACCATTATCGTCCACCAATAGTTTGATGACAAAGTCTTTGCCAGCTTCGAGTATAGAATCACTACCAGAAGAGTAGGTTATTGTACTGGCCTCCATCAGGGTTGCCATCTCACGGAGTGTCTCTCTTCTTTCTGGGATTGGTAAAGAAAGCAAGTGCCAAACCTAGGTATCAATCCTGTTAAAGTGCTTTAACTTTGCTCCTTTTGTACAAGAGATGATGCGAGAGATTGATGCTACAGCGCGTAGTGGATCACTGTTGATAAAGCTAATGCTGCTGAGTTGATGCATATGTTTGTTGTCATTTCTTTCTCGTTAACAGCGAGCACAAGTAACTGAACTGGAAAAGGCAACGACCTTAAAAATGTGAAGAACATTGATTCGCCAAAAATATTTTGTGAGAAAGATTATCTACTAGCTAGGATCGCGTGCACGCCAGGACAACTCGACTGACCTCATATTTTCTTCCGATTAAAACCCGAAACAGGATCTTTGACCGTTTCTGATGGATAATTATAAATACTAGCTACGACGTAGTAGGCAGAAGAACTGAAGAAGCCAACGCAACACACAACAAACGGACGATCAGGAAGATTTCTCGTTTTGCTTCAGATAGTAGTGCACGTAGAAGTCGAAACAACCAATCCTAGATGTGGTCCATGTCGTATAGGATCTGAAACTAGAAACACGTTAACGAGTCCAAGTCTATTTTCGCTCCAGTGTATTCCATCATCCGCTAGCAGGATACATTCCAAAATGGACGACGTCATTAGCCTACAGCATGGATTTCGCAAAAACCGAGAATTGATCAACAAAATAAGCAATCATAAAATACCTGCGTCGGTGACTGTTCGGGATAAAGGTAGGCGCACTAAGATAACATCATGTCCGACATGTCATGTAGTGCCATCTCTCATAGTTAAATATCGTCCGCACTCTTATATTCCACGATCGTTGTCCGTAGGATCCCAAAAGTTTGATATCCATCATGTGATTGATCACGGGGCTATCACGTGGAAACAATTTGAAAAAATTGTCGATATCTTGATTGCATCCAATCCCCTCCTTTCTCGTAACGAGGAATATCGAAAGTTGTCCAATCAGTTACGCGTCATTACCTACAAGATGAGCAAGGATAATGATGAAGAATTCATTATCGTTGACTCCACGGAGAGTCTAATAAAGGCTCTGGAGCATTATTTTGAGTCGTTTGTTGTTCTGGACCATTCTCCGAACGAGGACGACAGCAAGTCCAGTGATGACGAGAAGACGCAACAATCGTCGGCAACAGATGCCATAGCTGCAGCGGATGTGGAGGGTATGATATTTGAAATATTATACGTCGCAGCATTACCGGGAACCTTTGAGTCTTTACCGTCAAGCCCGGCAACGTGCGATGCGCTATTGGAGGGCTTCGGTGCAGTCAAGGACTCGGCTGTATTGGACGACTTCGGTGCCATGAAGGATTCGGCCAGTAGTACCGGCGACGAGGAGAACGACTCGTTTGGAAGTGCAGGCGGCAACACTGGACCTCACCAGAACGGAGAAACAGGCCAGTTCTACGAGACGACGACAGAGGATATTCGAGTACTGATAGACGAAGTCATTCAGCAGCACCAAAAACAAATGCCGTGGTGGGAATATACCCTCCTGAAAGCCAAATATGCACTAATTAGAGCATCCTCCATCGTTGCTGGAAGTGGAAACAATCCAGGCTCAAGAGGGAACAATCCACCCACAGCGGAGAAAGCCCTTAGCGAGGAATGCAAGTATATCCTGCTTGCGATAGGTGCAGCATCAGTCGTTACTCTCATTCGAAAAATTCGGCCGGAGAGCTCGGTAATCTTTAGTTGGAGACCCAACTGTCGTGGGACTTGTTACGTTCAAAGTTCACGCAGCTGCTAAGCTTCGGGTCGAACATTGATGCCCCACTCAGTAGACACGTTTGGTTCTATGTTTTATTCTAACTTTTTATGGTACATGAAGTATTGCCAAGAAGAAAGCAACATAAGTGACACAGCATAGCGACGTTGATGCACCCTAATCTTGAGACAAGCAGCGGCGTCCATAACAGTTTTACAGTAATCCCTCCTTCGCATTCTTTAAACATGATACTTTTCTCGCACAAACTAGGACTATCAATTCTGTTCCTGAGCGTGTTTGCGTGACTTTCTGATCCTCCGAAACTTGATCACATCAGTCATTGTTTCCTTGTTTCCTTGTAGCTCTCTCTTTTCCCCTTCAATTAAGAAATAGGTTTCAATGATGCCGAGTGCATTATATGAAACAGTCTCCACTCACCTGATTGAAATCACAGTGGTGCAAGGCTACACATGTCACACATCTGGGCCTTGATTTTCTCCAGTAAAAATTGAACCGCAGAGCTGTTGGAACCTGATCTACCATAGGACCCCTTGCACACCTGTCTATGTTTATTTCACAAGATGAATAACTTAGGATCAGAGAAGGATCTTAAAAGATAACAACAAACAAGGAGCATCTAAATGTAGCATCTATGCGCTATTTTAAACAGATTTTGTTGTCTTGATCTCCAGGTGTTGTTTAACATCCAACAAAAGCTCTGAGATGTCTTCAGGTTACTGGCATAGACCTTCTTGCTTCCGTTCTTTTATTTGTTTGTTCAAAGTCATTCCATTTGACTGAAAAACAATGTTTTGTGAATTGCTGACCGAGTCAAAAAAAAAGAATGCATTGAGTGCACAGCATGCATGCTGTGCACTCAATGCATTCTTTTTTTTTGACTCG
>ENA-ORBV01015257-ORBV01015257.1-microbial-mat-metagenome-genome-assembly--contig:-NODE-15257-length-11334-cov-4.356489_pt1 | contig 11334 bp, 9 predicted proteins | sample MGYA00237777_ERZ505514 | MGnify/ENA primary metagenome ERZ505514 (study PRJEB26160, sample SAMN06269048) | microbial mat metagenome | isolation source: Oligotrophic lake microbial mat | place...
ATGCAGGTCGTGGCGCCGGTCGGGATGCTGGTCTTCATGTACTTCTTCCTGTGGCGACCATGGCGGCGGGACCGCCGGCTTGGTCTCGACGGGATTCTGTGCATCGTCGCCCTCAACGTCTGGTTCCAAGACCCGTTGATCAACTTCACCCAGGTGTTCGCCACCTACAACAGTGGGTACTTCAACCGGGGGTCGTGGGCGTCGTTCGTGCCCGGCTGGATGTCCCAGAACGGGAGCAACTTCGCGGAACCGCTGTTGTGGACCGGGCCGGCATACGTGTGGGGCCTGATCGGCGGCGTCATCACCGTGGAAAGCGTGGCCCACCAGGGCAGCCGCTTCACCTTCACCCTGAAGAATCTCTGACCGATGAGCGCGCGCATCCTCCTCATCGAAGACACCCGGGCGAATCTCGACCTGATGACCTATCTGCTCGAAGCCTTCGGCCACCGCGTGCAGACCGCGCGCGACGGCGACGTGGGCCTCGAATGCGCCCGGCGCGATCCGCCGGACTTGATCATCTGCGACATTCATCTGCCGAAAGTGGATGGCTACGAAGTCGCCCGCCAGCTCCAGGCCGACCCGGTGCTGCGACACATCCCGCTCGTCGCCGTGACCGCGCTGGCCATGGTCGGCGACCGGGAAAAGATCCTCGCCGCGGGTTTCGAGGGCTACATCGCAAAGCCGATCGAGCCGGAGCATTTTGTCGCCGAGATGGAAGTCTTCCTCGATCGCGCCCTGCACTCCGCGCCTCGCCCCGCGCCCGCGCCTTCCACGGAAAATCCCGTCGGCGCGGCGCCAAAAACGCATGCGGTCCTGCTCGTGGTGGATGACTCCGAGATCGAGCGGCAGCTCCTGCACAGCGTCTTCGAGCCTTCGGGCTACGAGGTGTGCCTCGCGTCGAACCTGGGCGAAGCACTCCAGGCCGCGCGGGTGCTGCATCCCGACCTGATCGTCTGCGACGTGGTCATGCCCGGTGGCAGCGGCTTCGACCTGCTCGCCGCGGTGCAGGCCGACCCGGAGCTGCGCGATGTGGCCGTCGTGCTCATCACCTCCGTCGCTCTGACCTCCGCGGATCAGAAGCGCGCGGTCGCTGCCGGGGCGCTGCGTTTCATCGCCCGCCCCATGGAACCCGAGGCGCTGCTCGCGGTGATCGAGGAGTGCCTGATCGAAATCAAAGAAAGGTAACCATGTCCAAAATCCTCATCGTCGATGACCGTCCCGTGAACCGGGAGTTTCTTTTGACCCTGCTCAGCTACGGCGGCGATGCCGTGGCTGAAGCGGCCGACGGCGCCGAGGGGCTGGCGGTGGCCCGCGCGTTTCGACCGGATCTCGTCATCGCCGACATCATCATGCCGACGATGGACGGCTTTGAATTCGTCCGCCAAATCCGCGCCGATCCCGTGATCGCGGCGACCAAGGTCATCTTCTACACCGCGAGCGGGCTGGAGGATGCCGCGCGCGATCTCGCGGAAGCCTGCGGCGTCCACTGCATCCTCCCCAAACCCTCCGACCCCGCGGAAATTCTCGCCATCGTCCGCGAGACGCTCGGTGCGGCGGCAGCGGCGGCGATTCCAGCTCTGAGCAAGGCTTTCGAGAGCGAGCATCTTTGCCTGGTCACGAACTGCCTGGCGGAAAAAGTGGATGAGCTCGAAGCGCTTAACGCCGGTCTCGAAGCGCGGGTCGTCGAGCGCACCGCGGAGCTGGCGGCGGCCAACGAGGAACTGCGCGGTTTGAATCGGCTGAAGGACGAGTTTCTCGCCGTGGTCTCCCACGATCTGCGCTCGCCCCTCGCCGGCATCGAAATGTTGTCGGGGCACCTGCGGAGCCGGAGCAAAATGCCCGAGCTGGCCGATTTCATTCGCAACATGGGCATCATCGCGGACTCCGCCCACCATCTGCATGCGCTGGTGGACGACCTCCTCGACATCGCCAAGATCGAGGCTGGCCACGCCCGGCTCGACCTCAGCGAGCTGTGCATCGGCGAGGTGCTGCGCATTTCCGCCAAGGCGCTCAGCTTCAACGCCCAGACCAAAGACGTCACCGTGGACGTGGACGTGGCGTCCGATGATCCGCTGCTGCGAGGCGACCGGCTGAAGCTCTCGCAGGTCTTCAGCAATCTGCTGAGCAACGCCATCAAGTTCACCCCGAGCGGGGGGAAAGTCCGCGCCCAGATCGCGCCCGAATGCGACGGGGTGGTGGTGACCGTCGCCGACACCGGCCAAGGGATCCCCGCCGATGCGCTGCCGCACCTCTTCGAGAAATTCACCGAGGCCCAGCGCGCCGGCACCTCCGGCGAAAGCGGCACCGGGCTCGGTCTTTCCATTGTCCGCCGGCTCGTGGAACTGCACGGCGGCACGATCGAAGTCGCCAGCGAAGTGGGCCACGGCAGCACCTTTACCGTCCGCCTTCCCTTCACCTCCACCACCCGCGAGGTCGACCCCAGTGACCCGCCGAACGCGCGGAAGTCGTGCTCGGACCGCCCCGCCCAACTCACCCACTCATGACCAAGACCCGAATTCTCCTCGCCGACGATCATGCCATCATCCGCAGCGGCCCGCGCCTGCTCCTCGAAAACGAATGGGGCTGGGACATCTGCGGCGAAGCCGCGAACGGTCGCGAAGTCGTGCAACAGGCGGAAAAACTCCAGCCGGACGTTGTCGTCCTCGACATCGGCATGCCGGAGGTCAATGGCCTCGACGCCGCCCGGCAGATCAGGCACGCCCGGCTTGAGACCGAGATTCTGATCTTCACCTCGCACGAGAGCGAACAACTCGTCCGCGACGTCTTCGCCGCCGGCGCCCGGGGTTATTTGCTGAAGACCGACGCCCCGCAGCATCTGGTCGCCGCGATCAAGGCGCTGCTGGAAAAGAAGACCTATTTCACCTCGCAGATTTCGGAAGTCATCTTTGCCGGCTTCCTCAAAGGCGCGCCCGCGGTCGAAACCGCCAGCCGGCTGTCCCCCCGCGAGCGCGAGACCGTGCAGCTCCTCTGCGAAGGCAGCACCAACAAGGAGGTCGCGTCCAAGTTGGGCGTCAGCGTGAAGACCACGGAGACCCATCGCAAAAACATCATGTCCAAGCTCGGCCTGAAATCCTTCAGCGAACTCGTCGTCTATGCGATCCGGAACCAGATCATCCAGAGCTAGCGCGGTGCGGGCGTCGGCGAGAGGCCCCTGGCCGCGCGTCTCGCGCCGGGGTGCGGGAACGCCCTGTCGCAAAATACCCACTCACCGCCATCCGCAAGGGCACTCGCGCGGCTCTCTCAAAGGCCATGAAAACTGGCCCCTACGACCCACCCGCCGAGGGGGATCGCATCGCCACCTTGGTGGTGGACGATTCCCCCGCCTTTCGGCAGGCGCTCGGGCTTCATCCCCAAGAGCGATTTCCCGGACGCTTTCCCGCCGCGCTGCTGGAGTCCTGGTTTCACCGCGCCGACGTGCCCTCGAGCCCGATCCCTGGGGCTCCCCCGTGCCCGGAGGAGGAGGCCCGGCAGGTGGCACGGTGAAGGCCCACGCCGTCTGCCGCGAAAAGTGCGCCCGAGCTTTTGCCGTCCGTGGCGAACGGGCCGCCCAACCTTTCGCTCCTACCCTATGACTAACATCGAAGCTCCTTCCACTCAGGCCGAGCTCCTCGCGCCCAGCCAGTGCCCCTTTCACCGCAGCGCGGGATCGACCCACCCGAGCACGATGCCCGATCCGGTCGTGGCGGTCACCTTTGTCGCGCTCAGCAAATTCGTCATCGCCAATGACATGACCTCCGAGGTGAAGGAGGCCTTCCGGCAGCGGCCGCATCTCGTCGATGATCAGCCTAGCTTCGTCCGCATGGAGGTGCTCAGCCCGGTGGAACGGCCGCAGGAAATCTGGCTCATCACCTTCTGGACCGACGCCGCGAGTTTCAAGATCTGGCACCACAGCCACCTCTACCACCAGTCGCACAAGGGCATCCCCAAAGGGCTCAAGCTCGTGCCCGGCGAGCAGGAGATCCGCCACTTCGAGCACGTCAGCTCCTAACGCCATGCAAGCCTTGAACCACCAGGTCAGCGAGATGCTCGGCGCCCGCCGCGCGGAACTCGCGGCGCGGATGGTGACGCGCGAATTTGCCCGGCACCCCGAACTCGAACAGCGTTACGGAAAAGCCGGCCGCGAGAAGTGTCTGCAGGACTCCGGCTACCATCTGGCCTACCTCGCGCAGGCCATCGCCGCGGATGAGATGGTGCTCTTCGGCAACTACATCGGCTGGGCGAAGGTCATGCTCGCCAAGCGCGGCGTGCCGGAAAAGGACCTCGAAGGATTGCTCGAAACGATGCGGGAATCGCTGCTCGCGGAACTCCCGCCCGAGCTGAGCGGGCTGGCCTGCGCATACCTCGACTACGCGCTCGCGGAACTCCCGCGACTGCCCGGCGACGTGCCCACCTTCATCCCGCTCGGGGCGCCGCTGGAGGCGCTGGCCACGCAATATCTCGAGGCCCTGCTGGCCGGCCAACGCGACCTCGCCAACCGGCTCATCCTGGAAGCTGCGGGACCGGGCAAATCGGTGCGCGGGCTCTACCTGCACGTCTTTCAGCGCACCCAGTACGAGATCGGGCGGCTCTGGCAGGTGAACCGGATCAGTGTCGCCCAGGAGCACTATTGCACCGCCGCGACCCAGCTCATCATGTCGCAGCTTTATCCCTACGTTTTCGGCGCGGAGAAAACGCGCGGCACGCTCGTGGCCACCTGCGTGGCCGGCGATCTGCACGAAATGGGCGCGCGGATGATCAGCGACTTCTTCGAGATGGATGGCTGGAACACCCACTACCTCGGCGCGAACATGCCGCAAGTGAGCGTGGTCCAGACGCTCGTCGAGCAGCAGGCCGACCTCCTCGCCATCTCGGCGACCATCACCTATCACGTCGCGGCGGTCGAAGCGCTCATCGCCGCCGTGCGTCGCGAGCCAAAGTGCGCCCACGTCAAAATCCTCGCGGGCGGTTATCCGTTTAAGATCGCGCGGGACCTCTGGCAGAAGATCGGCGCGGATGGTTTTGCCGCCGACGCCGAGACCGCGGTCACGCTCGGCAATGAACTCACGGGTTTTCCCCGCGCCGCATGAATCCGGCCGACGACCACAAGGTTGATGAACCCGCGGCGGACGCGGTGCCGATCGTTCATGTACTGAATCGGCACGACGATCAGTTTCTCGAAGCGCTGACCCGGACGAACAACGACCTGGCCAATCTCCAGCGCGAGCTGGCGCGCCAGAACGCCGCGCTGGTCAAGGAAATCGCCGCGCGCGAAAAGGCGGAAGCCGCGTTCGAAGTGGAGCACCGGGAGAAGTTGGAAATCTCGCATCGCGCCGGCATGGCCGAGATCGCCACGAGCGTGCTGCACAATGTGGGCAACGTCCTAAACAGCGTGAATGTCTCGGCCAGCCTGCTCGGCGAGGCGATCCGCCAGGCGCCGGTGAACGACCTCCGCCGCGTGGTCGCGCTCCTCCAGCAGCAGGGCGCGAACCTCGGCGCGTTCTTCACCAGCGACCCGCGCGGACCGCAGCTCACGACGTTCCTCGATCAGCTCGCCGGCAGCTTCACCCGCCAGCAGGAGGTTCAGCTCCAGGAAGTCGCGGCGCTCGAGGAAAACATCACGCACATCAAGGAGATCGTGGCCATGCAGCAGACCTATGCGCGCGTCTCCGGCGTGGTCGAGACGCTGAGCGTCTCCGCGCTCATCGAGGACACGCTGCGCTTGAGCACCGCCAGCTTTCACCGGCATGAGGTGGAAGTGGTGCGCGATTTCGCGCCCGACCTGCCGCCGGTGACGACGGAGAAACACAAAGCCCTGCAAATCCTCGTCAACCTGCTGAACAACGCCAAGGCCGCCTGCGACGCCTCGGGCCGCGCGGAAATGCGGGTGACCGTGCGGACCTCGGAGGTGGCGGGCCGCGTGCGGCTGGAGATGATCGACAACGGTGTCGGCATTCCTGCGGAAAATCTCACGCGCATCTTCGAGCACGGCTTCACCACGCGGCGCGGCGGCCACGGCTGGGGCCTGCACAGCGGCGCGCTCGCCAGCCGGGAACTCGGCGGCCGGCTCTTCGCCGCCAGCGACGGCCCCGGCTGCGGCGCCACCTTTACCCTCGAACTTCCGCTGGAGCCTCCGGCGAAACTTTCATGAAAGCATCGTACTTTTCCAAAGGGCGCAACCGGGGTGGGCGACCCTGCGAAGTTCACCCGCTCCCAGAAAAATCCGCGCCCGGAATACACACTGTCCCGTCCCTCTACTGGTATGGAGGAAGCTGGAGAGTAAGGCTGATGAATGCATTGATCGACCTCCCCGGTCTCCCAGCCTCCGCGCCCGACAGTCACCCCAGTCCCACGCCGTGCAGACCATAAATCCCCACGCGGCCCTCGAGATTCGCCGCGGGCGCTCGATCGCCACCGAAGCGCACGTCGCGGTGGCGGAGATCCGCGAACAAATCCACCACGAGGGCGCCCGCCTGATTCTGTTCTTTTGCTCCGCGGCTTACCATCTTCCCAGCCTGGCCGTGGCGATGCGCGCGGCCTTTGGCTCGATCCCCACGCTCGGCTGCACCTCGGCCCCGATCCTGGCGATCGACGCCCCCGCGGAAGGCGGCATCCTCGCGCTGAGGTGGTCACGCATTCCGATCCGGAGCGGCGCGTCGTCCACCAAATCAATGGCGAGCCGGCGGCGCAGGTCTATGCCGGGCTGCTCGGCGTGCCGGTGGCGAGCCTCGACGAGACCACGTTTGCCATGAACCCCCTCATTTTCCAAATGGGCGGCGAGCACTATGTGCGCGCGATTGCCCGCGCGAACGAGGACCAAAGTCTGTCCCTTTATTGTGCGATCGAGAATGGCCTGATCCTCGACCTCGGACGGGCCGTCGATCCGCTGGCGACGGCGCAGGCCGCGTTTGCGCGGGTGCGGATGGAAATCGGCGAGCCCGCGCTCATCCTCGGCTGCGACTGCTATTCGCGGCGTGTGCAACTGGCGAAGCAAGGGCTGCTCGGGGCGATGGACGACCTGCTGAAACAGAACCGCGTGTTCAGCTTCAGCACCTACGGCGAACAATTCGACGGCCTGCACATGAACCAGACCTTCACCGGCGCAGCCATCGCCCTCGACCATGCCGGTTCCTGATCCCAACCTCACCACGGAAAGCGCGCCCGACCTGAGTCGCCGACTCGCGCTGGCTGAGCGAGCGCTGGCGGCCCGGGACAAAACGATCGAAGCGCTCGTGCAGCGCCATTCCTCGTTCGATGCCATGGAGGAAAATACCGCGCTTCAGGACGTGGTCGTGCGCGAAACCCGCGAATTGGAAGCGCAGAATGCCAGGCTAAATCGCGAGATCGGGCTGCGCACCGCCGCGGAAGCGGAGCGCGAGCGGGTCCTCGCCGAGGTCCGCTTCACCCACCAGCGGATGAATGAACTCATCGCGACCATCCCGGCTTCGGTCTGGAGGTCGGAAGGTGCGCCGACCTCCCCGGAGCAGCGCGTCGTTTTCGTCAGCGATTATGCCGAGCGGCTGCTCGGCTATTCGCCGCAGGAATGGATGTCCGCGCCCGCGTTGTGGCTGTCTTTGGTCCATCCTGCGGATCGGGAGCATGCGGCGCGGGAGATGACGGCCGTCTTTGAAGACATGCAGCCGCGCGAGATGGAGTTTCGCGTGATGCACAAGGATGGCCGCATAGTCTGGACGGAGTCGCGCGTGACCGTCCTCCGTGATGAATCCGGCCGCCCGATCGGCACGCGCGGAGTCACGCTCGACATCACCGCGCGCAAGGAGGCAGAGGCGGAGTTGCAGGAGCAGGAGAACAAGCTCCGGCGCATCGTCGAACACAGCACCCAGGTCTTTTACTCGCACGATCCCGCCGGACTGCTCACTTACCTAAGTCCGCGAGCGAAGGACTTCCTCGACTGCTCACCGGCGGAAGCGCTCCGACCCTGGACGGAATTTCTCACCGACCACCCCGGAAATGCGGAAGGCGTAAAAATCACCCAGCAGGCCACCGACACCGGAGAGCCGCAGCACCCGTATCAACTTCAGTTCAAGACCGGGAAGGGGAGAATCATTTGGGTGGAAGTCCACGAGTCGCCCGTCGTCGTCGCAGGCCAGACCGTGGCCATGGTCGGGGCGTTGACCGAGATCACCGCGCGGGTGGAAGCCGAGGCCAGGCAGCGCGTGGAAGAAGACCGCTACCTTCGCCAGCGCGCCGCTCTCATCGCCTTCACCGCGACGCGAGACGGGGAAAACCTCCTTGGGACGTTGCAACGGCTGACGGAAACCGCCGCCCGGACCTTGAACGTCGAGCGGGTCAGCATCTGGCGATACAACTCCGATCGGACCGCGATCCACTGCGTCGATCTCTACGAATTGGAGGCGAACCGCCACAGCGCGGGCCTTGAGTTGTCGGGGACGGATTATCCCGGCTATTTCCGGGCGCTGGAGGAGTTCGACGTGCTCGCCGCCGACGACGCGCGGAGCGACCCACGGACCTGTGAATTTGCGGAAGGGTATCTGCGGCCCCTCGGCATCCATTCCATGCTCGATGCCCCCCTTTCCCTGGGCGGTCTCAGGGAGGGAGTCCTGTGTCATGAACACACCGGCCCGGGCCGCCACTGGACGACCGACGAGGAGACCTTTGCCGTGGCCGTGGCGAACCGCATTTCCCTCGCCTTGGAAGGGGCGGAACGCCGCCGGGCCGGAGTGGAATTGCGCAGCGCCCACGCGCAGCTCGAACAACTGCTCGCGCACAGCCCGGCGGTCCTTTACCGGCTGAAGCTCGCAGGGGCGAAGGTTGTCCCGCTCATGGTGACCGCCAACATCGAACGGCTGCTCGGCTTCACCACCGCCGAAACCCTGCGGGACGAATGGTGGCCCGAGCGAATCCACCCGCAGGATCGTGACCGCGCGTGGGCGATCGTCCCGCACACGCTCACGCACGGCGCGACCCATACCGAATATCGGATCGGCCACCGGGATGGCAGCTACCGGTGGGTGGACGACCGGCAGCGCCTGGTCAGCGACTTGGCTGGCGAGCCGGCGGAGTTGGTCGGCGTCTGGGTGGACATCACGGAGCGCAAACAGTCCGAAATTGCCATCCAACAGCTCCAGAGCGAGATGCTCGCGGTATCGCGCCAGGCCGGGATGGCCGAGGTGGCGACCAGCGTGCTGCACAATGTCGGCAACGTGCTCAACAGCGTGAATATCTCTGCCACGCTGGCCAGCGCGCGGATTCGCAAATCTGCCGGCGAGGATGTCGCGCGCATCGCCGATCTTCTCCAGGAGCACGCGGGCGATCTGCCGGGGTTTTTTGCCAACGATCCGCGCGGAGCGAAAATCCCGGCCTTTCTCCAAAGCGTCGGCGAGCATTCCCGCGCCGAGCAGAAGGCGCTGCTCGCGGAGATGCAATCCCTGGTCGCCAATGTGGATCACATCAAGGAGATCGTGGCCATGCAGCAGAGCTACGCGCGGGTGGCGGGCGTGGTGGAAACTGTGCCGTCGTCCGAGTTGATCGAACACGCGCTGCGGTTGAACGCCGGATCGATGGAGCGGCACGGGATCGAGCTCGTGCGGGAGTTTGCCGAAGTGCCGCCGATCGCCGTGGAGAAACACAAGGTCATTCAGGTGCTGGTCAACCTGATCCGCAACGCGCAGCACGCCTGCGAGGAAAGCGGGCGCGCCGACAAGCGGATCTGGCTGCGCATCGGTCGCCACGGCAGCGACGGCGTGAAGATGAGCGTCGCCGACAACGGCATCGGCATTCCGCCGGAAAATCTCACGCGCATCTTCGGACACGGCTTTACCACGCGGCGCGACGGCCACGGCTGGGGCCTGCACAGCGGCGCGCTCGCCGCGCGGGAACTCGGTGGCTCGCTCCGCGCCGAGAGCGCCGGGCCGGGCTGCGGCGCCACCTTCACCCTGGAGCTGCCGCTGCGCGGCAAAGGCTTATGAACACGCCAAGTCCGCCTGCCCAGAGCAGGGCGACTCAGGGTAAATCCCCGGAGGAATACGGGTCTTCCACAGCCCCCATCGGCACGCACCAGGCGGTAGTGTACTTCGTCAATGTTTAGCGTTCTTCAATCCCAACTCGACTACCTCCTCTTCACGGGGGGAGTCCTCCTCCTCTTCGCGCTTTTGCACCGCCGGATTTGGCGTGACGGCAAAGGCAGCAAAGTCCCGCTGCTCACCTGGATCATCGTCGTCACCGTGCTCATCGCCGGGTGGTTCGTGGTCGCTGGAGCTTCAAAACGCGAAATGGCGGAGAATCAGGCGCGCTTTGCCGGCTACGCACCGACCTATGCCCGGGAGATGGAGGAGATGGGGCACGAAAGGATCACGACGGAAACCGACCCGAACGATCCGGACTACCTCCGCATGATCGCGGCCGAGAAGCGCTGGCTGTCGGTGAACCCGTCAGTCAACGACATTTACACGCTGCGCAAATTGCCCGATGGCCGGATGGCGTTCCTGGTCGATTCGGAGACGGACTACAATCAAAATGGCGTTTACGAAGGGGAGCGGGAACAGCGCACCATGATCGGTGAAATCTGCGAGTCCGCGCTAACTCCCACGATTGAAACCGATCGCTGGGGCACCTGGATCAGTGCGATCGTGCCGATCCACGACCAGTCGGGAGGAGAGGATTCCATCCTCGGCGTGGACTTCGACGCTTCAGCATTGCTGGCAGCGATTCAAAGCGCCCGGTTTGTGGTCATGGGCTATATCGGCTGCCTGCTCCTGGTCGCGGGCGGCATCGGTCTCGTGGCGCATCAAACGGCAGCCCGCGACCTGCACGCGAAGTCGCACGAGCAGGATGCCCTCCTCCTGCAGCAAAAGAAGCTGGAGACGCTGATCAACTCGATCGACGGCATCGTCTGGGAACGCGACGCCCGCACCCTTCATTTCAGCTTCGTGAGCCGCCAGGTCGTGGAAATCCTTGGCTGCACGTCGGAGGAATGGTTGGCGTGCCCTACCTCGTGGACGGATCGACTGCATCCCGACGATCGCTGGGCCGTCGATCGGAGTCGACAGATGGTGTCTCTCAAGGAGCCTTATCGCTTCGAGTATCGCATGATCGCCGCGGACGGGCGCACGGTCTGGATTCTCGAAAGCGCGGCCGTGCTGGTGGACGAGGCCGGCCAGCCCGTGATCGTGCGTGGAGTCTTCCGCGACATCACGGCGCACAAACAATCGGAGGCGAAACTCCAGCAGGCTGGGCAGCAACTGCTGGAAACCTCCCGCCAGGCGGGCATGGCCGAGGTGGCGACGACGGTGCTGCACAATGTCGGCAACGTGCTCAACAGCGTGAACGTCTCCGCCGCGCTGGCCAGCGAACGCA
>ENA-ORBV01015258-ORBV01015258.1-microbial-mat-metagenome-genome-assembly--contig:-NODE-15258-length-11334-cov-4.314027_pt1 | contig 11334 bp, 9 predicted proteins | sample MGYA00237777_ERZ505514 | MGnify/ENA primary metagenome ERZ505514 (study PRJEB26160, sample SAMN06269048) | microbial mat metagenome | isolation source: Oligotrophic lake microbial mat | place...
CCCCTCTGTCACAATCCACCATTGGAACTTCTGCCCCGCCCTTCAGTCCCAACGGCCCCACAACCCCCTCCTAGTGCTCCCCAGTCGCCTGCCGGCGGACCCTCCCACTTCAAAAATCAATTGCCAACCGCACCACTTTTTCCAGTCTGCGAAACCAGCGCCACTGCAACCGCCACCCTTCAATTGCCCAGAACCTACCTTCTCGTAACCACTAGTTGCTTGCCAGGGCCACAATCTCTCTTGGAACAAGGGTCCTGCTCCTCATGTTGCTTCTCTTCCTTTTCTAATTTTATGACTCTCCTCCAGGTAGTGGGACCCCCTAGTAGGCTCATAACCCGTTTGGGGGGGCCGTAAACCCCGGTGGGGTCATCATTCATGGGCCTGCCGTATTTGACTGTGTCGATTCATTCAAGCTTCTCTGGGCTTCCCTGCTGGGAAAAACCGGGGCCGATAGATAAAAATTGAGTGACGCTAAAATAGCACATACTACTACTAGCTAGTAGTACTAGTAGATAGAAGGAGGTTATTATTAACAAGCCCTAAAAAAAATCCTCGCTCACCTCGCACCCACAAATCATATTATTGATTCATACCTGCTATCGGACTGCAAAACCAAAAATGAAAGCTTCAAGCGGAATAGTTGGAGGCAGAGGAGTTGACATTCGTAGCTTTTTGGGGCCTAAATGGAATGAGTTAGGACAGAGTCTGCGGGCCAAAGGTGTTGTTGCTCACTGGATATCTGCGCTAGGAACTGCCATCGATAAAGATCGCTCCAATCCCAGCGCCATTTATTCGGCGTCAAAATCATCCGCTCAGCCTGAAAAGAAGAAGGATGGTGACGCTGTTGTTGTTTGCGATACTCAATATGAGCGGGCCCAGTTTTACCAAAACCAATATGTCTGCGCCATTCCAAGGGAAGAGGGACGCTCAGATTGCATCACTTATTCGGATCGTCAAGCTGTCCAGCGGCTGCTTGAGCTTGTACCAGACAAGTGCTCAGCCATCGACTTTGGCTGTGGAACAGCCCTGAACCTTGGCTGGTTGTTGCCCAAGGCTTCGCGCCTTTATGGCATTGATCTGAACTGCGATGCGGTCGAAAAGGCTCGTGCTAATCTCGACGCAGCGATTGGCCCAAAAACGAAAAATGGTAACTGTGAAGTGCATGTTTGTGTTCGTAATGGCTCCGTGACAGAACCTGTCTCTCCAGACCTATCTTCGACTATGGATGCTGCAATGTGCATGGCTACGCTTCAGCATATTGATCCAGAGGAAGACGTTGATCAGCTGTTGGCGAACATTGCTGCGGCCCTAAAGCCCTCCGGTGTGGCGTTAATGAACTGGAAATCTCTCCCTACCGAGAAAGGTCTCATTGATCTGGGTCTTTCGGATTGGATTCCATTCACTTTCACCGTTGAAAAGGCATTGGGAGACGCGAAGTACAACCAAGCTTCCTACATCGGCACATTCAACGACGAAAGCGCCCCCGAAGCAATGGACTCTGCACTGAAAGCTATCAAACAACGCCTTGCCGAGCACGGTGGGAGTTGTGCGCCTGTGCAAGCTGTAATGTATGACGCAGACTACTGTCCTGACCTCAACCATGAAGGAAAGGGGATTCCTGGCGACCACAATCGTTGCTTTTGGTTCTACACCCTTGAGGATGTTTGCAGCCGCGCTGCTACGTTTAACCTTGAGCTTGTCGAGAGGCGCTGTTTGCTTGACGCCAAGCGTCCGTACGGGGCCTTCCAGAATGAAGTCATTTTTCGCAAAGAAACGGCGTAGAAGATTGCAATGATAATACCAACCAAGGCTTTTCAAGGCACCGCAGCGTATAAATCGCCTGCTTATTGCTTCTTCGTTAGGGCATACAGTAAGAATTTTTATTTTGCCAACACATAGTACACTATTTATCTAGTCGATGATCCCGCCACTGGCGCCTAGTTAAAAGCATGCCCACTTGTTTTCACGGCAACCGTGGAGAAAATGGTTTCAACTTACTCGACCTCAAGCCAAACTTTTTGTTTCGTCTCTTGAAGTGTCTTTTGCCTTCCTTTCAATTTCTGGCATTACATCCAAAAGACAGCCAGCAACAATCAGAAGGCCACCTGCCCAACCGATGGGGGCCAACTTCTCTCCAAGAATTAGCATTGCAAAAAATGCCCCCCAAAGGGGCACACTAGTCTGAAGAGTGGCCAGTTCTGACGCTTCTATTGCCTTTAACGACACTGTTTCAAGGTAGTAAGCGCCTGCAGTTGAGACGAAACCTGTCCACAGCAAGGCTAACACAATTGATGGATCAGAAAACCATGCTTGAAGTTGCTGCCTTGATGGAACATCTCCGGAAAGAATGCAAAAGACGATCGAGCCCAAAGCAAAAGCCTGAAGCTGCCCTGCAGTGATCGGGCCAGCATGGTTTGGAAACCTACTCAGGATTCTGGCTAGGCGCCAGTAAGCAATGCCATAAAAGTTAGCTTGCCCTAGGAGAAGAATGTCTCCTACCGTAGGTGCCAGGTCTGTGCCTGCTAGGTATGCAGGTCCCAGTTGCAACACACCGACTCCTGCAATAGCAATAATCACAGCGGCTGCACCCTTCATTTTCAATTGCTTGTTCAGAAATATGAAATCCAGCACGGTCACGACAATGACAGCCATTGAATAATAAAACGCTGCCTGCCGTGATGTGCCCGGGGTGAGAGAAACGTTGGAAACACGTCTATACACAACAGCTGCTGCCTGCGGACAAATATGAACTTCTCACCTTACTCGCTTGTGCCGTGAGCATACCAATGGCTTGGCAGTAATAACCCAATGTATTCCACCCCCCAATTTCTGTTCCTGCTAACATAGCAGCCCAAATCTCTCCAGACAATTCTGACGATCGCCCGCCGGTAACATTTTTCTTGAGCCCAAGAGCAAGTACTGCTGACGTAATAGCTACTGCGGCAAAACCGAACCGAAGAGCGCCCGCTAAAGCGTATGGCATATGCTCATTTATTAACTTGGTGAGCGCAAAATTTGTCCCCAACATGGCGGAAACAACAATTGCCAACACCCGGCCGAAAATGATCGAAGGGTTGTTGACGTTCCAACCATTACTACTAGCAGCCTGATGCGTGTCATTGCTTGCGCTGGGTAGAGTTGGATCGGGCGACATGATTGTAGTATGAGCTTTATCGGCCATGGTTATTGTATTTTTAAAGGCGCCCTGGTTTCCGCTTTGCCACAACTGAATGGTGTAGGAGTAAACAGTGGAATCAATCAATGCACAAACTAACATCATTTTTGGGTTCGCTCGTCCAGGCCCGATCTCGGGGATGGCATTCGAATACATAATCCTTCCACAGCATAAAAAATCTTGAGCAGCCAAGCTCCTTGTGGGTTGCACCTGGTACGTATGAGTACCAGATGGTTTCGTAAGTCCTCAGGTCCCGATGGTGTGAAATTCAACTAAACCCAGAACTTGTTGATGGATCTTCTTTCTAGCTACTTAGGTACAGTGCTGTACCTGGTAGTGTGTTTAAAGTTTGTATGCAGGTCTCGGGCCACACTGAGCTCGAGGCTCGTCCTTAAAATGACTTGTGACCCCTGAACCTCGCGTTAATTAAAATATTTGGATACAAAATATCAAACGCATGCAGTGAGTGAATTTCAATTTTTTCCCCAAACACAACAACACAGAAACTGTGGAATTACAGTAATTGCGTGTGTTTAACTACTAGCTAACTTGGTAAGATCTGGAAATACCAAATTAGAATTGCTGATTATTATTGTATGGTAATAATAATGGCGTCCCGCAAATTGCTATTCGCATCACCATGGCAACAAGCAGTTGCTCGCTCTTCTAGCAGCATGACGATGACAAGCCGACGGCTGTCAGCGTTATCGGGGCTTCCCGGAGATCGCCTGCCGTCTTTAAGACGCCTTTTGGAAAAACGGCAGCAGGAGGGGTCTGTGGCACCTATTCGCATCCTCGAGACTCACTCGGGGTTATCCGGTCTGATTGCAGAGCATGCGTTGGGCGAAAGGAGCGGAAACGAGTTTGATGGAATGTGGTCCAGCAGCCTTACTGCCTCTGCAAGTAGGGGCATGCCAGACATCGAGGCTGTAGATACAAGTGCTCGTCTGGACATAGTCAAGGAAACACTGAATGTCACCACAAAGCCCATGATCTACGACGGTGATACTGGAGGTAGGTTTTCGTTTGTGTGCCTAGTAACAGAGTGGGTTTGTGCGTTCTCGTTTATTTTCTGACTCGCCGGATTTGCGTCACGTTTTGATTCATTTGTTGCGCATAGGACTGCCTGAGATTTTCAAGTTTACTGTGAGGTCTCTGGAGCACTTGGGCGTATCTGCAGTCATCATTGAAGACAAGGAAGGATTAAAACAGAACTCTCTGCTTGAGAACTCGGATCATCTCCATAAACTCGCTGATGTTGAGACCTTCTGCGAAAAGATCTCTGCGGGAATTGCTGCCCGGAGAAATCCAGATTTCATGATCATTGCCCGTATGGAGTCTCTTGTGGCAGGACGGTCAGTGGACGAAGCACTTTACAGAGCGAATGCATCTGTAGACGCCGGGGCTTCGGGGGTCATGATTCACTCTCGAAAGAAAGACGCAAAAGAGATCATGGAATTCATTGCTAAGTTTCGATGTTTCCACAAGAATATTCCAGTTGTGGTTGTGCCAAGCTCTTACAACACGGTAACAGAGTTTGAACTCGGCCAAGCTGGAGCATCGATAGTGATATATGCCAATCAATTGTTGCGTTCCGCCTATCCGTCCATGATGAACGTAGCATCGTCGCTGCTAGACCATTCTCGTGCCTTTGAAGCGGAAAAATACTTGTTACCTATCAAGGAGATCACCAGCCTTATCCAACATGACGGCACAGTCAAGAAGAAAACCGACACTGCACATGTATCCAAAAAGGCGACCCGTGCTCCCTTTTCAAAATCACTGTCGCGGAATGTTGGCAATGGCCTTCTTAAGCCTCGCCGTCTGAAGGAAGCAAAACCAAACGTGCCACTTGCTGAATTTTCCTGCGAGTCATTGCCCAGCACCGAAGCTAAGATTGAAAACACTATTTCTCCAGCTAAATTTGTTGATTTTTTGAGGAACGATATAGACATTGACTTCTTCACTGGAGTACCGGACTCGTGCATCAAGAAGCTTGGCGCCGAAATCGATCGCCAAAGCAAAAATGATCCTACAAAGATGATCCATGCTATCGCGGCAAACGAAGGTGCTGCCATCGGCATGGCGGTGGGACATTATTTGGCAACAAGCAAGCTCCCTCTCGTATATATGCAGAATTCGGGACTAGGGAATGCCGTCAACCCACTTTTATCAGCAGCCCACCCCGAAGTGTACGGAATACCTATGATTATGGTTCTCGGATGGAGAGGATCGCCAGGAGTTCATGATGAACCGCAACATTTGGTGACTGGAAGACAAACTCGTAAGATCTTGGCTGGATTAGAGATTGAGACATTTATTCTTCCTACAAATGACTATGAAGCGGAAGGACTTATACTTTCAGCTCGTGAGTACGCAATGGAACATAGTTGCCCAGTCGCTGTTCTTGTCAAGCCAGACACATTCTCGGGGGATATGCCGCCCACGGAGAAAGACACGCGCCAATTAATGAGCCGAGAGCAGGCTCTAACACAAATACTTGATACCGTACATCCTGAAGACATAGTTGTTGCCACCACAGGTTTTACCTCCCGGGAACTTTTTGAGCTGCGGGAAGCTAGAGGCGAAAGCCACTCGTCCGACTTTCTCTGTGTTGGAAGCATGGGCCATGCAATCGCCATAGCGCAGGGTATCGCAATCGCGCAACCTACGCGAACAGTTTGGTGTTTGGATGGCGATGGGGCATCTTTGATGCACATGGGTTCAATGGCCCTGTCGGCCTCCTTTTCCTTGTCCAATTTGCGACACATTTTGATCAACAACGAAGCCCATGAATCAGTTGGCGGGCAGCACACGGTTGCTAGGCAGAGGGATTCCGATTTTATCAATTTCCAGCAGTTGGCTTCCTCTTTAGGATATATTGCCATGGACACGATTGAATCCAAGAGTGATATCAAGGGAAAACTTTCCACCTTTTCCCAAGGATATCAAAACGGACCCTCCTTCCTTGAAATAAAAGTATCACTCGGAGCTCGACAAGACCTGGGCCGGCCCAAAATCACACCAATTGAATCAAGAAATGCCTTCATGTCTTTTCTTCGTCAAGATGTGCCATCGAAAAAAGAGTATGCAAGGACTTCGACAGTGACCGCTGATTCATTTCTATTGACTCCAGGTCCACTGACGACCTCGAACTCTGTCAAGCATGCAATGCTTCACGACTTTGGATCTCGCGACAAATCTTTCGTCTCCTTGACAGCAAAGATCAGATCTCGTCTTGTGGATCTACTGAAGCACGACATGAATAAAGACGAATTGACTGTTGTGCTGCTCCAAGGAAGTGGGACATTTGCGGTGGAAGCAATGATACAGCAATTCGTCCCTCCTTCCAACAATGATGGCAAGCTACTAATTTTCTGCAACGGAGCATACGGTAGGAGAATGGCAGGCATATGCAGCGCGGCAGGGCGATCCTTTGTTCTGATTGAGTCACCGGAAGATGAGCCACTTGATATCTCCAGAGTTGAAGCTGCTCTAGTAGATCACGCAGATGCTACACACGCTGCGATTGTTGCTTGTGAGACCACCACTGGCGTTCTAAACCCAGTCTCCGAAATTGCTTCTACCGTAGCTTCGCATGGAAGGAGATTGCTGGTAGACGCCATGTCGTCCTTTGGGGTCATTGAAATGGAAGATCCAAACATGAAGTTCGACGCCTTAGTCGCCTCCAGCAATAAAGGGCTCCAAGGATCTCCTGGTCTGGGATTTGTTATTGCCAATAAGAATGCTCTGATGGAGAGTGCTAAAAATGCCACGACGCTCTCATTGGATCTTTACAGTCAGTGGAGAGGATTTGAAGATAACGGAGAGTGGCGCTTTACTCCTCCAACGCATTGCCTCTTAGCATTGGCTAAAGCTCTCGAGGAGCTGGAAGCAGAAGGTGGAGTGGCGGGTCGTCGCAGGAGGTATCAGAAAAATGCCAAGATCCTTGTGGATGGTATGCGCTCTCTCGGCTTTGAAACGATCATTCCAGATGAAGTTCAAGCGCCAGTTATCGTTACCTTCCGTATGCCGTTACATCACAAGTTCAATTTTCAAGACTTCTATGAAAGCCTTTCCAATCAGGGATACACGATTTACCCCGGAAAGATCACAAGAGAGCCAACCTTTCGAGTTGGCTGTATTGGCCACATCTTTCCCCAGGACATGGAAGGATTCATCGCCGCAGTCCGTCGAACTTTGAATCAGAATGGCATTCAGCTAAACTAAAGCAGCTATGACAACTTTAGATAGCTTAAAGTAGATGCCGTCGCGTTCATCCTTCTTTTTTGCTTTATTGAAATCGTTCATCTGTCGCTGATTGGCAAGGCTCACGCAGAAGTCCATGAGCTTTCCCAAGGCTTGTTCTTATCGCACCGATTCCCCTACGCGCATTCCCCGCGCAGGCTGACGTCATGTGGGCGAACGGCGAATCGGGAACCCTCCATTCTTAAGGCTAAGAATATTCCCGCTATTCGTGGACCTGGTGTTAAAATACTAAAATAGTAGGCACTTACTAGCTAGCTAGTACTAGTGCTGTACTGTTCTGGGTAAAACTCAATTTGCTGTCAAGTGACCCAACAAATGACGTACTCGAATGACGTACTCTTTCAGAGTAATTTATGAGAAAGAATGAACTGTCCGGATACTGTACGATGAGGCTCGGACCGGCAAGACGAGAACGACACGCAGGCAACTATTTATTTGTTCTCAAAGCACAACTAAAGACGCAAACAATTTAACAGCAACGACAACGACAACGACAGCAAGCGAGATAGATACTTTGGATGTCTTGTATATTATTGTTGTAATAGAAGGTAGTCTGCAATAGAAACCAACAACACGAAAAACATTATGATATTACCAACACTTCGCGCAAGAGCAAGTTTCGTGGAGCCAAGGCTGCTGCTGCCCATCACAATGTCATTACTACTAGTAATAATTGCTGCATGTTCCACTTGTACATCTGCACTCTTGCCATCTGCTCCAATTGTTCAGACGAACGCGCCACCCTTTTCCTCCTCCGAGTGGGTGCTGGAAAGGCGAAGAGGAAGAAGAGCAATTGGCCCCTCTTTGGATACTCATCCTATTCAGGTACTATGCCGAGCAGCATCAGCTTCTTCAACCACAATTTTCAGCAGCAAAGGCGGCCAAGCTACTCTAGCAGAACCTCCATCGCAATTGCTGTCGCCCACTCCAAAGAAAAAGAAGAAACCAAGCAAATTTGCAGGACTCATGGCCGGGGATGATTCCATCTTGGAGCCAGGCGCCTTCAACCGGTGGCCTTCGGTTCAATTTCCTCCACCAGTACCAGAGGCTTTCAACAGGCAGCAATCACTACCGGCAGTCCGAACCGTGACACTCCCCGACGATCCATGTCCTACAACACTGCTGCCCGACATGCACCATCAACGCAAATTACACTATGTACAATCCATGCTTTCTCGCCAGGATGTGGCGGCCGTCCGTGGCAAACTTCATGCCATTACTTTGAGCAAAACCTTTCAAGCTCGGGATACTCAGTGTGTCGTGATTGTGGAAGATGGGGAATCCCAAGGAGGAATTCCGGGAGAAGAAAAAGAAGAAGAAGACTTCCTTTTGGGTGATTTGGTAGAGACGGTGATGCCCATGCTCCATGAGAAAATACTTCCCCACGCCCAAGCGATTTGCGACCATAATCACCACAACCCACATGATCGCCACCCAAAATTAGTCATTGCCGATGCTTTGATTCGATCCTATGATGACCCCACGACTACTACTACGGAAATAACACCCATGAATCCCCGCAATACGTTGGCCCCTCATTATGATCAAACGTCCTATGGCAGTGTTATTATACCTTTGAATGATCCCACTTTTGAGGAAATTCAAGGAGGATTGTACATTCAAACGGGTGCGTCCATCACCAGCCGACATAGCATTGACTTTGAACGTGTAGGCGATGGACTCTTGCACATGTATGACGTGATGCATGGTGTTCACGTCGAAAAAGGGAATCGATTGTCCTTGGTGGTGTGGCTTCGTTTAGAGGACAACGACGCCTGCGGCGACATGGAACCTTTACCTAATTATCACTATGACGATATTGATGGAGCAACAGCAGCACCCTTGTGGTTGGAACGAGATCAACGCCAGAGTGTCCACGCTGCTTTTTTAATAGGGATGCATGCTCAAGAAATCAACGCCGACGAACTTGCCGCCCAAACGCATTGGGAGTGGGCAGCGGAACGTGGTCATGCCTTGTCCCAATATTGTCTTTCCATCTTATTGACCAAACACCAAAAATTGACAGATGCCAATCCTCGTTCCGCCAATCTCTTGATTCGCGCCGCCGGTGATGGCCATGGTGGTCTTGCCAGTGCCCAATACAATTTAGGAATTGCCTATAAAAATGGGCACTTGGGCTTGGAACGCAACGAGAACCTCGCCAAGATGTATTTCCAATGGGCCGCTCAACAGGGATGTCGTCCTTCGCACGAAATTTTAAACGATCCATCCCGGTGGCACTAAAACTTTCGAAAGCACAGCTCTGTGCTTTCTGTATGTAATTTTATGTGTCACGTATGTATGGTACCAGTCCGTGTTCACGTGTACTGTATAGCTGTCATAAATGCATGCTGCTCATAATAATAGGCAGTGCCAAAGGTTTCAATACGGAGCAAGATCTACTACTAGTACTGTACTACTACTAGCTAATAGACAACTAACTTTCCGTCTCACCTTTTTGGCAGGTCGCGGTGGAGAACTCCTACTATGCTTACTAGCGTTTGGGTTAACCTATGTTGGTGCCAGCAAGTGACCGAACCAATGATGACGACTACACTCGTGACTGAACGTGCTTCCACGTGTAGACTTGTGTGGTCGGCTACGGAAATGGCAGGGTTAGGGTTAAGATCAGTTGTAGGGGCAGTCCTACTACATCTCTGTCCAGTGCGTAGCCCCTACTATTAAGTCTTCCTCAAACAGCACCTGCTCATGCCTCAGAAACCTGCTGTTCTATCAGCTCGCTGCTATGTTGGCGACCTTCGAATCCAATCAATGAATGAATGTAATGGCACCTGCTCCTCCATCACAAACAACGACGGCAGATATACCTTTTTTGCAATAAGCAGCAAACAATAGAACAATCTCAGGCTGCCAACCGCCGTCCACCATCACTGACATCCCTTCTTTGTTTTGGGACATCCCTCTCAGCTCCTGCGATCCTAAGTAATCTAGCTTGCTACTAGTTAAGTAGTTGTAGCAGAGGGTTATCAAACCAACTTATAGTAACGTTTTGCAGCTACAAAAAACTACTTCAGGCAAACAAAAAAGGAATCAACAACAATCAAAATGGTATTTTCCCGGACTTTTCTCCTCCTTATTCTCCTCCTGGTCCTCCAAGCTAGCACCACCAATGGAGGCCGGCGTCCAGAAAGTCACAAGCACAGCAGCAGCCATCATCATGACAGCAGCAGCAGCAGCAGCAAGCAACAAAACAATCTCAGGCTGTCAAATTTACAAGAGACTTTCCCCGCCTACGCATCCTTTCCAGGACGCATGTATGCGGGAAGTTTACCCATGGATCATCCCACCAACTCGGATACTTCTACAAAGGGGAAATATCAACATCATAAACAGCCACAGCCACAGCGTACTGGATTTTTACAATTTTGGCTCTTTGTGCCTGACCAAACAGCTGCTCCCGGCACCATGGTATCTTGGTTCAATGGTGGTCCAGGATGCAGTTCTTTCAGTGCGGGTGTTCTAATGCAACACAGTCCCGTCACGGTCCCTCCTCGTCCCGCTGGATTTTGTTGTGCCGCCAACGATGAACCTCTTCAAGCCAATCCCTATGCGTGGACCAACGCAACGGTCATGCTGTACGTCGAACAACCCATTGGGGTGGGATTTTCGGAAGCTACGCATGGGACACCTCCATCCGCCTCCGAAGAGGATGTCGCGATGGATTTTGATGCCTTTTTGCAAAAAATTTACAAGATATTCAATGGATATGAAGAAGAAGAGTACAGTAGCCAATCCGTCTACGACCCATCCCTGGATATGGGCTCACACAAATTATATCTTGTTGGGTAAGTAGTGACTTTCTGGAATGGAATTGCATTGGCTGATTCAACTCAATCCTGCTCATCTCATGTTCATCTCTCTACCGTTTT
>ENA-ORBV01015260-ORBV01015260.1-microbial-mat-metagenome-genome-assembly--contig:-NODE-15260-length-11333-cov-13.678838_pt1 | contig 11333 bp, 9 predicted proteins | sample MGYA00237777_ERZ505514 | MGnify/ENA primary metagenome ERZ505514 (study PRJEB26160, sample SAMN06269048) | microbial mat metagenome | isolation source: Oligotrophic lake microbial mat | place...
GCCGAGTTCACCATGGGTGCGCCGCGGACGCTCGCTCCCGCACCAACGCTCACCCAGCCTCTCCCCACCGCACCGCCCCATTCGCTTCCCATGGCAGGCGCGCCCGCGACCCGACCCCAGGACACGGTGCGCGATCCGCTCATCTCTACACCGCCCGCCGGCACGGCCGAGCAGCCCGCCACCGCACGCAGCGGGCTCCCCGCCGACCTTGCCAACCTTGTCGACGCCGCGGAACGGGCCCAGCGCGAGGGCAAACTCGTTGAGTGCCGAACCCAGCTCAACCGCGTTCTGCTCGATCAACGCACCCCGGAGTCAGAACGGCCCGCGCTGCGCCGGTGGATGAGCGAACTCAGCGATGTCCTGGTGTTCTCCGCCACCGCCGCGCCCGGCGATCCGTTCTCACAGGTCTATACCGTTGTCAGCGGCGACAGCCTCCCGGTCATCAACCGCAAGCTCGGCCTGACGACCGAGTACATGCTCATCGCGCGGCTCAACAAGCTCGCCGACCCCAGCCGCATCCGTATCGATCAGAAGCTCAAGGTCGCCAACGGGCCCTTCCATGCCGTGGTGAGCAAATCCGCATTCCGCATGGACATCTACATGGGCGACCCACCCTCCCCGAGCACGGTCGGAACTTCCAAACTCGCCAGCGGCGCGGAACCGGGGTGGGTCTACGTCCGCTCATTCATGGTGGGCCTGGGCGCCGAAGATGGCACACCGATCGCCAACTTTGTCGTCCGCAACAACAGCAAGCTCGTGAACCCCTCCTGGGTGAATCCGCGCACCGGCGATCGCTTCGGCGCGGATGACCCGAAGAACCCCATCGGCGAGCGTTGGGTCGGACTCGATGGCTTCGATGACGCCAGCAAGGCCCACACCGGCTTTGGCGTCCACGGCACCGTGGAGCCCGATTCGATCGGCCGCAGCATGTCCATGGGGTGTATCCGCCTGAGCACCCAGGACGTCGATACGGTCTACGAACTCCTGGCTCCCAAGGTGAGCGTGGTGAAGGTCGTCCCCTGACCCAATGTCGGATGTCGTAAATGGGATGGCGAACGCTTCGCGAGGATGACGGTAACTGCCCGATTCCACGGATGTTGCGCTCGTAGCGCCAGCAATGTGTGCAACCTGACGGTCGGCGTGGGAAACTCCAGCGAAGTCTCTGCGACCTGACCGCGATCCTCGTACGCTCCGTTCCTCATGAGTTCCTTCCCCGGCACCTCCCCATCCTCTTCCGGCGACCCCCAGCAGCGCGATCAGCGCGGCAACTGGGGACGTGGCGGCCGCGGCGGCTCGTCGGGGGGGGCGGCGTTCGAGCGCGTCTCGCTGGAGAAGATGTTCGAGAAGCCGCCGCCGCACTCCCCCGAAGCCGAGATGGCCCTGCTCGGCGCGATGATCCTCGACCCATCGATCATCCACGAGGTCGTGCCGATCCTCAAATCGCCCGATGCGTTCTACCTCGAATCGCACGCGGCAATCTACGAAGCGATCGTCCGGCTCTACGACCAGAAGCAATCCGGCGACCTGCTCCTCCTGCACGAGGAACTGCGCGACCGCGAACAACTCAAGGATGTCGGCGGCGCGGCCTATCTCCAGCAGCTCGCGCAGGAAACACCCGGCCCCGCCTCCGCCGCGCACTTCGCCAAGATCATCGCCGACAAATCCAAGCTGCGCAAGCTGATCAACGCCGGCGGCAAAATCCTCTACGACGCGTACAACGCGGGCACCCTCGGCGCCGATGGAGCGCGCGAAGTGGTCGACTCCGCCGAGTCGCTGATCTTCGAGATCGCCCAGCAGGAAGAAACTTCCGCCGCGGAGCGCCTCAACGTCCTGCTCGACCGCGAAGTCGAACGGCTCGAATCGCTCCAGGGCAAGGGCATCTGCGGCATCGCCACCGGCTACCCCGATCTCGATGAGCTGATGAGCGGACTGCAGCAGGGCGAGATGATTATCGTCGCGGCCAGACCGAGCATGGGCAAAACAGCGCTCGCTCTGAACCTCGCCGAACAGGTGGCATTCGGCGGCTCATCGCACGGGCCGCGCGACGGCAAGCAGGTCCCCGTCGCGTTCTTCAGCATGGAAATGAGCAAGAGCTCGATCGCCCAGCGCATGCTGTCCGCGCGGTCGGGCCTGTCGAGCCACGACATGCGCTCCGGTCGCCTCAACGAAGACGGTTACCGCCGGCTGGCAGACGCCGCGATCGAGCTCGAGCACGCGCCCATCTTCATCGACGATTCACCGGGCCTCTCCGTGCTCGGCCTGCGCACCCGCGCGCGCCGCCTTGTTGCGCAGCACGGCGTCAAGGCCATCTTTGTCGACTATCTCCAGCTCATGTCCGCACCCGGCGCACAAAAAGACGGCCGCCAGAACGAGGTCGGCGCAATCAGCCGCGGCATCAAGGCCCTGGCGCGCGAACTCAACGTCCCCGTCGTCTGCCTCGCGCAGCTCAACCGCGGCCCGGAAACCCGCGGCGAGAACCGCCCCCGCATGAGCGACCTCCGCGAATCCGGATCGATCGAGCAGGATGCCGACGTCGTCGCGCTCCTGCACCGCGAGGCGTACTACCACGTCGGCGACCGCGACTGGGAGATGGAGAACGCCGACAAGCTCAACGTCGCCGAGATCATCATCGCCAAGCAGCGTAACGGCCCGACCGATGTTGTGAAGCTCACGTGGGACGCCAAGAGCACACGCTTCAAGAGCTACGGCGCATACGCCGGCGGCACCGGTCTCTCAAAAACCTACACATCGCCGCAGTCCGCGCCGGGCGGCAACCGCGGCGGCGGTGGCGGTGTCGAGCCGCCACCGTTCGACGATCCGTTCCGCGTGCCGGTGGTCAGCTTCTCGCCCGGCAAAAAGACCGGCCCCGTCGGCAGCTTCCGCGATGGCGGCGGACCAGATAAGGACGATGACCTGCCGGTGTGACCCGTGCCACCGAGATCGGCTTTGAGATCTCGGTGCTCCTTTGTTGACTCAAAGGCTGGTCCACAGAGATCACCGAGTCGGACACGGAGAACGCGGAGAAGAGGACCGTGTTGCGTATTCCGCCGCGGCACGTCACAATCTGAGTCGTGAAGATCCGCAGGCCATTCCGCGCGGTGGTATACGTGGCGGTGATTGTCGCGGCCGTGGGTTTTGTCGTGTTCAGTGCATGGCGGTTGCCAGCTTCCATTGACACGCCAGTTGCAAATGTAACTGCGCCTCTCTTTGGTAGAAATCAACAGCTTCCGACGGGGGTCCGCTTGTGGTCAGCCCATGCTGTTCAGGTCGATGACCGCTGGACAACCCAGCCGCCCCGCTCGAGTTCGCGCAGAGGCGCCCCGGCTGGACGACCCGGCGCCGGCACGACCGAGCACGGAAGCCTGGTGCGCGTTCATCACGATGTGAGCCATGTGCAGCGTGGCCTCTGGCACGCGAGCTTCGAGATCCGAACGGATGAGGTGTCGTTCGGACCTGACGATCGGATCACAAGCGAGCTGAGTCGTGTTCAACTTCTTGAGGATCTCAATCCAGAACTCGGTCGTGTGGCCATCCCGATGGACCGCATACCCGAATATGTGTCCGGCCCAGTCGTAAAGCACCGCATCCTCTGGCTCGGCGTCCTCGGAGATCTCTCCATCCTCGCGGCATTCGCGGCCATCATCTTCTCGCTCGTGAAACTCCGCCGCGAGATTCGGCGGCGCAGACCGGGCCATTGCGCCAAGTGCGACTACGACCTCGCCGGGCTGCGCACGGGCAAGTGCCCCGAGTGTGGCGCGGCGGTTGACATCGCCTCCAAGTCGTGAGTGCTCCCGCGACACCCGTCGCTCGCGGTCCGGGCTCTGACACCTTTCGCTCTTCGCGCCTTTCGCGGCCTTCGCGTTGAACTCCTTGTCCCCCCCCTTCTCTGCGCTCTCTGCGCATTCTCTGAGTCCTCTGCGTACCTGCCTTGACGTTTGTCGCTACGCCCCCCGCTCACCCCGCAGCGACTGCGCGATCGACACCTCGTGCAGCCGCATGCTCAGCTTGTCCAGCGCTTCCTTGCCGCGCTGCAGCTCGTTGGCATCAACCGCGCGCCAGTCCCCCTCCGCCGCGGCTATCTGCGCTTTGAGCTTTGAGATGTGAGCCTTCAGTTCTTCCAGATACTCCGCATCGAGCTGTGATCCTGCCGCCGCGCTCCCACCACCGTTCGCCGCTTTCTCCACTCCCCCCACGCGTGCAAGTGCCTGCTCGATCCAGTGTACATCGAGCTTCGAGTTCGTCACCAGATCGGCGATGCGGTGCCGCGTCATATCCTCGCGCGCAAACGTCACACTCTCGCGCTCGATGCGTTCGACCTCTTCCCGCGTCAGGCCGTGGTTCGGCACAATCTGCAGCGCTGCCCGCTTGCCGCTGCGCCGCTCCACCGCGCTCACGCTCAACACGCCGTTGGCATCGACCAGGAACGCAACCTCAAGCTGCGGGATGCCCGCGGGCATCGGCGGCAGGCCGCTCAAGTGAAACTCCCCCAGCGAGCGGCAGTCGCCCGCCATCTCGCGCTCCCCTTGTAGCACGTGCAGCTTGATCGAAGTCTGGCCATCGACGCTCGTGCTGAACATCTCTGTCGCGCGTGCGGGCACGGTCGAGTTCCGCATGATCAGCTTGGCAACGCCCCCGCCGCGGGTCTCGATGCCCAGCGACAGCGGCAGCACGTCGAGCAACAGGCTTGCCCCGCCGTGCCACTGGACACGGTTCCCCGAAGGGGAGCCGCTGGCCAGTGTGCCTTGGTTCTTTCTTGCCAGAACCCCCGCCTGCACCGCCGCGCCCAGCGCAACGACCTGATCCGGATCCAGCGCGGTGTACGGCGGGAGCCCAAACACTTCTTCAACCCGTCTCCGCACCAGCGGCATCCGCGTCGCGCCGCCCACCAGCACCACGCACGCAGGCTTCGTCTCGCCCGCGGCCTCCATCTGCCGCTGCGCATCCCGCAGCGCACGCTTGCAGCACTCGATCGACCGCTCCACCAGCGGCGCAACCACTGCCTCAAACTCGGCGCGGGTGATTGTGCGGTCGTAGACCGCGCCGCCCCCAAGGTCGATGCGCACACTCGCGCGCTCCTCGCTCGACAGCTTGATCTTCACCTGCTCGGCGAACTGCCGCAGCGCAACCCTGGTCTCGGGGTCGAACTCGTGTAGCTTCGCTGTCCTTACCTCTGAACTTGCTCCTTCTCCGCCTCTCTCTGTACGCTCTGTGTCCGCCTCTGTGCCCTCTGTGGACCTGCCTTCAAAGCGCGTCCCTGCACCCTCGGCCCGCCCCAGCATCTCCCGTATCTCCCGCGTAAACATCGCCACCAGCGCGTGATCGAAGTCATCGCCCCCAAGGTGCGTATCGCCCGCGGTCGAAAGCACCTGGAAAATGTCCGCACCAACCGCGCCGGCTCCATCCCCATCCGCACCGCCCGTTCGCTCCGCAGGCGTCAGCCTCAGCACGCTCACATCAAATGTCCCGCCCCCAAGGTCATACACAACCACCACCTGCGGCGCGGCGGCGTTCACGCCAAGCCCATATGCCAGCGCGGCCGCGGTCGGCTCATTGACAATCCGCACCACCTCCAGCCCGGCCAGCCGCCCGGCATCGCGCGTCGCCTGACGCTGCGCATCATCGAAGTATGCCGGCACCGTCACCACCGCCTTGCGAACCTCAACCCCAAGCGCCTTGCTCGCCTGCTCCTTCAGCCGTCGCAGGATGATCGCGCTCACCTCTTGCGGCGAGATGACCTTGCCCGGCGCACCACCAACTCCCGGCAGCTCCACCCGCGCGGTCTGGTGCTCACCCTCCACCACCTTGAACGACAGGTACGGAGCGTCCGCCGCGGCGTCCTTCACGCTCCGCCCCATCAGCCGCTTCACGCTCGAGACTGTCCGCTCAGGATACCGCACCGCTTCCGCGCGGGCCTCTTGCCCGATCGCCTCGACGCGACCCGTGCCCGCGGCATCGAACCGCACCACGCTCGGCAACATCGCGCGGCCCTGCTCATCTGCCAGAATCCGCGGCCGCGCAGCTTCTGTCCCCGCGCCCCACCCCGCCACCGCGACCAGGCTGTTGGTCGTGCCAAGGTCGATCCCGACGATCGGTTCGGGTCCGGCAGAAGTTGCTCTTTGATCAGTCATCAACAGACCGTAGCGCGACAAGTGGCCTACTTCACCACCATCTCCAGCAGCCACGGCCCCAAGAGCCACATGAACGCGATGATCACCACCGCGCACACGACATCCAGCAGGATTCCCGCCCGCATCATCTGAGGAATGGTGATCTTCCCCGTCGCAAACACAATGGCATTCGGCGGCGTCGCCACCGGCAGCATGAACCCGCACGTCGCCGCCAGCGCCGCCGTCACCATCAGCAGCATCGGGTCGATGCCCATCACCGGGCCCACCGCCGCGAGCACCGGCATGAGCGCCGCCGCGATCGCCGTGTTGCTCGCCAGTTCGCTCAGAGCGATCACCCCCACCACAAGCACGCCCAGCACCAGCAGCAGCGGCAACCCCCCCAGCGCGCCAAACAGCGATCCGAGATACTTGTCGCACTCCGTGGCGCTCATCGCCGCGGCCAGACTCAAGCCGCCGCCGAAGAGAACCAGCACGCCCCACGGCAGCCTCTCGGCATCTTCCCACGTGATCGCACACTTCCGCTCCCGCACGTTGACGGGGATCACAAACAGCAGCACCGCCGCACCGATCGCGATTCCCGCATCGGTAATGCGAGGCACCAGCTCGCCATGGCTGTCCTCCATCATCAGCCCCAGCCCGCGGCACAGCGGCACGCGGAACAGCCACCACACGACCGCCAGCAGAAACACGCCCAGCACCACCCACTCCGCCGGCGACATGCGTCCAAGCTCCCGGCGCTCCGTGGCGATCAGCTCCGCACCACCCTCGATGCGTGCACCGCGCACCGGGTGCAGCACGCGCGTCAGCAGCAGCCATGCCGCGGGAAGCAGGATGACGGCCAGCGGCACGCCGATCTTCATCCAGTCGGCAAACGCGATCTGCTTGCCCAGCAGTCGCTGCGCGCCCTGCATCAGCACGCCGTTGGGCGGTGTGCCGATCGGCGTGCCCAGCCCGCCGATGCTCGCGGCATAGGCAATCCCCAGCAGCATGCACAGGCTGAATCGCTCGACATCCTGCGGGGTCCAGGCGTGACCGCCGCGCTTCTCCGCGAGCAGCCGCTCGGTCATCACCACCACGCTCGTCGCGATCGGCAGCATCATGATTGTCGTCGCCGTGTTCGACACCCACATGCTCATGAACGCCGTTGCCGCCATCACCCCGCCGACCATCATCGATGGCCGCGTGCCAACGACCGATAACGTGCCCAGCGCAATCCGCTTGTGAAGCCCGCTCCGCTCCATCGAGATGCCGAGAACGAAGCCGCCCAGAAACAGGAAAATGATCTCATCGCCGTACGGCGCCGCCGCGGCCCTGGTTGTCGTGATGCCCAGCACCGGAAACAGAACCAGCGGAAGCAGCGCGGTCGCGCTGACAGGAATTGCTTCGGTAATCCACCACACCGCCATCCACGCCGCGACAGCCAGACAGCGACGGCCCGATTCAGAAAGCACCACTCTGGCAACGTCAGAAGGGGCTTCCCCTCCCGCTTCCCAACCCAAATCCGAACCCGTCGCGGGTCCGATTAGTAGATACAGAAGGCCTGCGAGAGCGGGACCGGCAACCAATCCGGTCCGTTGCACGAACAGCATCGCAGAAGACTTGTTGGTGGCGGGTTCTCCGAGCATCGCAAGCGTCCAGCCGACACCCCCGCTTTGGCGGTTTGCCGGTGTGGGAGCTTACCGCCCTCGGTTATCTGACCAAAGTCCGTATCCCGGAAGGCCGAATAGTCGATGACGATGACGCGGAATGTTCCGGACTTTGAGGAGTTGATTCCATGAGGCTTTACATTGTCAGGCACGCCAAGGCCGCGGACCTGCCGCTGGCAACCCAATGCTGCGGCACGAAGCCATCGTGCTGCTCACCTTCCGCGGCGGACTTCGACCGCCCTCTCACCGATCGCGGCCGCTTCCAGGCCAACTTCCTCGGCCGCTGGATCAAGACCGCGGATCGCAAGCCAACCCTCATCCTCGCCAGCGCGGCCGTCCGCGCTCAGGAAACAGCAGCTTACCTGCGCGACGGCGCCGCTTGCGAGCTTCGCACCGTTGGCCAGCTCGCGGTGGATCGCCCCGTGAGCGAGGCGCTCGAGCTCATCCAGGCCTTCGCCAACATCAAGGAACTGATGCTCGTCGGCCATAACCCACAGCTCGGCGAGCTGCTCGGCGTGCTGGCGTGCGGCCTGCCGCCCCAGCAGCTCACCATGCGCACCGGCGACCTCGTCGGCCTCGACATCCGCGCCACCGATCCTGTCGGCTCCGCGAAGATCGTCGAGCGGCAGCGCCTCGATGAGAATGCCGCGCTCGACGAATCCATGATCGAAGCAACCATCATCGATTCTCGTACCAGGCCAGCACGCACCCGCTGAACCACCTTTGGTGACCCGGTACTCCGCGCCGAGACAGTTCAGCGTCACTCCCTCGCCGCGGCCTTCCGCGCGATCTCAATCGCAAGGTCGATTGCAAGTTCGATCGCCGCGCGCATCGACGCCGCATCCGCGAGGTTCTTCCCCGCAATGTCGAACGCCGTGCCGTGCGCAGGCGATGTCCGCACAATCGGCCCGTGCGCGCCGCGCAGCCCCACCGTCGTGTTGACCGTCTTCTCGCGATCCAGCAGCTTCACCGGGATCAGCCCCTGATCGTGATACATCGCCACCACCGCATCAAACTTCTGCTTCGCCGCGGCGAGAAACACAGAATCTCCCGGTAGCGGTCCAACGGCATCGATCCCCGCCCGCACCGCGAGCGCGATCGCCGGCGCGATGATCCGCTGCTCTTCATCCCCCATCAGCCCGTGCTCACCCGCGTGCGGGTTCAACCCGCACACCGCGATCCGCGGCCGCCCGCCCCCCCCCGCGCTGGTGCGCACCATCTCCATGCACGCCTGGTGCGTCAGCTCGATCGCATCAAACACGCGCCCGATGCTCAGCAGTTCCGGCACACTCGCCAGCGGCACGTGCACCGTCGCCAGCGACACCACCAGCACCGGGCCGACGAACAGCATCGCAAACCGTTTGCTGCCGCATCGCGCCGCCAGCAGTTCGGTATGCCCCGGAAACTTCTTCGCCGGCGCGCCCGCCAGATTCCACGCCTCTTTGGCGATCGGCGCCGTCACGATCGCCGCGGCCGCACGCGGATCATCCTTCCGCAGCATCGCGCACGCGAGCGCATCCTCCACCCACCGAAAGCTCGCCGCGCCCCCCGCTTTCGTCGGACCGGGAATCGCCTCCAGCAGCGATTCATCCAGCGCAACGCCGCTCTCTTCAAGCACCACGACATCGTGATGAAGACACGCCAGAGGAACACCCGACGCCGATGTCAATCCCTCCGCCGCCACATATCCAGCCCGCCACCAATAGGGTTCGATCCCCGCGTGCTGCGCGGCACGATGCATCGCATATGCCCAGCCAAACACCCGGAAGCGCGCCCGTGACCGAAGGCGCCGATCCGCCAGGGCCTTCACCGTGATCTCCGGTCCGATGCCCAGCGGGTCCCCCATCGACACCGCGATCACGGGCCGCGGATCGCTGACTGCGCCGGGTTCAGTTGAAGGAGCGGGGCCCATTCCCAAAGGGTAGAAGCCGCTGTGACACCACCAAGCCTTGAGTCGCCCATCGTCCGAGAACACGCGAAGTTCTTCCGGACATACAACCCCCGGCGGCTCAGCCGATACCAGTGATCCCACCCCCCGCCTGGCCATATGGTTTGACAGGAGCCCGAGAAATGACCCAGCCCGCGATAATTCGTATGCTCACCGTGTCCGTCGCCGCCGCCGTGTTCTGCGCGGGAGGGTGTGCACCCCGGGACGGCTCCAAGCCCGAGCCCGCAGCGACCGCCCAGCAGCCCGCACCGGTGGTCTCGCAGGCTGAGAAGCCAACTCCCGATCCCGCTCCATCCGCGTCTTCACCCGCGGAGATGAAGGGCCTTGACTCCTCCCCGCCCCTCTCGCGGACAGATATGGGCACGGGCCTGGTCATCGAAGAGCTGAAAATGGGAAGCGGCGAGATTGTCTGGCCCGGCAGCCGCGTGCGATTGAACATCCGCGGCTGGTCCGTCGCGACCGGCGCCATGTACTGGGATACCACGACACAAGGCGGGCCCCGTGTGGTTGCGCTCGCCACCGCAATGAAAGGCATGCGCGACGGCATCCCCGGAATGCGTGTCGGTGGAAAGCGGCGAATCTCAGTTCCACCGGATATGGCCTACGGGTTTCGCGAAGTGAAGAACGAGGAGAACGTGGTGGTCGTTCCGCTTGCGACTCCCATCAAGCTCGAGATCGAGGTCCTTGAAGTCCTGACGAAAGTCAAGATCGACGACCCGGCCGCCACGCCGGCGGATGACCGCACAGGGTCCGCGCCGGCTCCGCAGTAACCTTCACTGCTTGCTGACAGGCACGGGCCAGTGCTCAGGCGGCACCATCCGCATGTTGCCCGTGCCGTCGCGCTCTGCACGGATATCCGGCCGCACGCCGATCGCCTTCATGCCGTACGGGCCAGGCGGATTGATCTCGAACCAATACTGCACAACCCGCTTGAAGCCAGCCCCCAGCGGCTCCGCCTGAATGCGGACAATCGACTCCGACGGCGAAGCAAACCCGACCGATTCGTCGAGTTGAAGCGTGAGCTTGTCGCCCGGATCAACGTCATACACCTCGCTCGGCGTGAGGGTCGAAGGATCCATTGCCGTTTCGCGCGGACCGCTCCAAAATCGCACTCGAAGCACCGTATCCGTGTCGTTCTTCAGCCAGGCGCGGCTCGGGTCCCCACACCCGCCAAGGCCCACCAGCACGCCGCTCACGCACGCCCACAACCACTTCGAGCGCGTTGATGCTGTCACTTGGGTGTCCTTGCCTCGGGTCCGCCAGAAGCCCGCGGATCCGCCGGCGGGACATTCCGCTCCGGCAGCACCTCGACCTCCTCGACAACCGTCCGCCGAAGGATAACCCGCTGGCCGTCGGCCGTGGTTGCCTCTCGCTCGGTGGTCTCTTCTCGCACAACGGTTCGGTCGCGGGCAGCCGGCCGCGCCGGGTCCGCGGCGATCCCGCGGGCAATGTGCCCGACAAACTCCCCCAGTGATCGCATCAGGCCCTTGGGCTCTTCAGCCATGCCTCAAGCATGGACCGTCCGCGCGCCAGCTTCAAGCGTCGCGGACCAGCACCCGCACATTCTCGCGGCCCTCGAGCGGCTCGGCCCCGGCCCCGCCCCTCCCCCGC
>ENA-ORBV01015261-ORBV01015261.1-microbial-mat-metagenome-genome-assembly--contig:-NODE-15261-length-11333-cov-8.029673_pt1 | contig 11333 bp, 8 predicted proteins | sample MGYA00237777_ERZ505514 | MGnify/ENA primary metagenome ERZ505514 (study PRJEB26160, sample SAMN06269048) | microbial mat metagenome | isolation source: Oligotrophic lake microbial mat | place...
TATAAGAGACAGGCGCCAGCGGCCGCGCCAGCACCAACAGCGGCGCCACCACCACGATCAACCTATTTTCCTCAGTTACCCCGATGCCAACGCGATCAAACCGGGGTTGGGCTTGGGCTGAGAGGCCAGAATTCGCTCGACGATGTAACGCACCAACGCGAACCAGCGTTGCGGTTTTTCCAACTGCGGCGCGGTCGCGCGAACATGGCTCAGACCCGCGCGGACATTGACGATCAGCTGCTTGATCTGTGCAACCGCTTCGTGCGTGACGCTCAGCAGAACCTTCTTCTGCCCGCCATGGCTGGTCAGCCTGCCCACCGCGCTGAGCAGCTTGGGCCGGCTCGTGATGGCCTCCAGCCGCGTCTTCGGATGCGCCAGCCTCACGTACCAGCTCCACCAGTTGTAGACCAGCGCCACGGCCCGCGCGCTCAGCGCGCAGCGCTCGATGTCGTGCGTGCTGTAGCCGCCCCAGCCCCACTGATTTTTGATCTCGTCGAACCCGTTCTCGCAATCGGCCCGGTCGCGGTAAAGCTGAGCGATGTTTTGCAACTCGTACTGCGCGTTGCACACCAGCACGGCGTACTCCCAGCTCTTGACGGGCTCGTTCTCGTCGATGAAGTGCAGCTCGGCCTGCGTCGCGTCTTTGCCCTTGCCACGCCCGCGGCGCTTGACCTGACCCTTGACCTCGCCCTTGACCTCGCCCTGGACCTCGACGATGAGGTCGAGTTTGCGCACGCGGCGCATCACGATGACGCGTCGCGACTGCGTCCATCCCGTCAGCCGCAACACGTCTTCGCACGCCTCCCATCCCTGGCCAACGCTCGTCCAGTCGCGCCGGGTCCATTGGCGCTTGATCAGCGTCTTCACGCCCGGGCTCTGGCGCAGCTTGAACAGGTAGGGCTGGCCAATGGCTTCGAGTGCGCCCATCTCGCCCTCGCTGCCAAACGCGCAGTCGCCCCGCACCAGCTTCGGGCGCGAGGCCGGCGGCATGTCTTCGAGCAAGGCCATCAGACCGGGCCGCGCATGCACCGGGCTGTGCCGGTTGCCGCTGTCCAACTGCGCGTCCAGCACCAGGCGCAGATTGCCGATCCAGTAGGTGTGGATGGCGTGGCTGGGGCGCCCGGGCTTGTGCGGGTTGTAGCTGACCACGGCGCCGTCTTGCTTGCCGTACAGCACCTTGATGGTGGTGTCGCAGTCCAGGATCCACGGCGTGGCCGTGGCCAGCGCGATGCTGTGCTTGAGCTGAGCCTGCATCCACTGCGTGGAGCGCGCCAATTGGGCTTGTTGCGCTGTGCGCTGCTCGGGCGTGTGCTTGTCATCGGGTGCCGGGGCGATAGCGCTCAGCGCCCGGCGCAGGCTGTCGTCGCCGATGATCTTGTTCATGCCCAGGATGCTGGGCGCCACGCCGTCGCCGCGCAGCGCACCCACATGCGCGTAGCGGCAATGTCCGTCCAGGATCGACAGCATCCACGTGCCCAGCACGTCCACCAGTGCCGGTGCATTGGGGCTGGTGTAGCTCAGTGGGCAGCTCTTGAGCCAGGCCTCGAACAAACCGCTGGTCTCCAGGTACTCGGCGAAGAAGGCCAGTTGACCCAAGGCCGTGGCGCGGCCGCGCTCGTCCCAGCGCACCGAGAACACCCCGCCTGGGGTCTGCACGCGCATGGCATCGTCCGCTGCTTTGAGCGGCGTATTGATGGCCTCTTGGCTCGCCGCAGCCACAGGCTTGATCGCCATCCGCGTCGCCAATTTACGCTCACCCATCGGGTGCCTCCTGTCTTTGCTACGAAACCCGCGCCCAGTCTAGGTTTACGGGACGTTCAGACAGGTCAACTGAGGAAAATAGGATGAAAGTAGGCCTCCCGAAGCCGAGGCTGCAATGCACTTGAGTCGGGCACCGTGCAGGGACGGATCGAGTTTGCAGTCGCTACGGCCGCTGCGCACGACGCTGCTTCGTCGGTCATGGGCTGGTTTCCAAGTGTCGAGAATGAGTGTTGGATGGCGATCCGGGGCTGCGCGGTCTGCCCCGCGCTTCAGCCGGGCGGGCTGACCACTACCTTGCCGCGGGCGTGACCACTTTCGATGTGGCGCAGCGCACCGGCGGTCTCATGCAGCGGGTAGGTCTTGTCGATCACTGGCGTGAGACGGCCGGCTTCGACGAGTTCCGCCAGCACCACCAGGTCTGCGTGACTCGGGGTCGATAGATAGCGCTTGAGCGACTGGCGTACGAACGGCGACAGCACCAGTGGCTTCAGCAGGCGAATCAACATGGCCATGCCTTGGGCCCCGGTGCCGCTGTTGAGGATGAGGGTTCCGCTTGGCGTGAGGACCCGTCTGCACTCATCCAAGGAACGGTTTTCGACGTTGTCGAGGATCAGGTCGTAGCGCTGCCCGCCCTCGGTGAAGTCTTGCTGGGTGTGGTCGATGACATGGTCTGCACCGAGCGAGCGCACCAGGTCCACATTGCCTGAGCTGCACACGCCCGTCACTTCCGCGCCAAAGGCCTTGGCCAGTTGCACGGCGAAGCTGCCCACGCCGCCCGACGCGCCGTTGATCAGCACCCGTTGACCCGTCCGAACCCGACCGGCATCGCGCAGCGCGTGCAGTGCGGCGAGCCCCGATGTCGGCAGCGCGGCGGCCTGTACGAACGTCAGCCGGGCCGGCTTCAGTGCAAGCGTACTGGCGGGTGCGGTGACGAACTCGGCGCAGGCGCCCTTGCAGGCACCGAACACGGCGTCACCGGGCCGGAACTGGGTCACCTTGCTGCCGACCGCCTCGACGTGGCCAGCAACGTCGAACCCTGGCACGCCGTAGATAGGCTTGAGCAGCCCGCTCACAAGGCGCATGGGAAACGGCGAGCCGTGTACGCCGAAGCAGTCGCCGATGTGCAAGCCCGCCGCCCGCACGCGGATCAGCACGTCGGTGTCTCCGACCGTGGGCCGCTCGATGTCGCGCAGGGCAAGCAGATCGAGCGGACCGTAGCGGTCGTGATGCATGGCCTTCATCTTGGGCGCAGCGAGCGGCGTTGCCTGCGGCTGTGGCGCCGCTTGTGAGGCCGCTGTGATGCTGACAGGAGTTGATGCTTGCATGGTCGCTCGATGGAGGGGATTGCTGGGCTGAAGAAGAATGGATGCCGGGTGTCACTGCTCGCGTCACCGTGCGGATTACAGCGTAAGCTTACACTATAAGCTATGCTCCGGATCAAATGATCAAAAAGACAACCGCGCGGGTAAAGACCCGCGAACCTCTGAGTAAGGAGCGCGTGCTTCTGGCTGCAGTGCGTATCGCCGACGAGGAAGGTATTGCTGCGCTGTCGATGCGCAGGCTGGGGCAAGCGCTCGGAGTCGAAGCCATGTCCTTGTACAAACATGTCGCCGACAAGGACGACCTGCTCGCCGGCATCGTCGACATCGTGGCGGCAGAGATCGAACGGCCGGCCGTCGGTGGCGACTGGCAGAGCTCGATGCGCCGGCGCGCGGTCTCGGCCCATGCGGTGCTGTTGGGTCACCCCTGGGCGACGATGCTGATCGTGTCTCGCGCCAACGTCGGCCAAGCCATGTTGAGCTACGTGGACGCGACGATCGGCTGCCTGAAAGAAGCCGGTTTCTCCTACGCGATGGCCGACCATGCGTGGAACGTCATCGACAGCCATGTCTACGGCTTTACGCTGCAGAAGCTGAACTTTCCGTTCCAGCCTTCAGAGTACGCGACCATGGCCAAGTCGTTCCTGCCGATGATCCCAGCTACAAAGTTCCCGTACCTCAACGGCATGTCGCAACAGGTGATAGCCGGCCATCACGACGGGCTGCACGACTTTGAATTCGGCCTGGACCTGATCCTGCAAGGATTGGCTGCTTTGCTGGCCAAGAAAGACAGAAGGACAGCACTGGCGCAGCTCGGCCGTTAGCCGGAGCACGGCGCTTTTCGCTCGAACTGAAGCAGGTCGAACCAACGGCTGTCGCGTTGAATGCCGCGCGTTGTCGGCCTGCGCCCGATCAGATCGCGCGCATGACGGCAGTCAGTGCCTGCCAAGCCCAGCGAAATTACCTTCGCCGCGTGCTCGATGCGCCAAGACGCACGCGACGAGCACCGCGGCCGTGACGTCGAAGGTCATGCAGAAGCCTGTGCACCCACTCCGCACACCGGCGTTGCGCACGAGCGCGTCGTGGAAGACGTCTATCACGCCATGCGCCACGAGCGCGACTACCACCAGCCAAGGGCTGCGCTTGAAGCCGGCCACGGCAAATCCAATGAAAACCGCGGCGATGGCCATCTCGGGCCACAGGACTTCGCGGCCGCCATCGATGACGGCGAACAGCACGTGGTGCGTGGCGGCGGCCATGAGCACGGCGGGATGGAACACGCGCTCACGATCCATGCCCAGCCCAGCGGCCGCGCCGCGCCGCAGATAAACGGCGCGAGGGTGATGCCGACGATGAATTTCATGTCTCAGTCTCCGATTTGATGACGTTTCACCGGCACGACCTGCTTCCAAGGCAAGGTGGGGAGCCGGCGCAATCCACCGGTCTGACTTACCGCACCAAGTGACGCAGGTCCTGAGGGACCGGAATCGGCTCGAAGGCGCTGACACGCGCCCGGCCGGTGTCGCCACGCGGCATCCACAGCCTGGAGAAGAGGACCCAGGCAACCATCCGCGGAACTTGGCCGATCACCTCGCGCCAGTCGCCCCGGTGCATCCCCGCCACCAGCATCAAGCCGTGCACGCAGGTGTGGCGCACAGTGTTCCGCTAGGCCAGCACGTAGGCCCATTCAAGATGGACGAAACACAGGTCGAATTGGCGCGCCTGGTTAACGCTGCTCGATGGCGCCACCCTGAGCTGCCACCCAGCCGGGCGGCGCAGGCTCTACCTCCATCTGGCGCGCGGCGGGCTTCCGGTCAACGGGATGCCAATCGCCAAAGGCGACGCGGGCTTCGTCGAAGACGAGGCCCTCGTGTCGCTGGCCGCCACGCCCGGAGCCGCAGCCAAGCTGCTGCTGTTCGACCTTCGCCGATCGTGAACGGCCCGAGGCCGACATTGCTTGACCTTGCCACAGCGGCAATCACGAGCATGGCGGCATTGACATCCCATCAGGAGCCTTCCATGTCCCAGATCTTCTCTCCTGTCCTTCGTCCGATGTACCGGACGCTGGCCACCGGCGGCGCGGCCGTCATCGCAGCCGCCGCGCTCGTGGCCTGCCAGCCCGCCGTGACGGAGGCACAGGCCACAGCAGCGCCTGTCGCCCAGCCGCCAGCGGTGGCGGTGGCCCCCGTCGTGACCGCAACGCTCGACGCCGCAACCCCGCAGGTGGGGCGCGTCGAGGCGGCGCAGCGGGTCGAGTTGCAGGCGCGCGTGGCGGGTCTGGTCGAGGCCGTGCTGTTCCGCGAGGGCGAACTGGTGCGCGCCGGCCAGCCGCTGTTCCAGATCGACCCCCGTCCCTTCGACGCCGCGCTGGCACGCGCCCGCGCCGAGCTGGAGCTGGCACGCGCCCGTGAGTCGCTGGCGGCCAGCGAAGCCGAGCGCGCACGCCAACTGCATGCCGAGCGCGCCATCGCTGCCGAGGAGTTCGAACGCCGCGGCGCTGCGCACGCCGAGGCGCGGGCCCGGCGTGCCGCCGCCGAGGCGGCATTGCAGACGGTGCAGCTGGACCGCGACTTCACGCTCGTGCGTTCGCCCATCCACGGCCGCATCGGCCGCGCCCTCGTCACCGCTGGAAACCTCGTCAGCGCCGGCAGCAACGCTACCGCGCTGGCATCCCTTGTCAGCGTCGCACCGCTGCATGTGCACTTCGATGTGGCTGATCGGGGGGTGATCGAGCAGCTGGCCGCAGAGCGCGGCACCCGGGGATGGAAGGCACGCATCCTCGATGCCGATGGGCAGCGCGAGCTGGCGCAGGCGCCGATCGATTTCAGCAACCACTCGATCGACGCAGCCACGGGCACGCTACGCCTGCGCGCCCGCGTCGACAGCGCGCAGGCGCAACTGATGCCGGGCCAGTACGTGCGCGTGCAACTCGTCACCGGCCGCGCAGCTCCGGCGCTGATGGTGCCCGACAAGGCCATCGGCACCGACCAAGGCCAGCGCTTCGTGCTTGTCGTGGATGCGCAGGGCCAGGTGCAGTACCGCCCGGTCTCGGTGGGCGCTGCGCATGCGCAGCAGCGAATCGTCACCGCCGGCCTGCAGGCCGGCGAACAGGTCATCGTCTCAGGCCTGATGCGGGTACGCCCAGGCATGACGGTCCAGCCGCAGCAGGCGGTCGAGCCGGTCGGTGCCGCGGCCTCTGCGCCGCAGCGTTCCTGAGGAGACCGCGATGAACCGCTTTGCCCGCATCTTCATCGACCGGCCGATCGTCGCCATCGTGCTCTCGCTGGTGCTCGTACTGGCCGGCCTGCTCGCCATGGGCCGGCTGCCGCTGACCGAGTACCCGAACGTGATGCCAACCACAGTGCAGGTGCGAGCGTCGTATCCCGGCGCCAGCCCGCAGGTCATTGCCGACACCGTGGCCACGCCGCTGGAGACCGAGCTCACCGGCCTGCCCGGCCTGCAGTACATGGGCTCGAACGCCTCCGGCGATGGGCGCTACCTGCTGACGCTGACCTTCGGCGTCCAGACCGACCCTGCACGCGCGGAGACCGACGTGCAGAACCGCATTGCCCGTGCCCTGCCGCGGCTGCCCGCCGAGGTGCAGCGCCTGGGCGTCGTCAGCGAAAGCGTGGCGCCCGACATCCTGATGGTCGTGCACCTGCTCTCGCCTCAGGGCCGCTACGACTTGCTGCACCTGTCGAACTTCGCGCAGCTGAACGTGCGCGACGCGCTGCTGCGCGTGCCAGGTGTCAGCAAAGTCGTCATATGGGGCGCGGGCGACTACAGCCTGCGTGTCTGGCTCGATCCCGACCGCATGGCCGCGCGCGGCCAGGTGGCCGGCGACGTGGTGGGCGCGATCCGCGCGCAGAACCTGCAGGTCGCGGCAGGCTCGGTTGGCCAGCAGCCCGACGCGCGCAGCGCGCATCAACTGCCGCTGACGGTGGCCGGGCGGCTGTCGTCGCCCGAGGCCTTCGGCGACATCGTGCTGAAGAGCGGCCCGAACGGCGAACAGTTGCGCCTGAAGGACGTGGCCCGCGTCGAGCTCGGCGCGAGCTCGTATGCGCTGCGCAGCCTGCTCGACGGCGAACCCGCAGTAGGTATCCAGATCGTGCAAGACGCAAATGCCAGCGCGGTGGAGGTGGCAGCCGCCGTGCGTGCCGAGATGGCCAGGCTGCAGCAGGACTTCCCGCAGGACATCGCGCACCGCATCGCCTACGACCCGACCCTCTTCGTGAAGGCGTCGATCGGCAACGTGGTGCAGACCCTGGCCGAGGCCATGGTGCTGGTGGTGTTGGTCGTGCTGCTGTTCCTGCAGAGCTGGCGCGCCGCGCTGATTCCGATCGCAGCCGTGCCGGTGTCGTTGATCGGCACGCTGGCGGTGATGCACCTGGCGGGCTTCACGCTGAACACACTGAGCCTCTTCGGCCTGGTGCTGTCGATCGGCATCGTCGTTGACGACGCCATCGTGGTGGTCGAGAACGTCGAGCGTCATCTGGCGCGCGGCCTGGCGCCGCGCGACGCGGCGCTGGCGGCCATGAGGGAAGTGACCGGGCCGATCCTGGCAATCACCGCGGTGCTCGCTGCGGTGTTTGTTCCCACCGCCTTCATGGGCGGCCTGTCGGGGCAGTTCTATCAGCAGTTTGCGCTGACGATCGCGATCTCGACACTGCTGTCGGCCGTCAATTCGCTGACCTTGAGTCCGGCTCTGGCGGCGCTGTGGCTGAAGCCGCATGCGGCTGCAGGGACAGGCCCGCTGCAGCGATTTTTCGGTGGCGTCTTCGGTGGCTTCAACCGCGGCTTCGATCGCGCTTCGCAGCGTTATGCGCTGCTCACCCGCGCCGGCGTGCGGCGCAGCCTGCGCCTACTGGTGGTGTACACACTGCTCGTGGTCGCGGCCGTCTGGAGCTTCCGCAGCGTGCCCAGCGGCTTCGTGCCGGCGCAGGACAAATACTTCCTGGTCGGCATCGTGCAGCTGCCCCCGGGCGCTTCACTCGACCGCACGGAGGCGGTGGCCAAGCAGGTGACGCAGATCGCACTGGCCCAGCCCGGTGTCGAGAGCGTGGTCGCCTTTCCGGGCATCTCGATCAACGGCTTCGTCAACAGCCCGAGCAGCGCGGTGATCTTCACGATGCTCGACCCCTTCGAGCAGCGCAAGGAAAAGAGCCTGGCCGCGCCTGCGGTCGCCGGTGCGCTGAACGCGAAGTTCGGCGCCATCGACGAGGGCTTCATCGCCATGTTCCCGCCGCCCCCGGTGCCGGGCCTCGGTCAGGCCGGCGGCTTCAAGCTGCAGATCCAGGACCGCCGCCAGCAGGGCCACGAGGCGCTGAACGCCGCGCTCGGCAAGGTGATGGCCGCAGCGTCCCAGGACGCGCGCCTGGTCGGTCTGTTCTCGGCCTACCAGGCGGCCGTGCCGCAGCTGGCGCTGAACGTCGACCGTGAGCGCGCACTGGCGATGGGCGTGCCGCTGGAGAACATCCACCATGCGCTGCAGGTCTACCTTGGCTCGCTGTACGTCAACGACTTCAACTTCCTCGGCCGTGCCTGGCAGGTCAACGTGCAGGCCGACGCGCCGTTTCGCGCCGACGCCGAGGCCGTCAAGCGGCTGTGGACGCGCAATGAACAGGGGCAGATGGTGCCGCTGTCGGCGCTGGTGACCAGCCGGCCGGCGACCGGCCCCGACCCGGTGAGCCGCTACAACGGCTTCGCGTCGGCCGACCTCTCCGGCGCGCCTGCGCCCGGGGTCGCCTCGGGCGATGCCGTCGCGGCGATGGCAGCCATCCTGGAGCGGGAACTGCCGGAAGGATTCGGCTACGAGTGGACCGATCTCACTTATCAGCAGACCCAGGAAGGGTCGAGTGGCCTGTGGGTGTTCCCGCTCGCGGTGGCGCTGGCCTTCCTGATCCTGGCGGCCACCTACGGCAGCTGGAGCCTGCCGCTGGCGGTGCTGGCGATCGTGCCGGCGGTGGTGCTCGGCGCGCTGGGCGGTGTCTGGCTGGCCAAGGGCGACAACAACCTGTTCACGCAAATCGGGCTGGTGGTGCTGGTGGGCCTGGCAACGAAGAACGCGATCCTGATCGTCGAGTTCGCGCGCCGCCTGCAACTGAACGGCATGACCGCCGTCGACGCCGTCGTCGAGGCTGCCCGGCTGCGCCTGCGCCCGATCCTGATGACCTCGCTGGCCTTCGTGATGGGCGTGCTGCCGCTGGTCTTCGCCAGCGGTGCCGGTGCCGAGATGCGCCAGGCGGTCGGCGTGGCGGTTTTCGCCGGCATGCTGGCGGTCACCGTCGCAGGCTTGGTCTTCACACCTGTGTTCTACGTGCTGCTGCAGCGGCGCAGCGTCCAGCGCGCGGCGGCCCTGTCGGCGGCGCAATGAGGAGATCGACATGATGAAAATGACTTTGACCACAGTGGCGCTGGCATCGCTGCTGGCGGCCTGTACATCGGGCCCGGTCCAGCGCCCTTCCCCACCCGAACTGCCCGCCGCGTTTGCCCAAGGGCAAGGCCTGCAGGCGGGGCTGCCCACGCAGACGCAGGCCTGGGTCGTGTTCGGCGACCCGGTGCTCGAGGACTTGATTCAGCGCGGCCTGGAGGCCAACTTGGATCTGAAACGGGCCGCCGAGAGGGTCCAACGCTCGCGGGCTCTGGCGACAGGGGCACGCGCCGAGTTGTCCCCCGGCGGCAACGTCGGGCTCGGCGTGCGCGCGCAGCAGCTCAGCCGTGCCGAGGCGCTCGGGACCAGCGGTGAAGACCGCCGCGGCAACAGCGCCTCGGCCGGCGCCACGCTCAGCTGGGAGATCGACCTGTTCGGCCGGCTCGGCCACGTGGCGCGCGCGGCCGATGCGCGTACCAGCGCCACCGAGGCGGACGCCGCCGGCATGCGCCTGGCCGTGGGAGCCGAGTTCGCACAGGTCTGGTTCACGCTCAACGGTGCGCGCGAGCAGTTGCGCCTGACCCGCACCGTGGTCGAGAACCGCCGCGAGACGGTGCAACTGGTGCAGCGACGTGTGGCCGCCGGCTACACCGCGCCCCTGGACGAAGCGCGCTCGCGCGCCGACCTGGCTGCGGCCGAGGCAGACGTGCCGACCCATAAGGCGGCGCTGGCGCTGGCTGCGCACCGCTTGGCGGTGCTGCTGGGAACGTCGCCCTCGGTCTTCCAGGCCCCCGCGGCGTCATCCGCCGCACCTCGACCGGTGGCGCTGTACATCCCCGAACCTGCGCAATGGGCGCGCCTGCGGCCTGACCTGAAGGCAGCCGAGGCCCGGCTGCAAGCGCAGTCGCTCGACGTCGAATCGATCCGCGCGGAGTTCCTGCCCCGGCTGTCGGTGGCCGGGGTGCTGGGCTTCGTCGCAGGCTCGGTCTCCGGCCTGGGGGCACTGGGCAGTGCCTCGTGGTTCATCGCGCCGAGCGTGTCCGTGCCGATCTTCGACCGCGGCCGCATCGACGCCCGCCTGCAGGCCGCGCAGGCCGGCCAGCGCGAGGCCTTGCTGGCCTACCACCAGCAGGTGCTGCGGGCCACCGAGGAGGTGGAAAGCGCGCTCGCCCAAGTGCGACAAGGGCAGCTTCGGCTTGCGGCGCTGCAGGACCGCGCGCGCCATGCTGCAAGCGCCGAAAGTCTGGCGCGCAAGCGCTTCGCGGCCGGAGGCACGGACTTGCTGGAGTTGCTAGATGCGCAGCGCAACGCGCAGCAGGCAGAGCTTGGTTTGCTGTCTGAAATGACGGCGCAGAAGCAAAGGCTTGTAGCGTTGCAGCGTGCGCTCGGCGGGGGCTTCGACACGACAAGGGGCGCAGCGGCATCGGCGGCCCACGAAAGCCCGGCCAGCGATCGCGCGCACCCGCCTTCGCCGACATGAAACCTCTGTGTGAGCTTTGCGCGAACCGCCGTGCTGTCCGGACGACGAAAGTTCCGGCTGGTGCTGCGCGGGGTTTGCGAGGCCTCGAGCATGGGCACGGGCAGCTGCCCCGACGAGCAGCGCATCTGCTGCTCGCGCGTGGTGATGTGGGTTCCGCGCGCGGTCGGCGCCGCTGTGTATGCGGGGCCCCTCAAGACTGGAGGGTACAACCTACGAAGACGAGGTCCAAGCTCAGCACCGGCAAGTGGTACGCCTCTGGCCGCATACGCTGCCGCTTCCAGGTGGTCGCCACAGTGCCTGAGCAGGCAGCCCGGATCAAGCGCGCTCAGTGACTGCTTGCACGCAGACCGTGGGTCCACGCCATCAGGTCGGCAGCGGCTGTCGAAGCGCTGGGCACGGGCTG
>ENA-ORBV01015262-ORBV01015262.1-microbial-mat-metagenome-genome-assembly--contig:-NODE-15262-length-11333-cov-4.262971_pt1 | contig 11333 bp, 13 predicted proteins | sample MGYA00237777_ERZ505514 | MGnify/ENA primary metagenome ERZ505514 (study PRJEB26160, sample SAMN06269048) | microbial mat metagenome | isolation source: Oligotrophic lake microbial mat | place...
CATTAAATCATAGGGAGAATAAAGACGGGCAAAAAATGATACAAAATCGAGCAAACAAGCAAAAGACGAGCAAGAAGACAAAAACGGCGCGCTATTTATTCCAGCCGGAATCCTCACCGGAATCGGCGTTGGCTTTTTGACCGGCAACGTTCCAGCCGGCACCATGATCGGCCTGGGCCTGGGCTTTTTAGTCTTTGCCACCCTCACCGTCATCCGCAAGTAACTTGATTATTCGCCGAATTCTTCGGTGACAATTGTTACATTCAGAGCAAATAATACTTTGTGCGGGTATTTTGTGTTCCAGTGCTCGGTAAACATCAAGAGGTCCAACTGATCGGTAAATAAAGCGCCATCTACCGGGATAGACGCAGCACTCCACTCTGCAATTCGGGCGCTGTTTGGTGAGTGCAAAAGAAGCCCGTCGCCACTTGGCACATCGGGACTTCGGTCACTATTAATAAGTCGTGCGTACTCTGACACTATTTGAATTAGATGTAATTTTTAATTTCTTTCGCAGGCTATGCGATCTTTGTCGACGTCGAGCTTGTATACGTCTTTTTTGAGCACGCGCTTTGGGCCAGTCACAAATTTTGGACCGTTGCCACTACCTGGTTTACAGTCAACGTCACTCGCAACTGGTACGCACTTTGAATAATTAGTATCACACTTAGCAATCGACTTACCTTTTGACTTAGAACTGGTCTTACTAGATGTGCTTGATTTAGACTTACTGGCGGCCAAAACTGGCGTTGATACTCCAACCAAAAGGAGAATCACAATTACTAAAATACTGGTTTTCTTAAAGCGAAGGAACAACTGATAGCCCCATAACAATTGCAAAACCTAAAATAACCGCACCGAGTATAATCGCAACCGCGATATTTCCTTTTTTTACTTCTGCCCACTCATCCACTGGAGTAAATTTATCAAAAACCCACAACAATAGTGGCAAAGCCACCGACATTGTTACTGCACCCGTTATTCCCCACAAAAATGTTTTTAGAAATTCTTCTGCCATCACAACTCCTTGATTATGGTTTATATTGTACGCTTGTTTTACCTTTTTAGGATGTTTTTGCGTTTGGTTGGAAAGATTTGGTTGTGCTTGTGTTTGTGTTTTTGGGGTTTAGTAGCATAATCGCAAAAATGGAAAGTAGTCGGAACGAGGAAGTGCCCCAGCCATCGAAACTTGCGCGGGCTACATTTGGAGGGTGACGGCGCGGGTGTAGATTAGGCCGTCGGGCGCGACGAGTCGGCCAACTTGACGGGCCAGCCGGTCAATGGGCAAATCTGGATCTACCAGCTGGAACTCTGGCGGAATGTGGCGCATTTGTTCGCGACTGAGGTCAATTTGCTCGTGGCTATCATCAACGATCCTCGCAAAAACGCATGGGTCCATCATTCTAAAATCGTATGGCGCTGGCTCGCCCGCTGCAATCGCTTCGGCAGTTTGCTGTTGCTGCCGAGCCGTACGAACGCACTGTCGGCTCATATGAATATTCTGGAATAAACTCACTGCAACCTGATAGGAATCGATAGTATAAACCATCGCATCTGCTGACGGTGGCCTGGGCGGCTCTGTAACTTGGTGCAGCCAATTATGAAACATCAGCGGCAAATTGGCTTGGTTGATGTGAAGCTCGCGGAACTTTCGGCGGTCTGACTCTGGCCGCTTGCCTTTGCGACGATGGTTTAAAAAGTCGTTTTCGGGCCAATACAAATGATGCGCGTTAACATACTTTTTGGGCCAAACAAATTCGGGGTCAACCGTTTGTCGAACATCGCAAATGAGCTGCGGTATGTCGACTAATCCATTTGATCGCACGGGTGTGGGAATGCGCTCTTTGTGCCTAAGAGTCCCGACGTGCTTTGGCGGCAAATGTTCTGAACGCGGTATGCGATGATACGAGGTCACGAAATAGCCAAACAAACACTAATGTGATACAAAAACATGTTGATGTAATTATATGCCTGTACATGCTTTATGAGCAAAGTCAAATATACATCATGAGATTGCTGCGGTATCGTGCGAATTTTGCTGAGTAACTACGCCTACTCAGGCTTTGCCTGTATTCTGTTCAGGGTTTCTTGCATCAAGGCGGGGTTCCGTGGCGGGCACACACCGCGAACACAAGCAGCAACGAAGCAGCCGAAGACTGCGCGCCGCTGGATCGCCGTCGGATCAATGGACTGAACCGTACTCTCGAACTCATCTAGCTCGAACATGTAGGCCACAACCGGACACGTTTCGGCATCGAACGTGCATGATGTTACGTCGATCTCTAGCATAGAAATTTAAGCGCCGATGGAGGTGAGGACGTGCCAGAGGACGTAAGCTGGCCAAACGCAGGCTTTAAGGATTGCTAGCAAGAATCCGCCGAAACCTTCGGACTGTTGCACAAAATAAACGATTGCCCCAACCCACGCCGTGAACATGATCCAGCCCATTGGGCCTTCGTTGGTTACTTTGACTTTGCTTGTTGCCATGCTTCCCCCTTTTGTTGTTGAATAATTTTATTATAGCGCGTTTTGTTTATTGTTCGGGTGGTGTTTCGGGCGCAGTGTTACGTTGCACTTCGTCGGCTGTGAGCGATACTAGTTCTGCGTCCCAATCTGCAAGAGTACCAAACTGCTGACGAGCATGCTTCTCATCAATCTCCCATATGTCGTCATCGAGCATGTTTTTGTGAGCAATATCAGCACAGCCCAGTACAAAACCAAAACCGCGGCGCATGAACAAGCGTTGGCTAAAATCTTGCGGGAACACTGCTTCTGACCATGAATCAAAAACTTCGTCGTATGCACCATTTGCACGCGCCCAGCCGCGGTCTGCTACTTCGATAACATAGTCTGCAATTGCGGCGCGTTGTTGCCTTTTTGCATCTTCGTCTTTTAGCATTCGCATCGATTCAACCTCTTGTGACAATGGAGCAAGTTTTGATCTGTGAATTGTTGATTGAAACTCCTTTGAAGTAAACCGCGCAACCAACAACCGCGCTGGATGATGCCCAACACTAAACGCAAGCCCGAGTGGGCGCTGCTGATTGATGCCAAGCGCACTATCATCCGGATCAACACATGATGCGACTTGACCGTAAACACGAGCGGATGGGTCTCCGGCAAGTCCGGGCACCAGTGACTTTAAATAATTTGGGATGGATAAACCTTTTCGCCCTTGGTCGATACGTAAAATCTCGGCGCCTTTTGGTGTGAACATTTGTTCGAAATCAGGAACGTAAGGGTGCATAATTACTATATTATTGCACTTTTTGCCAAAATAGCAACTTCATGATAGTAATTTTGTGGGTCAGTTTTTGTTTTGTACGACGATAATGAGCGCGGCGATGACGAAGAATAAGGCGACGTAAAAGCCGGCTTCTGTGTAAAGTTCGGCTTTGTAGCCTTCGCCAGGGTTGGTAGTAGAGTACAACACAACAGTGAGCATATAGGCTGTCGTGGTAAGTATTGCGGCGGTAAATGTCGCAACGCGGCTGGCTAAAACTCCGGCAAGCAAAATTGGAATCGCGAATAACATAACTGAGCGACTAGAGACGCCGCGCGAATGGTACACGCTGTAGCTCGCCACACCGCTGTATACAAAAATCAAACTCCAAACCAAAAGTTTGTAAAATGCCTGGCTTTTAGAACCTTGGCGCGCTAAATACCAAACAGCGCCCGTGGCAAACAGCATAATCGCTGCCAACACCCAGCGCCGCAACACAACATCTGCCGTAATAAAGTTCCAGGCGTCTGACGCAATAATTGCGGCCACGTACACCGCCACAAACCCAAACAAAACCCGGCATACGCGGACAATGCTGTTGCTAAACTTGTTTGTATTGCTGGCCATAACTTGAAGTATATTTAACCATAAGCGGCGTCTAATAGTCTAGCGCTTGGTGGGTCTAATTTTTTGGCGTGCGCAATTGGAAGTACCCGGCCGTAAATGTGGCTGGCCCGATTTTTAAGTACACTTTGCCCTGGTATTCGTCTGGTTTTATTTGCACAACTTCGTCGACAACAAATTTCAACCACCATGGGTTTTCTGGTTGATCGTAGTCAATTTTTATAACTTTTGTGTCGCTTTTTAAACTTTTTGCTTCGCTTGTTTTGAACACGTAGCGTTGGCCGTCTTCGAAGTTGTTTATTCCGGCTTTGTTTTTTGCATCAAACTCTTTGCCCTGCCAGCTGACTTTGCGACTAAAGATACCTTGGAACGGACCGTTCAAATCGGGCTTGGGCACACTGCCGGCGTTAAAAACCTTGTTGGGCTGTGACGATTCGGCGCGCCACGACCAAATCGATGCCGTAATGAGTAACAGAACGATAATACTTGCAATGATTAGTGCGATGATAATCATGATTTTCTTTCCACCTTCCATGGTTATAACCTGCTGGCGTTTAGTTTTTTGTGCGTGGCGTCGGCAATGTGGTCGAGCAACTTGTTTGCTTCTTCGGTTTTGAGTGTTCGGTCGGGGTGCCACAGCGTGATTCTAAGTGTTATGTGTTTGTGTGCGGCGTCTTTTGCATCTTGATAGATATCGATTGGCGTGATTGCAATTTGGTATCCGTGCTCGGCGCTAGCGATAGCAATTGTTTCGGCTACGACTTCGTGCACATCGGCAAAATCAACATCGCTGGCAAGTTTGAGGCTAATATCTTGGTCGGTTTTTGGGAACTTATTAAGTGGTTGGTAGTTGGTGTTAGTTTGCAGCTTAAGCAGTTGCTGCGCGTCGGCTTCAAACCCGGCAATAAATTCTGGCAGTTTGAGGTTTTTCTTGACCGCACTTCTGAATTCGCCAAGCTCGGCAATAAATTCACCGTCTTTTGTTTTTACAATTGCGGTGCGCTCTAGCTGGAACGGTGCAATTGCCGCTTTGCTGATAGGCATTTTTGGAGCGTATTTTGTGGCTGGCTCAAAGGTAACATCATGAATTCCTAAGTCTGACAGCAATTCGACCAAATATCGTTTTGCTTGGTAAAACGGCGCGCCACTAAAGCATTCGGCTGCTTTTTGGTCGGCTGCAAAAATAAAACCAAGCCGGTGCTCCTCTATCGGAAGTTTTGATTCTGCGTCGATGTAGTCTTTGCCGTGGGTTTGGTTGAGCTCAAAAAGCGCAAATTTATTATGGCCGGCGCGAATGTTGGCGTGCACTTTGTCGAGCAAACTTGGCAGCAAACTTTGGCGATAATATTGCAGCTCTGGGCTGAGCGCGTTGGTTAGCTGGAAGGCGTTGTTTTTGTCTTGGCCAACTTTGTCGAGCAAATCGCCGTGCACAAAACTGTACGTCAAAAGTTCGTTGGCGCCGGCGCTGGCCAAAATGCCACGAATCTTGGTTTTGATTTCTAGCATTTCGTTTTTGGCGGCTGGGTTGATTGGTTTGCTTGGCAGTTCTAGCGGCAGATGATCGTAGCCGAACAAGCGGCCGACTTCTTCTACGATGTCTTCGGGGATTTCAATGTCGGTGCGCCAAAATGGTGCGGTAATTTTTAGTTTGTCGGCCGTATGCTCGACTTCGAACTCAACATTTTGTAGCAGTTTTGCAATTTCGCTGGCCGAAAGTTTTAAACCGAGCCGTTCGTTTATAAATGCGGCAGTTACCTCGACCGTTTTGGGCGATTTTAGATGTGCCTTGTTGTCGTGCGGTTCGCTGGCGACCAAACCGCCGGAGAGTTTGTTCATCCAGGCAACGGCGTAGGCCAAAACCTGCTCGTTTTGCAGCGCACTTTGGCCTTTGTTGAACCGTGTTACGGCATCGGTAAATAAACCGTGTTCCATGGAAGTTTTGCGGATCGAGTACATATTAAAGTTAGCGCATTCGATGATGATGTTTTTGGTTGTGGCATCGACTTCGGTATCGGAACCGCCCATGACGCCAGCCAAGCCAATGAGTTTAGAGTTGGATGCAATCATCGCCGCCTCTGCTCGAGGTTCGATTGTTTTGCCATTTAACAGCGCTATTTGTTCGCCTTTTTTGGGCTTGCGCACAGTAAGTGTAGCGTGGCTGGCGCCGTCAATTCCGGCAACTTTGTCATAGTCGTAGGCGTGCAGCGGTTGGGCGGTGAGCATCATTACAAAGTTAGTGACGTCCACCACGTTGTTAATAGGTTTGATACCAACGCGGTACAAAAAGCTTTGGAAGCCAATTGGAGACGGTTTGATGTTCACGCCGCTCATGGCAATGGCCATAAACCGTGGCGCAAGTTCTGGGATTTCGTTTTTTACTTCTAGTTTGAGTTTTTCGCCTTTTACATCAAAAACATCCAGCGGCTTTTGATACCAATCCGGGCTGGTAAATTTGTGGTGCTGGATTCCGGCAATTTCGCGCGCCACGCCTAGTTGTGCAAACAAGTCGGGGCGATGCGTAAACATTTTGTTTTCGATTTCGATAATGTGATCGTTGAGTTCGTAAACGTCGGCAAATAATGTGCCGGGTTCGGCGTGTTTGTCGATTTCTAGAATTCCGTCGTGATCGTCGTTAATGCCGAGTTCTTTGCCCGAACCAATCATGCCGTTGCTGATTTCGCCGCGCAGGGCGCGAGCATCGAGTTTGAACTTTTCGCCATCAAAAGTACTTGGTACAATTGCGCCCGGTGGCAACCACGCAACCAGTAAGCCGGTCCGGACATTTGGCGCACCGCAAACGACTTGTACAAATCCGTCTTTATCGCGAGTAGCCCCGGGAACTTTGCCGCCGTCGTCTAGTTTGCAAACGTGCAGTTTATCGGCATTGGGGTGTGGGACGCAACTTACAACTTTGGCGACCGTGATGCCGTGGTAGCGTTCGCCAAGGTTTATAACTTGCTCGACTTCGCCCAACTGCTCGCCAATTTTTTTGACCAAATCGTCAACCGGCAAATCCATATTCGTAAACTGCTTTAACCAATTAACGGAAATTTTCATTTGAATTGCCTCAGGAAATCTAGTTTGCCGGAGTGGAAGTGGCGGACGTCTTCGATGTTTTGTTTCATCATAACTAAGCGATCGATGCCGACACCCCATGCAAAACCGGTGTATTCATTTGGGTCGATTCCGGCCATTTTGAGCACATTGGGGTTAATCATGCCGCAGCCCAGAAGTTCGATCCAGCCGGCTTGGCCACAAATACTGCAGCCTTGTTTTTTGCAAAACGGGCAACTAATGGCGAATTCGAAACTGGGTTCGGTAAACGGAAAATAAAATGGTTGCGAGCGGACTTCGAGATCTTGCTCGTAATATGATTCCAAAAAAGTTTTGAGTGTGGCGATCAAATTTCCGGCGTGTGTTCCCTTGTTTACATATACACCTTCGAGTTGATAAAACGTATGTTCGTGACGAGCATCAAGATCTTCGTTTCTAAACACTCGGCCAGGGATAATCACGGCGATTGGCTGGCCGTTTTTTAGTTTTGCTTTGCCCGTTTTGAGTACTCGGTTTTGCATAGTACTGGTGTGGGCTGGCGCAATGAGGCCGTCGGTTGTCATGAACGTATCGTAGTCGTCGCGGGCGGGGTGATTCTCTGGAAAGTTGAGCGTTTCAAACATGTGATAATCGTCGTCGATTTGGCGGGATTCGATTGCCTCAAAACCCATGCGGGCAAAAATATCAACGATTTTTTGTAGCTCTACCATCAGCGGATGTTTGCTGCCGTTGTTGCTGGTGAGCAGGCGCGGCTTTTTCTTTGCGTTTACATCAAACGGCGCTGACACGTCTAGCGGTTCGACGACTTCTGCAGCTTCTTCATGATCAGAAACTAACGTTTCGAGGTGGCTTTTGAGCTGATTAATTTCCTTGCCGAATTCTCCGCGTGCTTCTGGCGCGAGGGTTGGAATTTCGGCATACAAACTTTTAAGTTCGACGGCTTTTAAAATCGCCTGTTTGTCATCTAGCTTTTCAAGCCGTTTTTGCAGCAACTCGGCCACATCCGCAATCTTCTTGTTTTTATAAACCATTAGAGAGATTATACCAGTTCGACGCGCCAAAGTTTAGCCAGGATTTGCTGCAGCCCAAAACTCACCAAACAGATTGCTCCAGCCGCGACTGCCCCAACAGCAAAAATAGTACTGCTAGCAAAAAACAGTATGCCCAGCCCGATACAGCCCCAGCCCAAAATACTGCCGGCAAAAACTAACCAACGATATGCTGCAAGCGAGTGCTCAAAATAGTTAGCGATCTTTGCCAAACCCGCATGAGTAGCCCACCCCATTGCATACCAAATCACAAACGCGATACCAGCCGTCAATACTAGCTCGCTCATTGTAGGTGACGCCATCGCCGTCGTTGTAGCGGGCGAAGCAAGCGAACTGCCGCCGCCACTACTAAAAAGCGACGCCACCAAAAGAAGAATACTCAACGCAATTATCAACCAAGCAAACAAAAGCAAAACCAATCCTGGCGTCGCAATAAGTTGTACGACGTGGTACTGCAATCCATGCACAAATTCTGTTTGTTTTTTACCCATGCATGTATGATACAAGACATTGTGAACGACACCTGCTATTGAATAATTACTAAAGATATTGTATGATATTGCAATGAGTGTGAATCCTGAACAGTTAAGCGTCCTGTACCAATTTTGTGGTGCCGGCGATATGCGTGGTGGTGTTCAAGATGCCGTTAACACTATGGGCGGCTACATGAAAAATGCCGGTCACGACATTGATGTTTTTATTGGCACTGCCGATGACCCCGACCAGGTTGCCGTAAACTTTTCTAATTTTGCCGAGCACCAAAGGTCAGTGCTCGGCGGCGGAAACCACTACACCAGCGAAAATGGCAGCCAAAATCCTCTCGGTGATGTTGTAATGCCAGGATTTATAAAACAAGCTTTTAGCGAAGTTGGCCCCGATCTTGTTCATATTCAGGCACCGTGGATGCCTCACATCGGCGGCCTTGTACTCGGTGCTGCACGCAGAGCTGACGTTCCGGCAATTGCAACATGGCATATTCATTCCGAGGAACGAAAAGTTAACGCCGCCCTACATGCCAGCCGCGTCATTAATCATGGTGTTATAAAAAATCTTGCTGCCATGATTGCCGTATCACAACCAGCCGAAGACCATATGCGCAAAACATATAAGTACGATGGCCCTGTGCACCAGATTCCAAATAGCATTGATGTGCCCGCATTTGCCAATGCAAAACCGTTCGAAACCGACAAGCTGTTCAAAGGATACGATCCTGGTAACAACTTTATAATTTCGTTTGTCGGACGCCCTGATCCCCGCAAAGGCTTAGGCGAGCTGCTGCAAGCCACCGCCAGTTTGCGCAAAAAACAACCCGATATTCAATTAGTAATTGGCGGAAATGGCCCCGAGCTAGACGAATATAGAAAACTTGCCCGAGAACTTGGTGTTGCCGACATTGCGTACTTTTTGGGCGAGATATCCAACGAAGCCAAAGCCCGATTATTCGCCAGTAGCGATATTGCCGCACTTCCGGCCATGTATGGAGAATCTCAAGGAATCGTGCTGCTCGAAGCCATGGCGGCGGGAGCCCGTGTGGTAATTGGTGGCGATAATCCTGGTTACCGTAGCGTGCTGGGTGAAATTGATGCAAGCGACATTGTACTTGTCGATCCTAGAAATTCTGGAAAATTTGCCAAAACTATGGCGGCGGCGCTAGATCCAACGCTGCGTGCGAATATTTTTGAACAGCAGCAAAAACTCGTCCAGAAGTACGATACAGCCGTAGTCGGACAGCGCATTTTAGATTTGTATAAATCAATCGTCTAGCCAGAAAGAACAATATAATAATTTCCCACGACCAAACCCAAAAATGGGTTTAATTGATGTAGTGTGTTTTTTGGTCGAAGGTATAAATTGGTAGTTTAAGATAACAAAAAATACTTAAAAATCGGCGAGACGGTTTCCGCGGCGCCATTGTTTGATTGCGGCTTTGTACGGCAAAAAGTTTTTGAATATCCATTTGTCTGCTTGGCGGCGAGCCAACCAAGCGCGCGTGCCGCTCCATTGATACTTGTCAGTTTGTAGCACCGCCCAGTTTGGCCCAACCGGAATCACGTAGGTTGGTTTTCGTGGTCGATAGCTTGCTGGCTTTTTGTTTTTGCTAGCCCGAATTAAATTGCCAGCCACAAAGTTTGCATCATGCAATGCGGTTTGCGCCATGCCGGTATACGGCGTGAATGCATTATCACCAATGACGTAAACATTGCCGTAAGCGGTAGCTCGCATGTATTCGTCTACTTTTACCCGGCCTTTTTCCATCGTGAATACTTTTGGGTGTTGCGAGTAAAAATCCACGCCGCGGCTGCCGGCTGTCCAGACAATGACGTCGGCCATAATGTCCTCGCCGCTCAAGCAAACTTTGCCTTGCTCGCACGAATTAACCTTGGTATTTAGCCGCAGTTCTACGCCAAGTTCGTGCAGGCGTTTGTATGCCCGAGCCGATAAAATTGGATCAAGATTTGGCAGTACTCGGTCGGCGCCTTCAATCAACATAACTTTTGGCTCGGCTGCCTTATTGCCGTATTTTTGCGCCACCATGTGCGCATAATGTTGCAGTTCGCCAGCAAGTTCAACGCCGGATGCGCCGCCGCCAACCACGGCGATTCCTGGTTTGCTGCCTGGGTCGCGGAACAATTTAGTCAAAGTATTCCTAAGCGCAATGGTTTGGGTAATTGTAGTCAGCGCAAACGAGTGCTGCTCCATACCCTCAATACCAAAATAATTAACAACGTTTCCAAGCGCCAAAATCACCGAATCATAATGATATTCGTTGCCGTCAACGCTAATCAGGCGATTTTTTGCCGGATCAATCCGCGCAATCGTGTCCAATACAAACTCCACATTGTGGGCTCGTTTTAGTATTTCTTTAATTGGAATCACGACTTCCATGGGCGAACGCCCGGTTGCCGAACGATACAATGCGCCGTGATATTCAAAATTATTTGTGCTGCTAATGAGCGTTACTTCAAAGCCTTTTTTGTTAGCAAGTTCCAGCGCCGCTTTGCAGCCACCAAAACCACCACCAACAATAACTATTTTTTGTGCTTGTTTTTGTTTATTCATGCTTGTGCTTATTATAACAAACCATGCCTGATATAGTGTTAGTAATGAAAAATATGAATGGAATTTATGTGCCGGGATTGGGCGATGAACGCGCGATGGGTCAAGATGCAGCGGTGCGCGATTTTGCCAAGTACAGCATTGATTTTGCCTACCACCCCGTCAATTGGGGCGATAAAGAACCGTGGGTGCCAAAGTTAGCCCGACTCAATGATCACGTCAGCGAACTGCACGAGCAAAATGGCGGGCCAATTGTACCTGTCTCTTATACACATCTGACGCTGCCGACGAATAGAGAGGTGTAGATCTCGGTGGTCGCCGTATCA